>Ga0164313_10001041_pt1 | contig 23931 bp, 23 predicted proteins | sample GuaBasSedimGuay4_FD_113735 | JGI IMG/M metagenome (GOLD analysis project Ga0164313, IMG submission 113735) | Subseafloor sediment microbial communities from Guaymas Basin, Gulf of California, Mexico - Guay4, Core 4569-4, 0-3 cm | ecosystem: Environmental > Aquatic > Marine > Hydrothermal vents... | reverse complement strand
TGATTCTTGAAGTAGATAGACTATTTATTGAATTTCCAGAAATTGCAAACAAATATAAATCAAAATTTAGATTCGTATTTGTCGATGAGTTCCAAGATACTTCGAACACTCAGTATAGAATACTTAAAAACTTAACAGATAGAAACTCCAACCTTACAATCGTTGGAGATCCAGATCAAAATATATATTCATGAAGAGGCTCTAACATCTCTTTGATTTTAAATTTTGATAAGGATTATGACAATGTCGACACAATCTCACTTATTAAGAATTATAGATCTACACCAGCAATAATTAAGGCTGCAAATAACCTAATTAAAAATAATACGCAGAGAATAAACATTGAACAACAATCACACTCAACATCATCAACAAGTGTAATAGTTAAATCAACACCAGATCAATATATGCAAGCTCAATCAGTTGTCAATGAGATCCAAAAGTTAGCACTTGAAGGTGTAAGTTATTCGGACATCGCAATAATATATAGAAACAACTTTTCATCCAAACATTTTGAATGAGAACTTGCAAGAAAACAAATCAGTTACAAATTGATTGGTGGATTCAAGTTTTTAGATCGTGTAGAAGTTAAGGAAGTGTTAAAATTCTTAAGATTTATTATATTCAGAGAAAATTATGCATTCCAACAAATCGCAAATGTTCCAAGACGTGGTTTTGGACCTAAGTCAGAATTGAAATTAATTTCTGATGCAAAAGAAGCTGGGATTTCTGTTTGAGAATTTGTTAAAGAAAACAAAATAGACAAACTTTCAGGTCTTGTTGATTCATTGAAAATAGCTGAAGAAAATGTTAACTCAAAAATGAGTTACTTCAATACATTAAACACATTGTTAAATGATATTGGATACTTTGACTTCTATAAAGACACAGAACAAGACAAGATGTCAAATATTAGAGTCATCCTACAACAAATTTCACAAGAGTTTACAGATGAAACGTCAACAAAAGCTAAGGCATCTGAATTCTTCAGAGCCATTGCTCTTATTTCGTCATCAGATGCAAACGATGAAATGAATAAGGTATCACTATTAACTGCTCATGCTTCAAAAGGTACAGAATATGAAGTTGTATTTTGTGTTGATTGAAATGCTAAGATCCTTCCTTCAGAAAGAAGTAAGAATACACAAGAAGAAAGAAGACTTGCTTATGTTGCAATGACAAGAGCAAAAGAGAAGCTATTTATTCTCACATCTTCATCATATCTCCCATCAATGTTCATCGCTGAAACTAAATTAATGGTGCAACCAACATATTCTGTGAAGGATATCTCAGTTTCTCGTAATTTACCAGAAGGGTTAGAAATACCTGACAATTTTGCAAGAAAAAAGACTGCAAAAATAGGAGATATTATCTTTCATAGATATAACGGTAAAGGTATAATTACTAATATAGTTAATAACCTTATGTTGGTAAACTTCGATGACAATAAAATTGAAGACAAATACCTACTGATAGGGCACGAATCTATATTCATACAACAATAATGAACCCTAATTATTTACTACTAACACTTTCGATATCAATAACAGTAATATTAATCTCAGTGATTATATTCTTTTTTATATATAGAATAGCTAAATACAATTCATACAAACATCTTGTCTATCACAAGGATGCAACATACAAATTTGATTTCAAAAATCAGAATGTTAATATCATTAGGTGATATAACATTCAATCAACAGTTGAACAAGAGCGTTCAGCGATCTATAACTTATCATTTGAAGATTTCTTAAAGGAATATACATTCACTAAACAATCTTCAGAGTTAGCTAATGCTATGAGACAACAAATGGACACAGGAAAATGTACAAAAACAGCTCTTTCAACTCTATACAATTCATTATCATCAACAGTAGCAGATGCAATTTCAATATATGAAGGTGAAACTAATAAAGTAGCGATAATAAAAATTCGTAACATAGATGTAGAAAACCAAGTTCTATTTTCAACGGTAAATGAGTTTCACTCAAACGTTTTCACTACACAATGAACAAAAAACATTACTCCTGTCTATAACGATAAGGAATTACCGGCTGAACTAGCTAAGATGACGAAAAAATCTAAGAAATCACGTTCTGTCTTATTTTCAATAACACCTATTGAGACACTAGAATCACAAACTTCAGCAATCCCTTCTGACTTAATCTACTCAAACATAATTACTGTACTTAAGGAACATGGAATTAAAGCTATAAGAACTCCAAACAAAGATATATTTGGAATCTATGATGCCTTTACATCAAGAGTTGTTCAAAAACAGAACATACAAGCTAAAAGAGCAATTAAATCTGCACTTTCATCAATTTCAAAAACAAGAAACATAATTTCTCCTAGACACACAATAACTGTATCAAACATTAGAAATAATTCTGTTGAAGATCTATTTAATGCAATATCATTCTCAATGGTATATTCAGGCTATGATGCATCTGAACCAGAAGTTCAAAAACTAGAAAGAGCTAAAGATGAATTGGACAAAATATACAAATTTGCTAACAACCTTGAGAAGCAATACAACTCAAAGAACTTCACACTAGACACAGTTAGGATAAGACTTTCGAAGTCGCTGAATAGAGATGTATACTTTGCACCTTTATCATTTGATTCAGTTCGTTTAATCTCATCTAAAACAACATTGTTAAAGTTCGCTCTATTGGAAAAAGTATTAAAGCAAATAAATACTATTCAAGAAGAATCTCCGAACAAACCAATCATTTACAGAGTGCACTTCTCGTTCGTTGAAACACTACAACAACTGCTTGTGACTGAATACATCGACCCAAGAATCGATATTCAAATATCACTTAATATGTTTGAAAAGAAACCATCACACCAACAACAAAAATCACTGAAATTATTAGCAAACAATACTAAAAACAAAGTTTCGTTCTATATAAGTTCTCAGTCAATGGCTGTTAATCCATTGTTGAAAAAAACAGACATAGCATATGTATTGTTCTCTTCAAACGTCGAACAATTAAAAAATCAATCACAATCATTCGAAATATTTTATAACGAAATATTATCAACAACCAAAGTTAAAAACATCCCGTTATATGTTGAAAGTACCAACAAATCAAGTAAATAAAAAACACAAAAAAGTGTTTTTTTATTTTGTAAATATTGTATATTTAGTTGAGAGAAGTTTGTATTTACATAACTTCTTTACTTATAAATTATGGAAAATACATGAGTTAAAATAAGGCTTTGATTAAAGACAACAAAGGGAACCCTTATCACAACCTCTATCGTTACTGCATTGGTGACGATGGCTATTTTCATGCCCTTTATGTTTAGGAGTGAAGTGCAAAGATCGGACATCAATGCGTTCAACCGTGATGAAACATCAGGAGCTAGAGCCCCTTTTGTAGAAGGAGCTTTAAAAATGCAAGATTGAGAAAGATTTACAACTAATGTACTTGAAGTTTCTGGAGCATCTGAAATGATCTCAAAAGTAGAATCTGATTCTAATGCAATCGGATATACAACAGCAGTTTCAATATTTGATATTGAAGGTATTGATGGAACGATTGAAGATGGGATCAAAGTCCTTGCATTCGATGACATCCTACCAACTAGAGTAAATATTGATAATGGAGCATACCCAATATCAACTCTATTCAGTTCTTTTTTGAGAGTTGAAAATGATGATTTTGAGAACATGCAAACATCAATAATTAATGGCGACAAATGAGTCAATGAGTCACAAGTTATTGCATACTTCTTTCATGAGTTTTTATATACATCTACAGAAGTAGAGACTTGACTTTCTATACCTACTGAGAACCTACCTGATGGTAGGTTCTCATGATCAGACATGAATGATCCTGACACAATACTTATACATTCTCAATGAGAAGACCAAAACATAATTGGTAACCAAACAATCACAATGGTTGGTTCAACCTCTGTAAGAACACAAGCAGAGAACGCTTTTGATGGAAACAACCCTGATGAGTCGTCAACATCTTTATCTGATGATTCGTTTAAAGGTTTAATCGAAAACGTTTGAAACCAACCAGTTAACCTCTCTGCGATTCGTGACTTTAATGGTTCAACTGAGGCAACATCAAACCCTGGTGATGTCAATGGTGGACACATAGGCTTCCAATCAAGAATTTTACGTGAAGACGAACTTGTCAAGTGAGGATGAGAAAATAACCAAGAGGGAATGGACGCTGGAATTTATGAAAATTTCGAGATAAGTGCTATTGCTATTTTTGTTAATGAAACCAACCCAGTCTTCAAAGATTACGAAGATGGAGACGAAGAACTCAACATCACAACACAAGTAATTAGAAATATTTACTTAAATGGGAACTCTTATAGATGATCGGATGTAGCTTTCGAGCTAAGGATTTAATATGCAACAAGTTGTAGATACAAAAAGAGTACAAAGAATAAAATCAACTAAAGATTCAATCTTTAGATCTTCTCTTTTTGTAATTCTTTCATTAATAGTTACTCTATTATTCTCTTTAATTCTAATGATAGTGGTCAAAGGAACGCAAGGCCTTAATAGTGACTCAGTAATGATCAAAGACTTTCTATTTGGTAACTACTACAACCCTACAGGTGGGTTCTTCGTAGGTGGAGTACTAATATTCAACTCTATTTGAACAGCTGCGTTAGCAGCCTTGATAGCAGTTCCAATATCTGTACTTACAGCTCTATTCATCACAAGAGTGGCGCCTAAATCATTAAGAACACCTCTATTTGTTATAGTTGCATTACTAGCTGCTGTACCTTCAGTAATATATGGAGCTTTCGGTGGACAATGGATCAATTCATTAGTCTACAGCATCACAGGAGTAGCTAATGGTCCGTTGCTATCCCTAATATTCACACTGGCACTTATGATTATGCCTACAATCACATTATTGACTGTTGCAGCTATCAATAATGTTGACAAAAAAATGGAAAACTCTTCACTTGCTCTAGGTGCAACAAGAGCACAGACAAACTTCAAGGTTACCCTTGTTGCTGCTATCCCTGGAATCCTTGTTGGAACCTTACTTGGTATAGGACGGGCGCTCGGGGAAGCTACGGCCGTTTCTATGGTCGCTTCACAAGCATCATACGGTCCAACATTCTTACCAACTGAATACACTAGACTAATCACTTCAACAATGCTTAAAGGATTCAAAGAACTTGAAATAGGTTCTGATGAGTACCTTTATAGATTTGCGTTGGGACTACTACTTGTAACTACGACATTTGCTATCTTTGCATTACTAAAATACGTTCAAAGAAAGCAAGATCCAGAAAACAAGTCAATGCAATTAACTGCTTCAGCGGTAAAGACCAGAACCATTGCAATGAAGTATGAACAAAGAGGATTAGAAGGACTTTCAATCAATGAGCAACATGAGTGATATAGAATTCATCTTGAAAGAGAAGCTCAATTCGACTTAGCGGTTGAAAATGAGTTCAATACTACATCTCATTCAATACTTACAAAGTCAATCATTAAGAAAAATAATGAGAGTGCTAAGAAAGTTAAATCATCTGCATTGAATGCAATGACTGTAATATTCTCACTAGTAGGAATATTATCATTTGTAGCAATCATGAGTTACCTATTAGGTGGAGGAACTTCAGTTCTAACATGAGAGTTCCTTGCATCATCAGGTGAAGTAACAAGAATAGAGAATGGAGCAAGAATCTATGGAATGGCCACCCCAATTATGGGAACGATGGTAATGATATTTGCAACATTAATAATAGCGGTGCCTATGGGAGTTATGACGGGAATATATTTTGCAGAGTTTTCTAAAAAAGGAAAAATCTCAAACTTATTCTCAACTTCTATTGAACTGTTGGCAGGTATTCCATCACTAATCTTCGGATTATTTGGAGCAGCGGTATTCCTTCCACTTGCGGCAGCAATTGGTTACGAAGTAATAGCTGGTATCTTGATAATGGTTATGATAGTTCTACCAACGATCATAAAAACTTCTGAAGAGGCTATCAAAGCAGTTCCTGATTCAATTAAGCATGCATCACTAGCTCTTGGTTCGACAAAATCAACATCAGCAATTAAAGTAGGTATTCCAAATGCTATTCCTGGTATCTTATCAGGTGTAATTCTTTCAACAGGAAGAATAATAGCTGAGTCTGCAGCCATTGTAATGATCTTTGGTGCAATTGTACGTCCAGAAATGGGTGACTGACTGACAAGCGGTGGAACAACACTAGCTACAGAGATATTTAGACTTACTGGTGATTACCAAGTAATATCATGAGACTACATTAAAGCAATAGGTATTATAATTATGGCGATACTAACAATGTTAGTTATTATCTCTAAATTCATTGAGAGAAAGAATTGAATACTATCTGCAGCAGCACTACTCTTATTCCTAACTATGTTGTTAGGAATCGGAATATACTCACAAGTACTATTCATGGTCGCACTATGAATGTTCATTGCGTTGATAATATTCCAAGTAATGATGTCAATAGTCAAATGACTGACAGTAACAAACAAAATAAAACTACCAACAGAAGTTAAGAACTTCGCAATGAGGTGAAAATAATGAACGAAAAAGAATTTAAATTATTAGAAAAACAAGTTATAGCAGAAGAAAGTAAAATCAACAGAATCGAACTTACAATCTACTCTAATGAAAATAAGATAGACAAATATGCCTCTCTTATTTCTGTTTCTCAAAAAACAAAACTCAAAAATCAACTAATACAATTAGCTAAAAAGATTGAAAAATTAAATATCTCTTCAGACAAAAAAATATTGAAGACAGATTCAAATGCAACTAAGAAACAAATCAAACATGCAACAGGAATCAAAGTCAGAATAATTAAAGTTGAAATTAGAAAAGCTAAAAAACAACTTGCTATGATGAATGCAGTTAATGTTACTAAACTTAAAAAATCAATCAAAGATTTAAAGGAACAGAACGTCGCGAACGCTATTGAAATAGCGAAACTTCAAAGCCAAGCCAAGCCAATCTTTAAGCAATATACAAAAGCAATCACTTTGAAGAAAAGTAAGGACTTGGACATCGCTATTTCAGCTAAAAACGTTAATGCTTGATATGGATCTAAACAATCACTACATAACATCAACATTGATTTCCCTAAAAACAAAATCATTGCAATCATTGGTCCTTCTGGATGTGGTAAATCTACATTCTTAAGAACAATGAACAGAATAAACGATGAAGTTCCAATTTTCAGAGCAGAGGGACAAATCATTTTAGATTCTAAGTATGACATCTTCTCACTTAAGAATATTCATAACAGTAATGATAAAATTACATTACCTGAGTTAAGAACAAAGGTAGGAATGATATTCCAACAACCCAACCCGTTCCCGATTTCAATCGAGAACAACATAATGTATGGGCCAAAAATTAATGGAGTAAAGAACAAATTGGTATTAGACCACTTAGTTAAAAAATCATTAGAACAAGCTGCATTATGAGACGAAGTCAAAGATAACTTAAAAGGTATCGGAACTGGTTTATCAGGTGGACAACAACAAAGGCTATGTATAGCAAGAGCTGTTGCTAACAGACCTGAGATTCTATTAATGGATGAACCAACATCAGCATTAGACCCTATTGCTGCTGCAAAAGTCGAGGAATTGATTCTTGAGTTAAAAGAAGACTATACTATTATTATGGTTACACACTCAATGCAACAAGCAGCGAGAATATCGGATTACACTGCATTCTTCTATGAAGGAGAACTAATTGAATATGGCAAAACATCAAAACTGTTCGCCAACCCGAAACAAAAAAGAACATCTGACTATATCAGAGGGAGATTTGGATAATGACAACAAAGAAAACAACAAAAACAACAACAAAGAAAACAAGATACACAACAATAACTCAAAGAGCTGAAATCTATCTTGCATCAAAGATAAGAAATGAAATTCAAACTACGATTGATATTTATCAAATGATTGAATCTTATGCAAAATCTGGAGACAAAGATTTGCGTAAAACAATTCTAATATTAATTGAAGAACATAAAAGCAATTATGATAAATTATTATCAATTACACTAGGTAACTTCATGAAGTCACCTCTTGGAAAAGACTTAAGAAGAAATGTTGCTTACATGAACATTGTTAACGAACTAAATAGAATAGTTAATCTATCTGATTCAGTTGTTAACTTCATTTATAAAACAAATAACTTAGAATTAAAAGATAAAACTTGAATATTCAAATCAAGTAAAAACATTGTAAAGATGTTAAGTGCAATCCATGTTGAAATTAAAAAAGAAACAGCATCTGGATCATCAAAAATTATTGTAATGAACAAACCAATCACATTACTTTATAGAAATATAATTGCCGATTTAAATAAATATACTAAATCATCAAAACCAAAAACTCAAGAACAGAGAAATAAAACTAGAGCAGGTGTCACAAGAGCAATCATGACATTTGATTCAGTTGGTAAATCAGCTGCAAGAATAGGTGAGTCGCTTCACTTTGTTGCAACGGGAAAATACAAAGCGTAATAGGTGTTTATCACCTTTTTTCTTTATTTATTTATAATTATAGTAATGGAAAAGAAAAATAATATAACACCTTTTGAAACAGATATCGCAAAATGATATTCAGACTTAGTTTTACAGTCTGACTTAATTTCATATGCTCCTGTTAAAGGAACAATGTTCTTTAAACCGTATGGATTCAAAGTTTGAACTCTAATCAAAGAACAAATGACTACAGAGTTCATTAAGCACAATGTTGAAGAAGTTCAGTTCCCAACTCTAATACCGGAATCACTACTTCAAAAAGAAAAGAACCACGTTGAAGGTTTCGCACCAGAACTTTACACAGTTACAAGAACTGGAAACAAAGAGCTGAATGAAAACTTAATCATCAGACCAACTTCTGAAACACTATTTGGAGAATATTTTAGAGAAGAACTAAATTCTTACAAACAATTACCAATGAACTTGAATCAATGAGTATCAGTTATGCGTTTAGAAAACAACACTAGACCATTCTTGAGAAACTCTGAATTCCTTTGACAAGAAGGTCATACAATTCATGCTACTAAGCAAGAAGCAAAAGACTTTTCTTATGAAATCATTAAACTCTATGAGAACTTTGCAAAAGATGCTCTTAGATTACCTGTGCAAATGGGGATGAAATCTAAAAACGAAAGATTCGCTGGAGCAGAGATGACTTTCACTATCGAAACAATTTTAAAAGATGGTCAAGCTTTACAGTCTGGGACGTCACACTATCTTAGAGATAATTTCACAAAAGCTTTCAATGTAAAAGTATTAGGATCAGATAACAAAATGTACAACCCATTTGGAACTTCATGAGGAGTATCAACAAGGTTAATTGGTGCATTGATAATGACCCACTCAGATAACTCTGGATTAGTACTTCCTTCTAAGGTTGCTCCTTACCAAGTTGTTATCTCAACAGTTCTTGCAAACAAAGATCCAATGATCCTTGTAAAAGCACAAGAGCTTGCTGATAAACTTGGAAAAGATTACAGAGTACATCTTGACTCAACAGATAAAGGCCCTGGATTCAAGGCTAGAAATTGAGAAGTTAAGGGAGTTCCTTTGAGAATAGAGATAGGACCAAGAGATATTGAGAACAATACTGCAGTTATGACTTATAGAACTTCAAGCGAAAAAGTTTCACTTGATATGGAAGCAATAAATATTGAATTCATTAAGAAAGCTCTGGAACAAAATGATTCTGAGATCTATTCTAATGCAACAAAGATTGTAGAAAACAAAATCATCGAAGCTAACTCATTAGAAGAAGTTTCAAAAATCATTCAAGATGGCAATATAGCAAAAGCTTATTGAACAGAAGACGATACAACAGAAAAACAACTTAAAGATGACACTGGTGCAACTTTAAGATTACTTAATGTAGTTGCAACTGAACAAGCTTCAATCAACACTTCTGAATCAACCCAATTTGTAGCATTAATCGGAAGATCGTATTAAGTTCCAACCAAAACCTAAAAGTAAAAAGAGAAATATGTATGTATTTTTCTTTTTTTGTCTAATTTATAGTCGCCTTGTCCTAAGGGCTTGGCACCAAAAAACAATGAACAATTTTAAACACGTTGATGAGCTAGTTAAAACAGCTCAAAATACAAGAAAATCAAAAGATTTTCAAAAGGTTGCAGACTGTTTTGAACCTTTAATCAAATCAACAGCATACAGATACGCAAGGACGTATAAAAACACTCCTTATGAATTACAAGATTTTGATTCAGTAATTAATTACATTTTTACTAAACTTATCGTGTCATTCGACTGAACAAAAAACAAATTCTTTTCTGCATACATAAAACAATTCTTAAATTATGAATTAAGTGATCATATGAAAAAGTTAACAAGAAAAAGAGACCTTCCAATGAATTACAATCAAGAGTGAATTCATGAAGTCAATACAGAAGTTGAGACAAGAAAGTTCTCAGACTACTTTGACTTAGAAAAGATTAAGTCTCTTACTAAAGATGAGAAACAAGTTATCTCATTATCAGCAGAAGGTTACTCAATTAAAGAAATATCTTCAGAACTCGAGAAGACTTCTTCAGCAATTTCTACAATCAAAAGTAGAGCAATTGTAAAACTGAGAGCACACATCTAATTTGCAAATAGTACAAGAAATAAACTTTGACGAACTTGAAATAGGTACTCCATTTAACGATGGGGTGTACCATGGTTACTACGTTGGGTTAAATCCCGATACTGATGAACCAATGTACGCAAAGTGAAGGTATCTACCTGATAGTGATGATCAAAAAATGTTCGTCAACCTTCGTCAAAATCAACACTGACCATATATAGACTCCTCGTTCCTTTCGGGTGACTCTATTGATACTGTGGTCAATTCGCTTTCGTTTAACAATGAGGGAAACATTGATATTGAATTAATGTTTACCCCGAACTATGTCTATTTCGACATAATAACTTGATACTTAGAGACACATGACACTGAACACAATTCCTACACGGACTTATTTCAATCAGGGATAAAATCTGATGAAATAGAGCTTGACTGAGATCTATTTTCTGATGAATACTTTGTTTCTAATGGAGCATGACAAGATGGAGAAATAACAGCATCGATTGATGGTGAAGAACAAGAACCAATCTCATTTGATTACTTCTCACAAGAAGAACCACTGTTCATAACTATAGAAGATTATGACTACAATGGTGGTTCATCTCCAATAATAAATTTTGAAATGGAAGCCACTAATGGTTCGTCAGCGGCAACTCAATGACACCCAGACTTTGCTCCACCATCGGACAATGTAGATCCCTCAACATTAAATTGACAAACAGAAGTTCCTATATACAGAGATGATTACAAGTTGATTGAGTTCAATGGTGAATCTGAAAAAACTCAATTAGTTGAGATACCAATTTCAATTGATAACCAAGAAGTAATTAACGAAACATTTTTAATAACTTCTAAGATAGGTACTAATCAAACAATCAATTATGCCAATGAAATATTGACGATTGAATATTATGATCCTACAGGTGTAAAAACTTTTAATCCTAACACTACTGACATCCAAATAATGATGGATGGTTATGAAAATGATTCAGGTAAATCTCATATGTCATTAAATACAAAATGAATTAATGACGGTGAGATTAATAAATTTACATTAGTACCAGATGAGTTTGTCTATTATGATCAACCAACTAGCAAAGTTAAAAAGGGAAGAGATTTGGACTCACCAAACATAAGAGACCAAATAATAATTCCTTGAGATTATTCTAATAACACAGGAGAACTATTCCTAAGTATTGAGACAGAAACTTACTCTGATGTAACGTTAGATATCATCATTGATATCGGTAATGAAGTTTCATTAAGGGGAGAATCTGATTCACAATACAACTGAATAATTCAAGACATAAAAGATACATCAAATATGACACCAAGCTTGTCATTCTATTCAACTATGAAAGATTTAATAAACCAATATGGCTAAAAGTATAAGAAAATGAAAAATAGCTACGCTATTTGCTACATTACTTTCACTTGTTGCATATTTGGTATTCATCTTTACTGGTGGAGGATATTCCTCACCTTCTGTTCCGCCAAACTCACCTGATCCTGATTTACCGTGGTTGCCTGAAAACATTCCAGAAGTATTACCGCCCTATAGTGGTCCTTCGATTGATGAAACAATATTTTGAGAATCAATCGTATATGGTGATACTTACAACTTTGATGCTTTCTACAACCTATTCATGGAAGAGTTTACAACAAATCATAAATACTATGCATCAGATGACAGTGTAATATGATTTGATTTCTACACAATAGATAATTGAGTACAAATACAGATAACACACGAACAAACTGGGTATTTTGAATATTCATTTTACCTCAACAATGAGTATAATTAACTTGTTATGGAAACATTTAATAAGATAAAAGAACTATTAGCTTCAAAAACAAAATCAACAGTTGAAATGAATTCAACATTAAAAGATATTGGTATTGATTCATTAGACCTTGTAGAATTTGTTCTAGAAGCCGAAGAAATCTTCGGAGTTAGAATAGATGACGAGGAACTAATGAAATTCGTTACTGTTAAAGATGTTGTTGAAGCAATAAATAAAAGAATTTAATAATAAAAATAAAGAAGGGAAACCTTCTTACATAGGGGTGTAGCTCAATTGGTAGAGCATCTGACTTCAGATCAGAGGGTCGCGGGTTCAAGTCCTGTCACCCCTGCCATTATTAAATAAAAAAAATTACCGCGTAAGCGGTAGTTTTTTTTATTTCTTTTTGATGATTTGAACACCAGATCCTCATGATCCAGCTCCAAGGTGGGCAATTATTTCTGCTCCAACATTCATTTTAAGAGGTTTGATTCCAGTAGCTTCAATCGCTTCTTTCAATCCTAAGTTAAAGTCATCAACATATCAAACAACAGTTTCATATCCTTCTGCTTCAATTTCTTTTTGCTTAGCATCAACTAATTCAGCAACTTTCTTAGTAGCTGCTTCAACACCTCTAGCTTTAACTGTACCTGTATCATTTACAGATCCATTAATAACTGGCACGATAGGGTAGACTTTCATAAGTTTTCCCATAATGTATTGAACTTTTTTGATTCTACCTGAAGCATATAGTCTATCTAAATCTTTAGGAGCTATTCATCCATACATTTTGTCATTACTGATATCTAGGAAATCAGTAACAGTCTTAACATCTTCTGAATTATCAACTAAGTCGATAATTTGGTTTCAAATTGACTTTAATCAAGGAGTGATAAAGTTTGATTGATAAACAGTTACTTTACCTTTGAACTCATCTTGACGCGCTATTGCAATAGCAGTAGACATTGTTGATGATAATCCTTGTGAAATAGGGATGTAAAGAACGTGTTTAGCTCTTTTAAGCCCTTCTCTAAAAGTATCTGTTAAATCAGCAGGACTAACCTGTGATGTTGTGATTTTAGCTTGTGTATTTTTAGCTAGGTAATCATAAAGTTCTTGAGTTGTTATATCCAACCCAGGTTTCTTATCTACACCATCAATCGTTAAAACGAATGGTACTCATAGAAGCCCTTTTGCTTCTGATTCGGCTTTAGTTCATCCGGCTGTTCCAGATGAATCTAACATTAATATTATATTTTTCATTATTTCTTTCTTGGCATTAAGCCTACTCCTCATGATCCTGAACCAATATGAGCGATAATCTCTGGTCCTAGTTCTACTTTAGTCATTTTTGTGACTCCATTATCTTTAAGAATTTGTTTCAAACCTAATTCAAACTCATCTATATATGACAATGCTATTTCAACACCAAGTTCGGCTTCTAGTTCTTTAGATTTTGCGATTGCGATTTTTGCAACCTTATCCATTGTTTTTTCTAAACCTTTGCCCTTGACTGTTCCTTCTTCGTTCATACTTCCATTAAAGACTGGAATAACTGGTGTTACCTTAAGTAATTTACCAGCTATGTATTGAACCTTACTGATTCTTCCACCTGCATATAATCTATCAAGATTTTGTGGTGCTATTCATCCAAACATCTTTCCATTTCAGTAATTCAAGAATTCCTCAATTTCTGATGTTGAATTGGCTTTGTTAACCACATCTATTAAATCTTGGAATATAACTTGTATTCACGGTGTTATGTAATGAGAATCGTAAATAGTTACTTTACCTTTGAATTCTGGTTTTGCTGCAATTGCGGAAGCTGTTGAGTATGTAGACGACAACCCTGTTGAGATTGGTACATAGAAGACATGTTCTGCGCTTTCAAGACCTCTCTTGAATCCGTTTTCAATTTCTAATGGATTAACTTGTGATGTCTTAACAACAGATTTGATGTTAACATTCTTAGCTAATCATCCATTATTGATTTCATCACCAGCTTTATATTCAACTCCATCAACAGTTACTACTATTGGTACAAATATAAGACCTTTTTTTTCTATCTCTGGTTTCATGAAACCACCAGCTGTGGTGGTATCGACCATTAATATTACTTTTTTCATATTATTTCTCCTTTATTAATATAATAAATTATAATATATTTGTAAATATGAAAAATTTGTTTTTGAAAAAAATTATAGAGATACCTGGAATATCAGGCAGAGAAGAAAAAATCTCTAAACATATCGAAGAAATCTTGGTTTCTTATGACCTGGACATTGTTAGAGACAACAATGGATCAATCTATGGCTATAAGAAATCAGAACAAAAGAATGCTCCTGTAGTCATGGTTGACGCACATATGGATGAAGTTGGATTCATTGTTACTAAGATAGAAGACAATGGTATCTTAAGACTTGAAGCAATGGGCGGAATTTCAAAATTCTCAATTGCAAACTCAAGGTTAAGAGTTTGATCAGATAATCCTACAAAATCATTCGCAGGAACACTATTTTTCAAAGAGCCACAAACAGACGTTCAAAAGAAACAACCAATCCCAGCGATCAAGGACATGATGTTCGATATTGGTGCAGTGGACAAAAAACAAGTTCAAAAGGAATTTGAACTTAATATTGGTAATGTTGTTACCTTTGACTACCCATCAGAACAAAATGGAGACAGAGTAATAGCTAAATCATTAGATGATAGAGCTGGAGTTGCAATATTGCTTGAAACATTAGATTTCATCAAAAACACATCATTTGATTATGATATCTATATTGGAGCATCATCACAAGAAGAGGTAGGACTTAGAGGAGCAAGAACATCTGCTTATAAAATAAACCCTGACCTTGCAATAGTTGTAGATGTTTCACCATCTAATGATTTACCTACTGATGAACAAACAGGAACACTTGGTAAAGGAACTATCCTAAGGCATAAAGATTCTTGCTATTTAACAGATAAATATATAATTAAATATATTAGAGATCTTTCAACGAAGCATAATATAAAAATTCAAGACTATTTTGGAACTGGATGTACAAACGCCGGAATATTGCACTTATCTAACAATGGAATTAAAACAATTCCACTTGGATTACTTGCAAGAGGCTTACACACGGGTTCATCAATAATCGATATGAATGATTATGAAGAAACGAAAAAACTTCTTAAAGAAGTATTAACTGACTTAAATATAAAAACAATCAACAAAATCAAAGGAAACACATAATGACACAAACACTTTACTTAACACTATTAATAACATCAATAATCGCAATCATAGTATTCATTTTCGTTCTTCTTTACCTTGTATCACTTATCAGAAGAGTGAACATCGTTATGAAGAAGGTCGACTACTTAGTTGAAGATATTACATACAAATCTGAATCACTTAACGTTGGAGTCAACGCTATCAACAAAGTTGCTAGTTACGTACTTGCAGCAGACGCAATTGGTAGAAAATCATACAAATCAGCAATGAAACTTGTATCTGAAAACAGAAACTACATCTTCACTTTCCTAGAAAAGTTAAAAGAAAATACAGTTAAACCTTCAGGAAAAGCTAAACCTTCAAACAAGAAGGCTTCTCCAAAGAAAGCAACAACATCTAAGAACACTGCTAAGCAACCAGCTAAGCAAAAACCAACAAACAAAAAGAAGTAAACAATGGCAATTATTAAAGACGTAATTTTAATCGGAGCATCATTCACAACAGGTTATCTTGTTGGAGCTTCTGACGATACAGCAACTAAAGTGAAAATTGAAAATTTTCTCCATTTAGTTGATCACAGATATCAAGAAACAAAAAAACTAGTTGTTACAACACTTGATTCAATCGAAGGTGTCGACGTTGAAGAGTGAAAAGTCAACATTCAAAAAACAATTGATTCTACAAAAGAAACAATTCAAACAATGATTGATGCAGCACCTGCTAACCAAGAGATTCAAACAAGTTTCCTTGTTACGCAAAAGACTACAAAAAGAAACAACAAACAAGTTGCTACAAAGAAGAAAAAATAATGAGCAAGAACACGAATCTTATAAAAGAACTTTCATGAAGAGGGTTAGTAAAAGATATCGCTAATGAAGAACTGTTGGGGAACATAATAGACTCTAACAGTTCTTTCTATATAGGGTTTGATCCTACAGCGGATTCACTTCACCTAGGTCATTACTCTTCATTCAATGTAGCAAGGATTGTTACAGAGCAAACAGGTATGAAGCCCATATTTGTTATTGGAGGCTTCACAGGAGCTATAGGAGACCCATCAGGGAAGTCTGACGAAAGAAAGATCATGTCCAAAGAAGTTCTTGAAGAAAACATTGCTTCAATCATGAACCAAATCAAATCTTTAGCCTCAATGGTTGGGATTACAGATTTTGAAATAGTTAATAATAATGATTTCTACAACAACATGACAATCATTGAGCTATTCCAAAACTATGGAAAGCTATTCAACGTAAACAAGATGCTTTCAAAAGATATGGTTAAATCTAGACTTGACTCAGGAATTTCACTTACTGAATTTTCATATCAAATGTTTCAGTCAATCGATTTCTTAAAGTTATTTGAAAACTTTAACACTAAACTACAGATTGGTGGTTCTGATCAATGAGGAAATATCATTTCTGGAATCGAACTAATTAGAAAAGTTAAAGGTTCTGACGAAGAAGTTTCTGGAATTACAACAAACTTGATTACAGATTCAAATGGAAACAAAATAGGGAAGACTAGCGATTTTGTTATTTGATTAGATAAATCAAAAACATCTTCATACAATTTATTTCAATACTTAATAAATCTTGATGATGAAACAGCAAAAGATTTATTGCCAAAACTAACTTCAATCACAGAAGAAGAGTTTGCAGCAGTCACAAAAGCATTTGATACTAATCCAAAAGCAAAGCCTTTCCAACATGAACTGGCAAAACTAATACTTAACGTAATACATAGTTCATCAGCATATGACGACGCTAACACTGCATCACAAGCATTATTCAATGATGAGTATAACTTGTTATCAGTAGATCAATTGAAATCAGTGTTTAAACAAACACCTTCAATCAAGTTAACATCCGACTCATTAATAGATTCTGTTATCGAATCAAACTCAATAAATTCTAAAAGAGAATATAGAGAATTTCTAGAGAATGGTGCTATCAAAATCAACGGTCAAACAATCACAGATGAAGACTACAAGGTAACATCAGAAGATTACATTCTTGATACTGCTATTGTTTTACAGCTAGGTAAGAAGAAGAAAATAGTTATTTGAAAATAGCTATTTTTTTTGTGAAAAACCTATTACTTTTCGTTTTATTTCTATATAATAAATAAGGACGTAAAAACTAACGTTTTTGCAGTCTTTATTAAAGTGATTCGTCACTTGATAAAGCTCTTTTAAAACTAAATAGAACCACTCAATTCTTTAAGAGATAACTTTTTTAAAGGAATTGTACTTTTTAAGTACACAAAAATCATTTTTGAGCAATTAAAATGATCAACTTTTTTAACGAGAGTTTGATCCTGGCTCAGGATTAACGCTGGCGGCATGCCTAATACATGCAAGTCAAACGGAATGCTTTTAGCATTCAGTGGCGAACGGGTGAGTAACGTATATCTAACGTACCCTGAAGACTGGAATAACTATAGGAAACTGTAGCTAATACCGGATAGCATATGAGGAGGCATCTTCTCATGTCTAAAGAAGCGCTTGCTTCACTTCGGGATCGGGGTATATTGCATCAGCTAGTTGGTAAGGTAAAGGCTTACCAAGGCAACGACGCATAGCCGTGCTGAGAGGCAGAACGGCCACAATGGGACTGAGATACGGCCCATACTTCTACGGAAGGCAGCAGTAGGGAATTTTTCACAATGGACGAAAGTCTGATGAAGCAATGCCGCGTGGGGGATGACAGTTTTCGGATTGTAAACCCCTGTTGTGAGGGAAGAACAAACTATATAGGAAATGATATAGTTCTGACGGTACCTTACCAGAAAGTCACGGCAAACTATGTGCCAGCAGCCGCGGTAATACATAGGTGGCAAGCGTTATCCGGATTTATTGGGCGTAAAGGGTGCACAGGTGGTGTAACAAGTTAGGCGTTTAATGCCGGGGCTCAACCCCGGCCTGCGTTTAAAACTGTTACACTAGGATATCGGTGGGGTCAGTAGAATTTCATGTGTAGCGGTGGAATGCATAAATATATGAAGGAATACCAATGGCGAAGGCAGCTGACTGAACGATTATCGACACTTAAGCACGAAAGCGTGGGGAGCAAATAGGATTAGATACCCTAGTAGTCCACGCCGTAAACGATCCTGACTAGGCGTTGCCATGAGGCAGTGCTACAGCTAACGCATTAAGTCAGGCGCCTGGGTAGTACGTACGCAAGTATGAAACTCAAAGGAATTGACGGGGACCCGCACAAGTGGTGGAGCATGTGGTTTAATTCGATGATACGCGAAGAACCTTACCTAGACTTGACATACTTGGCAATGACATAGAAATATGTTTGAGGTTAACCGACGTACAGGTGGTGCATGGTTGTCGTCAGCTCGTGTCGTGAGATGTTCGGTTAAGTCCGGCAACGAGCGCAACCCACGTCTTATGTTACTAACATTAAGTTGAGAACTCATAAGAGACTGCCCTCGTAAGGGGGAGGAAGGTGTGGATGACGTCAAATCATCATGCCCCTTATGTCTAGGGCTACACACGTGCTACAATGGCTGATACAAAGTGCCGCAAACCAGTGATGGTAAGCAAATCACAAAAAGTCAGTCTCAGTTCGGATAGAAGTCTGCAATTCGACTTCTTGAAGTTGGAATCACTAGTAATCATAGGTCAGCAATACTATGGTGAATGCGTTCTCGGGTCTTGTACACACCGCCCGTCAAACCACGGAAGTCGGCAATATCTAAAACCGTCGTGCTAACCATTTATGGAAGCAGACGTCTAGGGTAGGGTTGATGACTGGGGTTAAGTCGTAACAAGGTACCCCTACCGGAAGGTGGGGGTGGATCACCTCCTTTCTATAGGAAAAATATTGATTTAAGTTAATAACTTAAACATTAAAATTTAAATGAGTATGATGTCAGTCATCTCGAAACATAAAAAAAGGTTCTATTTAGTTTTAAGAGAGTTTTACTTTCTGAAAAAGAACAGGTTAATAGCTTGTTCTTTTTTCTTTTGTTTATTCGTACATTCCTTTATAATTAACTTGTTATGTGAATAATAATTATATTTTTACTAGTTGTAGTTTTACTTCTAGGGGTTGCATTCTTTGGATATTTCAAAGATAAAAAAGCAAGAATTACTTTAATCGAAGAGAACAAACAAATAGAAGAGGTTGCATCAGTCAATCACGTTTCTATCTATATCCTTCTTGATCTATTGATCAAAGATATAGACAAGACACTTGATTCATTCGACCATATTTCTTCTGAGAAGTCTATCTCACAAATTAATAGAGAAGCTTCTCTATGAATCAAAGAGATTAAGTATTCAAAAGAATTGAAAGACCTTTACCAGCAAACAAACCGTAAACAAGAAATTGCGCCACTAATTGAATTACTATTCAAAGCTAAGCCACAATACTGAGCTAGGGACGCACATTTTGCAATCAATGTAATTACTGCTAAGACAGTTCACTTCAGAAGCGATCCAGCTAACAAAGCAATCGTCGATAAAGCAACAGCGCTTTACAACAAAAGGTCAATCTAATAATGGCTAAGAAAATAAATCTGCCTAATGCTCTTTTGATATCAAGATTCATAATGGCAATTGCAATTGCAGTTGTATTATTATTAATACCTTACTTTCCAACATGAACACATCAAGTTGGAACAGTACATGTTAATAATCTTAACTTCATAGCTCTTTCATTATTCTTAGTAGCTTCATTCACGGATTTCCTTGATGGATACCTAGCTAGAAAATGAAATCAAGTTACAACATTTGGAAAAATATTTGATCCAATTGCTGATAAACTATTAATCAACATAGTCTTAATAATATTCGCAGTGCAAACTAGAATACCAGTATGACTAGTAATCATATTTGTTACAAGAGATTTACTTGTTGATGGGTTGAGAGTTAAAGCATCTAAAGAACAAAGAGTTATACCTGCATCTATGCACGGTAAACTTAAAACTGTGATGCAAATGATTGGGCTATCATTATTATTCATACAATGACCACAAACAACATCTGGTTCATTTAATTACAATGCGTTAAATCATCTATACCTAATTCCTCTTTACATGGCAGCCGTTACTTCAGTAACATCTGGTGTGATTTATTACAAGGAGTACTCAAAATAACATGGCAAAAAAAGAAAACACAAAAAAAGAAAACAAGAACGCTCAATATACTGAGAAAGAACTTCTTGCAAGACGTAAAGCAATGTACAAAGCACTTGCAATTATGTCAATAATAGGAACAGTACTAATTGCTGTAGCAGCAATTATACAATTTACATAAACATGTCAATATTTACAGAAAAACAATTCATAGAAATAGTAGAAAGAAACATTCTCGCATTAAAAGATAGAAAATTAACTATATCTTCTGCAGAATCTTTTACTGGCGGAAAATTCGCTTCTTTACTAATTAGTAGACCAGGTTCATCAGCAACTTATGTTGGTGGAGACATTGTTTATTCTGATAAAGCAAAGATACTACTGGGTGTTAAAAAACAAACACTTGACAAACATACTTCGATATCAGCTGAAGTTTCTAAAGAGATGGCATTTGCTTCTATGAAGAAATATAAATCAGATGTATCAATCTCATTCACAGGTAATGCTGGTCCATTGCCAATTGAGGGAACTGAAGTAGGAAAAATATTCATAACTATTATCACACCACTAGTTGAAAATACTTATGAATTAAAACTTGAGGGTGGTCGTAATGAAAACATAGACCAATCTCTATCTTTCGCAATGAAAGAATTGTTTGAAACATTAACAAACCAAAGGATCAAATATGAAAAAGAAATATAATATAGAACAAATAAAGAAACCTAAACCAAACTACTTTCCTCCTAAGAAGGATAAAGAATCTAAAGTAACTAGAAGATACATACTAGCATTTGTATCACTAGTTGCATTGGCAATTCTGCTCCTTGGTCTATTGACCAATTTACTATAAGGTATAATTAAAAAAATGAAACAAGAATCTTCAAGAAGATACGGCTTGTTGACTATGATTACAATGGTTGCTGGAATCCTAATAGGATCTGGTATCTATGTTAAGAATGATCAACTGTACGAAATAACAGCATCAACGTTAATATCACTATTTGCGTGAATTTTTGTTGGAATAATGGTTATTGCAATGATCGTTAACTTCATTGAAATAACTTCTTCAACAACAATTAAAGGGGAAGCTGGAACACTTTCTGCCTGAGGAACTAAATTCATTGGTCCTAAGACAGGAAAAATATTCGGTGTATTCATTGTTTATCTTTACTTCCCAGTTATTAATACTGTACTTGCTCTTTATGGAGCTGAGTATATACTGTCCATGTTTGCGGACGCTGGATTGTTTTATCAATACGGTGCAGAATTAGGTAATCATTCTGCGGTAATGGAGTGAACAACATTCCTAATTATCACAGGAGTGGGTAGTGGATTCTTATTCCTTTCATACATGATGAACTCAATTTCACATAAAGGTGGAAAAATTGTACAAGTTGCAGGTACTGCAATAAAAGTAATCCCGCTATTCTTCATTGTAATAGTTGTTACATTATTCATGATTCCTGGAATAGGTGAATCACTTCCTGGAATCACGGATCCTCCGACAAATGATATTGCCGGTAAAGACAAGAACCCATTCGTACTATTATTATTTGCTGCTCCAGCTGTTATGTTTGCGTTCGCAGGGTTTATACAACCTGCAGCTCTATCAGCGGAAGCTAAAGATAAGAAGACATTCAAAAGAGGGCTTGTTATTGGAACAGTCTTCACGACTATAATATATATTCTATTCTCAGCAGCAATGCTTTCAACAGGAGCTGTTGGACCAGATGGTGAATATACATTTAGAATGACTAATGTTATTCAATCACTATTCCCAGTACATTACATTTGAATAGCTCCATTGATGTCATCAATGGTTGTTATATCAATAATCTCATCTCTATCAGGCCACACAATTGTTGCCATAAGAGCAAACTCATCAATGTCAGAAACAAACATAGTTCCTGATGTTAATGGAAACATGATTAGTAGAAACAAACAAGGAGTTCCACAAAAATCTGGAATGTTTGTAATGTTAATTACATTTGCATGATTAATTCTGTTTAGATCTATCGATGCAATTGCAGTACACAGTCAATTAACACACGTTGCAGCTTCTTCATCAGAATCAGCATTACGTATTGGACATTTCTATTCATTGAACTATGCATCTAACTTAACTCCATTGATTGATTTCGCAATCTATGGAACCTTAATTGGAGCAGCATGGTGAAACAGGAAAACAGGTAATGTTGAAGTTGAAAAACAAAAAGGATATGGAATAGCAGCATTCATTTCAATAACAATGGTTATTATGGTCTTGATTGCACAAGTAGCATTTGTCTTGGACAGTGCAATAGGTTCAAGTAAAGATGTTCCTACATTCGTAGCAATGATCCCACTTACAACAGTCATAATAATGTCAATAGCATTCACTGTTGCATACCTAGTCATTTCAGCACAAACTAAAAAGACTACTAATGCACAATGAAAATCTAAAAAAGAATACATAAAGGCATACCAACTAGTACTTACTCTTGAAGAATATAGAGCTATGGTTAAAACTAATAATAAAACTAAAGCAAAAAAGAAAAAGGTAATACCTAAGAAGAAACCGATATCAAAGAAGCCTAAAGAAAAGAAAGCTTCGGTAAAGAAAAAATAAGTCATAAGACTTATTTTTTTATTATTAAATAAAAAAGACCATTAGGTCTTGTGATTATATTTTGTGTACTTTAGACTTTAGTCTAGATGCTTTATTAGCGTGGATTGCTCCAGCTGAATGTGCTTTATCAATTGCTTTGATAGCTGCATTTATATCTTTTGCATCTTTAGTATCTGCAGCAAGTTTCATTGTGTTTTTAATTTGAGTTTTATTAGATTTGTTTCTAAAGTTTCTCTTCTTATCTTGTCTTACTGATTTATCGTTTGATTTTATATTTGCCATGTTTTTCCTTAATTAAATATCTTTATTATTATATCAAAGTCCATAGTATATAATTTGGTATATTTGTTACCTGGAAATAATAGATGAACACATTATCAACGAAAAAGACAAAAGATAAAGTTTCAACTAACATCAAGAGCAACCTAATAAGGTTAGGCTCATCTTTGATGTTACCAATTTCTATTATTCCATTCGCAGCTTTATTGCTCGGAATTGCAACATTCTTCCCATCTCATTCAGTATTTGGAAACCTTTTAAGTTCTGTAGCTTACATACCTATAAGATTACTACCACTTCTTTTTGCATTATCAATTGTTAATACATGAAC
>Ga0164313_10001040_pt1 | contig 23937 bp, 16 predicted proteins | sample GuaBasSedimGuay4_FD_113735 | JGI IMG/M metagenome (GOLD analysis project Ga0164313, IMG submission 113735) | Subseafloor sediment microbial communities from Guaymas Basin, Gulf of California, Mexico - Guay4, Core 4569-4, 0-3 cm | ecosystem: Environmental > Aquatic > Marine > Hydrothermal vents... | reverse complement strand
GCTGACTCATCGTGTATGCCTGCGGTGAATTGTGCGGGAACGCCGGATGCGGGAAATCCGCACGTCCGGTGTGACGAGGGAGGGGGTCGCGGGTCTACGGACCCGTCCCCTCTACTCTACCGGCTTCGCGGTTCTATTTTGGGAGGTTCTGCTCGGCGGTGGCCAGTTGCTGGAGGGCCAACTCGTAGACCTCGTCTTCGTCGGCAGGCGCCGGACGGGTCTGCCAACGGACGATGTAGACCTCTTCGGGTTGGAGCTGGTTCCGGATCTCCAACTCGACGGTCAGAGCATCAGGCGCCGGCGCCCAACTCCGTTGCAGGCTCGCGAATGACAGGGGATCTGGATCGGGTTGGATCGCATCAGGACCGGGCGTCACCAGCGATGTGACGATATCGGGCCTCAGCCACCGACCCGTCAGGGCCTCGAGGGCTCGCCACAGATCGACCGCGGGTCGTTCGACAAAGGTCTCGTGCTCGACAAAGCCCTCGATCTCGAGGATCGGACCATCGACGGTGACGGTCAGCCGCCCCTGGAAGGTGTCGTGGACCAATCGAGAGAGTTCATTGAGCGAGTAGGCCCGACCTGTGTCGATGAGCAGTGCGTCGGCGACCCGTTCCATGGTTTCGACGACCCCGCTGACGAGTTCTCCCTCGTTGGTGCTCAGCGGCCCCAGGTTCTCCTGGTCTTCGTCGAAGATGTAACCGAAACAGAGTGCCGCACGATCCGGCGCCTGGTCGAGATAGGCGTAGAGGGCGGTTGCGGCCTCGAGATAATCGGCCACAGCCTCCGCCCACCCGGCGATATCGTCCTCGAGAGTTTCGCGCTGCTGCCGGCTGGCGTGCCCACCACCGGTCGGGTGGAGCTGAAACTCACGGATCCTGCCGTCATCGTCAAAAAACGCGCCCAGTCCCTCGTTGCCGAGAAGACGTTCCACGGGTCGGAAAGAATCCACGAGAGCGCTGTGGACCCCGCGGCTCGCGCTCCCGTGATGACGCACGATCGTGCTGCGCTCGGCGATGGCACCGATCTCGGCAAAGCTCCGGCTCCACCGGTCCCAGCCGCTTTCGAGATCCGAGCGGGCGTCGTCCATTCGGTTCTCGACGGCGGGATTGTCGCTGGCCGAAGATGGTGATGCGATGTCGCGCACCGCGGTGATCACAATGGCCGGCCCCGGTGAGAAGACGATGTGAAGGTGGTCCCGCACCGGTTCCTCGTAGCAGGCGAGGAGGGGGAGACAGAGGCCGATAACGGTTGAACACCGGAGAATCTTCACTCCCAAAGTGTACGACGACCTTGGCAAGACCGAATCACTCGTCTATCTTGAGTCCACAGCCGATGACAGAGATGGTGAGAAGCAGATGATCGGCCGGAGGTGATCGTGAGGCGTTTGTTGCCAGTCCTGATGGTGTTGATTGTGATCGCTCCCGGGCTTGGCGCGGCGAGTGATCGCTGCATCCGACAGAGCAGGTACTGGGGCGGCGACGGACCCGCGCAGACATCGGTTGTGGTCAACGGCCACGCCTTCTTCGGTGGTTTCACGCTGCGGGTTGCGGATCTCGCCGATCCCGCGGATCCGAAGGTGATTCACGACATTCGTCTCGATGGCTTTGCAGGCGATCTCGCAGTCAACGACGATCGTGTCTTTGCCGTCGATTCCACCAACACATTGAAAGTGATCGATGCCACCAATCCGGCAGCGGCGGCGATCGAGTGGAGCTTCGTGCCCGAGGACTCGTATTGGAACCTCCACTTGATCGATATCCAGGCCGATCTCGCGATGGTCGGAGGGACCGGGGATTGGTCGATCCCGGACAGCGACTCCAACCTAATGTTCCTCGATGTCTCGGATCCGTCGATCAAGCCTCCGCTTCTGGGCACTTTGGAGCTCGACGGTGTGATCGACACCTTGGCACTGGGAGACCACACCGCGGTCGCGGCCACCTATTGGGGCACGATCTGGTTCATCGACATCAGCGAACCGTCGGCACCCTTCGTGGCCCACGAGATGGACGCCCTCGATCTGATCATCTCCGGTAGGGTCAACGATCTCGCCGCGAACGAGGATCTGCTGGCGATCTCCGATTCCGAGGGGCGGGTGACCCTGGTCGACATCAGCGTTCCGGACGATCCGGAGTACCTGGCGTTGATCCAGGGACTCGAGCTCGGCGTCCCAGAACTCGAGTTTGAGGGGACCATGCTCCACGCGGTGGGTTCGACCTGCACCTCGTCCGGCGTCTGCGGCGGCTATGGGGTCATCAACTGTTTCACGCCAAGGAACCCCAATCTGTTGGGCCGCGTTGATGGCCCGCTGATGGCGAGCCCTGCGCCCAACGGGAACCATGTAGTGGCGGCCGCCTTCGAAGCGGGTCTTCGGGTCATCGATCTTCAGTGGTTGACCAATCCGGAGATCCTCGATGTTGCGCTGCCCCAGCGCGAGGCAGGAGCGATCGCCTTTGCCGGACCACTGGTCCACGTGGTGGATGTGACGAGTCTCGCGGCGCCGGAGGACCCCGATCGCAACACCCTCGAGGTGCTCGAGCGAAGACAGAACGGCGGACTTGTCGAGATGGGCTCCTACGCACCCGACGCCGCGATCTGGGCCCTTGCCGGGGATGAGGATTATGTAGCGGCCGCGATGTATGACGAGGAGATCGAATTCAACACCCTCGAGGTGATCGATGTCTCCGATCCGACGACGCCGGTCTTGGGGACGCGGTTCGGGGCGATTCTCTCGGTGGAGACCGACACCATGGAGCCTCATTTGAGGATGGAGGGGAACCGACTCTTCTTCAGCCTCGCCGACTCGGACGACATCCTGATCTACGAGATCTCCCCGGGCGGTCTGGCGACCCAGGTCGGCGACGTCACCGCTGACGGTCAGCTGGTGAACTTCGCGGTGCCGTCCGAAGACGTCCTCGTGGTGGCGGTTCGCCAGGGTGAAACGGGGTGGATGGATGTGATCGACATCAGCGATCCGTCCGCGTCGGTGGCCGTGGCGAGGTTCGACCTTCCCGCGCCCGCCGACTTTGCGGTGAGTCTCGACGCCGAGGGATCGAGAGTGGCGATCCTCCTTCAAGCCAGCGACGGCATCGAGGGCCCGTACAACTACACGATCCTGGTCGATATTTCGGATCCGACCCACCCGTTCCAGTCGGTGGCGGAGGACCTGCCGCCGTCACGGTGGGTGGCCATGGGATCGAGTGTCCTTCACGGGGTCGTGGATCTCTGGTTTCCACCGTCCAATCAGCACCACGCGTTCGATGTGACCGATCCGGGCAACGTGACCGAGATCGATAATCTGGGCTGGCTCGATGTCTACCGGAATCGAGTGGACACCGACGGCCCGTACCTCAGCATCAGCCGGGATCGTCTGGAGGTTCACCATTACGGGATTTGCCCACCCCCGTTGGTGCCGACCGACCATCCGACTGCGGTGGAGTGATCAGAACGCCGTTTGACTCTCAGGATCACCAGTAGGGGCGGTCGACGAGCGTTGAGAGGGTGTCGGTGGGCACCGTTACGTCGATGGGTCCCATGGCGTAGGGGGCGATCTCGTAGGGGTCCCAATGGAAAAGCACACCGTCTGCGACGATCCCGAGATTGTCGGGCAACGCGAATCCACCTTCCGGCAGCCAGAATCCCGCGGTTTCGAGGTCGAAGGCGGGTGACCACGCTCACCCGGAACGGCTTGATTCGGGTGTAGAGTGATGGTGGTTTCCGCAGGGTGTTGGACCGTGTCATCGGTAACCTCGGATCGGTTTGGAGGTGGCGTCGTGCACACGAGCACACGGGCTCTGATGAGCCTCTTGATCGTCATGATCGCGGTTGGTGGCGCTCGCGCCCAGACCTGCGGCTGGGAGTGGGTCAACCCGACACCGCCGAGAACCGATATCTACCGTTTGAAGCACGAAATCAACACCTTTGTCGGTGTCGGCGCCGCGGGAACCATCATCCGCAGTACCGATGGCTACTCCTGGGATCTCATCGATAGTGGCGTGACCGGCGATCTCTTTGGTGTCGATTGGGGAGCCGGGTTTTTTGTCGCCGTGGGTGAGGACGCCATTGTAAGAAGCTCGGTAGGGTTCGACTGGGAGACGGTATATGAGTACCCGGGGATGATCCTGCTGGACGTGGAGTTCAGCGCCTCGCGGTTCATTGCCGTCGGCGCCGGTCTCAACGGCAGTATTCTGACCAGCAGCTTCGGCACCGACTGGGTTCTGGTCGAGGTGCCGTGGGCGGGGACTCCTGACAGTATCGCCGGCACCGACGAAGGGTTCTTTGTCGCTGTCGGGGCTGAGATCTGGTTCAGCACGGGTGGCTTTGTTTGGGACTACCAGGGCAGGGTGGAGACATTGAGAGGGCTTTTCGATGTCTCCCGGGCGAAGAAGACCGGGAATGATCTCTTTGATCTCGACCGGATCGATCTCGCCTGGACGGGGAGCCGGCTGATCTGGAGCGGTGGCAGCGAACTCTGGTCCGCCGAACCGGGCAAAAAATGGACGCTTGCCATGGAACTCGGTGGTTGCACTCCGTTCAGCGATTGGTTGGGAGTGGCTGCGGGACCCGGATGGGCGATGGCGAGCGGAATCTCCGGCTGTCCGACACCTTACCTCGACCCGACCGTCTCGCTGACCGTCAGCGTCGACGGCGGGAAGACGTTTCGAAATCCCTGGGAGACCGAACTCGGAGGATTCCCGGGTCTGGCGCGTTATGGTTCGCGCTGGGTGGCGGTCGGCGCCTATGGTGACGTGATCACCAGTTCCAACGGATCCACCTGGGATTGCCGCAACGGCAGTTGCACCTCCATCGCCTGTGCAGACGGTTTCGCCGATCTTGCCGCGAGCGAGGATCGCTGGTTGGCGGTTGGGGGGGTCGGTCTCTGCGATGGACACCTCAAACGGACATCCGGTGGAACCACCGCCTCATCAGCCGATGGGACCCTTTGGCAGATCAACACCCTGCCGGGTGGTCGATTCCGCGGGGTGACATATTCGGGTACCGGTTTCCTGGCTGTCGGTGATGGGTGGATCGGACGGAGTGAAAACGGTCAGGAGTGGACCACCGAGAGTTCTCCGGAGGGAACGTTCCTCTATTCAGCCGCATCCGGAATCGGGTGGGAGGTCGTGGTTGGCCAGAGAGGCGCGCTCTATGTGAGCGAAAACGGCTTCACTTGGCTCAAACCATTTCTCTATGTGACCGAGGATCTGGACCGCGTGGTCTGGGACGGCGAGATCTTTCTGGCGCTCGGTCAGGGCGGAACCATCCTTCGATCCACCGATGCCCTGAACTGGGAGGGCGCGATCGCGGCCACCGACGTTGGTCTCAAGGGCGCGGTAGCCGGACCCCACGGCTGGATCGCCGTCGGAGACGATGGCGTCATTCTGGCCAGTACTGATGGGACGGCGTGGGTGCAGCGACGCTCGGGTGTCGATGCTCCCCTCCGTGACGTGACCTGGGGCAACGACCGTTATGTCGCGGTGGGGTGGACCGATGAGCCGGATGGTTCGATGCCGGCCCTGGTCCTCGGAAGCAGCGATGGAGTCCAGTGGACTCGATTCTCACCGCCGGGCGAGGCGCTGCAGAGAATCCGCTGGACTGGCGGTTCGTGGCTCGCAGTCGGGGGTGAGAGGACGATGTTGCGAGCCCAGTGCCTCGGCACCCTCATCGAGATCGAGGAAGAGCACCTGCAGGTTCCCCACGGTGAGACGGTCGATCTTCACGTGGCGCTTTCGGACGTGGTCTCCGCGGATGCCACGCTCAAGGTGAGTTCGTCCCACCCTGGAGGGGTGACGGCGCCCGGGTCGGTGATGATCCTCTCCGGTTCAGACACCGTTACAGTGCCGGTTTCGGGTCTTTCCCTGGTGTCGGGGGCGGTGTTGACGCTTCGTCTGCCTGATGATCTTGGCGGTGGAACGTCTTCCGCCTTGGTCACCGTGCAGCCGCCCGAGTGGACGCCGAGGGAGCCGTCGGGGCGCGTGACGCCCTGACGCTGCAAATCTTGAATTATGAATCGCATCGCAAGCCGTCGCACATCGCACATCGCAACCACGAAGACACAAAGTCGGCACGAAGACATCCCTGGATCACTGTAGAATCGACGGGTGACCCAGAAGACCATAGCGCTCATCCGCAGCATGCGACCCGAACAGTGGCTCAAGAACGGATTCGTGCTTGCACCTCTGGTTTTTTCCGGGATGTTGGACGACACCTCGGTCTGGGCGCGCAGCGCCATTGCAGTGGCGGCATTCTGCGCCGCATCTTCGGCGGTCTATCTGGTCAACGACGTGCTGGACCGAAACGTCGATCGCCGGCACCCGAACAAATGCACCAGGCCAATCGCATCGGGCGAGATCTCGATCGGGACCGCCCTCGTGGCCGCTACCTTCCTGATCGCGGCGGCGATGTCCGCGGCCTGGTTTCTCGGCGGGTGGTTCCCCGCCGTGCTGGGCGCCTATATCGGGCTCGTGATCCTCTACTCGGCCGTGCTCAAGCGGGTGGTCTTTGTCGATGTACTCGTCCTCGCTGCCGGTTTTGTGCTTCGGGTGGTCGGCGGCGCGGTCGCCATCGATGTTCCCGTCTCCCGGTGGCTGCTGCTCTGTGCATATCTTCTTGCGCTTTATCTTGCCCTGGGCAAACGCAGGTCGGAACTCGCGTTGCTCGGTGAAGACGCCGGGACCCACCGTGAGGTTCTCGGGCACTACACGCTCGGTCTGGTCGATCAGGTGATCAGCGTGGTGCTCGGCGCCACGGTCCTCGCCTACACCCTCTACACGGTGGCGCCCGACACTGTTGCCAAGGTGGGTTCAGAGGGCCTGATGATCACCGTGCCCATCGTCCTCTACGGACTCTTCCGCTATCTCTATCTGCTCCACAGCAGCGAACTCGGTGGAAGCCCGACCCGGGTGCTGGTCACCGATCGTCCGCTTCTCGTGACCGTTGTCGTCTGGCTCGGTGTAGCGGCGATTGTCATCGGCGCGACATAACACCAGCACCAATTATGAATTAGGAATGATGAATTATGAATTCCATCGCACCATCGCACCATCGCACCATCGCACCATCGCACCATCGCACCGATGCAAGGTTGCACCGTCGCACCGGGATCTCTGCGATGCAATTCATCATTCATAATTCATCATTCAGGCACGGTGCGCTGCGCGAGCCTTCGCGCGGCGGATCTTGCCTGTTTGATGCAATCGTTGACCGAGACGCCGCGGTAGGGAGAGCCGGCGAGTTCGATGCCGGCGGCGCGGGCCGCAGTTTCAGCCGCAGCCACCCGATCGAGGTGACCGACCGTGTACTGGGAGATCCCTTCCTCCCATCGGGCGATCCACACCCGGCTCGGATCGGGATCGCGGCTGAAGATCTTCTCGTGTGCGGCACGGACCGCGGATACGAGATCGTCGTCGTCGAGACTCGCCTGGAGAGGCTCGCGGGCGCCTCCGAGCATGGTTCTCAGGAAGAGCGAACCCTCGGGCGCCTGACCGGGAAAAATCGAGTGACAGAAGAGTGTTCCGAGGATCCCAGCCTGTTCGGCCTTTGGGACGAGGAATCCAAATCCGTCCACCGCTCTGCCGAAAGCGTCGGCCTCGTCGTAGGAGGCCATCACCACCGCGATGGGAACGGTCGGCGTGGTCCGCAGAGCCGTGCCGGCATCGGGGGCAATGGTCTCGAGCAGCGAAGCCGCTGCTGCTGCGGGGAGCGTCAGGAGAACGTGGTCCGCGCGGAGTTCTCCGCCGTCGCTTTCCAGGACGAAGACGCTGCCGTCGCGGGTGAGGCGATGGATCTTCGTCGAGAGTCGGAGACGATCGCCTGATCGGTGTTCGAGCTGCCGCGGAAGCTGTTCCATGCCTTCGGCAAAGGTGTGGAGCGTCCCGCCCGGACCCGACGGCCCGGAGCTCGTTCGACCCGATTGACGGGCCTCGCGCATCTTTGCTATGAGAGCTCGGGTCAGCGAACCGTGTTCGGACTCCATGGCGTGCATCTTCGGGAATGTCGCTGCCAGGGAGAGCTTCGTCGAGTCACCGGCAAAGACACCCGTGACCATGGAATCGACCAGGATCTTGGCGGCGTGCCGACCGATGCGCCGGCGAGCGAAATCGAAGACGGTCTCGTCGCCATCGGGTCGACGTCGTGCAAAGGGCTCGCCAAAGACCCGCAGCCGACCCGCGAGCGGGAGGAGGCTGGACGTGGCGAAGGCTCTGGGCGAGGTGGGGACGGCGCGGAGGCGACCGCCACGGAGGATGAAACGATCGGCGGAGGCGTTTCCCGCTGGAACCAGGGCGCCACTGAGGCCGGTCTTCTCGGCCAGTTCGAGGGTGTCGGGAGCGTTGTCCAGGAATCCCTGGGGGCCCCACTCCACGGTGTGGCCGGCTTCGATGTCGGTTCGAATCTTGCCACCCGGCCGGTCCGAGGCCTCGAGGATGACGACATCGTCGATGCCGTGGTCCAGGGCCAGCCACTCGGCGGCAGCGAGCCCGGTGATGCCGGCGCCGATGATGGCGATACGGGTGTGGGTGTCGCTCAACGGGGAACCTCCATGGCGAGAGGGGAGGGTAGCATTCTCGGGGGTGAGGAGGTCAGCGCTCCCTCCGGTCGCTAGTCAGCGCTCGCTTCGCTCGCTGTGAGGAGGTGAGGTTTGCGCGCCGCCTTTGGCAGCGCTCTTGTGAGAAGGGCCATCGCAGCGGGCTAGCGATACCGATGAAATCGCTCCCGGGATCGAAAGCCAGGTAGATGTCCTGGAGAGCCTTGCTCGCCTCTTACCTTCTGACAGCGAGCGAAGCGAGCGCTGACCCCCTCACTAGCGACCGGAGGGAGCGCTGACCTCCTAACCCCTCGCGAGTCGTTCCTGGATGCCGTCGCCGATGAGTGCGAGGGAAATGACCAACGACGCAATCGCCAGGCCGGAGAAGGTCGCGATCCACCAACCCTCGATCATCACCCGGTGGCCCTGCGCCACCATGCCTCCCCATGTCGGGAGATTGGGTGGGATGCCGAGACCGAGGAACGAAAGCGTTGCCTCGGCGAGGACGAGATCGCCCAGCCGGAGGGCGGTGTCCTGGGACAGCGGGCCCGCGAGGTTCGGCAGGAAGTGGCTGCGCCAGGTCCTCATGGGGGGGCTTCCGGCGGCTTGCGCCGCAAGAACGAAGGTCCGGCCGCGCAGGGTCAGCACCTGGCCCCTGACAAGCCGTGCGAGACCCATCCACGAGGTCAGTCCGAGGATGCCGACCAGGACCAGAGGGCCCGGCCGGAACAGGGTCGCCACGAGGATCAGGAGGAAGAGAATGGGGAACGCCATCAGCCCGTCCACCAGCCGCATGAGGACCGAGTCCACGACCGGGCCGGCGGTGGCGGCGGTGAAGCCCACGGTGGTTCCGACGAGCAACGCCAGCAGCGCGGCCAAAGCAGCGATGGAAATGGAGAACCGGCCACCCGCCATCAGCTGCGCCAGCACGTCGCGCCCGAACCGATCGCTGCCGAGCAGGAATCGAGTGTCTCTCTTGGAGATGATCTGATCGTTGGAAATGCTGATCGATCGCTGATGGCCGTTGACAGTGGTGGTGTCATCGCCGATGACGACATCCGGCGACACCAACGAGCGGCCGTCGTTCAACTCGATGATGGTGACGTTCGTTCCCGGGGGCAGCAGAGCCGCCCTGGCGGGATCGGCGGGTGGTGGCGCCGGAAGCACCAAGGGGCCGAGCATGCAGACGAACACCAGGAACAGCAGCCCCACGGTGCCGATCTCGAAGCGGTGTGACCGCTTCATGGCTGGTCCTCTCGCGCCCGGGGGTCGGCAGCGGCGTAGAGAAGATCGGCGATCAGACTGCCGAGAATGACGGCGATGGCGCCGAGCAGGGTGATGGCCATGATCACAGGCACATCGCGGGCGTGGGCGGCCTGGAGCAAACTCAGACCGATCCCCGGCCACGAGAAGACCGACTCGATGACCACCGAACCCGAGACGAGGAATGGGAGGGAGAGACCGAGGAGGGTGATGACCGGTAGAAGGGCGGGTCGGAGGGTGTGGACCCAGAGGATCCGACGCTCGCTGAGACCCCGTGCTCGGGCGGCGAGGATGTATCGCTCGCCGCGGATGTCGAGCAGCGTCGCCCGGAGATAGCGGGCGGTGCCGGCGGCGCCCACCAGACCGAGACACACGGCCGGGAGAACGAGGTGGTGGAGGAGATCGCGAATCCGCTCGAAGAACGCCATCTGACCGGCGTCCACCGATCGAAGATGGGATGTAGGAAACCAACCGAGAAGCAGGGCAAAAACCAGAACGACGAGACCGGCGATCCAGAACGAAGGCAGCCCGGCCAGCCCGAGACCGAGGATGGTGCTCAATCGGTCGAACCATCCGTGGGGTCGTCGGGCCGCGGCGACGGCGACGGCGATACCGAGGAGGAAGTCCAGGAGCAGGGCGGTTCCGCTGAGGAGCAGGGTTGGAGGCAACGCCCTGGCCAGGAGGCGGGTGACGGGCTCTTTTGTGACAAAGGAGGTCCCGAGGTCACCGGTGGCCAGCGAGGCCAACCACGCGAGGTACTGTCGGTGGATGGGTTGATCGAGGCCGTAGCGCGCTCGAAGGGCCTCCCGCTGTTCGGCGTTGAGCCCGGGATGATCCACCGTGTCGGCATAGTCCCCCGGAGCCGCAGCGACCACGATGAAGGTCAGTGTCGCCACAAGCCACACCATGGGGAGGAAGACGAGGAGACGGCGAAGGATGAGGCGCTTCATGGACTAGGGATCGGTTTCGGTCACCACGTACCACTCGGCAATATTGAAAAACGGGGTCGCCGCGTTGATCTCGGCGCCCTTGATGCGAGATGAATGCACGGTGAGCCGGGTAATCTCGAGGAGGAAGGTGTATGGCTGGTCGGCGGCGATAAGCTCTTGGATCCGGTCGAGGATGGGTTTCTGCTCTGCGAAATTGGTGAGTTTGCCGACCTCGTCCAACAACCGGTCGACCTCGAGGTTGGCGTACCTGCCGAAGTTGAAGGTCGGTTCATCCGGTGGCGCCGAGTGCCAGAGGCCCCCGAGATCAATCTGGGTTGGTTCCTCCCAGTGATTGACCACCGCGTCGAAGTCCCCGTCATTCATGGCGGCCATGAGAGTTCCCCACTCGACAATCCTGGGTTCCACTTCGACGCCGATGCGTTTGAGGTCTTCCTGGACGAGCAGGGCGATGTCCTGTCGGAGTCCATTCTCCGCCGGAGCGAGCAGTTCGATGGAGAAGGTCTGACCTTGCTTGTCGAGAAAGCCGTCGTCGTCGGTGTCCGCCCAACCCGCGGCTGCCAGGGTGCTGCGCGCTTTTTCGGGATCGAACGACATTGCCTCGAGATCCCGGTTGAAGGCCCAGAATGACGTCAGCACCGGACCGATCCCGATCCTGCCGAATCCGTCGTAGACCACATCGATGACGGTCTGTCGATCGATGGCGCTGGTCAACGCGCCTCGGACCGCGGGATCGGCGAGGAGCGGATTGCGGGTGTTCCAGCAGATGTGGGTGTAGGACCGGTCATCGTAGACCACGAGTTCGAGGCCTTCCCGGGCGTGGACCCTGTTGATCTCCGAGGGCGGGATCGAGCGCACGAAATCGATCTCACCGGCGAGGATCTGCGTCGTCAGCCCCTGTGCCGATGGCACGATGCGAAAGATCAATCGATCGAGATAGGGCAGACCCGAGTCGGAGTACTCCGGGTTGCGCGCGAGGGTGATCTGCTGCTGTGGCGTGTGATCGGTGAGAGTGAACGGGCCGCCGGCGACGACCCGGATCTTCCAATCGGTGTTGGCCCACTGGTCGAACGGGATCCCGGACCAGGCGTGGGCGGGGATGATCAGACCGTCGTTGAGATCCATGAACTGGTATGGGTAGCTGTGGGTGAATCGCACCTCGACGGTGTGGTCGGTCAGAGCCTTGACGGATTCGATGAAGTCCTTGCTGTAGCCATAGAGCCAGCCGACGTCCGGTGAAGTTTGGACCTGCCAGGTGAAGACGACGTCGTGGGCCGTGATGGGCGCACCGTCCGACCACCGGGCCGCGGGATCGAGTTCGAGGGTGAGGACAAGATGGTCCTCGGACCAGGACCAGGTCCGGGCGAGAGCCGGCTCGAACGATGGGGGGTGGAGGCGGTAGTCGGTCTGTTCGGTGGCGAGGGATGGGTAGATCAGACCGAGGATGTGTTCGGTGTTGAGATCCTCGACCAGATAAGGGTTCCAGCTCTGAGCATCAGCGAGGACGCCGATCACGACAGTGCCGCCCCGAGCCGGAGGACCGTCGGTGGCGGTGGTTCTCCGCTTATCGCCTGGAGAGCCACAGGACACCGCGATCAGGAGAAAGACGAAAACAAGAGCCATTCTCTTCATGAGCTAACCTCTGAGCCATGGTACCGCGCCCGCGATCGCTCGCAGACGATTCCTGAATCGCTGTATCTGTGAGGTTCTCATAGGTGCGGTTGGCCGAGGGAGCCCCCAGTCGCATTGTTCGCCATCAACATGAGGAGATCCCCGGAATATTCATCGGTGAACAATGCGACAAGCGGCACACCGTTCAAGGCCGATTGCGATGAAATTCATAATTCATAACTCATAATTCAAAATTCGCGCCGACGGCGCGTGTACAATCCGCCCGTCGGAGGAGGAATCCATGTCAAGAACAGCCCTGATCTCGGTGTCGGACAAACGGGGGATCAACATCCTCGGAGAGAAACTCGAAAGCATGGGCTGGACCCTGCTTTCCACCGGCGGAACAGCCCGCAGTCTCGCCGAGGCCGGGTGCGCCGTGACCGCTGTCGGGGACTACACGGGCTTCCCGGAAATCCTCGGCGGCAGGGTGAAGACCCTGCACCCGAAGGTCTTTGCGGGGATCCTCGCGGCGCCGACCGATGATCACACGGCGCAGCTTGCCGAACATGACATCCCCGCCATCGACCTCGTGGTCGTCAACCTCTATCCGTTCAAAGAAACGGTGGCGCGTGAGGGTGTGGCCCTCGACGAGGCTGTGGAACAGATCGACATCGGTGGCCCGAGCCTGCTCCGCGCGGCGGCGAAGAACCACGCCCGGGTCACGGTAGTGGTCGATCCTGCCGACTACCCGGTGGTGTTGGGCGAACTCGCCGATGGCGCGGTGACCCTGGAGACCCGCCGGAATCTGGCGATCAAGGCCTATCGCCACACCGCCGCTTATGACGCTGCCATCGCGGCCAGCCTTCCCGGGCTCATGGGCGACGAGAACCCGGCCTCGACGGCTGCAGTCGCGGTCGCGGGAGAACTCCTCGACAGTGGCGAGAAAGGCCTCCGCTATGGCGAGAACCCTCACCAGTGGGGTGTGGTCGCAAGGCGCGGCGATGGAGATGGTCTGGCCGGGGCCAGTCAGCACCAGGGCAAGGCGCTCTCATACAACAACCTCGGCGATGCCACCGGTGCGTGGCGGCTCGTCTGGGATCTTCCGTCGGCGGGTGTTGTCGTGATCAAGCACGCCAACCCGTGCGGTGTCGGCCTCGCCGACGACATGGCCGAGGCCTTTCGGATTGCACGATCCACCGACCCGATGTCGGCGTTCGGAGGCGTGATTGCGGCCAACCGGCCGGTTGATGCGGCCTTCGCCGAGGCAGTGATCGAGCAGTTCGCCGAAGTCGTCATCGCGCCCGGCTATGACAAGGCCGCGTTGAAGGTCTTTGAGTCGAAGAAGAACCTCCGGGTGCTCGAGGCGAGTCCCGCCGCCCAAACCGGCACCGTTGTCAGAGACATTGATGGTGGATTCCTGCTCCAGAACCGGGACACCGGCTGGGAGGGAGAGGGGCGCGACGCCGCCACCGATCGTGAGCCTACAAAGGATGAGAGCGCGGCCATGGAGCTCGCATGGCGGGTTGTCAAACACGTCGGTTCCAACGCCATCGTGGTTGGCGCGGCCGATCGCATCCTCGGGATCGGCGCCGGTCAAATGAGTCGGGTCGATGCGGCCAAGATCGCCGTTTCCAAGGCGGCGGAACATGGTCACGAGCTGGAAGGCAGCGTTGCCGCCTCGGATGCGTTCTTCCCATTCCCGGACGGGGTCGAGGCTCTGCATGCCGCTGGGGTGCGGGCGGTGATCCAACCGGGCGGGTCGATCAAGGACAAGGATGTCGTGGCGGCCTGCAACGGACTTGGAATGGCCATGGTCATGACCGGGAGACGCCACTTCCGGCATTAGGGCGGGCGTGAACGCGGCGTGAGAGAAAGACGTCAAGGACGGCACGCCCGATGGAGGAGAGAGGTCCGCGCGGTGGTATCGCGAGCGCGCGGCGTACTGTTCATTGCTACCGCACTCGCGTGATAGCATTGTCTTCGCAATCTGCTGGCGCTGGAGGGAATGCCATGGGAGACGTGACCGGCCGAGAGGTCGTGCTGCATTTTCGGGACGGGACGACCAATCACGGGCACCTGAGGCGAGAGTTCAGCCCTGGCGATCATGTGGTCGAAGTCGTCACCGACGACGGAGAAGAGACCCGAACCGAATTCGAAGGCCTCAAGGCTGTCTTCTTCATCAAAGACCCGCGGCGTCGCGATATTGAAGTGCAGATCTCAGACATGGACATTCGAAAACCGACCTCAGGGGCTTCCGCGAGGGTCGAGTTCTTTGATGGTGAGGTCATCCACGGGCGGGTTGCGCAGTACTCGGTCCAGGAGCACGGGTTCTTTCTCTTCCCCAACGCGCCCGAGAGCAACAACGAACAGATCTTCGTGGTGGTCCAGGCGCTCAAGACACTCTATGTCGAGACCCTGGCGGACGGAGAGAGCTGATTCGACCGCGGATGCTTCGGTTTCTACGCCCGGCTTGGATTGCCGGGTGGATCGTCTTCTGCGCCCTCGTTCCCGGTGCCCGGGGTCAGGAGCCTGAACTCGATCGTCTCGAGGCGTTGAATCGTGCGCTGGCCCGCGAGGCGGGTTGGGTGACCGATTTCATCCAGGAGTCCATCCCGGTCGGTCTGAGCAAGGAAGAGGCGGAGGGACGGGTCTGGTTGGCCTGGCCGGATCGCGCCTTGTTCCACACCGGTGAACCGCCATATCAGATGATGGGTCTCTCCGGTCGCACTGTGCGGCTGATCGATCTTCGCGACGAGACCTGCGATGAGCGACTGCTGAGCGATCGCGAATGGGAGCGGATCCCGTTGGCCGCGGTGCTCGATCCTCGTGGGGCGCTGGTCCACTTCACCGTCGCCGACCGCGGTGAGAGCGGCATCACTCTGACCCCCAAGGAACCGGGTGGGGTCGACCGGGTGGAGGTGGTGCTCGGCGCCGATGATCTTCCCCTCGAGGTCACGATCCTGGATCCTCAAGGAGCGGTGAACCGACTCCGATTCACCGACTGGAAGCCCTCCGACGGGCCGCCGGACAACCTCTGGCTTTCGACCCCTCCCGATGGGGTCGAGTGTGTCACCGATCCGGGAGCTCTGGACTGATTCGACAGGCTCCCTGCGAGCCTCTGATCGCTCTCCCGTATCTCGGATCCCGCCTCTTGTTCCTGCCTCTCTGAACCCTGGTGAACCCTCGCCGAACATTGCGCCTCCCGTGCTGTGAAGACCGTGTTATCCTTCGCTGGTTATGAAGGCGGTGTCCTCGATCCGGCGTGCTGCGCAGATCCGCGAGATCTTCTGGCCGATCCTCGGTCGACTCAAAGGAGTCGATGAGTTTTTCGACCGCGAATTCGAGAACACCGAACCCATGGTCCGGGATGTCTGCACCTATGTGCTGGGCAGCGGCGGCAAGCGGCTCCGACCCGGTCTGGTCCTGCTCATCAGCCGGATGCTGTCGTACACCGGCGAGCGGGACATTCGCTATGGTGCGGTCATCGAGATGATCCACACCGCCACCCTCATTCACGACGACATCATCGACGAATCGGATCTTCGACGGGGTCGGCCCACCGCCAACAGCAAGTGGGGCAACCAGACGACCGTCCTCGTCGGCGACTGGCTCTACAGCCGCGCCATGGATCTGTGCCTCGAGTTCGGCGATGTGGATGTCATGCGGCAGTTGGTGACGGCCACTCTGCGGATGACCGAGGGCGAGATCCTCGCCGATCAGGAGCGCGGCCGGATCGCCATTGATGAAGCCACCTACATGGACATCACCCGGCGTAAAACCGCCGAGCTCTTCGCGGCCGCCTGTGCAATCCCTGCGCTCTTCCAGCCCTCCACCCTTCACCTGACCGAGCCCTTGGCAGAATTCGGCCGCGATCTCGGGATCTGCTTCCAGCTGGTGGACGATCTGCTTGATTTCACCGCGGCGCGTGACACGATGGGCAAACCGGTGATGGCCGATCTCCTGGAGGGTAAGGCGACTCTACCGATGATCCTCCTCCTGCCCCGCCTCGGCGGAAGGCAGACGGAGCAGATTCAGTCGGTGGTCTCGACGGGGCGCTTCGACGCAATCTCCGCCGACGAGGTCCTGGAACTGGTCCGAACCTCCGGGACCCTCGAAGAGACCCAGCGCAGGGCCAGGGGCTATGCGGAACGGGCCCTCGAGCGAACCGAGTCCTTCCCCGAGGGTCGGGAGCGTGAGGCTCTCGCCAAGGCCACGCAGCTCCTGCTTGACCGGGGGATGTGAGCGCGCCGTACTCGGCGCGCGTTGCTCGATACTCGGTTCTTGATGCTGGATGCTGGATCATCGCACCAGCGCACCAGCGCACGGAGATACCGCAGATAGCGCAGATCAACGCAGATAACCGGCGCAGATTTGATTGCAGGGCTGCAGAGGCAGATTCCATCGCGGCATCTCATCACTCAGCCCACAGATCACACTGATAGACACGGGCTCCATCGCTATCGGTATCGCAATCACTATCGTTTTCGACGGTTGGATTGATACCGGATGGGAGAAACACTTCAATCATCGCATCGCCCCCAACATGTCACCCTGAGCGAGCGAGTGCCGCCGAGCGAGTCGAAGGGTCTCCTGATGGTGAGTGGGTCGCTCCGACAATCTGCGGAACGTTGACGGTTGGAGCGATCTCCAAAACTTCGGGAGATGTTCCGCGTTGTTCGCCGTCCAGGGCCCGGCCTTCTGGTTCGCCTGCTGCGGCGTAGGGTGGGGCTGGCCCCACCTTCAGTGTCGCAGCGGTTGGATTCGCGTGTCCGAAAGACAGTGGAAAGCACCGGTATGGGGGGTTGTTCCGGGTTTGCCGGCGTCCTTCAGCCCCGGCCTTCTGGTCCGCCTTCGGCGGCCCAGCGTCGTACCATCGGCGCGGTCGCGAGAAGGACGATTGAAGGACTGCGACCACGCCGATCGGGCGAGCCAATGCCGATGGGGACGCGATGGGAGCGGTGCCAGGCACCTTTTCGCGACGAAAAGCGAGCCAGGCACCGAGTCCGCGTTCTTTCGAGGAAATGGCGCGTAGCCGGAAGGTCGTCCCGGCACATTCCGTGCCCGGCACGCCCCGGTGCAGGTTTTCTCCCGCGCACTCAGAGTCAATACAGGCACCGGTGCGGACGCGGATTGAGGGTCACCGCCACTGTCACGGAGTGGTTGTTGTTTCTCTCTTGATTTGAATGGGAAGGAAAAGTGAATCCAAAACGGTGCTGAATTCGGCCGCAATCAACCCCAGACGGTCATCAGACGTCCGAGGGATGCTCGTGCTCGTTGAGCGTGGGGGTGTGCGACGTTTTCTCCACAAAGATTGACGACTTTCCGGTAGCAACTGATTGCTGCGTGATCATCTTCCCGGCAGTACTGACGGAGAAGACCCTTCATCAACCATGCTTCAGTGAGTTGCGGAGACACGTCAAGAATTCGATCAAAAAAGATCTCCGCCACTTCCCACCGTTCTTCGGAAATTGCGCGCGCTGCGTGCCTCCGATAAACGCGAATAATCGAGTGTTCGGATTGGACTCCCGCTGGTCTCGATTCGGTGACAGATTCAAAATTGACTTGCATTTACAGGAACACAATGAAGGATTGAAACTAGAATGTCAAGAGGAAATTGGAAATAAGTGTCGAAAAATATGAATTAGTTTTGTGTTTCAAAAATGATCATCAATGATGAAATGCTGATTCGTTGTGAACGCAGGAACTGTGTTCTGTGATCGTCTTTGAAATTCCGCGCTGGTTCGGTCCTTCACTGAATTCGGCTTGTGTGCGGTTTCTTTCTATTTCTTGCCTTGTGATGTGTGGATGGTCCACTCTCGGATATCGAAGAAATTCTGTTGAATTCGGGAGGGGAAAGCCGCCGATAGGGATGACTGAGATTCGACGACACACCCCGGCCCGCCGAAAACGGCGAGATTGACTTCTTTACCCCGAGCGAGGCGCGGTTATCATGGCGCCATGGCCCGAACGCAGACATCCAATTTCGTCCACCTGCACCTCCACTCACACTACTCTCTGCTCGATTCGACCATCAGCATTCCCGAACTCGTGAAACAGGCGGCGAGGTATGAAATGCCGGCGGTCGCAATCACCGACCACGGCAATATTTTTGGCGCCTTTCAATTCCATAATGCGGCGCTGGAGGCCGGATTGCGGCCGGTGATCGGATGCGAGGTATACGTCGCGCCAGACGATCACCGCGAGAAGTCCCCGGTACCCGGGAGGCGCCGGCCTTATGACCACCTGGTGCTGCTGGCGGAGAACAACGTCGGGTACCAGAATCTCGTGTGGCTGGTGAGCGAGGGCTACCTCGAGGGCTTTTATCACAAGCCGAGGATCTCGAAAGAGGTTCTCGCCGATCACGCGGAAGGGCTCATTGGTCTGTCGGCCTGTCTGTCCGGGGAGGTTTCCAGGCTCTTGCTCGATCGTAATCCTGGGGGCGCCCGGACGGCTGCCGAGACCTACCGGGAAATCCTGGGTCCGGAGAACTTCTACCTCGAGCTCCAGAACCACGGAACCGCCGACGAGGAATTTGTCCGTCAGGGGATGGTCGAGGTTTCCCGTTTGACGGGGATCGATATGGTGGCGACCAACGACAGCCATTTCCATCGGCGGGAGGATTTTTTCGCACATCGAGTCATGCTCGGAATCGGCCTCAATAGGAATCTCGAGGAGCTCCATCAAAACTCGGCCTACAATGCCGAGTTCTATGTCAAGAGCGCTGACGAAATGGAGGCACTATTCGAGGATTACCCCGGGGTGTGCGAACGCACGGTGGAAATCGCTTCACGATGTCATGTTCTCTTTGATACCGACACACTCCATTTGCCGAACTATCCCGTGCCGGAGGGATACTCACTCGAGGCTTTCCTCGAGCATTGTTCGAGAGAGGGCCTCGATCGTCGTTTTGCCAAGGATGTGCCGAGAATTCACGAACGTGCGGACTATGAGGCCCGACTCGACAGTGAGTTGGAGATCATTAGACGGATGGGTTTCCCGGGTTATTTTCTCGTCGTCTGGGATTTTATCCGTCATGCCAGAGAGCTGGGTATTCCTGTGGGCCCGGGTCGTGGGTCGGCCGCAGGTTCGGTGGTGTCATATGCCTTGGGAATCACCGATATCGATCCGCTCGAATACGATCTTCTCTTCGAGCGCTTTCTCAATCCCGAGCGAATTTCCATGCCGGATATCGATATCGATTTCTGCCAGCGTCGCCGCGAGGAAGTGATCGACTACGTTCGTGATCTGTACGGAGAAGAGTCAGTTTCACAGATCGCCACCTTCAACATCTTGAAGGCGAAGTCCGCGGTCCGAGATGTGGGGCGGGTGCTGGGCATGCCGTTCGGTGATGTGGATCGGATCGCCAAACTGATTCCGGACGACCTCAACATCACCATCAAGAAGGCACTCAAGGATTCGCCGCAACTTCGAGAGCTGGTCGACGGTGATGAGGATGTGCGGACGCTGATCGACACAGCGACCCGCCTCGAGGGCAAGGCGCGGCACTGCGGTGTCCACGCAGCGGGTGTGGTGATCGCACCCGAGCCCCTGGTCAACCTGGTTCCCCTGATCCGGACGTCCCACGGTGATGTGGCCACCCAGTTCGACAAGGACGACGTCGAGACCCTCGGTCTGCTCAAAATGGACTTCCTCGGTCTGCGCACCCTGACCGTCATCGCCGATGCCGTGGACTCCATCAGGGAGGCCGAAGCGCCCGATTTCGACCTCGAGGAATTGACCCTCGACGATCCGGTGGTCTTCGAGCTCTTCTCGGCCGGTGACACCGACGGCATTTTCCAGTTCGAGTCATCGGGGATGAAAGAGGTGCTGCGAAAGGTGCAGCCGAAGGTCTTCCTCGATGTGGCCGCTCTTAACGCCCTCTACCGTCCCGGTCCCATGGGGTTCATCGACGACTACACCGACCGCAAACACGGCAAAAAGGCCATCACATACATCTTCCCCGAGCTCGAGCCGATTCTCGGCGAGACCTACGGGATCATTGTTTACCAGGAGCAGGTGATGCGCATCGCGGTGGAGATCGCAGGCTTCTCCATGGCGAAGGCAGACATGCTGCGCAAGGCCATGGGCAAGAAGAAGCAGGAGATCATCGACCGGGAGGGTCAGAATTTCATCGACGGCGCGGTGGAAAAGGGGTTTCCAAAGGCCAAGGTGCGCGAGTTGTGGAACCAGATCGTTCCGTTCGCCAAATATGGTTTCAATAAATCGCACTCGGTGGCCTATGCCCATGTGGCGTATCTCACCGCATACCTCAAGGCACACTACCCGGCCCACTTCATGGCGGCCATGTTGACCTCAGAGGCCTCGAACACCGACAAACTGAGCCAGTATCTCGCCCGAAGCAGGCAGATGGGGATGGAGATCCTCCCGCCCGACATCAACACTTCGCTGCAGGCGTTCTCGGTGGAAGACGGCGGAATCCGTTTCGGAATGACGGCCATCAAGGGACTGGGTGATGCAGCCATCGAACCCCTCATCGAGGCGAGAGAAGCCGCCGGTGGATTTGAATCCATGTCCCACTTTCTCGGCTCGCTCCCGGCGAGAACGGTCAATCAGAAGGCTCTTGAGTGCATGGCCAAAGCGGGGTGTTTCGATCGCTTCAACGTCACCCGCAAGGGGGTCCTCGACAACCTCGATCAGTTGGTCGAGATGACCACCCGTGAGCGCGAGCAGCGTGAGCTCGGTCAGGGCTTTCTCTTTTCGGATCTTCCGTCGGAGAGTCTCGAAGAAGAGATCCGGTCGGCCGATCGAGCCGAAGACCAGGATCGTCTTGCCTGGGAACGTGAGGTCCTGGGTTTCTATCTCAGCGGACATCCCCTCGAAGCCTATCGTCCGCAGCTCGATCGCTACGCGGATTGCTCCGTCGAAGAGTTGTCGAGTCGATTCGCCGAAGGCGCCGAGAGCGCAACCATCGGTGGCATGATCTCCGGTTTGAAGGTCATCCCGATCAAGAAGGAGGGGCGCAACCACGGGCGGAAGCTGGCGGTCTTCTATCTCGAGGATGCCAACGGTTCGGTTCGCGCGGTGGCCTTCCCCGACACCTTCGAGGCCAATGAACGACTGATTCAGGATGGCGCGTCGGTGCTGGTTTCCGCCACCCTCAAGGGTGAGGGGGAGCATGTCGAACTCATGGTCGAGGAGGTCGCGAACCTCGTAACCATGGACTCGAAGAAGGCCGCCGGTCTCCGGGTCTCCCTCGATCTGGAGATGGTGGACGAAGACTCGCTGGAAGCCATCCGCGAATTCCTCCTCGAACACTCGGGCGAGATGCCGGTGCGGTTCGATCTGCGGCGCAAGGGCCGATTCCGTGCCCGTCTGGTCCCGCCACCGGCCCTGAGCGTCGATCCGAGTCAGGAGACCCGGGAAGGGCTGGCGGCGCTGGACGGGGTGCGGCGGTGCGAGTTCGAGTTTGATACCGCCAAACGCAATGGAAAGGCAGCGGAGGTGCCACCGCCGTCTGCGCCGGCGGTGGAGGACGAGGCGGGGCTGGTCAACTAATTTTTAGTTTTGAGTTCCATCGCAGAGTGAGCTTCGGGAGTCGTGGACTTCGTGTGGGCGGGATGGGGTTCCTCGTTTTTTTTGGACACGGATTTCACGGATTTTTCATAGGTGGGCCAGAGCGATCGGAGACGTTGTCAGACTGCGTGGGGGGCGATGGGATTCTTCGTTTGAATGGGTCGCGGATGCACGCGGATCACCGCGGATCATCGCTGAAAACAAACTGAGCCATCGCAGCTTAGGTCAATCGCATCAGGGAGTTGGACCACGTCAACTCTGGCTTTGCCCACTAAAAAAATGCGATGATCCGTGAAATCCGCGAAATCCGCGTCCCATTTGCGATGTTGCGAAGACCTGTCGACTGTCGACGGTTTTCATCGCAGGGTGAGTTTCGGGGGTCGTGGACTTCGTGTGGGCCGAAGTTTGAAACACGGAGGACACAGGGAGCCACGGAGAGGTTCACGGAGCATCGCAGAATAGACCCGGGCTCCCTGGGCTCATCATCGGGTTGGTTCTCTCGTGTGGCTCGGGCGTCTCGCCCGCGTCGTGTGCCTTCACGGACGAACGTGGGCGGCCATCACCCGCGACGCGAACGAGTGCGGTGTCCGAAACAGTGCGATGAGTTAACAGATGACCCCGTGGTTACCCCGTGGATCTCCGTGCTCTCTGTGTTTCAAACTCTCGCAATGCCGGTCTCGATGACCGAATCGGAGTGTCAAACCGGCTTCCAGAGCGATGGAACTGTTGGCTTTCGTATGTCGACTTCAGCCTCGGGTCGTCCAGAACCGCGTCAGGATCGTGATTCCAGCAATGACGAGCAGTAGTGTGAACAATGCTTGACCGCTCCACCCGAGAGTCGGGATTGGGGCGGCGTGTGGGGGCTGCTCGGTCGGATCGAAGGTCAGGCCCCAATAGGCGCCCCCTCCCGGACCAAATGTGCCGAGTTCTTCGTGTACACCGGTGGTCGGGTCAATACGAAAGAAGACGTAGATTGTGTACTGGAAGCCCAGAGGATAGAAGTGTAGCCCGTGAATCCACCCATCCGGCCCCTTTTCCAGGTAAAGGGTGTAGCTGGTCACGTACTCGAACCCACAGCCCGGATCGGGAGGGTCCGGCGGATAGAAGGTTGTGAGGAATCGTCCGTCGTGGATCGCGAGCCCAAAGATCTCTGGGTTGTCCGCCTGGCATTGGAAAGTGGCTGCACCGGTCGTCGTGTCGATGGAATAGAGCTTGCCGACGAACCTCTGCAAGAGCCAAAGTTGTCCCTGTTCGTCTTCATCGAGGTCGGTATCCCAGTCGAAATCAACCCCCAACGGTCCGACCGTCTCTGAAACACCACTGAGCGGATCGATTCTCACCAACGTGTCGAAAACTGGATCGACACCGTAGATGAATCCGTCGATCGAGAACTCGATCGAAACGACCCCAGGAGATACATACCCGATGGTGACCGCGGTTTGGTACGACGGATCCATCTTGACACAGCACAACGCGGGTAGTCCTCAGTTTTGAGTTCTCAGTTCCATCGCAGGGTGAGTTTCGGCGGTCGTGGAATTCGTGTGCGGTGAGGTTTATTAAACACGGAGGGCACGGAGAACCACGGAGAGGTCCACGGAGCATCGCAGAATTGACCCGGGCTCCTTTGTTCTTCTCTAGATTTCGGTCTGTTGTGGCGTGGGCGTCCCGCCCGCGTCGCGTGCCTTCACGAATGGTCTGCGTAAGCTAAGGCGAGCGTCGCCAACGATCGCGGTGTCCGAGACGGTGCGATGAGTCAGGAGATGACCCCGTGGCTACCCTGTGGGTCTCCGTGTCCTCCGTGTTTCAATTTCTCGCCATGCCGGCCTCAATTGCCGAATCGGAGTCTCGAACCGGTGTCCGAACTCACGCAAGCGATGGTGCGATGAAATTCAAAATTCAGAATTCAAAACTCAAAACTAAGAACTGGAAACATCAAGCTTCTTGTACCGTCCCCGCAACCAACGTTCGATGTCGGTCTTGTACCACTTGGAAAAGCGTCGTCCCGAGGGGCCACCGGCGAGGGCGGTGTGGACGGTGTCGGTGCCGAGATCGGTGATG
>Ga0164313_10001039_pt1 | contig 23955 bp, 21 predicted proteins | sample GuaBasSedimGuay4_FD_113735 | JGI IMG/M metagenome (GOLD analysis project Ga0164313, IMG submission 113735) | Subseafloor sediment microbial communities from Guaymas Basin, Gulf of California, Mexico - Guay4, Core 4569-4, 0-3 cm | ecosystem: Environmental > Aquatic > Marine > Hydrothermal vents... | reverse complement strand
CCGCCTATCCTCAAAACTGAAATATGCGGGTACCCTGGCCATGGTTGGAACAGGCTTCATCCTGTTGATGCCCGGTGCCGGGGGTGGCACTATGATGCATGGATTCAGCTATATGTTACCGGGAATCATGATGGATGTTGCTTACGGAGCCAGCAGGGAACGGCTGCAACTCTTGTTTGTGATTGCGCTCACAGCCGGTTTTGCATACATGCTCATCCCGCTAAGCAGGTTAATACTGAACATGACCACCGGATATCCATACATGGCCATAGTTAAGCATGGCGCCGCATATACATTACTTAGCTTTTTCTTTTTCGGAATGATTGGAGGCTTGCTTGGTACCGGACTAAACAGTATTAAAAACAAATTTATCGAACAAAAAAAATGAAACACCTGATCACAACAAAAACCAAATTTTTCAGATTGGCCTTTGCCATGACAATGATCCTTTTCGTAGCTTTTGCATGTAAAAAATCAGAAGAAAACCTACCTCCAACCATCACCCTTCTTCCCGGCAGTGGATATGTTCATAGCGATACTATGCTTGCAAGTGGTGCCGACATTAAGCTCAGGGTGCAGATGCAAAAAGGCGACCTGAACATGACCAATTTCCTGATCGATGTATATACCGACAGCGTTAGCCGTTATTTTGATACCGGGATGAACATTGAATACCTTATATGGGAAGGTGCATTTATTAAAACACTGGCCCCCATCGAAGACTGGAAATTCATGGTGATCGACCGGGAAGGGAATGCCACAGCAACCAGCATCAAGATCAGCCTCGACACAAGCGCACAATTCACGCCCCTGCTCTCTTATTCTCCTCTCGATTTTGGCACACAGGATAATCAACAGTTCGGTGGATGTTACAACATCAGCGACAGCAGTATGTATTTCCATGCAGCAGTAGCTGCCGACACATCACTGCAAAAGGGCATCGACATGCTTTGTTATTATGATGATGTCGATAAAAATACCATCACCTCTTCAGGTGCCAATATCGAAGACGGCATTTTCCCGGTGAATCCATCAAACTGGAGCTACATAAACACAACGAGGTACTATGAAACCTCCCTGTCGGCAGATGACTTTAATACAGCCACTAACGATAGCATCCTCCTTGCAAATTACGATGAGGGTGAGGCAAAGCGTAAAGCAAAAAAACTTGCTGTTGATGATATCTATACCTTCCGTACCGAAAGCGGCCGGCTTGGTATCTTTAAAGTGAATGCCGTAAACGGCACCAACGAAGGAAGCATCAACATCAGTCTGAAAGTACAAGAATAAATGCACAAGCTGCATCGAATACTTTTTCTTGTTATCATGCTTTCGGGAGTCCATATTACCTCCCTGGCGGATGGTGATATCGTACTCAAGGGATGGATAAAAGATGCATACAATAAGACAGCCCTGGAAGATGCACACGTTATCCTGGAGGATTTACAGGTAGGTACTACAACCAACCATAAAGGTATGTTTGCCTTTTCCAGGCTTTCTAAAGGCGCCTATCATCTGACCATCAAACACATTGGTTATCATGACTATAGCACAGAGATCATACTTGACTCAGTGCTTACAGAGCTAACTTTCCTGGTCAGGCCCAGAGTGATTGAGATCGATCCTGTTACCATCACCGCCACGCTGAATAAAAGGAAGACATCGGTGATGCCTGCCAGGGTAGCCTCTATCCCGGCGCGGACCATTGAGCGTATGCCAGCTAATAATACCGACGATATCCTTAATGGAGTCGCGAATGTATATGTACACAGGCCATGGGGTATCTTTTCGAAAAGTGCCAGTGTGACCATGCGGGGGCTCCCCGGAAGTTCACGCACACTCATCTTGTTGGATGGTGTTCCCATGAATAAGGTTGGAGGTGGCTCGGTGAACTGGAATATCATAGAGCCCTATGATATTGAAGATGTAGAAATAGTAAAGGGGCCGAGTTCGGCCATCTACGGAAATAACGCCATGACAGGGGTCGTAAATATTAAGACCAAAAAGCCTGACGATCAGCTTGAAGGGAATGTCAGAACATTTGGCGGATCCCTGGGAACCTTTGGCGGGGCTTTTAACATTGGCGGCACAGACCTCTATAAAGGTTCAGGCCTGTATTGGAAGCTCAACGGCTTTCTGCGTAACGGTGACGGATATATCAACGAGCCGGAAGAGACACGGGATTCAACTGATTCCAAGGTCGATCTGAATGAGTATAGTGCCGGCATACTGGCAGGATACCGCTTCGACTCTGTCACAACACTCGACTTCAGCTATCGCTATTACTTCGGCCAGTTTGGAACCGGAACTAAAGTTTTTGAGAATGAAGGTGCTTATGACCAATACCAGAGCCAGCTGATCGTTGCCAGTTTTGATTCCCAGCTGGGGAAGTTCAAGCTAAATACCAGGGTATATTATCAGCTGGAAAATTATTATCGGCAGAGTGAAAGCCTCAGCAGCTCAGGAAAATACAAGCTCTCAGACACATGGATTGCCAAGCATGATTATGGAGTCTGGTTTAACATATCACGAAATTTTTTCCGCAACCACCTCCTTACGACAGGTTTTGAAATAAAACAGGGTGATATGGATGCCAATCAGGTTTACCGCACCTCAACAGATGATGTTACCTATGGTGGCGTGTTAAGCTTCTTCGGCATTTTCCTTCAGGATGAGTATCAGATATCCAAAAAGTTTTCTGCCATTGCAGGACTACGATTCGACTATGCCCGCTTTACAGATGGCTTCCAGGATGTGCAGAATCCTACCAGCAACACGGGTTTCATCAGGGATATCTCAGACGATTTTACCGATAGCGACTGGCAGCAATTCAGTCCCAAGCTGGCCCTGCAATATAATGTACGCAGGGACCTGGGCATTTATGCTTCCGTAACAACAGGCTTCATGCCTCCGAAGATCGATGATATGGTCAAGTCGGGTAAGATATCCAAAGGCTTCAAGCTTGCCAATCCCGGTTTGAAACCTGAAACTCTGATCAATTATGAGCTGGGCTTAACATGGATGGTCAATGATAAGATATCCATTGAGCCTTCTGCATATTATTCCAGGGGATACGACTTTCAGTATTTTGTTGCAACCGGCGATTCCGTAGATACGGGAGGCACCGACCTGAAACCGGTGCTGCAACGTCAGAATATCGCCGAAATAGAGATTGCCGGTGCAGAAATTACAGCCCTCTGGAAGGTCCTGGATAATCTCTCTTTATCTGCCAATTATAGCTTCAACTATTCAGAGATACTTGAATTCAACGATCCGAATAATGAAGATAAAGACCTGACCGGGAAGGGCCTGATCGAAGTACCTATCCATATGGCCAACTCCAGCTTCAGCTGGCAGAATAAGGTGGTAAATGTCATGTTTGAATGGCATTTTCTGGGAAAGGAATGGTATAATGATGAAAATACACAGTATATCGAACCGCATCACCTGTTTGATCTAAAATTAACAAAGAAGCTACCACAGGGTATCGGCTTTGCTTTTACCGTAAAAAACATTTTCGATGACATGACCGTCGACCGGAAAGGGAAACTGCCACCGGGCCGCTTTGTGATGTTTGATGTTGTGTTTGAATTTTAAGAGAATTAGCGTCTCAGGGTGAAATTCTCTCCCAGGTATACTTTTCTTACGTGCTCATCTGCAGCAAGTTCTTCTGAGCTTCCTGCCTTCAGGATGCTCCCTTCAAAAAGAAGGTATGCGCGGTCGGTGATGTTGAGGGTCTCATGCACATTGTGATCGGTGATCAGTACACCTATATTTTTCTCGATGAGTTTGGAAACAATCGTTTGAATATCTTCCACAGCAATAGGGTCGACACCGGCAAAAGGTTCATCCAGCAGGATAAAGCTGGGATCTACTGCCAGGGCCCTGGCTATCTCAGTCCTTCTTCGTTCACCCCCCGACAACTGTATGCCATAGCTTTTGCGAACATGCTGTAAGCCAAACTCCTCCAGCAGTGACTCCAGGCGATCTTTTTGCTCTGTCTTTGGAAATTTTGAGAACTGCAGCACTGCACGTATGTTGTCTTCAACACTCAGTTTCCTGAATACAGAAGCTTCCTGTGCAAGATAACCTATCCCTGCCTTCGCCCTTTTGTACATAGGGTAATCCGTAATCTCGGTATCGTCGAGGAAAACCTTTCCGGAAAATGGTTTGATCAGGCCTACGATCATATAAAATGAGGTGGTTTTTCCTGCCCCGTTAGGCCCCAGCAAGCCAACGATCTCTCCCTGGTTCACCTGAAAAGAGACATCCCGGACTACGGTCCGCTTGCCATATTTTTTAATGAGGTTCTCAGTTCGTAATATCATAGACTTATCAAAGTTAACTAAAAAGAAAGTGCTGCAGAAATAAACACACCAAAATTTCTGGGTTCATTCTGATCGCGGTGGCTGAGCCTCCATATAGCATCTATCCTGATGAACTTAAATATGTTCTCTATCCCTACTCCTGCTTCATAATATGGTGTTGCTGTCTCGATCTGCTCTCCCGGAAATTCTGAATATTCCTTATTCGCATCCGATAAGGAGCCAAGCAAGGCCCTGCCATGAATCACTCCCCTCCACTTCAGCTTGCGTATGAGGGGAATATGGTTCAGGAAAAAGCCGTCGAAATGATGCGTATAATACAGACTCACGTACTGATCGTGGATCAGTTCATAATAGTTCAAAAGGTTATATGCGTACTCATCGAAGAGGAAGGTTTCGTTTGCCGGCTGAAGCTTCAGAAGCGGATATGGCAGGGTGCCCCAGATCTTCCCTGTCTCAAGGATATATTTTGACCATCCAATAGACAAAACGTTGAACCATTGTTTCATCTGAAATTGCAGGCGGTGATATTCATACTCACTCAGGAATACCCCCGGGATACCGTAGCCATAATGCAGCTCAAAAACAGGATATTTTGTGCCTACCGTTATCCTGGTAAACTCCCCATCTATATATCTTTCCTTAAATGCCCATCGGGTTTTAATACCAATTTCGGCCGATATAATATTATCCTCCACTTCTGGTTCATCGGGCTCAGGATAAACGATAAACTTCGAATCCCCTACGGGGAACAGCTTGCGATGAGCAAAGCTGAAGGTATTCGAAAAGCCCTGCACCCATTCATGCTCATATTCGATCTTATAGCGTTCCAGCATCGACAGCTTATCGGCCGGGTTCCGTCTGAAGAAAACGGCAAAAAAGTTCTCCTGGCTAAAAGCATCCTGGCTTTGGCCGAGCTGTACCATATCATATAAATAGGAGACACTGATCGTTCTCCGCGGATTTTTCTCGACCATATAAAGGAAACCTATGCCGCCTTTAAAGCGTTTATCTTTCGTTCCGTAGGCCACATGGCCTTCAAGCATCAGTTTATTGCTGAACTGGTTGCTGGTACGTCCGCCAAACCTGAAACGCGCACCTTCGATAGAATTGAAACTGAGCAACTTATAATAGGGCCCCAACTCAAAATTGCCCCATATGTAATAGCCATTGATCAGCATATACCCCAGGTCCATGTATGTATCGAACAAAGGAATGCCCTTAATGGAATCGATCATTTCATAGATCCCCTCCTCCCTGCCGGTAAGGCTGTCATGCCTGGCCAGCTCCCAGTAAAGCTCATCTTTCTCCCGGGCATCATCCTCTACTACTACCCCCACCGGGCTCTTATAAAACTCATCCTCGTGGGGCTGGTTCAGGATGAAATTCCTCGATGATGTGGAGCGGTGCCCATACACACCAATGGTCTTTGACTTCTTCGTAAAGTTGAAATCACCCATCAGGTAATCTTTAGTAAGCATCCAGTACTGTCCGTTGATAAGGCTGTATTCCTGGCGGACGATGCCAGCACTTACAAAGTTCAGGTTCATATCACCTGCCATCACCATATCCACCTCTTTCACCGCAAAAGTGGTATCATGCACCCAGAAAGTACCTGCAAATGTCAGTTCCTGCTTCCGACGGGGCTTAAACATGATATGATAACACCATTGATCCCCGATAAAGGTGCTGTCGACAAGGTAATACCTGTAATATGTAAGACCGAAATTTGCCACTGGTGAAACAAAATTCTTCTGAAACAGCGTAATGTAGTTATCGTAGATATTCACATTGGCATTCAGGTCACCCATGAACTGTGTAATACTCTCGTTCTCTATGCCTGAAAGCTTCGACGCCTTGATGATCTCCAATCTGTCTTTAGGGTTTTTACGATAATAGATATCTGACATCGTTTCCGATAAGAATATCGGCAGGTATGCCTTCCCGTTCAGGGTAGAGGTATCCATGTAGGTGAAAATAAAGTCGAAAGGCATAAAAAGCTTTCTGTCCTGCAGCTTCTCAGTAATATTATTCGCATCGAATTGCATCTTGGTGTATACTTCAAACTCGTAAGCATCGAACTCTTTCTTATTGTTCACCTCCTTGTTCTCAATCACTTTACGCAGTATCACCTCCGCAGGATTTTCTCCTGGCAGGATCACTACTTCATCCAGCAATATATTATCGGGATTCAGTGCAAAATCAAGTTGCTGGAAAATACGTGGTGTCACTTTCCGGATTTTTGATATATATCCTACATAGCTGGCAGTGAGCGAATCACCCGGTGAGAAGGTCTCTATGGAATAATGGCCATCAAAGTCGGAGGTAGCTCCGATGATAGTTCCTTCAAAGAAAATATTCACAAATGGGATGGGTTCACCTGTATTAACATTCGTGACAGTCCCCATGATTTTTGTCAACTGTGCATGGGCATATACCGTCGACACCAGGGGTATCAGCAGGAATACTAAGAGACGCATGAACAGCTGATGCTTCATTTCCCGGTTTTATGCCGCTCATGAAAGAACGGACTGTAAGTTAATACTGACTTCAAGCTGATTGCAGCTCCTCCCAAAATTCAAGGGCTCTGCGAGTATGGGGTATAACAATTGTACCTCCGACAAGGTTTGCCACGCCGAAGATCTCCATCATCTCCTCCGTGTTCACACCCTGTTCGTGGCACTGAATAAGGTGGTACTTGATACAATCATCACAACGCAGGACCATTGAAGAAACAAGGCCAAGCATCTCCTTGGTACGTGTATCGAGTGCCCCATCCATATAGGTATTGGTATCGAGATTGAAGATCCTCTTAATGATCTTATTATTCTCTGCCGATAACAAGCGTTCGTTCATCATCTGCCTGTAGGCATTGTATTCCTTGATCTTGTCACTCATATCACTCCGCTTATTAGATGATCCCTTCTTTAATGATATCGTGCATATGCACAACGCCGACGTATTCGCCATCTTTGAGGACGGGAACTTGTGTGATCTTATTCTCCCGCATCAGCTCGAGGGCATTCACCACCAGTTCTTCTGAGTCGATCGAGCGCGGGTCTTTTGTCATGATATCGAAAGCTGTCAGGCGTTCCATCTCTCCACCTTCTTCCAGCATGCGTCTTAGGTCACCATCAGTGATGATCCCGATGAGGATATTACCATCAACCACTGCAGCTGCACCCAATCGTTTGGAAGAGATCTCCATGATTGCCTTTTTGATATCATCGGAAGGCTTAACCATGGGCTTTTCATTCTGCGTATAAAGGTCAGAAACTTTAAGGTACATCCTCTTGCCAAGGGCTCCGCCGGGATGAAAACGTGCAAAGTCTTCGGCAGTGAATCCGCGGCATGAAAGCAGGGCCATAGCCAGAGCATCACCCATCACCAGTTGAGCAGTGGTACTGGCAGTCGGCACCAGGTTATTCGGACAAGCCTCTTTTTCTACAGTCGTATCCAGAACCAGGTCGGCCTGCACAGCAAGGTATGAGGCCGTATTGCCCACGATAGCAATGAGAAGATTCTTCCTGCTCTTCAACAAGGGGACAAGGACCTTTATCTCGGGAGTTTCGCCACTCTTCGACAAGCAAATGATAATATCGTCCTCACGGATGATGCCCAGATCACCATGCACCGCGTCAGCAGCATGCATGAAAATTGAAGGCGTTCCCGTAGAGTTCAGCGTAGAAACGATCTTCTGGGCAATATTTGCACTCTTACCAATGCCTGTGATGATAACCCTGCCTTCCGACTGAATGATTCCTTCCACAGTTCTTACGAAGTCATCATTTATGGATGATTTCAAGTCTGAAATTGCATTTACCTCATTATCAATACTTGCAATTGCGATATCACAAATTTCTTCTGATGATTTTATTAACACTTTTTTAAAATTTTTTATTCCGAAAGAAGTTTTTTTTCGTTATATTTGTTTTAGCGGGAATATTGATTTAAAACTTAATCGAAAATGAAGAACTTAATTAGTTTAATTATAACGATAATTATTCCTGTAAATTTTTCACTCTGGCCCTACAAAGATATTGATTTTTAAGATTTGATGAATATGGCTGAGACTAAGGAACGCTCCCTGCACGAATTGTTGAAGAAGATTTTTGGGTTTGATAGCTTTAAGGGAAATCAGGAAGCCATTATTGAAACTGTACTCAAGGGCAATGATACTTTCGTAATCATGCCTACCGGCGGCGGTAAATCGATGTGTTATCAGCTGCCTGCCCTTACCAAGAGTGGGACCGCTATCATTATATCCCCGCTTATTGCCCTCATGAAGAACCAGGTGGACACCATCCGGAACTATGGCACTGAAGAAGGCATTGCCCATGTGATGAACTCTTCTCTTTCCAAAGCAGAACTCAATGAGGTCAGGGCAGATTTGGTCAGTCAAAAGACTAAGTTGCTATATGTAGCTCCGGAATCACTCACCAAGGAAGACAATATTGAATTTCTCAAAACCATTGATATATCCTTTTATGCCATCGATGAAGCCCATTGTATCTCTGAATGGGGGCACGATTTCAGGCCTGAATACCGGCGCCTGAGACCTATCATCAATACCATCGGACAAAAAGTCCCTGTGATGGCACTGACTGCCACGGCAACACCCAAGGTTCAGCATGATATACAGAAGAACCTGGAGATACTCGATGCCGAGGTCTTTATGTCATCCTTCGACAGGGCCAACCTCTACTATGAAATCAGGCCCAAGACCAAGAGCGTTATTCACGACATCATAAGGTATATCAAAAACCACCTGGGAAAATCCGGCATCGTATATTGCCTGAGCCGGAAGAAGGTGGAGGAACTTGCGAATGCTTTCCAGGTGAATGGCATCCGTGCCCTACCCTACCACGCCGGCCTGGATTCCATTACACGGAAGACCAACCAGGACAAGTTTCTGATGGAAGAAGTAGATGTGATCGTGGCTACTATAGCATTTGGGATGGGGATTGACAAGCCGGATGTAAGATTTGTCATCCACCACGATATCCCTAAAAGTATTGAAAGCTACTATCAGGAAACCGGCAGGGCCGGCCGTGATGATGGGGAGGGCAATTGCATAGCCTTCTATAGCTATGACGACATCATCAAGCTGGAGAAGTTCATGAAGGGCAAGCCCGTGGCAGAACAGGAGATTGCCAAGGAGCTTTTGCATGAAACGGTATCCTATGCCGAATCGGCAGTATGCAGACATAAGTTGCTGCTGCACTACTTTGGAGAGGCGCATGAGAAAGAAAACTGCGGTGCCTGCGACAACTGCCTGCATCCCAAGGAAAAATCTGAAGCCAGCCCGGATATTAAGACCGTACTGGAGGCTGTGGTCTCGATGAACCAGCTTTTCAAGTCCAAACACATTGCCAACGTCCTGACAGGGAAAAACACCGCTGCAGTTAAATCATATAAGCACAACAATCTGGACATTTACGGCAAAGGTGCCGACAGGGATGAAAAGTACTGGAATGCTGTGATCAAGCAGTGCCTGATCAGAAAATTCCTGATCAAAGATATCGACAACTATGGCTTGCTGAAGATCAGCCCCGAGGGTGAAGGCTTCATCAAGAAGCCTTATTCCATCATGCTTGCTCAGGACCATGATTATTCTAATGAGGAGGATGGAGTATTTGCCACATCGCATAAGACGAGTACAGCTGATCAGACCCTCTTCACTATGCTAAAGGATCTGAGGAAGGATATCTCTAAACGCGAAAACCTGCCTCCTTTTGTCATCTTCCAGGACCCATCGCTCGAAGACATGGCCATCCAGTATCCTGTGAAAGAAGACGAACTGCAGCATATTACCGGTGTAGGTGCAGGAAAAGCCCATAAATACGGTAAACCTTTCCTGGAGCTAATCGCAATATATGTTGAAGAAAACGACATCATCCGTCCGAATGATATGGTCGTGAAATCGGTTGTAAATAAATCCGGATTAAAGGTATTTATCATCACCAATATCGACCGCAAGATCTCCCTCAACGACCTGGCCGATGCCAAGAACCTTAGCCTGTCGGAGCTTCTCGACGAGCTGGAGCGCATTGTGGCATCAGGAACAAAGATCGACATCAACTATTATATCACGGAGCATATCGACGAATATCACCAGGAAGAGATCTATGAATACTTTGGCGAAGCCGAATCTGATTCCATCCAGGAAGCGCTTGAAGAACTGGGAGAGGAAGAATTTTCAGAAGAAGAGATCCGGCTTATCCGTATTAAATTCATGTCAGATGTCGCAAATTGATTCCCCGTTAAAGATGAGAAATATATTAATGCTGATGATGGGGCTGTTGCTGTTGTCTTCCTGCTATCCCACCCATGACACTGAAATACTACCGCCTCCGAATAACCTGATCGACCAGGAAAAGGTCGTGATGATCCTGGCAGATATCGAGATTGCTGAATCAGCCCTCCGGCAGAAACAAAACCATGCGCACGAGATTGGAAATACAAAAGAAATCTATTACCGGACGATCTTTAATAAGTATGAAGTTACAAGAGAACAATTCGACAGCAGTATGACTTTTTACAGGCAAGACCTGGACGTAATCGATAAGATCTATGAGGAAGTTATCACACGCCTGAGTGTGATGGAAAGCGAGATTGAACTGGAGTAAATTTGAATTGCTATTGGAATTCCTGATTCCCCTTCTATTGTTGCACGTAAGTGCAGCTACAATTCTCAAGGGAACCTGAGATAAGCAGGGAGTAAGTCCACTCGATGGTTTCATCCGTTTTGTACTGCCCACTGCCCTGAATCTGCCAGCCCTCGCTATTGATCTGCTGATAAACAACAATGGAGCTGCCGGCGACGACAGCCGTATCGGCCTCCCCTGCATTGGAAAAAGCAAAATTATGAATCAGCACCTGGGATGAATTTGAGGGATCCTTACTAATGTTGACCAGGTATTTGCTTTTTCCGCAAACTTCATTATTCACGCTCCATTCACCTACGAATTTATCCCTGGCATCGGGCACCGGCGAAGGATTGTTATCATCGCTGGTATCGCAAGCACCAAGAATTAGTACGGCCATGATGAGGCTAAATACTGATATTTTACTGTTTCTGAACATATCTATTTTCTTTTTGGTTTCCCGTTAAACAGGAACACAATGAATATGAATGCGCTGAATGACAGGGTGGTGATTACCTGTATATCGAGAGGTGTAGTTATAAGTTCACCACTGAGCCATCCTATTTGTATACAGATAAACTTAAGCAAATAGTATACCACTTTACTAAACACAATTGAGATGAGTATGGAGAGCAGTGCCATTTTTGTTTTGTCAATGAGGAACCAGAACAACCAGACATTCAGCAGCAGCTCTGCTGCCATAAGCGTTGCTTTAGTGATCGATGGATGTGCTCCAAGAAAATAAGACACAAAAGGCAACAGCAATGCAAGTATCCAGCCATTCCACCTTGGAGTATAGGCAAAAGCAAGGATCAGCGTCATGCGCATGGGATCAAGAATGTATACAGGATATCCGAAAAGTCTTGAGATATCTCCCATATAGATAATAAATAAAACAGCTATGGCATCCAGCAGTAAAGTAGATGAGATATTGATAATAAGTTTTGTTTTCATACCGTAAAGTTACGGCAAAAAACAAATTCACAAATGCTAATCAAGTAAAATGACCCTACTCATGTTTTCATGCTCCTCATTTCTGATGAGTCGCACAAAATATGTTCCTTCGGGCAGGTGCCCCAGGTCAGTTGTCAGGACATGGCTTCCTGCAGACAATTGTGTCGGTGCAGTCTGTGATACTTTGCTGCCAACAAGGTTATATGTTTCAAGGCGGTATAAGGCCGCTCCTTCCGCTTCCACGCGCACATTGACCATGCCTTTGGATGGGTTAGGATAAACAAGTAAATTGTTCTCTGAAAGGGATATTTCATCATCGATACCAACCATTGACCCTCCTGCAGCGATAATGGCGGCATTAATATTTTCCTGTGTAGGCTCCCAGATATAATGTTCAAGGATGAGCCTGTCGGGGGCAATCAGAATGACTGTCGGGGTAGACAGAACCATATAATTCGTGTAAACCTGGTTTCCTCCACCCTGGCTTCCACTAACAGATGGGATCGTAATGCCATGTATGGAATCAAAGTATGCAACGCCATTATTATCATCACCCCAGGCGATCTTCAGAAAGTGCACATTACCTGCATTCTCCCCAAAATCTTCATAAGAAGCCTGGATATCAGGGGCATAAAGCCCACATGGGCCGCAGGATGTATTAAAGAAATCTATGACAACCAGTTTCCCTTCATCCAGAATGGGAAAGAGTTCGATATTATTTCCATAGATATCCTTCACTGAGAAATTAAGCGCAGTATCGAGTTGTGACTGGCTAACAGCCGTTTGAAAAGCAAATAAGAGGAGAATGAGATAAGTAAATTTTTTCATGTCTGGGATTTAGTGCGCAACCATATATTTACATATAACAAAAAGAGGCCCTTAAAGTTCACTAAATATCTTTTCTGCCAGGCGGCTGGCCCCAATGCGAAAGTAATGCTTGTTCAACCATTCATCACCTAGTATGGAGGCTGTCAAAGCATGATATTTCAATGCAGTTTCAGGATCAGCAATGCCTCCTGCTGCTTTAATCCCAACCATCTTGCCGGTCATTACATGGTATTCTCTGATGGTATCGATCATAATAAGAAAAGCTTCCAGCGTTGCTGCAGGCTGAACCTTCCCTGTAGAGGTTTTGAGGAAGTCGGCACCGGCAAGGAGTGCGATCACGCTGGCCTTCCTGATATTTTCAATACTTTCCAACTCACCCGTTTCCAGGATCACTTTCAGGTGTGCATCACCGCATGTGGCTTTTACAGATCTTATTTCATTGGTCACCTCATCATATTTCCCTTCCAGGAATTTCCCCCTGCTGATGACCATATCTACCTCCTCTGCACCATCGAGTACTACCGAAGAAACCTCCATGAGTTTAATGGGGAGTGTAGCCTGTCCTGACGGGAATCCTGTGGCTACACAGGCGGTTTTGATGCCGGTACCCCGCAGACTTTCTTTCACCAATCCGGCGAATGGCGGGTAAACACATACCGCCGCAACATTGGGTGCATTTGATTTCCTGTCGGAAAAGCTACCCGCCTGATCACAAAGTGCCCTTACCCTGGCATCAGTGTCGGTAGCTTCCAGGGTGGTCAGGTCTATCGCTCCAAGGATCATTTTCAATGCGCTTATCCGCTGATTTGCGTCAATTGAAGCGGAAATTATTTTGTTGATCCTTTCAGCATTATCAGAAGCCGAATAAGGATATGGCTTGAAATCATTCATATGACTACATTGTTTTACGCAGTAAAGATAAGAAACAAAGCCTATTTTTTGTTGAGATCGATGCGAAGGGAGAAAACGTTGGAATAAAAATAGGAGTCGCCGATATTGGTCATAGCATAATCTATGGAGATCATCTTAATGATCCTTACACCTACCCCAAAGTTAGGCTCGACAGTGATGCTCTTCTTATCGCCAAAATCGGTTTTCTGCTGTATGTTCCTGATCCCGCCCCTGACATAAACAATGTCTTTAAAACCGAACTCAACGCCCAGTTTTGGATCAATACTGACGAATTCAGACTTGATGAGGGTATTTCGTTTTCCGTCGAAGGTCATATCGAGATCAAGCGCAACAAGAGATGAAAAATTATCTGATATCCTGAAAGAGCGTCCGGCACCAAGGTTCAGCCTGGGTAAGGTGATCTCCAGGGAGTTTTCGGGAATTTCATTTCCTGTAGCCTCAAACACATCTTTCATCTCATCCGAAACCTCGAAGGTCCAGGCATTAAAAGTGCTTGTGATATCACGGCCCATAGCACCAAAGAGCCACTTGCCTGTTCGATATTGAACCCCGACATCCAGCCCGAAGCCATAAGCCTTTGCAAAGCTTCCAATCTGCCTGAAAATGATCTTAACATTCGCGCCATACGATAAGCCTTTTATCTTACTCTTCCTGGCATAGGAGAACATCATGGCATAATCGGCCGCTGAAAATTTTGTGATCCTGTTATAATTGATGTTTCCCTGGTTGTCGTAAAGGTTGATGGTATTGGGGATATCATCGATGCCCATACGGATAACGGATATGCCAATAGTGGCAGCCGTGTCGAGTCTCATTGAAAATCCGGCATAATCATATTTCGCAATACCCCCAAAGTATTCGTTATGCATCAGTCCGATCTGCATGTCGGATGATTGATTGGCCAGGCCGGCAGGGTTCCAGTAGGCGGAGGTTACATCATCACTGATAGCTGTTTGGGAATTTGCCATTCCCAGTGAGCGTGCCCCCACACCGACGGCAAGAAACTCATTGCTGTACTTGGGCGCCTGAGGATAAGCACCCAGCGCAAAAGAAAGGATCGAAATAAACAGCAAGCCTCGTTTCATGCAATCAGAAAAGGTTTATCCATAAACGCCATTAATCAAGAAATAGTATGAATAATATTCTTAAAAACAAAGAAACAATTTTCCTCGAAAATATGTCACCGTTAACTGAAAAAATCATGCCTTTAACTTTGTTCCGGCAAAAAGCTGCTTTTTTTGTTTATTTTTGTAATCGAAACCCTTGATTATCATGAAGAACAGTATTTTTTACATCAGTATTTTAGCGCTGATCATATTCAGTGCCTGCACCAAGGCCGATGAATCAGACCAGAAGAATGTTGGTACCCTGACCATGCCAATCGCAAGTTTTTCTTATTCCGCCAATGAAGGACCTTCTGTAGTGGAAGTCACCTTTATTAATTCATCGGAATACAGCGATCAGTTTCTGTGGACTTTCCATAATGGCTCGACCAGCACTGCCTTTAGCCCCAGCTTTACCTATGCCAGAACAGCTGAAGATGAAACCTACCTGGTAATCCTGAAAGCCACAGATACGAATACCGGCGAAAACAATACACGCTCGAAATCGGTTCTGATCAAAGCATCTAAATAAAGGTTCCATTTTATCCCATCGTTCTCCGAATTCGGGAATCATTGATCTGATTTTCTCCGAATATGGAAATTCCCACATTGCCAAGAAACATTAAATTCCTGTATATCTGCCTGACTTTCTGCGTATTGCAAAATATGGCACAAGGATTGCATATAAGATAGTACCAAACCCAAAAACACGGAAAAATGAAACTCGGGCTTAAAATACCTCAAACCTCAAGGAGGACCCAGTACTTCCGGTACTTTAAATGTGACCGTTGTGGTTACATTTCTACCCAGAAGAACACTGAGTGCCCCATCTGCAAAAAAGATGGGCTGAGCAATAAACTTCGTTAAGTAGCCATTCCTTGATACTTATCATTATTTTCACATCATAATTTGTGAAACGCATGAGATGTATCTTTTTAAATGCAATAGTCTTCATTATTTTGTCTGCAATCAGCCTGGCCGGGCTAAGGCAATAGCTAATTTACCTGGATTGGGAAGCCATCTCCCTTACAACAAATTCCGAAAAGATCATAGAGCCCGAGAGGTTCAGGTGGTCGCCGTCCCCCCAGCAATTTTCAGGCACAGTGAAATCATGATAGTCAAGGATGAATTGTCCAAATTCACTATTCAGGTTGTCATAATATTCCAGAAATTCTGTTGGAACCTGAGAATGGTATTCAGTACTTAGCGGGCAATTAATCAGCTTAAGTTTGACATCCTGATAAATACACAATTTCATGATCTTCCGAAGATAGATCAGTTGAAATTCAGAAATACTATATAGGTCCTGCCCGCTTCTGTAATAGTGCTTCTCTAAAGCATCATTTATCGTGCTGTCATTCTTATTATTCCTCTTGCTTTTGTAAAACCATCCGATGAAACTATAATCATCAAGTTTCCTGGAATTGATATGACGGTACGCTCCATGATAAATGTCTTTAAAATCAGTCGTGAACCCTTCGAAGTTGTGATTTAATATTAATGGTATAGAGTTAATATCAAGCACCGCTGCATAGCGTGGATACATATATTGGGTCATGGCCTGATCAAAAATATAATCATCATAAAAAGTGGAAAGGTTATGATATGACATTCCAAGTAATACAGTTGTGATCTGTGGGTTATTCGCTAACAATACTCTCAACACATTGTATGAATACAGGTAATGTTCAGAAGAATGAGCAATATTCAGGGAATTCGGTATGATGCTGTCGTTGAGGGCTGTTTTGGTATGTGAATCTCCACAAATCAGGATATGGGTGTCCTTATCCAGTTTGATATTACTAACATTGCGGTAGCTCAGCATGTAGGTAATCCCGAAAGCAGCTGAAACCGTTATCAGCAGGATCAGGAAAAACTTGAATATCTTATATAAGAATCCTTTCATGCAGCTAAAATTGAAAGTATATAAATTCCTGCTGTTCCCCTCTGAACCAGATAATGCAGAACACTACAGCATAATATATCAGCCACCTTCCCCAGCCCGGGATACCGGCACCATCTAGCTGCAATGCATGTTTCTTATCTCTTTGCAGCCATTCAGCAACAAACATGATCAGGATCAGGATCAATAATTCTACAGGAAGTACTTCCGGCAGGCTAAAGAAAGACATGCTAAAAAGCCCACCTACATATTCGAAAGCCTGGCTCAGGTTCTCCGCTCTGAAAAATATCCAGGCAAATACCACCAGAAGAAATGTTACGATCATGGAAGCAAGTTCCCTGAAATTCGGGAAGTAACGGCCTTTAGCAATAACATCCAGGTTCTTTCGATTGCGATGCAGGAACAGTAGCGGCAGGAAATAACAGGCATGCAGCAGTCCCCAGAAGATGAAGGTCCAGTTGGCACCATGCCAGAATCCACTCACGATAAAAACGATAAAGATGTTTCTGACCACTTTTGGTTTTGCCACCCTGCTTCCTCCCATCGGGATGTAGAGGTAGTCTCTGAACCACGACGTAAGAGAGATGTGCCATCGCCTCCAGAATTCGGCTATATCCCTTGAAAAATAAGGAAAGGCGAAATTTTGCATCAGCTTAAACCCAAACAGCCTGGCTGTGCCTATGGCTATATCTGAATATCCTGAAAAGTCTCCATATATCTGCAAAGCAAAAAAGAATGCCCCGATAAATAAGGTACTTCCCGATTGATCCTGGTAATTGGTAAATATTTCGTTTACATATCCGGCACAATTATCTGCGATGACGATCTTTTTAAACAATCCCCAGAGGATCTGCCGCATCCCGTCAATGGCATTTGCCTGATCAAAAGCACGTTTCTGAAGGAACTGCGGAAGCAGGTTCGTAGCCCGCTCTATGGGTCCTGCAACCAGCTGTGGGAAGAAACTTACAAAAGCAAAAAAGGCGATCACATCCTCCGTAGGTTGCAGCTTCCTTCGATAAATATCTATGGTATAACTCAGGGTCTGGAATGTATAAAAGCTAATCCCGACAGGGAGAAGGATGCTCAACATCCCGGGATTTATTGGCTGCCCGAGGAATGTGAATGCATCCACGAAGCTATCAACAAAGAAATTATAATACTTGAAAAAGCCCAGGAAGCCTATGTTCACACATATACTCACGAATAGCAGCAGTTTCCTTGCTGCCTTCCCCTCTTTATGCTTCAAACCCAGACCAACGGTATAATCAACCAGGGAACTAAAAAATATCAGGGAGAGAAAGCGCCAATCCCACCATCCATAGAAGAAATAACTTGCAAGCACCAGAAAAGCGTTCTGCATCTTCAGCCTTGCATTAAATACAAACCAGTAGAGCAAAAAAACTATTGGTAGAAAGATGGCAAATTCAAGGGAATTAAACAGCATTCAGCTTCAATTAAGCATTCACGGATAAAAATAACACAATTGCATTAATCTATCGACTCTTCTGCCAGTTTATGTGGCTTATAGGCGTTCTGCCCATCCGAATTAAACTGATACAATCCGACAACATCTATTTTGGACCCGGTCCATGCTTTTGGTGTGATCAAGAGATAAGTCCTGACGGGATAACTGCATTGATCGGCGTCGATCCATGTGCCTGAATTGGCATAAATGCTGCTATAGGATTTCCCTTTGGGGTACACCTCCAGCATGGCCTCATGGGTATGTCCGAAAGCTATGATCTTGTATGCTTCGGGGGCCGGAGGTTGCTTCATGTATTGTGTTTCTGCAGCAGAAAACAGGTCGCTATGACCATTCCAGATAGCATTCAGACAGCAGGACATTGGAACGGGTACCTCGTTTTGTTCCTGGGTAGCCGGCCAGTAGTCTTCAATTGATGCCGCATACATACTTTTGGTTTCATGAAAAGACCGGGCTTTAGTATAGCCGTCGATGCCACCCATCAATATATTCTTTTCAAATACATCGGGTATATCCATCCCGAAGTGATAAAGGGTGTATAAAAAAGCAATGTCCCATGCGGCTATGAACTCAGCGGAGCCCGCAGGTTCCGCTATGGATTTATCATTGGAGGCCGCGTCCATCATGCCTTTGGCATATAAACGGGAAACAAAATAGCCCGGGGGTAGTTTATGTCCGGCATTTACAAGCGGTTGCGGGCAATTGAAAAAGTCATAGCGGTGGCCATGTTCAAAGAGCATCCCCGGGAAAGGTGAGTATTCACCCAGGCCATCAGGCCCGCCTTTCCAGGAGGCATCAGGGATGACCTCATGCAATATATCCTCTGTCCCAAGCATATCATGATTTCCGGGAACATATATAAGCTCAACACTGTCGTGATTGACAACAGCTTTCAGCCTGTCGAAGATATTTTCATTCACAGTGGCACCGGCAACAGCATTGAAGAAATCCCTGGTGCTTGCGATGTTGACAGCAGGATCAAAGGGGGAAATAGTGTATGGAACCAGCCATTCGTCAAAAAGGTCGCCCAGGATCACCACTTGCCTGATCTCGCTGGTATCGGAAACTACATAATCAAGAAAAGACTCCAGGGCCGCCTGGTTTTTGCCAAACCAGCAGTAATCATTATTGTATGCCCTTTGATCACCCATATGTATATCGGAAATGATGGCAATGGCATCCCTTGACACACCACTGTTGAGTATGGTGGGAGCAGATGGAACCCCATGTGCGGTTCCGGTGCGACATTCAATTATCGTTTCAGCTTTCATGCTCAAGCCCGAATGCGACCTGAGTCCGGGAAGCAAGATGATCTCATAGACCCATCCCCTTTTGAGCTCAAATTCGGGCCAAAACATCATCACCACCTTATTTCCTGACTGGTACAGGTCGATATATTTCGTCAGGTCGCCCGATAGATCCCGAAATCCAATATTCCCAAAAACTGTCGCGTCCTCCAGGTCTTCAGAGAAAACTAATTCAATCGATCTGTCACGTAAGTTTAGCTGATAATACAGATCATGTTTTAATTCATGCCGAGACAGGTCGGCCTTCATGTATATTGGATCAACTGAAGTATCAGGCTTTTTCTTGCACGAAAATTGGATAAATGTTCCTGCAGCAATCAGAATGATTACGAGGAGAGGGAAAGCGATTTTTCTCATAAATGCCGGATTTTACAATAAAGATAATGATTCTAATCCTTAATACAACGGACACTCAGGCAATATGAGTAAACAAAAAGCCCCACATTGCTGCAGAGCTTATCTTACTCAAATGTATTTTATATTCGATACTGGATATTCGATATTCGAATGGGATAGAATACTCCTTCGCCACGGCTTCGGAGTACAAGGATAGAAGAAGTATTCCTCATACCACACACCACATACCTATTTATAGGCAGGTATCCCTGTGGCTGCATGGCCGGTGATCAGCAAATGTACATCATGTGTACCTTCATAGGTGATCACTGATTCGAGGTTCATCATATGGCGCATCATGGGGAAATCGCTGGTGATACCCATAGCACCGAGGATCTGACGTGTTTCACGTGCAATCACCAGTGCCATATTTACATTGTTACGTTTAGCCATAGATATCTGTGCTGCTGTAGCTTTACCCTGATCACGAAGAACACCCAGTCGCCAGATCAGCATCTGTGCTTTGGTGATTTCGGTGAGGGCTTCAGCAATTTTCTTTTGTTGCAGTTGGAAGCCCGCAATTGGTCTTCCAAACTGTTTGCGCTCGAGAGAATACCTCAGGGCTGCATCATAGCAATCCATGGCAGCACCAATGGCTCCCCAGGCGATGCCGTAGCGTGCAGAGTTCAGGCAGCTCAGCGGTCCGCGAAGGCCTTTAACTTCCGGGAAAAGGTTTTCTTTTGGAACCTTCACATTATCAAATACCAGTTCACCTGTGACTGATGCACGCAGTGAGTATTTACCATGTGTTTCAGGCGCAGAATAGCCTTCGCCACCGGCTTCAACAACCATACCCCTGATCACACCCTGTTCATCCTTAGCCCATACAACAGAAATGTCGGCAACGGTAGAGTTGGTGATCCACATCTTGGCCCCATTCAGGATAACATGGTCGCCTTTGTCTTCAAAATGGGTAACCATACTGCCTGGATCAGATCCATGGTTAGGTTCGGTGAGTCCGAAGCAACCAATGATATCTCCACTCACCAGTCGTGGGAGCCATTTCTGCTTTTGTTCCTCCGTGGCATATTTCCATATAGGAAAACAAACGAGTGATGTCTGTACGGAAGCCATAGAACGGATCCCGGAATCACCCCTTTCAAGTTCCTGCATGATCAGGCCATAGGATGTATAATCCAACCCGGGGCCACCATATTCCTCAGGAATAAAGGGACCGAACATGCCATAGTCGCCCATTTCCTTTACAAGGTGGCGTGGAAATTCTGCCCTCTCAAAATAATCTTCGATGATGGGTTTTACCGAACGGTTGACCCAATCTCTTGCTGCATCACGGACGATTTTTTGTTCGTCAGTGTAAAGCTCGTCTACCACATAATGGTCGGGGGCTTCGAATTGAACTGTTGCTGACATATTAAATAGGTTTTAATTGAATATGAAGACTGACAAAATTATATATATTGTTATTAATTTCACAATTAATTCTACTATTTATTTTCACTTAAAATAAATATTTATATACGCTGTATTATTCTTCTTTTCTACCTTTGCTTCCTGTCATAATGTGTTTCACATTTTGACTGTTTAATCAGACAAATACACAAAGTAAAAACTATGCAAGCATTAATAGACGGTTCGCGCTTGATGACGGAAGCCCTTGTAAGGGCAGGTGCTGATGTGTTTATCGGCTACCCCATCACCCCGGCAAATAACCTCTACCTGTTTTCAGGGCAGAGATTCAAAACCTTTTTCGCCGCTCCGGATGAAATCACTACCTTGCAATGGATGAGCGGGTTTTCTACTGCCGGAAAATTACCGGTGACGGCAACCTCCTTTCCGGGCTTTGCCCTCATGTTAGAATCCATTAACATGGCATACATGATGGAACTCCCTATGGTAATCGTACTTGTGCAAAGGCTGGGACCGGCCACCGGTACAGCCACATGTGGTGCCCAGGGCGACATCACCCTCCTGAATGGAATGTTGTCGGGAGGATATTCCATACCCGTACTAAGCACTTCAGAAGCTAACGACTGCTGGGAGATGGCAGCTAATGCGGTTAAAACTGCTGCAGAACTGCGCACACCCGTCATCCTGCTCACCTCAAAAGAAGAGGTCATGACACAGTTCAGCTTCGATATGGACAGCCTGAAGGAGATCAAAGCGGTAGAAAGAAAGTATTATTCGTCGGATGAAACCTTCGTCCCCTATAAAAGAGATGGGAAGGGTGTTCCGGACTTCCTTCCTGTGAGCAACAGCAAGCACCAGGTGAGGTATACGGCCTCAACACACAATGAGAACGGCATCCTGGAGGGGATCACTCCGGGTGCGCTGGGCAATACCATTGCGATCCATGAGAAGATCGAAAGTAACCTTGACTCCTACCTCTACTACGAGTTGGACAAAGCAGATACATCAGATACTTTGCTCGTATCCTATGGTATCACAGCCAATGCTGCCAGAGAAGCTGCCCAGCGGCTGAAAGATGAAGGCCGGGCAGTTTCTGTTCTAATTGCAAAAACAATGCTTCCGATACCTGATGCTTATTTGAACATAATATCGGGTTATCAAAAGGTTATCATTGCCGAAGAAAATCATCACGGGCTATACAGCAAACTCCTGTTTGGTGCCAAGGCCCCTGCCAATATCCATAGAGTAAACACTATTGGGCGCATGATCAGCCCTGATGAAATTATAGAGGAGGTGAAGCGTCATGGAAACTAAATTCATTAACACCAATACTCTTCCTTTTTGCAAGGGATGTACCCATACTACCATCAGCCAGAATACAGAGAAAGCTCTCCAGAAACTGGGAAAAGACCTGCTGGATGTTATCCTGGTAACCGACATCGGCTGCCTGGGCATTATCGACAAGGCTTTCGACACCCATACCGTTCACGGATTGCATGGGAGATCGGTGGCCCTGGCATCAGGGGTTTCTGCAGGAATTAATAATCCCGACAAGAAAGTCATTGTATTCATAGGTGATGGAGGTGCAACCATTGGTATGCAACATCTTCTGGATGCCGCCCACAATGGTTATAATATGACTGTTGTTGTTCATAATAATATGCTTTACGGCATGACCGGCGGGCAGCCCAGTGAGCTAACTCCCGAAGGTTTCAGAACCCCTACCCTGCCGGATGGGGCACCGCACAAGGGTTATGACATCTGTGACCTGGTGGCCACTGCCGGTGCCAGCTACGTTAGCCGTATCGCCGGTATTGGTGACATTTCTGACCAGCTGGCAGAAGCATTCTCCAGGGATGGCTTTTCACTGATAGAAGTAATGGAGATATGCACTTCCTATGGTGTGAAGAGTAATCCCGGGATGAAGCTGAAGAGCCTTATCCAGGAAGCAGGCATCGAGATCAAGGTGTATGCCGATGATCAGACAAAGGCATATGAAACGAATAAAAAAGAAGACCAGCCCACTCTTTTCAGCCCCAAACTTGGTATTGATAAAGAATTTACCTCCCAATTAGTACAAGCTGTCAGGATCTTCCTGAGTGGAACAGCAGGTGAGGGCGTGCAATCAGGTGCGTCCCTGTTTGTTAAAGCAGGGATGCGTTGCGGCCTTAACGTGACCAAGAAAGGCAGTTATCCGGTTACCGTAGGTGTTGGTTTTTCGGCATCTAACATCATCCTTTCGCCTGAGCCCATACTGTATACCGGTGCTCCCAGGCCTGATGTGATCATCGTTACCTCTGTTGAAGGACTGAAGTTTGCTCAAAAGCTGATCGACAATGCTACGGAAGATACCCTTCTGATCATCGACAGCAGCCTTGAAACCCCTACAACCAATGCCAGGCTTATCGTTCACCATTTCCGTGAGCATTTTGGTGGGAGATATGCTATCCTGGTAGGCCTTTATGAATACATCCGCCAATCGGAGGCCATTCCAATGGAAGCATTGCATAAACAGTTTCTGGGTAGCCATATGGCAGGCAGCGAGAAACTGGTGAAGCTGATCGAAGAGGAGTTTGGCCTGTAGCCAACAGGAATTATTAATGATTAGGATATCATCATTCCCTGTAAATAAAAAAAACCGGGCATACAAAAAAGTCTACCCGGTTAATTTCTTAAAAGAAAATTTTACTTACCTCACAATCAAGGCTTTCTTTGTTATCATAGTCTGG
>Ga0164313_10001038_pt1 | contig 23958 bp, 22 predicted proteins | sample GuaBasSedimGuay4_FD_113735 | JGI IMG/M metagenome (GOLD analysis project Ga0164313, IMG submission 113735) | Subseafloor sediment microbial communities from Guaymas Basin, Gulf of California, Mexico - Guay4, Core 4569-4, 0-3 cm | ecosystem: Environmental > Aquatic > Marine > Hydrothermal vents... | reverse complement strand
GTCAATACTTCGACACCGAGACTTCCGCAAGCTTCCACGCAATGACGAACCGCGTGGCGGCCCGCGCGGTGACCAGCCAATCTGGGCAGGAACCGCTTCTGGGCCCAGCGCCCGTTGCCGTCCATGATGATGGCGATATGGCGCGGCAGGTCGCCCCGCCCGCTTACCCGCGCAACCAGGTCATCGAGGTCCAGGGCGTTCAAAGCTTCCATGTCGTGCAGTGAGGCCATAAGGCTCGCTTTCCCTACAACTCCATGATTTCGGTCTGCTTGGCGGCCACGATCTTATCGATCTCCTCGCAAAAGCGATCGGTCAATTTCTGCACTTCGTCGCGGTCGCTGTGGAGTTCATCTTCGGTGATGGCGCTGTCCTTCTGTTCCTTCTTCAGGGCGTCGTTGGCCTCCTGGCGCACCATGCGCACGGCGATCTTACCCTCCTCCGCGAATTCCCGGGCCTGCTTGCCCAGATCCTTGCGACTATCTTCCGTGAGTTCGGGAATCTGGATGCGGATCATCATGCCGTCGCTGGCGGGATTGAAACCCAGGTTGCCGGCCTGGATCGCCTTTTCGATCTCGCCGATGGATCCACGATCGAAGGGTTTGACCGTCAGGAGGCGGGGTTCCGGTACGGACACGGTCGCCAACTGGTTCAGCGGAGTGAGCGCCCCGTAATAGTCGACCTTGATCCCTTCGAGCATGGCAGGCGTGGCCTTTCCGGTACGAATACGGCTCAAGCGACCTCTCACGTTCTCTATGGCTTCCTCCATGGACATTTCGGCGGTTTCCCTGGCTTCGGAGCTCATGACTGTGTCTCCTTTCTGATCCAGGTTCCCGGCTGCTCGCCGGCGATGGCGTTGACCAGGTTGTCCGGATCCGAGATATCAAATACGAACATGGGCAGTCCCTGTTCCGCGCAAAGTGTGACCGCAGTGAGATCCATGACCTGAAGGCGCTGGTCGATGACCTCGTCGTAGGTAAGCATATCGTAGCGTTTCGCGTCATCGTGCTTGTGGGGGTCCTTGTCGTAGACCCCGTCCACCTGGGTACCCTTGAGCAGGACATCCGCGCTGATTTCCAGGGCGCGCAGGGCGGCGGCGGAGTCGGTGGTGAAATAGGGATTGCCGGTACCGCCGGCAAAGAGAAGCACATGACCGGACTGCATCAGGGCCAGGGCGTCGTCCCGAGCGAAAGACTTGGTCAGGGGTCGCTGCTCCCGGGGGCTCAGGACCTTGGCTTTCAGGCCTTCGGCCCGCAGGTAATCGCGCATGATGGCCGCGTTCATAACCGTACCGAGCATGCCAACGTTGTCGGCGGTCACCCGGTCGACGATTTCCAGATTGGCCGAACGGGCGCGGAAGATATTTCCGGCGCCGACCACGATACCCACCTGGACTCCCTGCTGCACGACCTGGGCCACGGCCTGGGCCAGGCCGGTCAGTTTCCCGTGGCTGTACTGCTCGCCTTCGGACATCAAGGCTTCGCCGCTCATCTTCAGGAGAATACGAGTGAATTTCACAGGTGTGCGACCTTTCCGTGTGGAGTCCCTTGGGCGTCTCATCCAAAAAAAATCTGCAAAAAAAAGCCCGGGCACAAGACCCGGGCTGTGAAACGCTCCTGGCTAACTGCCGATCTGAAAGCGCGCAAAACGCTTGATCTGCATGTTTTCGCCCAGGGAGCCGATGATGGACTTGAGGTAGTCCGCCACCGTCACATCAGGGTCCTTGACGTACTTCTGCTCGAGAAGGACGATTTCACTGTAATACTTGTCCACCTTACCTTCAACAATCTTGTCGATCATCTCGGCGGGCTTGCCCTGCTCCTCCATCTGGGCCCGGTAGATCTCCTTCTCCTTATCGATAAGGGAGGGGTCGACCTCTTCCCGGGTCAGGGCCAGGGGGCTGGCCGCGGCAATGTGCATGGCCACATTGTGGACGAAATCCTGGAAATCGTCGGTTCGGGCCACAAAATCGGTTTCACAGGCGACTTCCAACAGGACCCCGACCTTGCCGCCCATGTGGATATAACTGCCCACGATGCCCTGGCTGGTGGCCCGGCCCTCTTTCTTGGCAGCCGAGGCGATCCCCTTCTTGCGCAGGTAATCGCCGGCCTTGTCCATGTCGCCATCGCTCTCCTTGAGGGCGTTTTTGCAATCCATCATGCCTGCGCCCGTGGCCTCGCGCAGTTCCTTGACCATCTTCGCGGTGATATCCATGACTCCTCCAGACCTCCCGGTCCCGGCTATTCTAACGGAGGCCCGACCCCGGTTGGGGCCGGGCCCTCGCGTAATGATTATCGTGTCAGTCCTTTTTGGGTGCCGTTTCCGAACCTTCGGCGGATTCGGCCGCCGCAGCCTCGACCTTGCTGTCGTCACCGGACAGAGTGGCACTGGCGGCTTTGGGCTCTTCCTTTGCCGCGGCCATGTCCACGCCCTGGTCCTTGCCTTCCGCCTTGGTATTGCGGCCCTCTTCGATGGATTCGGCTACCACCCTGGTGAACAGGGTGATGGCGCGAATGGCGTCATCGTTGCCGGGGATGGGGAAGGTGACGAGTGTCGGGTCGCAATTGGTATCGACAATACCGATGACCGGAATACCCAGCTTGTTGGCCTCGCGGACAGCGGTTTCCTCTTCCGCCGTATCCACGATGAACACCGCGTCCGGAACGCCCTTCATCTTGCGGATGCCGCCCAGGTTGGTATTCAGCTTGGCGAACTTACGGCTGAACTCGAGCTGCTCTTTCTTGGAGAAGTTCTCCATGCGGCCGTCGTTCATCATGGCTTCGATTTCGTCGAGCTTCTGGACGCTCTTGTAAATGGTCTGGTGGTTGGTCAACATACCGCCCAGCCAGCGCTCGGTCACGTAGGGCATGCCTGCTTTTTCGGCCATCTCGCGGATGGCGACCTTGGCCTGCTTCTTGGTGCCGACGAACAGGACCGTGCCGCCCTTGGCCCCTACGGTTTTGAGGAAGTCGCAGGCCTTGTTCAAGGCCCGCATGGTCCTCTGCAGATCGATGATGTAGATGCCGCCCCGGGCAATGAAAATGTAGGGCTTCATCTTGGGATTCCACTTGCGGGTCTGGTGTCCGAAATGGACTCCCGCTTCCAACAGGTCTTTCAGACCGACGTTAGCCATGATTTCCTCCAGGAAACAAAGGTTGAGCCTCCCCGACCATCACAGGAGATGGAAAAACACCACAGAGAAGATAGAACCAGGTGCCACCTGTTCCACCCCTCCGGCCGGGTGTGTGATTTTCGATCCGCGGCCTGCCTTTCGGACGGCCATTTGGAAGGACGCGGACCGTTTGACGCCAAACACTGAACCAGGTTGACCCGGCCTAGCGCTTGGAGAACTGGAACCGCTTCCTGGCGCCGGGCTGACCGTACTTCTTACGCTCCACCATGCGGGAGTCGCGAGTAAGGAATCCGTGCTTGCGCAAGGGCCTGCGGTAATCTTCGTTGGCGACCACGAGAGCCCGGGCCAGTCCGTGGCGCAATGCGCCGGCCTGTCCGGATATCCCACCGCCCTTGACGGAACACCAGATGTCGAATTCGCCTTCGATACCCAGGCTGGTCAACGGCCTGAGGGCCTGCTGACGCACCGCCTCACCGAAGTATTCCTCCACGGTCCGCTCGTTCACCTTGAACTGACCCGTGCCCTGGGTTAACCAGACGCGGGCGACGGCGGTTTTCCGACGTCCCGTGGCATAATATCTTTCTTCCAACTTTTCTTCCTCCAAGCGAGCGCGGCCCGCGGCCGTCGCTCAGGTCAATCAGGACCTGCTGGAAATGCGGTCCCTACAGTTCGACAATCTTCGGCTGCTGCGGTCCGTGGGGATGCTCCCCGCCCGCGTACACTCTCAGGTTCGTCAGCTGCTTGCGCCCGAGGCGGGTCTTGGGCAGCATACCCTTGACGGCCCGCATGATGACTTCCTCGGGATGTTTATCCATCAGCTTCTTCATCGTGGTCACCTTCTGGCCGCCCATGTAACCGGAATGGCTCAGGTAAACCTTCTGCTCGACCTTTTGGCCGGTAATCTTCACCTTGGCGGCGTTCAGGACGATGACGTTGTCACCCATGTCCAGATGCGCCGTGAAGGTGGGCTTGTGTTTGCCCCTCAGGAATACGGCCACCTGGGTGGCGAGACGGCCCAGGACTACGTCCTCGGCATCCACAATCAGCCAGTCCTTGGCGATTTCATCCAACTTCATGCTGTACGTCTTCACGGATTTTCTCCTCGAAATGCCAGTCTCACGGGTTGATACCGTGGGATTCAAAACCACAGAACACAAACGCGCACAAACGCGTCGGCCGGGTTCAGCGGTCGCGTAACCTGTTTTACTACAATAAGAAGCGCCGAAATTCCACATCTGATCGGCTCAATCTCAACACTTGGTCAGGTCGGATAAATCGGGAAAATCCGCCCGTTGCAGGAGGGGTAAACTAGCAAAGGGAAAGAACTTTGTCAAGGAAACCGGACCTGCAAAAAGGCCAAATATGCAGGGCCTGCGGCGATTCAGGGCAAAAACAATCAACGCTCCAGGACCGGGCCCAGACTTTCGGCAAAAGGAGGCCGCAGCACACCGTGCTCGGTGATGAAGGCCGTGATGAGCTCCGCCGGCGTTACATCGAAGGCCGGATTCCAGGCGTCTGCTGCTTCAGGTGTGACACGGGTCCGCCCCCAGCGGTGCACTTCGGCCGGATCGCGCTCCTCGATGATAATCGTTTCACCCGTAGGGGTATCCGGATCGAACGTGGAAGCGGGAGCGGCGATGTAGAAGGGAACGTCATGCCGGGCCGCCAATACAGCCAGGGGATAAGTGCCGATTTTATTGGCCGCGTCCCCGTTGGCGGCAATGCGGTCCGCCCCGGTGATAACCGCGTCTATCCTGCCCTGCCTCAAAACGGTAGCCGCGGCGGAATCACAAATCACCGTCACGTCGATACCCTGGTCAGCCAGTTCCCAGGCAGTCAGCCTGGCGCCCTGCAGCAGGGGCCGGGTCTCGTCGGCGAACACCCTGATGGTCTTGCCGGCCTCCCTGGCGCCGTACACCACCCCAACCGCCGTTCCGTAACCACCGGTGGCAAGGCCGCCGGCGTTGCAGTGGGTCAGGATCGTGGCCTCATCAGGCAGCAGCTCCGCCCCGGCGCGACCGAGCGCGCGGCACATGGCGATGTCCTCGTCCAGTACATTGCGGGCTTCGGCCAGGATCGCGGTCCCGACCTGTTCGGGATTTCCACCTTCAGTCACCAGACGCCGGGCCAGGGACCCCACTCGATCCAACGCCCAAAAAAGATTAACCGCCGTGGGGCGGGTGGCCGCCAGGAGCCGGCGATCGTTTTCCAGGTATTCCAGCATGGAGGCAGTGTCGCCGCCTCGCCGACTGGCCAGATGCCAGGACAGTGCCAGACCGTAGGCCGCGGCCACACCGATGGCGGGCGCGCCGCGCACGGCCAGTTCCACGATGGCCTGACACAGGGTGGGAATATCGGCACACCTGCGCCAGGCGAGCCGGTCCGGAAGAACGGTCTGGTCGATCAGCACGACTTCCCCGTCGTCCCAGGCCACGACCGGAAAAGGGAAAGGCAGCGAACTCATGCCAACACTTCCTTCAGCAACTCCCCCAGCCTGGCCAGGGGTAAACCCATCACATTGAAATAACAACCCTCTACGCCGCGAACCATCATCGCCCCGTAACCCTGGATGCCGTAGGCACCTGCCTTGTCCATGGGCTCCCCGGTGGCCACGTAACGTTCGATCGACGCCGGTGTCAGGGAAAGAAACTCGACCCCGGTTCGTTGGTGGGCAAAAGCACCGGTCCGACCGGCCGCTCCCCCGACCAGGGCCACAGCCGAAATAACCGTGTGACGGCGCCCCGACAGGCGGGTCAGCAGCCGCACCGCGTCATCCTGATCGGTGGGTTTTTCAAGGATGTCCCCATCCAGGACGACCACCGTATCGGCGCCCAACACCAGGCGTCCGGGTTTGCTCAATGACACATCACGGGCTTTGGCCTCGGCCAGCGCGACGGTGTAGGCGACCGGATCGGAGTCCATTTCGATCAGGGACGCCGCCAGTTTCGACTCGACATCTCCGGCCGGAAAAATTTCAAAGGGAAGACCCGCCACCGCGAGCAGGTCAGCGCGGCGCGGGGAACGGGATGCCAGAACCAGAACCAGACCGTCGGGCCAGTCCAGGAAGGGCGACAGGGGTTTCGGGTCAGACATCGGTCCCCGCTTTCGGCACGGCTTCCCTGTCGATGATCAGGGTTACGGGCCCATCGTTGACCAGGGAAACCTGCATCATCGCCCCGAATTCCCCCTCGGCCACGGGGGACCATTCCTGCCGCAACAACAGGCCGAATTCCGTGTAAAGATCCTGGGCGACATCCGGCGGGGCCGAACCGATGAAACTCGGCCGCATGCCCTTGAGACAATTGCCGTAAAGGGTGAACTGGGAGACCAGAAGGATCCCGCCCCCCACATCCTGCAGCGAAAGATTCATTTTTCCGGCGGGATCGTTGAAGATACGCAGACGGGGAAGCTTGCGGGCCATCCAGGTCAATTCGGCAGAGGTGTCCGCCGGTCCGAAGGCCGCCAGTACAACCAATCCCTTTTCGATACTGCCGACGGACTGCTCCGCGATCCTGACGGAGGCGGGTCCGCTTCTCTGGACGACACAGCGCAAAAGTTTCTCCTGTCGGTCAGCCGGAACCCGGACCCGCGCCCAGCTGGTAGCGATCGATGCCCTGGACGCCCCGAATCTTGCCCATGACCCGCAGCAGCTTTTCCAGGTTGTTCAGGTTACGCACTTCGACCACCAGGGTGATCCTGGCCAGGGCGTCTTCAGAGCTGAATTCCCCGCTGGCGATGTTGGTATTGGTATTGGCCACCGTGTTGCTGATGTCCATCAACAGGTTTTTCCGATCCTGGGCCATGATGATGAGCTTGACCATGAAGGTCTGATCGGGCGCCGAATCCCAGGAAACCTCGATCAGCCGTTCCGGCCCCAGGTTGGGATCGTTGAGATTCGAACAGCCCGCCCGGTGGACCGACACCCCCCGCCCCCGCGTGATGATCCCCACGATTCCGTCCCCGGGAATGGGCTGGCAGCAGCGGGCGAACGAGACCATCAGGTTGTCCACCCCGGCGACCCGCACACCGGAGGTCGAACGGCGCAGCAGGGTTTCATAGATTTCCTTGCCCCTGGACATGACCTTTTCGGCCGCCGATTCAGGCTGGGGTGTCACCCGGCCAATCACCTTCATGTGGGTGATGTCACCCCGGCCCACCGCGGCCAGCATTTTGTCGAGTTCGGAATAACCCATCTGCTGGGCCACATCCACCAGGTCGGCCACCTTGATTTTGAGGTGGGCCCGCTTAAGTTCCTTCTCGAGGATGTCCCCGCCCAGCTTCACGCTTTCCTGGAACTGGGTGGACTTGATCCAGCGCCGGATATGATGCTTGGCCCTGCTTGTCTTGACGACTTCCAGCCAGCTGGCGCTGGGGTTGGGCGTCTTGCTGGTGAGGATCTCAATCGTGTCCCCATTCTGCAGTTCGCTCCTCAGGGTGACGATCCGGCCGTTGACTTTGGCCCCGATACAGCGGAAACCAACCTCACTGTGGATGCGAAAGGCGAAGTCCAGAGGCGTGGCGCCGCGGGGCAGCTGGAAAACATCACCCCCGGGGCTGAACACGAATACCTCGTCCCGGAAGAAATCGACCTTGAGGGTCTCCATGAATTCCTGGGCATCGTCGACGTCCTCTTCCCAGACCATGATCTGGCGCAGCCACTTGACCATCTCGGCCAGATCCGTCTGGTCGGCCCCGCCGCCTTCCTTGTAGCGCCAGTGCGCGGCAATTCCCAGTTCGGACCGGTCGTGCATCTCCTCGGTGCGAATCTGCACTTCGATATTTTTCCCGCCGGGCACCCGGACCGTCGAGTGGATGCTCTGGTACATGTTGGACTTGGGGGTCGCGATATAGTCCTTGATGCGGTCGGTCAACGGCGGGAACTGGCTGTGCAATACCCCGAGGGCGTGGTAGCAGTCGGTCTTGGTATCGACGATGATACGCAGGGCCAGCAGGTCGTAGACGCGGTCCAGACCGATTTCCTGGTCTTTCATCTTGTTGTAGATGGAGAAGAAATGCTTGGGCCGACCGGAGATCTCGTGCCGGATGCCCGCCTCGGTGAGGGCCTTGCCCAGGGGGTTGACGATCTTCTGGATCAGCCTTTCCCGTTCGGCCCGGGTCTGGTTGATGCCCGCTTCGATTTCGAAGTAGCGTTCCGGCTGAAGGGTCTTGAAGGCCAGGTCCTCCAGTTCCCACTTCATCTTCGCGATGCCGAACCGGTTCGCCAGGGGCGCGTAGACATCCATGGTTTCCTGGGCGATGTCCTGCTGCCGGTCTTCTTTCAGATAACTGAGGGTACGCATGTTGTGCAGCCGGTCGGCCAGTTTGATCAGGACCGTGCGCGGGTCCTGGGCGATGGCGAGCACCAGTTTGCGGTATGTTTCCGCCTTGCGGGCCTCCATGTTCACCGCCCTGATGCCGCTGATTTTAGTGACTCCGTCGACCATGTGGGCGACATCCTTGCCGAAGCGCTGGCGGATATCCTCCATCTCGTAGTCGGTGTCTTCGACCACATCGTGAACCATGGCGGCGATCAAAGTGTCCACGTCCAGCCGAAGGTCGGCCAGGATGGAAGCCACGGTCATGGCATGCGTGAAAAACGGTTCGCCGCTTTTGCGTTTCTGACCCTCGTGGGCAGACTTGGCGAACCGGTAACCGAACCAGAGTTTGTCTTCATCGGCCTGGGGATTGTAGACGCGGACTTTTGCCCACAGGCTTTCCATCATGGCTTTGAGGTCGACATCCACTGTCTGACCGCCGGGACTCATTGGTTCTCCGCGGGTCGGATATCGACCAGGAGTTGCTGGACCGGGTCGTAGTTCCCGTTGCGGGGGCGGAAAGTGCTGCGACCGATCTGGAACAGGATGTCCCACTCGCGGTCCAGAAGATCCCGGGGCTGAAGTCGGTTGGCAGCCAGCATCCGGCGCCAGGCGTCTCCGCTGCCGAAGGAAACAAACTCGCGGCTCAGCGCCGGTGTAACCCCGCCATTGGCCCGGGCGGGGCCACGGAAAGCAAAGCGCAGGTGGGCCCCGCCGCTCAGGTAGGTTGGGGGCTTTTGCAGCCTTAGACCTTCGCAACGAAAGACCGGTTTGCGATTGCCGGAGCCGAAAGGCTCCAGGTGCTCGAACTCGCTCACCAGGCTGGCGACATCTTCGGACCCCATGGCTCCCAGGCAAAGATCCAGGTCGTATCCCTCGGGCACCGGGCCGGTGTAGGGCTCGGCTCCAAGTTCCTTGAGAAAGGCCGTGCGAAAGGCGTCGATATCCCGGGATCGCAATGTCATTCCGGCCGCCTGTGAATGTCCTCCATGGCGGGCCAGGAATTCGGAACAACGGTCCAGCACCAGTTTCACATCCACGTTGGGGACACTGCGGGCCGAACCGCGAGCCTCGCCACCCTCCTCGGCGATCAGGATCACCGGCAGCTGGTACTGCTCCACCAGTCGGGCGGCACCGATCCCGATAATGCCCTTGTGCCAGGAAGAGGAAGCCAGCACCAGGCCGGGATCACCCCGTTGGACATACGGCAAGGCCATGTCGATGGCCTCTCCCTTCAGCAGGATGTCCTGCTCCTTGCGACGCGTATTGGTCCGGTCCGCCTCTTCCGCCAGGGTGCGGGCGGTGTCCGGATCCCGGGTGAGCAGAAGCTCCAGGGCCGACATGACCCGGCCGATGCGGCCGCAGGCATTGATGCGGGGAGCCAGTTGGTAGGCGAAATCACCGGTGGTAACGGGGAATCCCCGGTCCAGTCCGCTGACGGCCAGCAACGCGGCCAGCCCGGGCCGGATATTTGAGCGATCGTTGAATCTTTCCAGTCCCTTCTTGACCAGGATCCGGTTCTCCCCCACCAGGGCCATCTGGTCGGCCACCAATCCGAGGGCCACCAGGTCCAGCACGCTAAAAAGGAATTCGTCCGGCAGGCAGGAGGGGTCCTTCAGTTTGAGGGCCTGGGCAAATTTGAAGGCGACCGCGACACCGCACAACTCATCGTTGGGATACGTCGCGCCGTCCCGGCGGGGATTGACCAGGGCCGTGGCCGGTGGCCGCTCATCAAAGATGTGGTGATCCAGGACGATGACATCCATGCCCAGGTCGCGGGCCAGGGATATCTCCTCCACCGCCGCGGCGCCGGTATCGACAGTGATCAGCAGGGTCACACCCCGTCCCGCCCACTCGCGAACCATGCGGCTGGCCACACCGTAACCATCAGTGGCGCGGTCGGGAATGAAGGCGGTTTCAGGCAGAACCTTGGCCCCATCGACGGCCAGGGCGGAAATCGTCTCGAACAGGAGGGCGCTGCCGGTAATCCCGTCCACATCAAAATCCCCGTGCACGGCCACCCGCTCCCCGTCACGGGCCGCCTGGAACATGCGGTCCACCGCCCGGTCCATTTCCATCAGCAAAAAGGGATCATGAAGGTGATCGAGGGATGGATAGAAATACTGTTCCAGATCCCGGTTTTCGGTCACCCCGCGCCCCGCCAGAACATGAAGAAGGAAATCGGACACCTGGAAATCGAGGGGAACCCTCGGACGTATCCTCGTCACGATGTCCTCGGACACCGTGGATGTCAAACGCCAGGGGCGCCCGGACAGGACACCAAAGGGGGGCGAATTATCGACAGGATGAGCCAATACCTACACGCCTTCCGCGTATCCCCCGGCAATAAGGGCCGGGGCTGAATATTCGGATCCATGCCGGATCCAGCGGTTTGACGTGAGAAGTCGGTCGTAAGCCGAGTCCTGTTACCGATGGCTCCCGAAGGAAACAACGGCGACAGTCATGTATCTCGGACCGCCGTTACCGACGGCCTCCAGCGACCTACCCGGGAGTATAGCGAGGCGGGCTACCTCATTCTCCGCTATTTGGTCTTGCTCCAGGTGGGGTTTACCCTGCCACTCCTGTCACCAGAAGCGCGGTGAGCTCTTACCTCACCATTTCACCCTTACCCTATCCGGACCAAGCCGGAGGGCGGTATATTTTCTGTGGCACTTTCCGTGGGATCACTCCCCCTGGCCGTTAACCAGCACCCTGCCCTGTGGAGCTCGGACTTTCCTCGAACCTCCCGAATCGATGATTTGGAAGGCACGCGACTGCCTCCCCGACTTCTCACCCTGCCATGATAGATCGTTTCGGCACCCTTGTCACAAACAAATAATTCAGTCGGCGTCCAGAGCCCGATTCGCCAGGGCGTCCGCGTGCCCGTTCAGGGCCCGTTTGATGTGCCGGACGCGGAATTCATCGAGGCCCTTGCTCAGGAAAACGACCTGCTGGTACAGGGGACGCAGATCAGGGCTCTTGACCCGGTAGGTTCCGTGAAGTTGCCGGACGATGAGTTCACTGTCCATGTTCAGATGCACCCGCTTGACCTGCCAGCGCTGGCAGTGTTCCAACGCCGCGACGACCGCCCGGTATTCCGCCACGTTGTTGGTGGCCCGGCCGATGGTCTCGCAGTGCTCTGCGAGGGCCTCACCGTCTTTCATCATGAAAACAACCCCGATGGACGCCGGGCCGGGGTTTCCGCGGCTGGCTCCATCGGTGAATATTTCCAGGACCGGCTTGCCCCGGGCAGGCAAGGGAGATTTTTCCAGGGTCGCGGCCGAGGACAGTTCGGGCCACTGGTCATTCGCCGTGATTTTTTTGGCGGCCTCCCTGCGCAACCTGGTTTTCCCCTGGTTTTCACCGGCCGGCACGGCCTCGAGGATCTGGGACTCGTCATCGACGAGTTCCCGACGCCAGATCGAAAGGCGCCGCCTCAATTCCCGTACGGAAAGTCCGCATTCGCGGGCCAGGGACCGCAGATCGCCGCTGCGTTCCAGCGTCTTCAGGAGCTCAGTGAGGGTTTCCGGTTTCCGTGTGGTCATCCTGTTGTTCTTTCATTCGGGTTGCAGCAACTGACGGCAGATCTACTGCCAGGACTTATGAACGACAAACCGGGCGCACGATGGACATTTCACCAGGGCCTTGCCTGTTTCGGCGTCTATGCCCTGTTGGGCCGGAAACACGCTGAAACATCCCCCGCAGGCCCCTCCCTGGACACGGACCACCGCCTGGGGATATTGGGTGCGAAGTCGGATCACGTGCCTGCCAATCCTGTCCGGCAGCAATCCCGTGAGCCGGTCGATCTCGCTTACGATCTCGTGTTCGGCAGCCTTGGCCCGGGTCGTTTCCTCGTCCATCCTGACAATCTCCCTGGAACCGCGATCTGCCTGGACATCCCTTTCACCCTTGGCCTGGCCTGTCTGCCGATCCTTGTCGCCCACGTCGTCCATGAGTTCGATGGCTTGGGTTTCCAGACGATCCATTTCGGATTCCAGGGCCCTGATCTCGGTCTGCAGTGCCTTGTATTGGCGCCGGTCGGTTATGCCGATCACCTGGTCCCTTTTGTGTACCAGGGCGGCCTCGATATCCCTGATTCGGCTCTCGGCCCCTCTCAGGGTGACGGCCATGTCACGGCCTTCGGCCTCGGACTGGGCGGCATCGTCCTCGTATTCGGTCTGCAACTCGCGCAAATGCCGGTCGCGCCGTGTATGGTGGTCCAAGGTAGCCTTGGCGTCGACGAGTTCTTCCTCGAGCCCGGCCAACTCCACCATCAGATTGAGCATCACCTCGGGATCCAACCCTGTACCTCCTGTGTTACGGAGGTGATTCTACCATCTGGCCCCGGGCCATGCAAATGACCAAGCCGGACCAGGACAAAAAAAAGGCGCCGGAGCGCCTTTGATTCGGTTCAATGGATGGTGGGCGATACTGGACTCGAACCAGTGACCTCTCGCGTGTGAGGCGAGCGCTCTAGCCAGCTGAGCTAATCGCCCATCCATTCCTGACAACCAGTCTGAGACGACTAGTCTAACATCCAGCCAAAAGGGCCTGGGGGCCGCTGGGGCCTTGGTGGGCCTACCTGGACTTGAACCAGGGACCGACCGGTTATGAGCCGGTTGCTCTAACCAACTGAGCTATAGGCCCAGGACCGGGAGGGGCAAGATAATTGATCCCCCAGATCGGGTCAAACCATTTCACCGTATCCCTTGAGCTTGCGGCTCCTGCTCGGATGGCGCAGCTTCCGCAGGGCCTTGGCTTCGATCTGCCGCACACGTTCGCGCGTCACCTTGAAGATGGTGCCGACTTCCTCAAGGGTCCGGGGTGTGCCGTCGCCCAGACCGAAGCGCAGCCGGATGACCTTCTCCTCGCGCCGGGTCAAGGTGCTCAGCACCCGCTGCATCTGATCCTTGAGCATGCTGTGGGCCGCCATGCGGGCGGGCGAAGGAGCGCTGTCGTCCTCGATGAAATCGCTCAGGTTGCTGTCCTCGTCCTCACCGATGGGCCTGTCCAGGCTCACCGGCTCCATGGAGGCCTGCAACACGCCCTGGACTTTCTCCAGGGGCATCTCCAGGAAAACCGCCACTTCCTCGGGCTTGGGATCCCGGCCCAGTTCCTGCAGCAGGTGCCGATTGGCCCGGTTGACCTTGTTGATGGCTTCGATCATGTGCACCGGCACACGAATGGTGCGCGCCTGATCGGCGATGGCCCTGGTGATGGCCTGCCGGATCCACCAGGTGGCGTAGGTGGAGAACTTGTAGCCCTTGCGGTAATCGAATTTTTCCACGGCACGCATCAAGCCGCTGTTGCCCTCCTGGATCAGGTCCAGGAACTCCAGCCCCCGGTTGGTATAACGCTTGGCGATGCTGATCACGAGCCTGACGTTGGCTTCGATCATCTCACGCTGCGCGGTATCCACCTGCTGTTTGCCCATCACGATCTCGGTGCCGATCCTGCTGAGCTGCTCGCTGGTCAGGCCGATTTCCCTCTCGATGTCCTGGGCCCGCTTGCGCAGGCCGCGGACGACCTGGTAGGCCTCCTGGAGATTTTCCTTTTTGCCTTTCTTGATGCTACTGCCCTTGAGCGCCGCGCTCATGTCGGCGAAGGGCACCCCGACTTCCTCTTCCGCCAGGGAAACGCGCGCGTAAAGATCGCAAACTTTCCCGTGGACGAGCATGAGTTTGTTGGCCAGCTGTTCAATCTGCGCGGGCGCCAGATGAAGATCCATGAACGTTTCGAGGATCTTCTTCTCGCGGGTCTGGATCATGCGCGTCAGGGTGGCCACCCGCGTCCCGTTGGTGCAGGTCTCCAATTCCGCGCGCTCGACGATCATTTCCTTCTGCCAGACCTCGATTTTATCAAGGGCACGCAGGATCCGCTTGGCTTCTTTCTTTGCCGACAGGTGCACATTCCAGGTGCTGGTATCGTGCTGAATCACCTCATCCACATGGACCGATTCGGCCAGCAGCTGGTGGGCGGTCTGGCGGAGTTCGCCCAGCGCGTGACTGGAGCGCAGGGTCGCCTCGATGATGGCGATTCGCCCGTCCTCCATGCGCCGCGCGAGATTCACTTCACCCTGCCGGGTCAACAGGGGAACGCGCCCCATCTCCCGAAGGTACATACGAACCGGATCGTCATATTTGACGTGGGTCCGGGAAACCTTGCGGGCAGCGGCGATCTTTTTCTTTTCCTTCTTTTTGCGCCGGGACATCTTCTCCTTGGCCTCGGCCTCGGAGTCGAAGTAATCGATCTTGAGCTCACCCAGTTTTTCGTAGATACGTTCGATCTGGTTGACGTCGACCTCGTCACCCAGCATTTCGTTGATCTGGCCGTGCAGGATGTAACCACCCTTGGCCGTGGCCGCCTTGCGGATCTTCTTGATGATGGAGTCGAACTGCTTGTTTTCCATATGCGCCTTATTCCCCCGTGTGCACTGAACCCCGTCGGATGTCCGTCGGCAGGGAATCCTGTCCGAGCCGGCTGAGACAATCCTTGATGACCTTGATGAAATCGGTGCTTTCCGGGCGGTCCTCCTTGCTGATCAACTGGCTGATAAACCCACGATACGCGCTGTCACCGGTGGAGTTCCACCTGTCCAGGACAAACTCCCTGGGAGAATGCCCCGTGCCGCCGCCGGCGTTCCAGGCGGATATCTCGTCCACCAGGATTCCTGCTTCGGGCCGGCTGAATTCCAGCTCGCCTCGTTCGGCCAGAAAGACCCGGGCGGCTTCACCCGAGTCATCCATCAGGATATGTGAGAGCATGTCGGCCTCGATGGGTTCCGCATTGACTTTCGCCATGGAGCGCCTGACCTGAGGTCCGGTTCGGCGCTGGACAGGTGCGGTTTCCTCATCTGAGCCGGGTACGCCCCCGGCCTGTTCCTTATCCACATCCCGGTCCGATCCAGGGGCGGTACCCCCGTGGCCGGGTCTATTGTAAACTCTGTTCCTGTTCCTGTTCCGGGCACCGGCCGCTTCTTTTTCCAACGCCTGGCGCAACAGGTTCTCCTGAACGCCGAAGACCTCAGCCGCTTCCTGCAGCACGTACTCACGGCGCAGGGCGTCGTCGATGCCGGCTATCGTTCCGAGGGACTGGCGCAGGGCCCGTTCCCGGACCTCGCGATCGCCGCCCCGGGCATCGGCCAATCCCTTGAGGAAGGGAATGTAACCCTCGGCTTCCTTCAGGACTCCGCGCATGGCGTCGACCCCGTCGCCGATCACAACATCCGCGGGATCCTTCCCGTCGGGCAAACTGACGATCTTCGGTTCCAGGCCGTGGCGCAGGGCCACGTCGGCCGACCGTACGGCAGCTTTCAATCCGGCCTTGTCACCGTCGAACACCAGCAGGACATTCTGGGCGCCGCGCCTGATGAGCTTGGCCTGGTCCGGCGTGAACGCGGTACCGCAGGTGGCCACCACATTGACAATCCCGACCTGGGCCAGGGCCAGCAGGTCAAGATATCCCTCCACGAGGATGGCCGTTTTTTCACGGGCGATAGCCATCCGGGATGCTTCAAAACCGTAGAGAAGCTTCCCTTTCGTAAAGTAGGGACTGTCAGAGGAATTCAGGTATTTCGGTTCACCCTGGTCGATCACCCTGCCGCCGAAACCGGCGACCTGCCTGGAAATGTTCTTGATGGGAAATATAATCCGGCTCCGGAAATAGGCAAATGATGAGCCGCCGTGGCTGCTGGGACGCATCAGGTCCGCCTGCTTGGCCAGATCCTCATCCACCCCACCATTCTTCAAACCTGCGGCCAGCCATTCCGACCCACGGGGAGCCCAGCCCACGTCGAAATCCCTCAACACCTTGTCGCTGAAACCCCGTTCCTGCAAGTAGGTCAGGGCGTTAGGCCCGAGTTTGGGATCCCAGAAAGCGTCCCGCCACAGGGTCATCGCAACCTCGTTGGCGCGATGGAAAGCGCGTCGTTCACCTTCGGAATCGTCGTCCCTCAGCCAGGTGGAAAGATCTATGTCCAGGGGACGGGCGAGAATCTCCACCGCCTCGGGAAAAGTTACGCCTTCGATTTCCATGGTGAAGGAAATGACGTCGCCGCCGGTCGCGCAACCGAAACAGTGGTAGCGCTGGCGTGCTGGTGTGACGATGAAACTGGGAGTTTTTTCCTTGTGGAAGGGGCACAGACCCTTGTAGACCGCCCCGGCAGGCTTGAGGCTGACGTGTTGCCGTACCACCTCGACGATATCGGTCTCGTCCTTGACTCGGGCAATGATGTCCGGAGAAAAAACGGGTGTCATTATTATTTGGGCCCCAGACCTGATTATATCGAGCCGGCCGCGGGCGAGACGGTGTGGACACGGTGACATCGGGAACTTGTTAAGATATGTTCAAAAACCATGAAACAGCAACTTTTCGCAGGCAGGTTTTTTGGCGGGCCTGAGGCCGGATCATTCCCCCAGGGTCACCAGGGTCGCCCCTCCTCCGCCCTGTCCCGGCCCGGCTTCCCTGAATGAAGCCACCCTCGGATCGTTCTTCAAACACTCATGCAGGTGGTCCCGCAGGCGCCCCGTACCGAATCCGTGGATCACGTTGATGACTTCCAGCCCCGCGGGAATGGCACGGTCGATGAGTTTGTCCAACCTCTCCCAGCCTTCTTCACCCGTCTCGCCACGCAGGTCGATTTCCGGCTCCGCCCCGGTCATGTCGCTGTGCCAGGCCCACTCTCCGGAGGCGGGAGACACCACGCCCCCGGATGCCGATTCACCCGTTGACGAGGATTCCTCGAGAGGCCTGACCGCCTCTTTCCCCAGGGTCAGGCGAAGACCTTCGGCAGTGGCCATGATCTTGTCCCCCCTTACTTCGACTACGGTTCCTATCAATCCGAGATGGGGAATACGCACCCGTTGACCCACTTCGAATACCGCCGGCGGCAGGCAATCATCGTTATCGTCGGCCAATTTCCTTTTCAGGCTTTCCAGGTGACTGCGCGCGGACTTGACGACGGCCTTGTCCGCCCCCGAGGCCTTGATTTCCCGCACCGCCTGTTCGATGGCCCGGCGCCCCTGGTGCACCAGGTCTTCCGCTTCGCGCGAGGCCTGCTTCAACAGTTCCCGGCGTTCCTTGCGAAGGCCGTGCAGACGCTGGTCCAGATCCCGACCGAGGGTGTCCGCTCTTTCGCCGGCCAGTTTCACTTCCTCCTGGGCGGAGGACAACTCGCGGGCCCGTCGGTCCAGGTCGGCCAGGAGGTTTTCGATCTGGACCCTCTCCTTGCCCGCCATGCGCCGGGCCCGGTCCAGCAGGTCTTCGGGAAACCCCATCCGCGCGGCGATGTCGAAGGCGTGGCTCGTCCCCGGGTCCCCCACCCGGAAAGTGAAAAGGGGACGCAGGTCGCGTTCATCATAATCCATGGCGGCATTGACCATGCGGGGATGATCGTGCACCGCGGCCTTGAGAAGGCCGAAATGCGTGGACGCCAGAACCAGGGCGCCGCTGTCCGTCAGTCTGGCCAGAACCGCGAAGGCCAGGGCGGTGCCTTCCTGGGGATCGGTGCCGCTGCCGATTTCATCACAAAGGACCAGCGTTCCGGGTTCGGCTTCCGCCATGAAGCTGGCCAGATGCTTCAGATGAGCGGAAAAGCTGCTCAGGGACTGGGCTATGGACTGCTCGTCGCCGAGATCCACCAGCAGCCGGGTGATCATCGGCAGGATGGTATCCTCCCTGGCGGGTACGTCCCAGCCGCATTGGGCCAGCAGGCAGAACACGCCCACGGATTTCAATGCCACCGACTTGCCGCCGGCGTTGGGCCCGCTGATGACCAGGGCGCGTTTGTCGGAAGGGATTTCCAGATCCAGGGGCACGACCATATCCCGGCCGGAGGTAAGATTCCCTTCGCCCAGGGCATCCATGAGCAGGGGATGGCGCCCGCCGCAGATCCGGATCTCTCCGTCGGCCGAAAGGCGGGGACGGTGACCGCGCACCCGCCGGCTCCACAGCATGGGCGCCCGGACGGTGTCCAGGAGGATCATCACTTCGCAGGCCTCCCCCAGGGAGACCCCAGCCTGCTCGACGGACCGGTTCAGTTCGAAGAGGATGCGGGCTTCCTCGGAGGCGATTTCCAGCCGGGTCGATGTCAGTTCATTGGTCAGGCGGACCACTGATGCGGGCTCGACAAAAAGAGTGGCGCCGGTGGAAGAGCGGTCGTGGACAATGCCCTCGATCCTGCGGCTGTCGCCCGAACGAAGGGGCAGGCAGAAACGATCTCCCCGCAAGGTCGCTTCGTCCCCGGTGGTCCAACCCTTGGCCCGGGCACGGCTCATGGCCTGACCGATTTCCTGCCGCACGGCACGCTCCTGGCCCACCACCGCGCGGCGCAACCGGGACAGCAGGGGGCTGGCTCCATCGAGAATGCTCCCGTCGCGGTCAAGGGACCGGCGAATGGCGCCGGACAGACCGCTGAAGTCCGCCATCTGGACGGCGGCTTCACCCCACAGGGTGAATCGCGCCCGGTCCTTCAGGAAATAGGCCCGCAACAGATCGAGTTGTTCGGCGACACCGGCAACATGGACCAGATCGGCCCCTTCCAACCGGACCGGGGCAGTTTGCCGGATGAGATCCAGCGCCTGGCCCACCTCCGCCATCGGCGGCCACTGGTCCGCGTCGCCGGCGACGCGCAATTCGTCGGCCATCGCCTGCTGCAAAAGGATCGGTTCCAGGGAAGCATGGGGTTGCCGGGAGAGTATGGCATCAACCGCGGGAGCGTTCAGGCAGAAGGACGCTACTTGTCCGGTGATGCTTTCCCATTCCAGGAGATCACCTGCCCGAAAACCAAGGACCGTTTCGCCGGAGTCCCGGAAGGCGCTCATTCGCCCAAGAAGATTGATCATCCGGATTTGGCCTCGTCGGCGGCCTTTTCCACTTCTTCCTTGACCTTTTCGCCGGATTTTTTGGCCTCGTCCAGAACCCGGTCCCAGACCTCTTCCACCTGTCCGCCGGAAAGGCGTCGGGCCTGCTCGTAGAAAGCCGGAGCGGCGTAGAAGATGAACTCGCCCAGGGATGTCCGGCTGTAGGCGGTTTGAATGGACTTGCCGCCTGGCACCTGGCTGGCCGCGACCAGGATGACACTGGTCACCAACGTGCCCAGGGCGATCCCCACCAGGGCGCCGCCCCACTTGTCCACCCAGCCCAGGACAGTCAGGCGCAGGGCCTTGCTGATGAGGGTGGCAAGCATGCGGCTAAGGACAAGGCCCACGAAAAACAGGACCGCCCAGGTAACCAGCAGGGAGGCGCCCTCGTTCATGCCGGTCTTGTCCATCATCCAGGGTTGAACCGCGGAGGCGAAGCGGGCAGTGAGGATCAGGCTCACCAGAACGCCGATTATCTCAAGGATGCGTTTGACGACACCGTCCCGAAAACCCAGGATGCCAAAAGCCACGATCGCAGCCAGCGCTATGAGGATGGGGAAATCCATGGTCAGCCCACCAGACTCTTCTTGACCAGGGCGCTCACGCGACCCCCGTCCGCCCGACCGGTGGTTTGGGCCAGGACCGCTTTCATCACCTTGCCCATGTCCTGTGGACCGGTCGCTCCGGTTTCCGCCACCGCGACCGCGACAATGGCGGTCAATTCCTCGTCGGTCATTTCCGCAGGCAGGAATTCCGCCACGATCTCCAGCTCCGCCTCGGCGGCGTTTTTCAATTCCTCACGCCCGGCGTCCCCGTAGCTGCTGATCTGGTCCTTGACCTTGCGGCCATAGGAAGTGAGGATCTTCAGGACATCTTCATCCTTCAGCTCCCGCCGCTGATCCACTTCGACCTGCTTCACCGCCGCCTGCAGCATCCGCAGCACACCTAGCCTGGCCTTTTCCTTGGCCTTCATGGCGGTGATGACTTCCTGCTGCAGTTTCACGGCGATTTCACTCTTGGCCATGTTCTTGTCCTTCCTGGCCAGGGATCCTGGCTGGTCATTTACCGGTAAACCCCGCTCGGTCTCGTCAGGGGTGGCGATCATAACACGGATCCGGGGAAAATCACCCCGCCAACCAATGGCCGCGAAGAGTCTGCAGAAAGGCCAGACCGGTGGCGGCCGCCGTTTCGGTGCGCAGGACATGGGGCCCCAGGGACACGGGCCGGGCCCTGCTGCCGGACAACAGCGAAAGTTCGACGGACGACCATCCCCCTTCGGGTCCGATCAACATGGTCAGGGTCGACGGCGGATCCCCTGTGGATTCATTTTCCAATGAGGTCCGAATGGAGGCCGGGTCGGCGGCATCGTCCGGGGTGGCGCCGAACAGGACCGGATCGTCCGGACGTAGCGCGAGGACCTCATCGACGGACACGGGGTCGGCGAGGGTCGGCAGCCACGAGCGTCCGCTCTGCTTGAGGGCCGCTGTCATGAGGGACCGCCAACGCTCCTGTTTTCCCTGCCGGGGATCGATGACCCCGTGGTCCGTTACCAGGGGCAGGAACTCGTGCGCCCCCAGCTCCACTGCTTTTTCCAGGGCCCATTCGAATCGCCGCCCCTTGACCACCGCGCAGGCGATCACGAGCTGGGGTTCCCGGATCTCCTCGTCGTCCGTTTCCACGGTGAGAATTTCAAGGCGGGCCAGTTTGCCGTCAGGTTCGGCAGCCCTACAGGTCATTCGGTGACCCCGGCCATCGACCAGCTCGAGTTCGGGATCCCGTCCCCCGCGCAGGACGGTAAAAAGATGATGGCTTTCGTCCCGGTCGAGCAGGACCATGTCCCCGGTGCGGGGCAGGTGATCAGGGTCGGTTTCCAGGTAGAACTGGCGCAAGGCATCTCCGGCCGAAAAAAGTGGGAGGTCTCAATCGTAGAGGTGTCGGCCCGGGGCGGGTATCCGGTCCGCCAGGCCTTCCCGCAGTTCCTCCAGTTTTTTCTTCAGGTCCTTGTCGAGTTTTTCAGGGGTCCAGGCCAGGACCCGGACCAACTGGTCGCCGGACCCGGGACGGTTGACGTGGGGTATTCCCTTGTTCCTCATGCGGAATATCTTGTGGCTTTGGGTGCCGGCCGGAACCTTCAGGGAGACATTGCCCTCCAGGGTGGGCACCTTGACCTTGGTGCCGAGCATGAGGTCCACCGGCGAGAGCGGCACGTCGATCAACAGGTCATCTCCGTGCCGCTGGAACAGTTCGTCGTCCAGGACCTCGAAGACCACCCGCAGGTCGCCCGCGGGAGCGCCGCCCTGTCCGGCGTCGCCCTTGCCCCTCAGTTCCATGTAGTTGCCGCTGCTCACACCGGCGGGGACCTTGATGGTCAACTTCTCCTCGCCACGGACGGTACCGGTGCCGCTGCACGAAGTACATGGATCCTCCACCACCGTACCCTGGCCCTGGCACTGGGGACACACTCCTTCGGTCATCATCTGACCCAGCAGGGATTGCCTGACCTGCCGCACCCGACCCTGCCCCCGGCACTGCGAGCAGGTCACCGGGCTGCTGCCCGAGGCCGCGCCGCTTCCCCCACAGTCGACACAGGGAACCTGCTTGTTGAGCTTGACGGTCTTGCTGGCCCCCTGGGCCGCTTCGCGCAGGGACACCGAAAGTTCCAGTTGAAGAGTCCGGCCCCGCTGTCTCCCACCGCCGCCACCGCCCCCGAACACATCGCTGAAACCACCGCTACCGCCCATGCCGAAGTTGCGCAGGAAGCTTTCCAGGGCATCGTTCAGATCGACGTTGAATCCGGCCTCGCCGAAACCGCCTGCTCCCCCAAAACCCGCGCTCTGGTCCATATGTCCGTACTGGTCGTACTGGGCCCTTTTCCCGGAATCCTTGAGGACCTCGTAGGCTTCGGTGGCTTCCCGGAATTTCTCCGCGGCGCTGGGGTCGTCCGGATTCTTGTCGGGATGGAACTTGATGGCCAACTTGCGGTAGGCCTTCTTGATCTCCCCCTTGTCGGCGCTGCGTCCAACGCCCAGAATTTCATAATAATCCCGTTTGGTACTCATTCGTTCCTCTTAACTGGATATGATGACACGGGCTGGACGCAGCACCATGTCGCCGAAGTGGTACCCCTGCTGGACGACCTCGATGACCAGGCCGGGTTCGGTATCTTCCCGCGGAAGTTGACCAACCGCTTCATGGAAATTGGGATCGAACTCGGCCCCCAGGGCCTCCATGGGTGCGACGCCCTTGTCTTTCAGGACTCCGCGGAATTTCTGAAAGATCAGCTCGACGCCTTCGCGGAACCCGCCGGACTCGCCAGTATCGGAGTTATCCCCGACCGATTGCAAGGCCCTTTCAAAATTGTCCTGGACCTCCAGCAGGGAACGCAGCATTTCCGCCTGGGTGAAACGGCGCGTTTCGGTCACTTCACGGCGTGACCGCTTGCGGACGTTGTCCAACTCGGCCACGACCCGCAGCCACTTTTCCTCGAAGGCGTCACGTTCGGCCCGCAGGACTTCCTCCAGGCAAGGCTCTTCCGGCTCTTCCGATTCCCCGGGTTCTTCAGCCGACTGGCCGGCCTTCAATTCCTCTTCGGTGGAAGCCACCGTCTCTTCACCGGTATCCTCGCCATTTCGCGGATCCATTTCCTGTTCACCAGCTGCGGTCATATCTACCTGTCCTTCTTGGTTCAAAAGAATATTCAACTCGCCAGGGGTTTCAACTGGCCAACGGGCCCTGGGTTTCCACGATGACCCGCCTGAGTATTTCCATGCCGTGGAAAGCCCGCTGGTACGACATCCTCCGGGGGCCGAGAACAGCCAGAAGTCCTGGCCGGCCATCCAGTTCGAACCGGCCGGTCAACAGGGAGAACTTCCGCAACTCCCCTACTGGATTTTCCCGACCGATCCAGACCCGGAAACCCACCGGCGGCACGGGGTCGAGACGGTCCAGGGCGTCCCGGATATGATGGGGCGATTCCATGAAACGGATCAGGGCCTTCAGGGGCTCCGGGTCGTGGAATTCCGGTTCTTCCAGAATATTGGCCACGCCCTCGAATTCGATCTCCACGCCCCCGGAATCGGTGAACAGATCGCGACCGAGCCGCGCCAGATTCGCCACGCAGCGGGTAACCGGCGTACCGACAAGATCGACCCTGTCCAGGACACCTTTCCGCAGTTCGCCCACGGTCCGCCCCCGGACCCGGTCCGAGAGAAGGCGGGCGGCCTCTTCCACTACCGGGGCGGGTGTATCTTCCGGCAGGTCCACCAGGCCGGTTCGGACCTCGGAATTCTCCAGGACCACCACCATCAGCACACGCCGCAGGGAACGGGGATAGAATTCCACCCGGACGGCCCGGACCGATTCGAGGGTCGGCCCCACGATGATACTGATGTTGTCCGTCAACCGGCTCAACAGGCGGGCCAGTGACTTGAAGCGGTCATGCGTACCTATGCCCGACATCAGGCCCTGATCGGCCATCCGCCGCAGATTCGAAGGTGTTTCGTGCCGTTGCAGGGACCATCCGGCCAGCAACCGGTCCACGAAGGCACGAAATCCGGTGTCGGTGGGCAATCGACCGGCCGAGGTATGGGGCTGGTCGAGAAAGCCATCCCGCTCCAGGCGCTTCATGATCGTACGGATGGTCGCCGAAGACACC
>Ga0164313_10001037_pt1 | contig 23963 bp, 21 predicted proteins | sample GuaBasSedimGuay4_FD_113735 | JGI IMG/M metagenome (GOLD analysis project Ga0164313, IMG submission 113735) | Subseafloor sediment microbial communities from Guaymas Basin, Gulf of California, Mexico - Guay4, Core 4569-4, 0-3 cm | ecosystem: Environmental > Aquatic > Marine > Hydrothermal vents... | reverse complement strand
TTAAATACGCCTTAAAAACATCTCTCATTATATTTAAATGCTTAAAAGATTATAAACCATTACAATTTTTCTTGTCAATAGCACTTTTCGTTTTATTAACAGGTCTACTTATGGGAGGTTTTGTGTTTATTCATTGGATGAATAGCAGTACCATTACCCCTTATAAAAGCATTGGAATAATAGCATTATCTCTTTGTGGTATGTCTTTATTATTGATTATTCTTGCATTTGTCGCAGACATGCTTAACCGCATACGGAATAATCAAGAAAAAATATTATACATTATAAAAAAGAATTATTTTGAAAAAGATTGAACATTCAAAATTAAAAGCTACACCAGAATTTGAAGATTTCTCTGGCAAATATGAAGATTCAAGCTTTATATCAAAGTATTTAGTTAGTAGTTATTTTAAAGCAGTAGAAAGACTTTTTAATAAAGCTAACAACATAAGTTCTGCACATGAAATTGGATCGGGAGAAGGACGATCTACTATGAGGTTAAATAAATTAATTGCAAATTTAACAGCCTCAGAATATGTTGATGATTTAGTGAAATTAGCTAAAAAAAATAATCCCCAGTTAACAATTTTTCAAGAAAGTGCCTACCAATTAAAATATGATGACAATAGTGTAGATTTGGTATTTTTATTAGAAGTATTAGAGCATTTAGACTATCCTGAAATAGCACTGGATGAAATTAAAAGAGTCTCAAAAAAATATTTGATTTTAGGTGTTCCTAATGAACCCCTATGGTGTTTTTTGAACATGTGTAGATTCAAATACATAAGTAGTTTTGGTAATACACCAGGGCATTTAAATCATTGGTCTAAAAAATCTCTTATTAAAATAGTAGAAAATAAATATGGAAAAGTTATTGCTGTAGAATCTCCCATTCCCTGGACAATTGTTTTAGCAGAAAAAACAGTTTAACAAAATCGCAACAGAAGTCATTATTCTATAATGTATAAAATTAAAAATATACTAAGTCCAGAAAACAAAAAACTTTTTGTTAAATATGTACTTATAAGTATATTAAGCTATGGCTTTGTTTTTACTGGATTAATAGTTCTTGTAGAGTTATTCAATACCAATAAAACAGTAGCTTTTACATTAGTTTATGCAATAAATTATTTGTTTTTGTACGTTGTGCAGTTAAAATACTTATTTAACACTAAGCATCACATAAAAAAATTAATTCGTTTTATTAGTTTTATTCTGTTCTTTTATTTTTTAGCAAATATAATTTACAATGTAGGGCTTAGATTGAATATTCATTATTTATTAGCGACTGTATTAACAATAATTATATTAATGCCTTTTAGGATAGTACTATCAAAATTATTTGTATTTAAAGGTTAGAACGGCTAAAAATAAAAAACACTAAACACCTAACTCTTTCTTAAAAAAACCTCCTAAAGTTAGTTGTTCTTCCCATAACTTGCGGTTTTGTAATTGTAAATTTTTAAAACTATCTGGATTTAATTTTTCGTGAAATTGTACTATTTTTTCTTCAATGTTACCAATTTCATTTTCTTCTATCCAAACCACGTGTTTTTTCCAATCTATAGTATCTGCTAAGGGCAAAATACAATCGGTGTTTATAAAAACTGGGATGCGTCCCATTGCTAGTGTTTCATACAAACGAACCGAGAAATTTCCTGCTCCGCGTACACAGATGGTATAATCTGTATTTTTAATATTATTAAAAAACTCTAGGGTTGTTTTTTCTCGTTGATCTTTATTATTGGCACCGGCTCTGTATTTATTCCGCTCTATAAATTTAGACTCTAATTTTGGCGATTGCTTTATACTATTTAATACCTTGCTTCTTAATTTACTGGTTGATCGTAATTTTTGAGGCAACTCATTACTAAGGTTGATTTTATATTTAAAATTTCTAAGGAAAGTTCTAATTATTTCTTTAAAAGCATTCATTGAAGAGCTATTGCTAAGCCCACAAAAACCTATCATTGGTTTTTTTGAATAATTATTAATAAAAATATTTTTGGTAGAATAATACGTTTTTAAAGGATCTTTATTAAATGATGGCAATCCTTTATGATAGCTTGGCAATTGGGATCGTTCTCCACTAGATCTAAAAACTATTATGTTTTTTAGGTTTGGGATATGAACCCCAAAATCGCCATGGGTAAAAGATAGCACTGTTTTATTGTGTAAGCTTGCTTCTTGGATAATTAAAATTGCTTTATCTAATAAATTATTTTCTACATAATAATTCCATGACTTTGGCAATATCACCCAATCTGCTTTGTGAGGAGTAGCTACAATTTTTATATCTGAGCTGGAAATAGCATACATAGCGATTCTCTCTTTGTCCGTAATGGCTCCTTTTTTAATAAAAGGTTTTAGTAGAGGAAAAAGATCGCCTCTAAAACGAGAATCGTATAATTGTTCGGGATAAAAGAGTTTAATCATTTTAAATTAATAACATTTTCAACTTCTTCTATTAGTTCTTCTTTGTTAGGTAAAACGTAAGTGTATTTAGAAGCAAAAACACTATTTCTTAAACCACTTAAAATATAGTCTGCTGTTATCTCATCTTTTTCTGCACATAATATAATACCAATGGGCGGATTATCATTTGAATCGTTTATTTCTGTTTTAAAATAGTTTAAGTAAGTATTTAACTGTCCTGCATCAGATATTTTTAATTTGGCAGTTTTCAATTCAATCAAAATATAGCATTTCAAGATTTTATTATAAAACACCATATCCACAAAGTAATGTGTATTATTTAACGTTATTCTTTGTTGAGAACCTACAAACATAAATCCTTTTCCTAATTCTAATAAAAAATCTTCTATATGTTGTATTAATTTTCGTTCTAAATCTTTTTCGAGTATGGGTTTATTTTCAGGAATCCCTAGAAACTCAAACACATAAGGGTTTTTTATTAAATCTTCTGGAGTTTTTAATTCCTGTCCTTTTTTTGAAAGTATTTTTACTTTTTCTTTATTTGTATTACCTTCAGAAAGTAAAATTCGCTCGTACAACGAACTATCAACTTGCCTTTTTAGCTCTCTTATTGACCAATTTGCATTAATAATCTCTTTTTCATAAAAATTTCTTTTTTCTTTATTCTCAATAATTAACAATTCTGAAATATGCGACCAATTTAGCTGTCCAGACAGTGTTTGGACATTTGGATATTCAAGGTAAAATTTTCGCATATTAAAGAGATTCGATCTTGAAAACCCTCTACCTAATTCATTTTTTAATTGTTTGGATAATGAAAGTATTATCTGTCTTGAAGATTGTTTATCTATATTATTTTGTTGTTCGTTGGTTACAATTTCTTTTCCTATTTGCCAATAGGTCGCAATTAGAGCATGATTAACTTTACTCACAATGTTTCTTCGCGAGTTAATTATTATTTCTTTAATGCTATCAATGAGTTTTTTATTAATTTTCATTGGGTTTTATTGGTTATTGTAATACAAATTATTACAGTATTTTCTTTAAGATTAGAAATCATTAAAATTTAAATTAATTTTTATAAAATTTCACAAATTTCTCTTGCTGTTGCTCAATAGTAAAATATTTCTTTACTCTTTCTTTTGCATTTGCTGAGATTTCTTGCTTTTTATCTTCGGGTAAGTTTACAACCTCTACAATTTTTATATCTGAGCTGGAAATGTCATACATTTCTATTCGCTCTTCGTTGGTAAAGACTCCTCTTTTTATAAAAGGTCTCAATAAAGGAAAAAGATCTCCTCTTAATTTAGAATTGTATAACTCTTTAGGATGAAATATTTTAATCAAAATTCCATAGTTTTTATTTTAATCTTTTTACTGTTTATTACTCTTTCACTAACAAATAATTCATCACGAATAAAAATAGTATTGAATTTATCTTTATTATAAGTTTTTAAACTCAGAAGTTTTCTCATTTTCTGGTTATATGAATAGGGTTTAAAACCATATAATAGAACTGTTTTATATATCTCATCATCATTTATTTCATATTCTTCACCAGATTGATTGAGTTCCAATATTAATACTTTAACTTTTTTATTCTTTAATATTTCAGCAGCACCTTCTAAAACAAACATTTCATAACCCTCAACATCAATTTTAATTGCCAGAGGAATATCATTATCAATTAAATTATCCATAGATGTCACATTTACTTTAACAGAATTATTGTACTCTTTTGAAACTATTCTGTCCATAGTTCCTCTATCTGTAGAAAAATATAAATTATCGTCTTTATTTGACACACCAATATTAATACCCTTTATTAAGTGACCCAAGTTGTTTAACGTTATTTGCCTTATTAATTGTTTATAGGTTTTAGGAACTGGCTCAACAGCAATAGATTTACATTTCTTAACACCAGACATTAATAATGAATAATGACCAACATTTGAACCAATATCTAGAAACAAATCCTCTTTTTCTAATAAGTGCAATAAGAAAATTGATTCTTCAAATTCATACATTCCAAAATAAATATTGCCTACAATCCCAGCATCTCCTCTTCGGGCAAAAAATTTTAATCCCTCAATCCACTTATAAGTTAACTCTTTAGAAAACCTAATCCTTAAGTGAAAACTAATATAATTAAAAAGTCCTATTAATTCCTTTCCACTAGTAATTGGATGATTTTTTAATTGTGTGTACCTCTCTTTTAATCTCTTAGCTATTTTTTTCATAAAAATCTACAAACTTTTGTTGCTGTTGCTCAATAGTAAAATATTTCTTTACTCTTTCTTTTGCATTTGCTGAGATTTCTTGCTTTTTATCTTCGGGTAAATGTATTACTTCAAGTATTTTATCTGCTAAGGCTTGAGAATTATATGTAGGTACCAACCAGCCTGTTTTTTTATCTTTTATGTTTTCGGGCAGTCCACCCACATTACTGGCAATACATAATTTACCCATTGCTTGTGCCTCTAACACGGCATTACAGAATCCTTCATTATAACTGGGCTGAATATACAAATCGGTTTTTATTAAAACTTGTAGCGTAGCTGAGTGAGTTAATTTTCCATAAAAAATAATATTTTCAGACAATCCCAATTCATAAACGTGAAACTTAAATCGCTCAGAATCTTTATTAACTCCATCTCCAATAATATGATATTTAAAATCAATTCCTTTTTCTTTTAATATTTTCATTGCTGTTATAGAGGTATCTATTCCTTTAATCCAATTCAATCTAGCAATTGTTAATATTTGAAGTGTGGGCTTTGAAGTTTGAGATGTAAGGTTTTTAAAATTAGATAAATCGACTGCTGGCGTAATTACAGAAAAAGGAGTCTTTTTTGATAAACCTAAGGTGTATGCTTTTTCTAATAGGTAAAAAGAAATGCTATGAACTTTATCCACATATTTCCAAACTTTCTTATAACAATCAGGATGCTTTACAGGGTACACATTAATATCAAACCCTCTAAAACTCACTGCCATACTAGCATCCATGGCTTTGGCAACTAATTCGCTTCCCAATGCTTGTGTTGCAAAACCAAAATGGAGGTATGTTACTTTGTGTTTAAGGATATGACTGTATAAATATATTTTTTTTATGATGGCTTTCCAAGTGGTTTTTTCATTTCGTTCTAAGTGGATAAAACGAAAAATGGTTTTAAGATTTGGCAATAGGGTAATTAGTACTCCAAATATTAAAAGGGATTGTAAAATTGGGTAATTATGATACACTTTGGGAGCTTGATATATTTGACATAGATTATTAGCGCTCCCTTTTCTTCCCTTTAAAGGAGTCTTGTAATGTTGGGTAAATAATACTACTTCTATTCCATGAGCTTGTAATCCTTTTATCTTAGAAGTAAAAAAGGTTTCGGAATATTTGGGTGGGTTTGGAAGTACAAGTCCTATTTTCATTCTTTTAAAAATTCTTCTTTTAAATTTACGGGCTTTCCAATAACTTTAAGAGTGTTAGTTTTATCGTAATACTCCAATAAATTAAATTTTTTTTATAATTTTCTCAAAACCATTAATTGTATTTAATTCCACTAAATTAACGGTTATATAATTAATTTTTGGAAAGTTTTCTTTATAATTTTCTGCAAGCTTATAGGTTTCATTATAATACCATCTAAGTAATAGTAATGATTTGTTTTTAAAAAACTTGGGGTATGATTTAATGATGGTAGCTGTTTCATTTTTTAGCTTCCAAAATATTTTCAGAAATAGTCTGTAAAAGGTATAAGCATAATAATTTACCGGAGGGATCACTATATTTTTCCTATTGGGAGTAATAATCCATTTTCTTCCCAAATAACTAAATGGACCAGAATGTACTCTAAAGGTGCTTTGAACTACTTTTTCTTTATCTCTTTTTAAAATTACGATGCCTATTTCTTCTTGTGATATAAAATTAGGTATTTCCCACCCAAAACCTTTAATAAACATATGTGTAGTGTCTGAATAGATATTGTTTTCTTTTGTATGCTTTATTAACTTAATTTTTTTATAAATATCTTCTTTTATTGGCTCTTTATTCCCTTTTAAATAAGAACGCATATATTCATTATGAAATAAAGGTTTTTGTTCGTGAAAGGAGTTACAATTTGATAAAGACCCTAATAAACTTGCTAAATATTCGGTGCCACATCTTCCTGTACTTATACAAAATATATATTTAATTTTCATTTATTAGTAAATTTAACATAATTAGGAATTAAATAATAAATTAATAACTTAAAAAGAAACTCCGAATTAGTAGCCACTAAAATTTTTAGGTGAATATCTATTAAAAAAGGCACTTTTAATGGGGCGATTTCCTTTTTCAATTTTTCAAACAATACCTGTCGATCTTTTTTATTTTTTAACAAAAATAGCATTTTTGCAATCGATACAAATACCCATTTTTCAAGAATCACCTTATACTCTTTTGGAGTTTTATTTTTAAAAAAATAAGGTATATGAATTTTTGTATATTGAGGCCAATGCAGCAATACCTTTTCATAAAGACTATTAACTTTAGACATGGTAGAATCGAGATGCCTATAATAGGCATAAATATATTTATCTAAATAGGCTAAATTACAATTTAACCCTAATCTAATATGAAAAGTTGCATCTTCTCCAATTGTAATACTTTCAGGAAATAAACCTATCTTATCAAATACTTCTTTTCTATGTAAAAACGAGGGTGTACCATTTAAAAGAGAAATATTTTTGAACCATCTCATCCCATAATAAGGAGCTTCATGGTATTCAATTTTTAAAGTTTCTAAAGTAGGGTTTTTAATATTTTTAATATTTCTATCGCGAGTTTGAATCCAATTTCCAAAAACACTGTCAATTTTTTTATTGAAATCTAGTACTTTTTTAAGTTCTATTAATGAATTATCAATTAATAGATCATCAACATCAAAAAAATAAATATAATCTCCATTCGCGTGGAAAATACCTTTATTTCTTGCAGCACCTGCTCCTTGTTTTTCTTCAATTAACAAAGAAACATTGTTATCTTTTAAAGATAAATTTTTTATTATTTCAACAGATTTATCGATAGAGTTATTATCAATGTATAGTATTTCAAAAAAGGGTAGTTTTTGATTATATACAGACTTATAAGAGTCTAAAATAAAATTTTCTCCATTATATACTGGTATTATTACACTAACCAAGGGCTCTTTCCCCATCCTTAACATTTTTATTTATTAGTATAAATATCTATATACATCTCTTCACAATTTTGGACTTCCTTCTCGATAGTATAATTATCAAGTATATGTTTTCTAAATAAAACACCTTTTGCTTTTAACCATTTTTTTTCTTTTGTCAAACTCATCTTCAATGCATGAGTCCATGCATCAACAGAACCTGCTTCTACCATATTATCAGGAAATTTATTAAGTTGATCTTTTATTCCAGGAATCTTTGATCCTAATACAAATTTTTCTGTAGCCATAGCTTCTAATAAAGAAACTGGTGAGCCTTCTTTACGACCTTCGTTTAAAGTTGTAAGCACAAAAACTTCAGCAAGATTTAAATAATCTATTACATTGGGTTGTTTTCCAGTAAAAATGATTTTGTTTTCTAATTTTAATTGTAGGGTTAAGTCTTTCATTTTTTCTCCATACTCATTATTATTGTCTCCTACAATTATAAGAACCCAGTCATTAAAAAGATTACTCCCCTTAGAAAAGGCCTGTAATAATATCTCTATACCCTTCACTGGAACTAAATTTGCAACACAAATTAAAACTCTTTTATCGTCAAGAATACCCCATTTTTCTTTTAATTTAGAATCAGGTTGTTGAGGATAAAATTCTTTTGTGTTTACCCCTCTTGGAATCAATTTAGTTTTTGAAGTATTTTTTAAAAAAAATTGAGAAAGCATGTCTGTATTTTGTACCGCAATTTTTTTGGCAAATTTTGTTCTTAGTAACCACCCATTTTTTGAGGCTCCTCCCCAATTCATATTCTTTTTGGTATATACCCAAGGTATTCCTGCAAATTTTGCAGCTAATGGTTCCGAATAATCTGCAGCATAATGAAAACTATGAATAATATCGGGTCTTATTCGCTTTAGCGCTCTACTTATTCTATAACAATTAATTATTCCCTTATTATAAGGTTTCATTTGAGTGGTATAGTTGAAAATATGAACAGGTATTTTACTCTTTTTTACTGTTTCAAAAAAGAATCCTCTATCATGCATACACATAATATGGGGTTCAAACAAATCTTTATCTAATCTCAATGCAACGTTCAATAATGCTTTACCACTACCGGCTGTATCAAAGTTTGGAATTGTAAATAATATTTTTATTCTTTTAGATTCTTGTACCATTGCTGAAGTGAATACAGGGTGAAAATAAACCATTTATAATCTTTTTCTCCCTGTTGATGTTTATTCCAAATTATAGTCAATTCAAGTTTATTTATTGAAAATATTTTAATAAAGTTTTTATCAAATATAGCATTATAAATTTCATCTTTCAGATCTTCTCTTAGCCATTTACTCAACGGAATTGAAAATCCTCTTTTTTGTTTATTTATTGGTGCTTTAGGTAAAAAACCTTTAAGTAGATCTTTTAATATTATTTTCTTATTATTCTTGAAAAGTGATAAGCTTGGATGAATTTTTAATGCAGTTTCAATAAAACTTTTTTGCAAAAAAGGCACTCTAACTTCCAATGAGTTTGCCATGCTCATTCTATCTACTTTTACCAGTGTTTTTTGCATCATCCCATAAAACTCAGCTTTTCTCATATTATTTAAGAAAGTCAACTTATTAGATTTATCACTATAGTCATAAAAGGATAAAGGTTTTTCTTTGCAATTTATTAAATTGGGCATCACTTTTATCAAATCACTTTCAATTGTTCTTGAGTGTAAACCTTGATGCGACACTGATAAATTTCGTGATAAAAAGCACTCATTAACATTTTTATTCTTCGTAAGTAATTTATCAAGACCATACACTAAATAACGAAGTCTGTAAGGAATAAATGTCCATTTATAATTTTTAGATACCGAATAAAATCTTTCGTAACCAAAAAACAACTCATCACCACCATCGCCAGATAACATTACCTTAAAATCTTTTGAAGCTTCTTTTGTTAGCTCATAAGTTGGTAGTATTGAAAAATCAGCAAATGGTTCTTGTAAATTAAGCATACACTCTTTAATGATTTGTTTAGCATCTAAAGAAACCATTTTTTTTAATTTAAAATCACAACCAATCTGTTTTGCATAATCTTTTGCATCTTCAGACTCATCATGAACCTTACTATCACTACCTATAGAGTATGCAACAATGTCATTTTTAATTTTCTTTGCACAATAAGTTATCAATGGTGAATCTATCCCTCCAGATAAAAAAGAACCCAATGGGACATCGGAAATTAGCTGGCTTTTAACTGCGTTATTTAATGAATCTTTTACTGAAGATATTGCTTCATCTCTATCTGTAATAAGATCTGTTTCCTTTATATCTGGAAATTTCCAATAATCTGTTTTATTAATTTTACCAGTAGAATCAAAACAAATATATTGACCAGGTTCAACTTGAAAGGTATCACTTAAAATCCCGTAGGGAGCAGGTACATAATGAATTCTTAAATATAATTTTAAAACCTCGGGATCAATTTTATTATTAGAATATAAGGGGTGTTTTGCAATTTGATCATATCTACTTCCAAAAACAATATTTTTATTTTTTATACCATAAAAAAGAGGCTTGATCCCTGCAAAATCACGAATTAAAAAGAGTTTGTTCTCTGCTATATCTAATAAAGAAATTGCAAACATTCCATCAATTTTATTTAATGTTTTTTTAATCCCAAAACATTCAAAATAGTTAATTAAAACTGCTGCATCACCAGAACTTTTAAATTGATAACCCTTATCAATTAATTCATTCTTTAAACCTTTGAAGTTGTATATTTCCCCATTAAAAACCATTGCATACTTACCATGAAATGAAACCATAGGTTGATTTCCATTAATAGATAAATCTATAATAGACAATCTTCTAAAACCAAATTGACAATTACTATTATTTGTCCAATACCCTTCAGAATCTGGCCCTCTTTTTATGTTAAGGTCATTTCGTTTTTTAAAAATTTCCTTTGGAGATAATATTGAGCTATTAAAAAACTCACCGTAAATTCCACACATAATTTATATATTCTATTTTTTCATTTTCATCGCCAATGTAAGCAATATACTTACCGAATGTGAATACCAAACGGCATCTTTTGATACAAATTTATTATAAAAATCCTGGCTGATTTCTTTGGAAACCAATCTTTCTAAATCCTTACCAAACAAATAACTTTTTAGGTTTTTATTATTTTCTTTTCCTAAAAACTGCAATTCCCAATTACGCTGAATATAGGGTTTCCCAAATATTGTTTTTATTTCACGCTGTAATTTATTTAGTACTCGATATGTGAAATTATAGGGCATTTTGTTTTTATGAAAATTATTCAAGTTATATGGATTTTGACCTTGCCAAGTAATTTTTGCAAGTTTTGGATTTTGCTGTTTGATATAGGCTATTTGTAATTTTCTGTCTGCTAAATATTCCTCAGGAATAGTACAGATAAATTCACACATTCGGTCATCGTAATAAGGTAATGAAATAGGTTTTTTTTCTGAAAAAACAGAGAGATTTACCGAGGTCCAACGCGGTGCCCAAAACATAGATTTAAATGCTCTAATTTTTGCAGAACTATTATCAATATTAATTTCTGAAAGTAATTTACGAATTCGTTCTCGTAAGTACTCATTAAAATCACCTTCTAATTTCCATGAACTCCAGACAGTAGATGCCAATTCCATCCCTCCTTTTTTAACTATCTTTTTTAAAATAACCTCAAGCTCTTCTTCCAACGACAACTGCCCATCAACCATTTTATCGAATAACACATCTCCCCAATGACCCAGAGAAAATACGTCACCCATTGTTTCAAATTCATCAATAATTGCCATTTGTCTTGGGTGGGTAAAATCACTGTAAGCACCATTAATTTGTGCTAATTCTTCTATACATTCCCATAAATAACCCTTACCTATATGAAATTCTTGAAACTCAAATCCACAGGTTTTAGCAATCTGCTTGGCTATTTTTGTTTCGGGAAAACCACCTTTAAAATCGTAACTATAACTATGGACTTTCTTACCTAAAGCATTTAAAGCAACGGCTTGGGTTCGGCTATCCAATCCGCCAGAAAGAGGTAAAATTACTTTTTTATCACCTACTTGTTCTTCAATAATAGTATGAAAAAGCTCCGTAAATTCTATTAAGGCTTGATCAAATGAAATATCCCTCGGGCTGTAATGCCAATTAAACCAAGGAATGCTTTCTAGTAGATAGTTATTATCATCGATTTTATGATTACAAGCAGGACGTAATACCAGATCGTCTTTCCAAAAGGTATCTTGATCTAAAAAAAAACCCGTTGCCATAAAAACACAAATAGCTTCTTTGTTAAACTCCTTTTTAGATTTTACTTTTGCAAATGGAGATTGTATGGGGATTATAGGGGTTTTCAATTGCTGGTAGATTTAAGAAGTACAATATACGAAGTTTGATTTACGAAATACATTTTACAAAAATTGATTTATGCCTTTTAGAGGGAGAAATGACCGAAATAATATCATCATTCGATATCAGTTTTATAAAATAAATTTTCTAAGTCCGAGAAAACATATCAATCCATGACTAGTTTTTCATTTTTAATCAGGGCAAACTCATACTTTTAATTTTTTGCCACGAATTCACGAATTTTATTCGAAAAATAAAGTGTTTTAATTTCACAAATTTAAAATCCAAAAGGTTTTAAGAAATTTGAGTTAATTTATTAATCATTTTAGGAAAACTCAAGGAGAAATTTGTGAATTAGTAGCTTTTAAAAAAGTATGAGTTTGCCCTGCATTTTTAATCTCAATTGTTTCATAATACAGTTTCTCCATATTCTTGATGGTTTCTTCTTCCGAAAATAATTCTTCAACAGTTTTACGCGCTAAAAGCCTACTGTTTTCAATTTCATCTACAGGTAAAGATATAAACATAGTGATCGCTTCTGCAATAGCTTTTGGGTTATAAGTAGGAACCAACCAACCATTTTTTGTGTGATTAATCAATCCCTCTACTCCTCCACATCGTGTTGCTATTACAGGCAATCCAACTGCCATCGCTTCAACAACTACATTTGGCAAACCTTCTTTTACTGAAGGAAGCAATAATAGTGATGCCTTACTCATTTCTTTATAAACATCTTCTTGATGCATTTTAGGTATAAGGAAGATATGCTCTTTCAAATTAAAATCATCAATCAGATATTGTATTTCTTCATTTTCTGCTACCCCAATTATTGTATATTTAAAGTCTATTTTGTTTTGTTTTAAAATGCTGCAAGCCTCAATTGCACTATCATATCCCTTAATCCAATGAGATCGTCCTACAGATAATATTTGCAAGCTATCTTTATTTGTAAACAACGATTTATTATATTTTAAATCATCCATCTTAAAACCTAAATTTATGATATGGTCTATTTTTAAAACTGAATTGAATATTTTATCTCCTTGATCTGAAACTTCTTTAGTTATAGAATGGAAACTATCAATTTTTGGATAAATTCTTTGTAAATACTTAAAATTAATGTCATTTACAAAAGGTCTAACATTGGTCTGATACCCTAATTGACTTAGTATAACTTTTGTTTTTTTGTTGTTTAAACATATTTCGCACCAAGACAATAGTGACACCCATTGTACATGAATAATATCTGGATGAATTAATCCTATTGCTTTATCATAATTGGACTGTATTAAAGCTTTCTCATCAAAATTGATTGTATTTTTTAGTAGTATTAAAAAAGAATATAAATCCCTGGTTTTAAAAAAATAACGAATTCCAATTGAAAATGAACGCCAAATTAAAATAAGCTTTTGTTCTGAAGAACCTAAGGAGATATAGTTTACATTAGGTAATTTTTGATTGACTTCTGTATTAAATCCAAAAATATAAATTTGATGCTTTTTAGATAATCCTTTTACCAACCTATTTATAAATGTTGTTGTGTTAAAGGAGCCATCAAATATGATGATTTTTAGTTTAGTATTTAATAAAGGAGCTTTAATTTGATAAGGTGTAACTGGCCTTTCTTGGAAATTATTTGCAGCACAAACCTCCAAGTACAAGGCCTCCATCCCACTCACCATTTGTTCTACACTAAACAAGTTCTCTACTTTTTTTCTTGCTTCCCAACGAATTTTTTGTATTTCTTCTTCTGAAGTATTACTAAATTCAATGATAGCTTTTGTCAATGCTTCAGGGTTTCTGATGGGTACTAACCAGCCAGTATTAACATCTAAAAGTTCTGCCACACCACCACAGGCTGTCGAAATAACAGGTAATCCCAAGGCCATAGCTTCCACTACCACATTAGGCAATCCTTCCTTGATGGACGAAAAAAGCAAAACACTAGCTTCTTGCATTACTTTATAAACTTCTTTTTGCTTTATTTTTGACAATAATGAAACATCATTCTGTAAGCCTAAATCTTTAATTAAATACAATAATTCTTCGTTATCTTCTTTAGCACCAATTATAGTATACTTAAACTCAATTCCTTTTGCTTTTAAAAAACTACAAGCTCTAATAGCATCAGAATATCCTTTAATCCAATGAGGCCTCCCCACCGAAAGCAGCTTTAATGGTAACGATTTATGATAATGTTCCTGAAAAAGAAGTTCCTTAAAATCAAAACCCGAATAGACTACCTTTTCAATTTTATTTTCTGAATTATATATTGAATCTCCAGCTTTTGAAATGGCTTTAGAAACCGAATGTATCCCTGAAATTTTTGGGTAACATTTTTGTAAAAAGTGAAAGTTTTCTGAACTTACTAAAGGACGTACGTTAGATTGATAACCACGTTGACTTAAAACAAATTTATAATTTCCATTTTCCATTGCATCTTCACACCAAGGCAGTAATGATGGCCACTGTACATGGACAACATCTGGGTTAATCAATGCTAAAACAGTATTAAAATTAGTTTGTTGTAATTTGTGTTTATTGAGCGAGAATATAGATTTTAACACCTCAATAAAGCTGCGTGAACTTCCTGTTTTAAAGAATTTTTTAAAGGCTAAGGTAGTACTCTGCAAAAGTAAATTAAATAGGTTTTCTGTACTTCCCAAATCTATATAATGTACCCCTGGGATCTTACTATCTATTTTATTGTTAAAACCTACAATAAATACTTGATTATGTTGTAACAAACCAGCTACCAATCTATTAATAAACGTAGTAGTTTTAAAACTGCCGTCAAATATGATAATTTTAAGTTTGGGTTTCAATAGTAATTATTTTAAACAAATGTAAGCAAGATTTTAAGATTCTTTAAACATACTTCTTTCTGAATTATATATGTCTAAGAACAGAGAACATGCCTATATGCCCATTTTTGCCAAGCATAGATATGCCAGATTCCCCAACCATTTTCGTTTTTACCTTCATAAAATTCTGTGACGTAATTTTTAACAGCCTGAACATCTATATATTCACTGCCATAAAATGGTTTATTATTAATATGGTCTAGAACATCTTCTTTTAATTCGTTTTTTAACCAATCTTCAATGGGAACACTAAATCCTTTTTTTTGTTTTTCGATTAATTCTGAAGGAATGAACGAAGCTAAACTATCCTTTAATACTCGCTTTAATTGCGAATGATTTTCAAGTTCTATTGGAGTATTTTTCCAAGCAAACTCGATACTATTTTTATCTAAAAACGGAACACGAACCTCTAAACTATTTCCCATACTTGCTCGATCTACTTTAATTAAAATACGCTGTAAATGCCCATAGAACTCATTCCATCGCAACCAATGCAATAGTTGTTTATTATTCTGCTTTTTAGGAAGTTTAAACAATTGTTGCATTTCTACTGAGTAAGAATGTTTCGGAATTAAAATATCTAAATCATCAGGGAATATTTGAAGTTGTTTTGCGATAATCCATTCCTCTAAAGTTTTGTAATAAAAAGGAGCCCAAGTATGTATCAACCCTAATTTATTAGCAACTTTTATAATAGGTTTTCTAATCGCTAAAGGTATTAAAAACCAATGTTTTTTAAGTAGAACATCCAACATTCTGGGATAACCAAAAAACAGCTCGTCTGCCCCATCACCAGAAAGCATAACCGTATGCTTTACTTTTGCTTTTTTAGTGATTGCATACGTTGGTATACTTGAATAATCACCAAAAGGTTCTGTTATAAAATCAAAATGATTTTCTATTTGTTGTAATAATTCATTTTCAGACGTTTTCTTAAGGGTATGTTTTACCCCTATATGTTTTGCGTATTCGATTGCTTTTTTAGACTCATCATATTTAGAATGATCAATTCCAAAAGTAAAAGCTTCTATAGCTGGTTTTATTTCTTTAGCAACAGAGGTAATTAATGGACTATCAATACCTCCACTTAAAAAAGTAGCAATTGGCACATCACTTACTAATTGTTGTTTTACACTTTCATTTAAAACCAAAAGATAACCAGCAGATTCATTTTTGGGAGAATAAAAGTTAGGTATTTGTTTAGGAAATTGGCAAATTACTTTTCTTTTAACTTCACCACCAATCGAAAAAGTGAGCAATTCTCCTGGGTTTACCTGATATATAGTTGTATAAATCGTATTGGGAGCTTGCATATAACCAAAACCAAAGTACTCTTTTATAATTTCGGGTCTGAGCTGTTTTTCTTTGCTAAACCAGGGATGCTTATAAACTTGATTAAATTGAGATGCAACCACAATTCCCTTTTTATTTTTACCATAAAAAAAGGGTTTGATACCTGCAAAATCCCTTGCTAAACTCAATGTGTTTTTTTGAGTATCTACTATAGCAATAGCAAACATCCCGTTGAGCTGTTTTATGGTTTTTTGAATGCCAAGCTTATCCAACAAATGAATAATCACTTCGGTATCTGAGGTGGATTCTACGTTTTTTAAATCATATTTTTTTAAAAGCTCTTTGAAATTATAAACCTCGCCATTAAAAACCAAAAAATACCTGCCAGAAGGTGATTGTTTGGGTTGATTTCCTTTTTCTGAAGTATCTATAATGGCCAAACGATTAAAGCCTAGTTGAAAGTTTTCTTCTTGCAAGATTTCTGTACTGTCGGGACCACGATGCTTGGACAATGCTAATAAACTAGCAAAATCCTTACTAGAAGTGAGGGAGTTTTTAAAAGAAAATTCGCCTAGGAAACCACACATAACTTATAAAATTCAATTATTTTTTTGGCATATTATCCCTTACCCTTCGTAAAAGAGGAATACCAATACTAGTATTAATACTGGTTATCATTTTTATCATTGCAACAAAATAAATATTTTTCCAAATTTTTAGGCTTTCAATATTCTTATTTATTTGTTTTTTATTTTGTTTATCGGTTTTAGCCAAAGCTATAATATTATTTAGAATCAATATAACAATTCTTTTTTTTAATAAATTGCTTTGGAAATGCTCAGATTTGTTCAAGGTTTCAGAAATAGAAATTATGGATTTACTTTTTTCTATTGAAACTATTTCTTCATTATTCATTGATAGCTTATCATTACCACACACATCGTAATAAACAAGGTTTTCATTAATTGGAACAATATCATTAAATTTTACAGCAACAGCAACATCAAAAGCATAATCTTCCCAGTTCCTTGCCTCTATCCACAAAATATTTTTTATTTTTTTTAAATCCCACATACAGGCAGATGTTTCCCAAGATCTTCCTCTTTGAAGAATCGTTGGTAAAATCTTTGTATCTTTTATAGTTAGATACCTTTTATTTCCACAAATATTAATTTCATTAAAACCTAGTGTATTGGTATATACCATTACTGTTTTTCTACTACTTTTTTTAAAAGTAGCTAAACAGGTCATCAGAAATTTTTCGTCCCAATAATCATCACTATCCATAAAGACAATATAATCCCCTTTTGCCTTTTTTAAACCAATATTTCGAGAAGCACCTGGCCCTATATTTTTTGAATTTCGTGTATAAAAAACATTTTCTTTATTAAAAGTTAGAGGCTTTTTTGAATGATCATCGACAATGATTATTTCATAATTTGAATAAGTCTGATTAAATATAGAATCTAAAGCTCTTTGAAGCTTTTGAGGCCTGTTATAATAGGGTATTACTATGGAAATTAAATGATTCATTTTTTAAAGACTGATCTTATAATTTTTAAGATATTTTTCAACTTTATAACTACCTCTATTAATCAAATAAAAAATAGTTGAAAAAAAATAAAGTTCTGTTACTAATTTAGAATTAGACTCCTTAAATACACTTGCTAAGGTTCTTATTATTTCTTTTGAATTATTTATATGATTATTTTCAAGACCTCTAAAAAATAAATTTATTAGGTCTTTATAATAGAAATGAACTAATTCTTCATCTTGCATTTTAATGCTTCTCTTTAAATTTTCTAAAGAAATAAACCTTCGAGATTCTTTATATTTTTTAACATATAAATTATTCTTTTTAGTCTTTGTATTATCATGAAATCTATATAAAAACATTGGTTTATTTAATACCTTGAATTGAGTTTTTACTAAAGTAAAAAATAGTCTAGAAAAAAATTCTGTTTCTTGTCCTCTATAAATATCAAGAGAGAATAGTTCCTTATCCATTAAAAATCTTTTCCTAAATAATATAGATGGAGTTAGTACCTGAAGCCTCCATAACACATACTCTTTAAATAAATTATCTTTTTCATAAAAAAAAATCGCTTCTCTATTTTGTAAATTTTCATCAACTTTATAACCTGTGCAAATAACTAAATCAAAGGATTCTTCAAATACTTCATATTTAATTTTTAAAAAATCGGGGAGCATTATATCATCACTATCAAACCAATTTACGTATTCGCCTTTACTCAACTCAAAACCATAATTTCTACAGGTATTTGCTCCTTTAGGTCTATCTTTAGGGCGATGATGGTATTGAAATCTTCCATCTTTTTTACAATACTCCGTTAATAATTCATCGGTGCCATCTGTAGAGCCATCATCTACCACAATACATTCCCAGTTGGTGTAGGTTTGGGCAATAATACTATCTAAAGTTTCACCAATAAGGTGGGCACGATTGTAGGTTGGGATGATGATGGAGACAAGTGGAGACATAACTATTTTATAACAACAAACTCTCTAAAATTGTCTTGATTAATTATTTTTGTTTGGGCATTATAGGTGTTTACAAAAGTAGTGGGTAATTTTATTTTTATTTTTGAATTCCAGTTAAATTCATAGCCATAAATAGCACCTTCTTTTTCTTCCACAAAATCTACTTCTTGTTGTTGTTTGGTTCGCCAAAAATACATTCTTGGGTGCATTTTTGGCTTTTAACAAATATACAATATTATTATCATAATGATTTGATAATTTTAGGATCTTGTCTAGTATCAAAGATGGCTAGTTGTATTTATAAATACTCTTTAAATCTTCTTTTGCTAATGTATCCTAGATCAGTTTACTATTCATTTGCATTTCCAGTTTTTCATTTCTTCACCTAAATCACTATGACTTGTATATTCTCCAGAATCAATACTTTGTTCAGCATCTTTAACTTTTTTGATATAGGCTTTTATTGAAATAGATTCTTCATTTACCGTATAAGCAACTGTTTTATTAGAAGATTTTATATCATACTTACTTTATTTTAAGACTTCTTCTTGAACCCCAAGAATCCATTTTACCAATTCTAATCTTTTTGCTTGTACGTCCATCACTTTTTGTTTAGTACTGAATATAATAAAATTTCGGTATTTATACGGAATCATTGGGCTAATAAATATATTGTTTATGGCTCAACATGTTGTGTTTTTGAACTGTATTTTACTTTTTTATGAGCCGTATAATTATGAAGTTGACATTGAGGTAAATTTAATTTAACACTTTTGTATAAGTGTGTTTTTTTATATTTAACACTTTTGTATAAGTATTATTTGTATTTTTGTTTTTTACTAAACATCTAATTATATGGAAGATTTAATAAATATATCCAAGAGAAAAATAAACAACGTGGCTACAGAATTTAGTCGCTATTTATTTACTATCATAGATACCGAAAGGCAATTAACAGGTATTAAAGGTGCACGTGGCAGCGGAAAAACAACGCTATTACTTCAGTTATTAAAAAACAAAGATGAAAGCGAAGTACTTTATATTAGCCTAGATAATTTATATTTTACAACTCATAAATTGTTTGACCTTGCTTCAGAAGTAGCTAAAAAAGGCATCATTTATTTATATATTGATGAAGTTCATAAATACCCTAATTGGTCACAAGAAATTAAAAATATTTATGATTCGTTTGAAGACCTTAAGATTATTTTTACTAGTTCTTCTGCCCTTGAAATAAACAAAGGTAAATACGATTTAAGTAGACGTGCTTTGATTTTTGAATTATCGGGGCTTTCGTTTAGAGAGTTTCTAGAACTTAAATACAAAATAAAATTACCCGTTTCAGAACTTAAAAACATTATAACAAATCACGAAACAATCGCAAACACGTATTTAAAAGACTTTAAACCCTTCAAATATTTTCACGAATACTTAAAAGTTGGTTATTATCCTTTTTTTATTAATGAAAAAGAGTTTTACCACCAACAATTAAAAGAGACTATTAATTTAGTACTAGAAACCGACCTTCCCGCTATTTATAACTTAGATTTTAATTCAGTTTTAAAGCTAAAAAAACTTATTTACATCATTGGTGCAATGGTTCCGTACACACCTAATATAAATAAACTTGCTAGGCAAGTTGGTACCACACGTGACAGCCTATTAAAATACTTGCACTTACTACATAATGCCCATATTTTAAAATGGTTGAGTAGCGATGCTTTTGGAATTAACTTTATGAATAAACCCGATAAACTTTATCTCGAAAACACCAATATTAGCTATGCGCTATATAACACTATAAACACAGGAACTCAAAGAGAAACTTTTTTTCTAAACCAACTATCGGTAAAACACAAAATCACTTATCCAAAAAAAGGAGATTTTATGGTAGATGACACCTATTTGTTTGAAGTAGGTGGAAAAAACAAAACTCAAAAACAAATTGCAGGTATTACTAATGCTTTTGTAGTGGCAGATGATATTGAATATGGTTTTAATAATAAAATACCGCTCTGGCTATTTGGATTTTTGTATTAAAGATGAAATGTCACTTAGAGGCGAAGCCGAAGAATCTCATTGTAATCCGATTAAATAAGATCCAACCATAGGAAGTGTCTCCTTGTCATTCCGACCTTAGGAGGAATCTATATAAAATTTGATGTTTTGAGATTCTTCACTTCATTCGTGCCTCATTCCGTTCTGAATGACATTGTCATTCCTACAGAGCGACCCTAGGAGCCAAGTAATCTGTTGAAACCTACCATCTTTGCGTATTCTATGACTCTACCAAATAAATTATTAGTTATTTAAGCAACAAATTTTAAAGTGTTAACATAAGGAGTTTGTCTATTAACAGCTGCAAAAACTCTTGCCATTAATTTGCATCTAATTATATTAATTGTACTCATTTTATTTTTTCCTTGTTCTAATCTTTTATGATAATATATTTTCATTTCAGGGTTGTTTTGGATTGCCGATTTAGCACATAGATCAAAAAGTGATTTAAGTTTTTTATTGGCCAAATTACTTACTTTGGTTCTTCCCCTTATACTGGTTCCAGAAGTATTTGGGAACGGAGCAATTCCACAATAAGAAGCATATTTTCTCCAAGTTTTAAATTTCGTAAAACCGTTTGTTGTAACAATCATAAAAAGAGCAGTCTGATTACCAATTCCTTTTACACTAACAACTAATTTGTATTGTTGATTTAATTCTTGATTCTCCTTAATGATTTGTTTCATCTCTAACTCAATATTCTTGATTTGTTTTGTTAGAAATTTTATTGCTTTTTCTTGAATATCAAATAAGAGCTTATTCTCTTTTTTAAGATAAATTCTTTTTTGTTCTTTGAGAGTAACTTTATGACCAGCCCTTTGTTTAACAAGGCGTTCTCTTAAAGTAAGAAGTCTCTTTATTTTGCTAATAGCTAATGATGGTAACTTAGATACTTTGATTTCATCTCTTAATCGATGTCCATATAAGGCTATTTTTGTAGCATCTACTTTATCATCTTTTCCTCTTGAAATACCTAATGATTTTTTAATTTCTAATCCAGGTATTAATGAAAAAGGGATGTCATTTTTAGTAAAAAATAATGATATTTCTTCAGAATAAATACCCGTATATTCTAAAATAAATAAGGTGTTTTCTTTTAAAATAGGATTGTTTTTATCAGTCCATTTAATAAGTTCTTTAAAACCCTTTGGGGTATTATCAAATACTCTATAGTATTGATTGCTATGAATACGAACATCAAAAGTTAATTTACTAATGTCAATGCCGATAGTTTGTTTAATTTTCATAATTTTGTTTTAATTAGTAAAATGATTACCTTGACTAAAACCTTTATGAGGTCGAAACTGAAATTCTATTTGGTCCTTTGTAATCGATTATTAAAGAACGGAGACTAATACGCAAAATAGTTCTGTATTACTAGAGCCTGCAAAAGTTCACTCCGTTCTTTTTTGTAAAGTTAAAGACTTAATAAATAAGGAAAAACTTAACGATACAAATCTAAAGGAAGCCTTTTCAGGCTGAAGCAATCTGTTGAAACCTACCCGTCTTTGCGAAGCCTCCCTACCCGTCTTTGCGAAGCCTCCCTACCCATCTTTGCGAAGCCTTTTTAGGCTGAAGTAATCTGTTGAAACCTACCGTCTTTGCGAAGCCTTTTTAGGCTGAAGCAACCTGTTGAAACCGATTATCTTTTTTACAATAGTCCGCTAATAACTTATCAGTTTTGTCTGTAGAACCATCATCCACCACAATACATTCCATGTTGGTATAGGTTTGGGCAAAGTGGAGTGCCTACCTATCACCTGTCATTATTAATGTTTCATCAGAGAGTAACTTCTCTCGCTTTCTTAGAAGAGAACGACATCAACAATTCGTTAAATGAAAATGATTTTTTTATCTTTGAACTTGATAATTTTAGAAATGTTATGACAAAAAAAAATTCAATGCGGTTATTTCAAGACAAAAAAGTTAGAGTGCATTGGGATGAAAATAAAGAACAATGGTTTTTTTCAATTATTGATATTATTGGAATTTTAACTGAAAGTCCAAATCCAAGAAAATATTGGAGCGTATTAAAAACAAGGCTGAAAAAAGAAGGAAGTGAGTTGGCTACAAATTGTAGTCAACTGAAAATGCAATCTGTTGATGGTAAATTTTACAAAACGGATGTTGCAGATACGGCTCAACTTTTAAGATTAATTCAGTCTATTCCATCACCTAAAGCAGAACCATTTAAACTTTGGCTTGCAAAGGTTGGTTATGAAAGAATTGAAGAAACAGAAGACCCAGAATTGTCATTTGAAAGAGCAATAGAAACGTATCTAAAAAAGGGATATTCTAAAGAATGGATAAATCAACGATTAAAAAGTATTGAGGTAAGAAAAGAACTTACTGATGAATGGCAAACACGAGGAATGAAAAAAGGATTAGATTATGCCATTTTAACCAATGAAATAACAAAAGCTTGGGCAGATAAAGATGTAAAAGCGTATAAAAAACTAAAAGGTCTTAAAAAAGAAAATTTGCGAGATAATATGTCCAATTTAGAATTGGTGTTAAATATGCTGGCAGAAGCTTCTACAACAGAAATATCAAAAGAAAAGAAACCACAGGGTTTGATAGAAAATAAAAAAAATGCAAGAAAAGGTGGAAATGCAGCGAAAAAAGCGCGGTTAGAAATTGAAAAACAAACCGGAAAATCAATCGTTTCTTCTAAAAACCATCGAGAACTTGGAATGTCTGATGGTGAAAATATTACGGAGAAATAAAATTAGAAATTGTGTCTATATGCCTTTTCAATGTAAAATTTTCTTTCACAAATTGCTTTCTTTTTTGCCAAAACGCAATAGCTTTTTTTTATCTTGTAATAATTCAATCATTCGGGTTACCATTAAATTTACATCGTTTTCTGGCACTAAAAATCCAGTTTCATTTTCAATAAAAACATCTGAGATTCCTGCATGTTGCGTAGAAATTATTGGTAATCCTTCTGCTGAGGCTTCTAATACTTCATTAGTATTATCCGAAGAGCCATCATCCACCACAATACATTCCCAATTGGTATAGGTTTGTGCTAAAACAGAATCTAAAGTTTCACCAATTAAGTGAGCTCTGTTATAGGTTGGTATGATGATGGAGACTAATGGAGGCATAACTATTTTATAACAACAAACTCTCTAAAATTGTCTTGATTAATTATTTTTGTTTGGGCATTATATGTTTTTACAAAAGTAGTGGGTAATTTTATTTTTATTTTTGAATTCCATTTAAATTCATAGCCATAAATAGCACCTTCT
>Ga0164313_10001036_pt1 | contig 23963 bp, 24 predicted proteins | sample GuaBasSedimGuay4_FD_113735 | JGI IMG/M metagenome (GOLD analysis project Ga0164313, IMG submission 113735) | Subseafloor sediment microbial communities from Guaymas Basin, Gulf of California, Mexico - Guay4, Core 4569-4, 0-3 cm | ecosystem: Environmental > Aquatic > Marine > Hydrothermal vents... | reverse complement strand
CTCGCCGGACCTTGCTGCGGCCGAAAAAGTTGCGGCCCACATCGGCACTATTCATCATGGATTTACCTTCACCTTGCAGGAAGGCCTTGATGCCCTGGATGAGGTGATTTATCACCTTGAAACCTATGATGTAACAACCATTCGGGCGGCCACCCCAATGTATTTGCTGGCACGAAAAATTCACGCCATGGGCATCAAGATGGTGCTTTCCGGAGAAGGTGCTGACGAGATCTTTGGTGGTTATCTGTATTTCCACAAAGCACCGGACGCGCGTGCTTTTCACGAAGAGACTGTGCGTAAGTTGTCACGATTGCATAGCTATGATTGCCTGCGCGCCAACAAGGCCATGGCAGCCTGGGGTGTAGAGGCACGTGTGCCGTTTCTTGATCGTGAATTCCTCGATGTGGCGATGTCATTGAACCCGAAAGACAAGATGATCACAGAAGGGAAGATGGAAAAACAGATTTTGCGTGAGGCCTTCAGTGATATGTTGCCGGAAGAGATTGTCTGGCGGCAAAAAGAACAGTTCTCCGACGGTGTTGGTTACAGCTGGATTGATGGTTTGCGTGAGCATGCCAAAACGCACGTCAGTGCCGGGCAAATGGCACAAGCCGCCAAGCGCTTCCCGTACAACACACCCGGCACGGAGGAGGCTTATCTTTTCCGGCGTATTTTTGAAACGCATTACCCGTTGGCCAGTGCGGCCGAGTGTGTGCCGGGCGGGCCATCGGTTGCCTGTAGCACACCTGAAGCGGTGTTGTGGGATAGCAGTTTGCAGGATCTGGATGATCCTTCCGGCCGGGCGGTCAAGTCGGTTCATCAGGATGCGTACTAATATGTTGATTCAAAAATTCGGAGGCTCTTCACTGGCGGGTATCGAGGGCTTTATCGCCGCCGCCAGCATCATCAGCAAAGCTGCAAAAGATGAAAAAGTCATCGCTGTGCTGTCAGCCGTGTATGGAATCACGGATCTTCTGGAAAACGCCATTACAGCAGCGGTTGAGGGTGATGATTTCAAGGCCGCGCTACAGCGTATCGAAGACAAGGAACAGGTAATTCTGGATGAAATGCAAGCAGCGGGTCTGGATTGTCCTGCCGCCAATGCATTTTTGCTGGAACAGCAGAAACACCTGGGCTCCCGTCTGGAGGGTGTGGCGTTGCTTGAGCAGTGTCCACCCCGGACACGGGCCGAAATATTATGTGCCGGCGAAGGCTTCAGTAGTCGTTTGATGGGCGACTTGTTGCAGGCCCAGGGGCACGCGGCTCTGTGGTCAGATACCGATGTGTTGCCACCGGCCAATGATAGCTTTATAGACAGCCTGGTCGACATCAAAGCGGCAACACCCCTGCTGGAGCAGGCTATGAGCGGCGATCACAGTATCCTCGTATTGCCGGGCTTTTATGGCCGCAATGCTGAGGGCAGACCGCAATTGATGGGTCGAAATGGTTCGGATTACGCAGCGGCGGCGGTGGCAGCAGCACTCGGTGCACGTAGTTTGCAGATTTGGAAAGATGTGGACGGCTTTTTCACAGCTGACCCGCGTATCGTTGCCAGTGCGAAGTGTCTGGATGAGGCCAGTTACGCAGAGGCCATGGAATTATCATCATTCGGTGCCAAGGTCATTAGCTCCAAAGCTCTGACACCGTTGATGACAGCAGGTATTCCCTGTGAGATCAGAAACACCTACCACCCTGAACTCGAAGGCACACTGATTCACGCCAACACCCGTAAGCCGGCCGTTGTCAGGGGTATCTCACACCTGGATGATGTGGCCAGCATCACCATGCAGGGTGGTGGTATGCGTGGGCGTATCGGGGTGGCGCGACGTGTAATGGAAGCCCTGGCCAGCCGGTCCATTTCGGTGCTGTTGATCGTGCAATCCACTTCGGAGTACAGCATCACATTGTGTGTGCGAAGCTGTGATGCGGAACGGGCCCGCAGCGCACTGACCGGCGAGTTCCATTTTGAATTGTTACATGGTCTGATCAGTAAGGTATCCGTGCTGACCCAGCGATCGGTTATCACCCTGGTTGGCGATGGTATGAACCATTATCGCGGCATCGCTGCCCGGTTTTTGAGCGCCGTATCGGCCGCCCGCGTCAATGTTGAGGTCATCGCGCAGGGCTCAACCGAGTGTGCCATCGCAGTGGTGGTAGAAGAGCAGGCTGCAAAGCCGGCTTTGCGGGCCTGTCATACCGCATTTTTCAGTCATACCAGTCATATGGATGTCATTCTTTTGGGTTGCGGCAATGTGGGTACAACGTTACTACAGCAGTTTCAGAAGCAGGGCAGTTCCCTGGTGTCCGACCACAAGGCATTACATGTGCGCGCGATTGCTAACAGCCGGAAATTGCTGGTAGGTAAAGATACAATTGAATTGTCCAACTGGGAACAGGAGCTTGAGGAGCATGGCTGTGCCTGGACGGTTGATGACATTATTGATATTCGTAAACAACTGGGCTTGCTCAACCCGACCATCATCGACTGCACCTCGGATGCAGGACTGGCAGTTGAGTATGCCAATTTTCTGGCCAACGGTTTCAACGTTGTAGCAGCAAACAAGAAGGCCAATACGGGCAGCATGGAGTACTATCGCGAGATGCGTGCCGTCGCAACGCGGCACCACCGCAAGTTCATGTATGAAACCAATGTGGGTGCCGGCCTGCCATTTATTGATACGCTGCATTCACTGATGCGTTCGGGTGATGAGCTCAAGTCATTTGGCGGCATATTATCCGGCTCTCTGTCGATGATATTTGGCATGCTCGAAGATGGTGTTTCATTTTCCGGTGCGGTTGAAAAAGCCATGCAGTTGGGCTTTACAGAGCCGGATCCGCGGGATGACCTGTCCGGAATGGATGTGGCACGTAAACTGTTAATTGTTGCCCGTGAAGTAGGCCTGGAGCTTGAGCTGGAAGACATTGAAGTCGAGCCGGTGATCGCGGAAGGGTTCGCTGCCGATGCCGGCAAGGACGAACTTATATCGCGGATGAAAGAGCTGGATGAGGGCTTTGCCAGCCGGGTTGAAGGTGCAAAGGCAGAGGATGGTGTTTTGCGTTACATTGGCCGGATCGAGGCTGGCCGTTGCAGCGTTTCTGTCGATATAGTTCCGAAGAGTTCACCGTTAGGCTCGATTCGTGATGGTGAAAATGCACTGGTATTACACACCCATTATTACCAACCCATTCCGCTGGTGTTACGTGGTTATGGCGCGGGCGCAGAGGTAACTGCCGCCGGTGTATTTGGTGATTTATTGCGTACGGCCTGGAGGCCACTGGATCTGTGAGTAGCAATATGGCAAATGAGAAACACCTGACTGTCTATGCACCGGCATCAACCGGCAATGTGTCGGTTGGCTTCGATGCCCTCGGCCTGGCGCTGGCGCCGGTGGATGGCAGTTTACTGGGGGATTGTGTCAGTCTGAGTCCGGCTGGCGAAGGCGGGCAGGCCGATGACTGGATGCTGTGTCTGGACGGGCCCTTCGAACATGCGCTACCGCAGGATCAGGAACAGAATATCGTTATTACATCATGCCGTCGATTTCAGCAGGCTGCCGCAGCGGTTGGTGTTGATGTGCGTCCGCTCCACGTAACACTGGATAAACGCCTTCCGGTGGGTAGTGGTTTGGGCTCAAGCAGCAGCTCAATCGTGGCAACACTGGTGGCGCTGAACCAGTATTTCGGCCGCCCTTTGGACCGGCCTGCATTATTGGATCTGATGGCTGAGATGGAAGGCAGTATCAGCGGAGAGGTGCACCTCGATAATATTGCGCCCTCTCTGTTGGGTGGCTTGCGTCTGTGTATGCCCGGCAACGGGCAACAGTATGCTTTGCCGTGGCCGGGTCGCTGGCAGGCGGTGGTGGCATGGCCGGGTACCCGGTTGGACACGCGCGCTGCCCGGGAAGTGTTGCCACCAAGCTATGACCGTAAGACCGTAGTTGCTCACGGGGCACAGTTTGCGTTATTTGTGCATGCGCTGCATCAGGGCGATGTGACCACGGCTGCAGACTGTTTACAGGACTTGCTGGCAGAACCTTATCGCAACAGCCTGCTGCCTGGTTTTGAAGCTGCCCGGACAGAGCTGGAAAAAATGGGCGTACTGGCCACCGGGATTTCAGGTTCCGGCCCAACCATATTTTGTATTGTGGATGACAGCGGGCTTGCTGAAGCCGCGGCGAACTGGTTACAGCAAAATTATGTAAAAAATGAAAATGGCTTTGTACACATCTGCCGTGCTGACCTGGCTGGTGCCAGGGTAGTCTGAAACGGGAAAATTTGAATATGCGTTATATCAACATTACCCACCCTGAACAGGGTGTTAATTTTGCCGAGGCGCTCGTATTGGGGCTCGGGCAAGGACAGGGCCTGTTTTTCCCGGAACGGCTGCAGCCATTTACTGCGATCCAGGATCTGCTGGATATGGATTTTGTTACTCGCAGCACGGCGATTTTGAGTTATCTGGTTGGCCCTGTCATGACGGCAGATGACTTAAAGGACAGTGTCTCAGCAGCATTTGATTTTCCGCTTGAGCTTGAACAGGTGTCAGACCAGGTTTATGCGCTTGAATTGTTCCATGGCCCATCGCTGGCATTCAAGGATTTTGGTGCACGTTTTATGGCGCAGTGCCTCGCGCGGCTTGGGGACGGTAAGCGCGTCACCATACTGACTGCGACTTCCGGTGATACAGGTGCAGCGGTTGCGCAGGCATTCTATGCTCAGCCAGGTATTGATGTCGTCGTATTGTATCCGAAGGGTATGGTCACACCGCTGCAGGAGAAAATGTTTTGTACTCTTGGTGGTAATATTCGCACGATCGCCATCGAAGACGATTTTGATGCCTGTCAGCAGTTAGTTAAGCAGTCATTTGATGACCGGCAACTGGTTGAGGCTATTGGTCTTAACTCGGCCAATTCGATCAACGTTGCCCGATTACTGGCCCAGGTCTGTTATTACTTTGAAGCCGTTGCGCAACTGCCACGCGGTACCGAGCCGGTATTTTGTGTGCCCAGTGGCAACTTTGGCAACGTAACTGCCGGTTTACTGGCACATGCGATTGGTTTGCCAATGAAGCGCATGGTTGCTGCGACCAACCGTAACGATACCGTGCCGAGATATTTCCACTCCGGCAAGTGGGAACCGCGGCCAACCGTTGCAACCCTGACCAATGCAATGGATATTTCCTTGCCGAATAATTTCCCCCGGGTACTGGAATTGGGGGATCGTCATGGCTTGCCATTGCAGACATTATTATCATCTGTTTCGGTGTCAGACGATGAAACGCTTGATGCTGTGCGCATGCTGGATGCCAAGGGCTATCTTGCGGACCCACATAGCGCGCTGGCGTGGAAAGCTTTGCGCGACTCCCTGGATGAAGGGGAAACCGGTGTTTTCATGTGTACTGCGCACCCGGCAAAATTTGTAGAAACTCTGGAGTCTGCATTGAGTCGGCCTATAGATTTGCCTGCCGAGTTATTGGCAGTGGCTGAAAAGGAAGTTTTGAGTGCTGTGATGCCGGCTGATTTTGATTTGTTGCGTCAGTTTTTACTGGAGTCGCAGAAAGTTTAAATTTGTTACCAACTTTTCCTGCCAACAATTGTTATATAGGGCAGGGGGGGGATTTGTGTTTCATCAAGCTTGGGCCCCGGGTAAAACCGGGGCTTTTTTTGTTCCATTATTTGCGGGACAAAAAAATGGCGGACCAGGCTTGTGCAGAGCGCTGGACCGCCGGGAGAATTAGGTTGCCCCGGACTCTGGGTGGCCTGGTGAAGGAGGACAAGAAACACCAGTGCTTTCAAGAGCCGAGGTCTTTACACACGATTTACATCGAATTCCATTTCATGATCAAATCCGTATGATCATTTTCCTGTTAAGGCCATTTATCCTGGCCTCTAAAATCATGTGATTGTTAGAAAAAACCCCATCTTCTAATCCTGGCCGGCGGGGGGGAATAGCCTGCCTGGATGTTGGCGAAGACGGGGGTGTAATAGTGGTAGCGGGCGTTTGCTACCGGCAATCCCCCATAAAACTTTGTTACATCAACGTAATCCCATTACCAAAAACCATGTAGATATTGACGGAGATGGCCATCAGGGAGCTGACAACGACCAGCCGCATTACATTTCTCATTACCAAACGTTCCATCTTCAATCTCCTGCTTACTGTGTCAGGGTGCTGATCGATGAATTCCTTTCCATCATCAGCAATTTTCTTTCTGCCAGTTCGCATGCACTTAGCATGCGTTCGGTTGCTTGTTCAGAAACTGTTCCTCTCCGGCTTTCTATCATGTAGCGCCAAAACTCAATTTCTGCCTGCAACATATTTTCTTCGGTTTGCATTGGCTGCTTTGTCCGTTAGCTGCATTTGCGATGGGTGTACTTTAGGGAAAGTGGCCTGGCATCGCTTGACAATTAAGGACAAGGAGTTGACCGAAGTGGGCTGGTGATTGAAAATGACGGGATGCAGTATCTAATTACGGCGATTTAACCCTGCTATGTCAGTATTTGCGCCCGGGGTGGTTAATTTGTGGAGGACGATTGAGACCTATGGAATCGATCCTGCCCCCCTGTTCAAAGCTGAAAACATCCATGTTCAATTGCCTATAGACCCCTGTATACGGATTTCCTATGAAAAAGTGGACCGTATCAGGGCGAAAGTGGTGGAGTTGACCGGGGATGAAGCGCTTGGGCTACGTTCAGCATCGGTTTACCGAACTACCCAGTTCGGTGCTCTTGGCTATGCCTGGCAGGCCAGTTTGACCCTGCGACGGGCCTGTATGCGTCTGGAGCGTTTTATACGTGTGATGAATGACAAGGCCCGGGCAGTCGTTGAGGACCGGGATGGCTGTATGGTGGTGACGCTTCAAATAGATGTGCAGAGTGAGTCAGAGGTTGCCCGTGATGATGGCGCACTGGCCCTGGTCACGAGGATGTGTCGTCTGGTCAGTGGTGATGATTTTCGTCTTCATTCCGTGAATTTCAAGCATGCAGCACCCAGAGATATTAAGCCTTACTTTGAGTTCTTTGCTTGTGAGCTGAATTTCAACCAGGCAGAGAACCAGTTGCTGATTCCGTTGGCAGGAGCCGATGAGACCCTGGCCGGAGCCAGCCCGGAGTTAGCTCTGGTTAACGATAAGATTGTCACACAACGACTGGCGAGGCTGGACAAGGACGATATTGTTGCCCGCGTGAGGGCTGTGCTGGTCGATCAGTTACCGCTTGGTGGCATCAGTGATGACACAGTGGCCGAGGCCCTGTTTATTTCTGCGCGCACAATGCACCGCAAACTGGCCGACGCAGACAGTAACTTCAGGTCATTGCTGGTCGAAATGCGACGTAACCTGGCCGAGGCATATATCCTGGATAATAGTCTGACCCTTACAGAAATATCCCTGCTGTTGGGTTTTTCCGAGCCCAGCTCGTTTTCGCGTGCTTTTAAAAGCTGGACCGGCACAGCCCCGAGCGAAGCCCGCCAAGCCAATGCGGGCCAGGGAGACAAACCTTCGCAATAGCCGGTTATTACGTACGGTTCATGCCTTGAAAGCGGACATTTTGAGTCACAATCTACTTCGCTCAAGATGAATCAGAGGCTCTCTGGTTATTTAATATCCCCTCCGCTGCCTGGCGAATTTCAGGCCAGGCTGTCAGAGCTGCTGCAAATCCGGACCATGTCTGTTTCCAGAAACTGATCAATTCCTCTTCTTTCAGGCCTGCCGGTAAGCCGCTAACGGGAAAGTCTTTGCCGCTCGCTGTTTCAAAGCCGGCACCCAATTGTTCGATGCCCTGCTTAAGGTAGGTCTGCCACTCGTCCGGGGCGGATTGGCCCGCCTCCAGTAAGCTGGTGAGGTTACGCAACTGCTCAGTGGTGTCGCGCAGAGTGGCATCCTGGTGATCAGTAAGCAGTGTCTCTGTTGGCGCAGCGGCCAGATCTTTGAACCAGGCTGATACCGCCGCCAGGCGGTCTGCTGGCTGTTCTGCCTTGCAGTCGAATTTTCGCGCGACCAGTTGTTCATAAAACAACACCGGAAAAGAGGGCCCGGGTGTAAAGTCCCGGTCTTCATCCCGCCACTGTTTTAGCGGTATTGGCAGATGTGGTACCGCCCAGGGGTAGTCCAGTGAGAGGGCAGCCGGAAATATGAAATCCAGCAGGTAACCAAACAGGCGGTCTTCACGCCGCATAATAGGCATATACGGCGGTAACATTTCACGGTTATCAAAGCCGGTAATCTGCGACATATTCGGCCGGGGTGAAAAGTGTGGCTGAACGCGGCCGGTCCAGACCATGCGGGTGCTCAGGGCGTTGGTGGTCTTTTGCGGGGACGAAAGCATACGCTTGATCGAGTCCGGTGCCATGTCCGGTAGCCAGGTGTTTTTTCCGATACCGGGGCAACCCAGTGATCCGCATTCTGTCACCAGTACCGGCGACGTGGGACCCAGCTCATTCATCAGCATTACATGTGCCTTGTTCAGACCGGGCGGTTTCAGGTTGCTTGCGCCGAAAACACCAAGAGCAGCAGATAACGGCAAGCCCAGGCATCGCATATGGCGGTCAATCGGGTCCGGGTTGATGGGCTGGTGCTGGGGGATCCACTCCTGCTCGGAGCTGAAAAAATCTGCCTCGCGCGGGCTATCAGAGATTGAAATATCCGGCCTGAGCTGGCCGGGCTCAAACACATCACAGATCGTGTCGTCATCGAGCATGACCAGGCGACGGCCACACGACAGCAACAATGCCAGGTTGCGGGCCAGACCGCTGGTCCAGTGATCACGCCAGCGGGACTGGTCAGCGAGAAACCGTATGGCATCTTCCTGTGCCGGCAATTGCTGGCACAGGCTGTTAAGCAGTGATTGCTGTTCCGTTTGTCCGAAGTACTGCACCGGCGCTTTCATTGCGAAACTGTACTTTGCGGTCAATTCACGGTTTTGCCTGATATTGTCGGCATCGCGAGAGTCATCAACCACGTATAGCTGATGGAACTTATCCGTTGCACAATTGGTTTTGATGGACTGGAGTAAGCGCTCCAGCGCCGTCGGCCGCTCCCAGGTGAGGATGACTACCACCGGTTTATCAGCATTCGCATCAGTTTCTGAGGGTTCGACTTTACGCTTGAGATCATCACAGAATGTTCTGGCCGATACCATGATGCCGTTGTCCAGCATGGACTGTAATACCTGGCGTATATTGGCCTGTTGACCCTGCATCTCCGGATTGTTTGCGATCAGACGTGCGACGTGTTCGTCAAGCGTCCGAAACTGATCACAACTGGCCAGTGTTGCATGTACTTCCGGCATGACCACGGCCTGTTTTCCTGTGCGCCTATTGCGTAGCAGCAGGTTGCCACCGGGTACGGGGTAGACGTTGCACAGATCGAATGCGACGCGATCCGGTAGTGGTTTGAAGCCGCTGGAGTCGGGGCTTACCGGAACATTCATTGAGAAATCGGTTTTATTGTTCATCAAGAAGCTCTGAAAGTTTACGGCAGTACTCGCGGCAGGCAGGTACTGCCTGATAGGGTTCATTTGAGTAACCGGAAAGTGCTCTGGCGTGTTCTTCAGCTTCTAGTTTTAACGCCGTGCGCTCATCCGGCGGGTACTGCTTGAGTACCTCCAGGGCCAGTTGGCCGGCAGCCGTGCATTGCTCAAGATCGAAATCGTATAGTCTTGGTTTTACTTCCGGCATTTCGTAAATGGTCTGGCAGTAAATCACCTGCCCCCACTTCTCTTTGAATTCAGTGACACTCAGCTGTTCAATGTCGAGTGCTGCAAGCGGTTGAGCAAGCAGTGAAAAAAACAGGGCAATCGCCAGCGGTGCCAAGAGCTTAAGTTTAGTTTTCATATTTGTGTTTGCAGGTAAATGTGTTGGCAGAATTGTAAGGTAGCAGGCCGGCGCTGTCCTGTTTTTGTTGCCGGAGGTGGCACAAAAGAATTATTCCGCCCATAAAAAACAGGCACTTCAAAAATGAAGTGCCTGCCTCTATCAACCCTGTACTTAAAATCCTGGCGGTTTTGTCTGAATCACGTGGTGAAACTTTTTGGTATATACACCCTTATTATAATGTTGTTTCACATCGGCTTTTCAACCGCCCGGAGTACAGCGGGTGGCGAAATTTTAAGTGCAATTCGAACCGGAGTATTTGACCCTTGTTACCCAGCAGAGTTGCTGATCAGATAATTCAGGACCCCCCCCGACATCTCTAACCTGCTGTAATAATACTGCAATATTGGCTAAAATGCAATATTGGCTAAAAAAGAGCAAAAATGGTGTTTTAAAGGGGTCTGCAAAAGTCTGTTTTGGGTTTTAGAAGGCTCCGGTGTGCCGAAATGAATGTCACACAACCACTGGAGTGGTTGTCAGGATCATATTAAAATCACCACCACTTATGATGAACCCGTATATTTCACCAGTATCCAGCCGCACCTGTCCTTCGCCATTATCCGGGATACTGGTGAAACATGCGGGTTAGCCACAGTATAAAAACCCCGACCGGCCCACTCGAATACAGCATTACCCATCGATCCAGGGTCACAAGGCGCCTGCATCTGGAGCTGGATGATCAGGGCGGGTTGGTGATCGTGGCACCCGGTCATTGGAGCAAGGCCCATATCAGTGCAACGATGGCTCAAAATACAACACGTATTGTCAGGTTCCTGGCGCGGGCCCGGCAGCAACAGTTGGGCCCTCTTTGTTATCAGAGTGGTGAGCAGCATCTATTTCTTGGTGACAGCTACCAACTCGATACTGGCCAAACCAGCCGCAATCCCGTAGGCGTTTCAATCTCCGGCAATGTAATCGGTGTTCGTACACGGCAAGCAACGGCAGACTCGGTCAAGGCAGCCCTGCATTGCTGGTATCGGGATCAGGCTTTAGCTGTGTTCGATGAAAGACTGCAGATTATTGCGCAGAAAGCATCCTGGGCTGAGAGCAGGGCTATTCCGCTCAAGCTGAGGCGGATGAAACGTACCTGGGGGAACTGTTCCTCAGCGGGGCTGATAAAACTGAATACACATTTGATCAAAGCTCCGCTACGATTGATTGACTCGGTGATCGCGCATGAACTATGCCACCTCGTGCAGATGAACCACGGTAAGTCATTCTATGCATTGCTGGAAAGCCTGAACCCGGACTGGCGTCGGGACCGGGCGGTGCTGCGTACAAGCGGGTTCATTTATTTGCGGGAGTAATATTTTTACATACCGCCAGTTCATACATTGTGAGATTAAACTAAGTATCGATGTTGTGGTCACATTAAGTCCACGGGGAATAAAAATAAAAGTAATGATTCATCTGGAACAAATCAGCCGCATCTACAAAATTGGCGGGCAGTCCATTCATGCACTGGATGCTGTCGATCTGGATATACAGGCAGGCCAGTTTGTCGCAATCATGGGGCGTTCCGGTTCCGGCAAATCAACCCTGTTGAATATGCTCGGCTGTATGGACCGTCCTGATAAAGGTGAATATTATCTGGATAAGAACAAAATAAGCTCCATGGATGATGATGAGTTGTCTGCAGTGCGTAATCGCTACATGGGCTTTGTGTTTCAGAGTTTTCATTTGCTGCCACGTTTAAGCACCCTGGAAAATGTATTATTGCCCAGACGCTATCATACCGACGGTGTGCAGGACTCCGATCGCCAGAAAGCCATTACTTTGCTAAAGCGGGTAGACCTTGAAGATCGTATGTTGCACAAGCCGAATGAACTTTCCGGCGGCCAGCGGCAGCGTGTCGCTATTGCACGATCCCTGATTAATGATCCAAAGGTTCTGTTGGCTGATGAGCCGACGGGCAACCTCGACAGTTCTACTTCCGATGCCATCATGGGGCTGTTGAAAGAGCTTAACGATGATGGACAGACCATAGTGATGGTGACCCATGAGCCCGAGATTGCCGAGAATGCACAGCGACAGATCATCATGCGCGACGGAAAGATTCTGCAAGATCATGCGCCCTGAACGGCTTAAGAAGCTCCTGCTGGCAAGCTTGCTGTTGCCGCTGGCAGCGCTGGGTCAGGATCAGGCTATGTTATTTACCGGGGAAGTCTATTCACAACAGGCCCAGGAGATATTTGTTCCATTAACCAACAATTGGCAAGCCCGTATCAGCATGATGTTGCCTGAGGGTACGGAGGTCAAAAGTGGGGATGTCGTGGTGGAATTTGATGGCTCCGATGTTGCACGGCAACTGGAGCAGCAGTTGGAAACCCAACGTACCGAATTGGCCAAAACCGAGCGTGATATTGCCAAACTGGATAAAGAACTCACTCAGGCGGAGTTTGAGCTCAAGCGCACCGGCATAACACTGGAACTGGCAACGTTAAAAGCGGGTATACCGGAAGGGTTAATTGGTGGGTTGGAATACTCTGAGAACAAACTGGCAAAAGAAAAAGCCATCAAGGCCTTTGAAGATGCAGCAGAGATGCTCAAGGACAGCCGGCAAAAAATTGTGGACCGTGAGCAGCAAGCGAGTCTGGACAAGCAAAGGGGAGATAGCCAGGTTGAGTTTTGGAACGAAATGCTGGCATCTTTTATGATACGGGCAGTTCAGCCGGGTTTTGTTATCTATGGCAAGCACCCATGGAACCGGACCAAATTTCAGGAAGGGGATACGGTGCGGACCAGCTTCAGGGTGGCCCAGATTGCAGACACGTCCGAACTGGCTATTCATGTATGGATCAACAGCATAGATCGCCCGAGAATAAACGAGGGTGCAGCGGTCAGTATCAGACTGGATGCTTTACCCGGTGAGCAGATTGAAGGTCGTCTCGAGTCGATTTCTGACAGCGGCGCGAAGCGGGCGGAGTGGGGGCAAGCCCTGTACTATGAGGCTGTTGTGATTTTTGAGGCTGCACAGATGCCGGGGTTATTGCCGGGTATGAGTGCATTGGTGGAGCCACTTTAATGAGATTCTTATTAGCAAGAGTGAACATGAGTTTGTTGCTGCTTGTCGGGGCCATGCTGGCTGCCTGTTCTCCCGAGCAGGGTCAGGTGGCTTTGCCGGCAAAGGAAAACACTGATGTTGTTCGTGTTACCGGCGAAATCGAGTCGGCCAACTCCGCATACTTCGGTCCGCCGGCAGTGCCCAATATATGGCAGTACACCATTGCATTTATGGCCAAGGAAGGTCTCGAAGTTAAAGCAGGCACGCCTATCCTGAAATTTGATCCGCAGGAATTGTTGACCCAGCTAAGGGATAAAAGCAACGCGCTCAATGAGAAACAAAAGCAACTGGAGAAACAGGAAATTGTCGCCCGGGAAGTGATTGCCGAGCTCAAGCTTAAGCAGCAGGAAGCGATAGCGGAATTGGAAAAAGCCGGCTTGAAAGCAGATATTCCGGAGTCATTGATGGCCAGTCGCGACTACAAGGAGTACCAGCTTATCCTGAAACAGGAGGAGCTTACGCTGGCGCTGAGGAATATGGAGTTGCAAAAAGAGCAACGGGTGCAGGATACCGAGATTAATATATTGAAACGGGAAATCGCAGTTCTCGAAAGTGAAGTTGCCAGCTTTCAGAGCTCAGTCGATGCCATGACCGTCAAGGCCGCCGGCTCTGGTGTCGTGATTCACACCGTGGATCGCAGAAACAATAAACATGAGGTCGGTGACAACGTCTGGATGGGTCGCCGGGTCATGGAACTACCGGATTTATCGAAATTGCAGGTACACCTTGAGGTGCCGGAGCGGGAATCAGCCCGCATCGCTGTGGGCCAGCGGGTAAAGTTTGTTGTTGATGCGGTACCCGATGAGCAGTTTTACGGGGAAATCATTGAGCTTGCATCGGTGATCCATACCAAGTCACGCAATCAGCCTGCGCGTGTGTTTGATGCCACTATCAGCATGAATGACCCGGACCTCTCCATCATGCGTCCGGGCATGAGTGTGTCCGCCGATATTTACCTTAAAAGCAGGGCCGGCAAGGGCCCATGAAAATACTCAGTGTACTGATTATGAGCGTCTTGCTTGGGGCTTGTGGCCAATCATCCATGGACAATGTGGAAACGGTCACGGTGGGCAGTGGGCTGTTTGAGATCACCCTGTTTGCCAAGGGTGAGCTACGGGCGGCAGAATCCACACCTATCAAGCCACCGCAGGGAAGTCGCAACCCGCGCACCATAGAATGGATGGTTCCCGATAATAGCTGGGTGACCAAGGGAGACCTGGTTGCAAGGTTTGATTCATCCAATGCACAGCGGGGCACTCAGGACGTTGGCATCGAGTTAAGTAAAGTTGATTTACAGGTTTTATCCAAACAACGGGAACTGGATCGTCAGTTGGGCGAGTTGGGTAATGAACTGGAACTGGTCGATATTGAAAAACTCATGGCAGATGAGTTTTCTATAGATAATGAGCTGGCGTATTCACGTTTTGAGATTATTGACGCGATGCGTGACAAGGATTTGCTGGACTATCGTTCCGGGCATCTGGAAGGCAAGAAGGGTACCTACCGTGACCGGGAGGGAGCAGAAGAGGCTGTACTCAATGCAGCCAGGGCAACCCAGGAATCAAAATATGCAGAGCACAAAAACCAGCTGGATAATTCTGCAATTTATGCGCCACACGATGGTTTTTTTGTCTATGAAAAAACCTGGTTTGGTCAGAAGATAGATGTCGGTAGCACCCTCTTTCCCGGCAACAAGATCGCCAGCATTCCTGATCTGGAACAGATGGAAGCCGTCCTGCATGTTCTGGAAACCGAGGCGGTTGGTATCGCTGAAGGATTGTCAGCGGTGGTTACCATCGACGCGTTTCCTGACCGGCCATTACAGGGCTCCATCACCAAGATCAGTGCCACCGCATCGCCGATAGAACGTGACAGCCCGGTAAAGTATTTCACTGTGACGGTGACCCTGGACAAAGCTGACCCGGATTGGATCACGCCCGAGAGCCAGGTTGAGGCAAGTATCGCGATAAACCGCATTGAGGACACCATATTCATCCCCAATCAGGCCATATTTTCCGGTGAAGATGGCGACTGGGTGCTAAAGCGCAAAGGCAGGGGCCTTTTAAGGCAGGAGGTCGAACTGGGCCTGCGTGGTGCAAACCGCTCACAAATTATCAGCGGGCTCGATAAAGATTCTGAAATTGCACTTTTCCCACCTAAAGAAAGCAGCCCGGACGGGGGCCGCTCATGAACCTGATTCAGGGGCTGGGCACCGAGGACCTGTGGCACGCTATTGAGCAGTTGCGACAACATAAACTCCGTACCGCTCTGACTTTGCTCGGCATGGTCTTTGGTGTCGGTGCTGTGATCGCGATGTTGAGTATTGGTGAAGGCGCAAAGCAAGAGGCTTTGCGGTTGATCGAGTCCATGGGCTTGCGCAACATTCTGGTTGAGGCGCGTGATTTTGATCAGGACACGCTCACGGAAATTCGTGAACACAGCGTTGGTCTGTCACAAAGTGATGTGCGGGCTATCATTCAAACGCTGCCAAGCGTGGAAGGCGTGAGTTCCGAGAAAAAGATCAAGGCCTGGAACATGTTTTCAGATCAGGCATCATCGGACTCACAGGTGTTGGCCGTTTCACCGGAATATTTTGCCCTGGCCAGCTTGAAAATAGCGACTGGCCGTACGATTAACGAAGAAGACAACAAGTATTATGCCCAGGTGGCAGTGTTGGGCGCGCAAGCTGCCAGCAATCTGTTTCCGGAGGATGCAGACCCGCTCGGCCAGGTAGTAAAAGTGAATCACCTTTGGGTCAAGGTCATTGGTGTGCTACAGGACCGTGACCTGAGCAAGGACGAGTTTGAAGGTGTCAGCCTCGGTGGTGATCGCAACCGCGTATTCATTCCACTGGAGACAGCGCTTAAACGATTGAAGTTTGAACCACTCGAGGGTGAGCTTGACTCCATCAGGTTAAGGCTGGACGAGCAGGCAGATCCACAGCTGGCAGCCTTGACGGTTAACCATTTGCTTTCCCGTCGCCATGGCGAAGAGAAAGATTATGACATCATTATTCCGGCAGCCCTGTTGAAGCAACAACAACAAACCCAGCAAATTTTTACCATCGTCATGTCTGCCATTGCCGGGATTTCCCTGTTGGTCGGCGGCATAGGTATCATGAATATCATGCTGGCAACGGTACTTGAACGCACCAAGGAGATCGGTTTGTTGAGGGCGCTGGGTGCGCGTAAACGAGATATCCAGGTGCAATTTCTGGTGGAGTCTGCCACGGTTGCAGCTCTGGGAGCGTTTATCGGAATCTTCTTTGGTCTGGCGCTCGCGTTTGTTATCCAGCAGTTTGCCGGTTGGCCGGCAGGCTGGTCGCTGGTGGCCATCGTGCTGTCAGTCAGTATCTGCCTGATTACCGGCATCGTGTTCGGCTGGTATCCCGCCCGTCAGGCGGCTGCCCTTGATCCTATTAAAGCTCTGCATGCTGAATAATCTGATGAATCGCGACCAGCAAGCTGGTCCCTCCCACATGCTTTATACCCTCCCACATGCTTTATAATATTGCTTATGAAATTTACTACTCCTGATATTTGTGATGATTTTTTCTCTGAACTGCAGATTCTTGAACCCTTGTTTAATGAATATGGCGGTAAGGAAAAATTCCACGGCGAAATCGTTACCATCAAGTGTTTCGAAGACAACTCGCTGGTAAAGCAAACCCTGGGAACCGATGGCACCGGTAAGGTGTTGGTGGTTGATGGGGGTGGCTCGCTGCGATGTGCCCTGCTCGGTGATATGTTGGGTGCCATGGCCGCAGATAATGGCTGGCAGGGTGTCATTATCAATGGCTGCGTTCGTGATGTGGAAATTCTCAAAAGCATCGACTTCGGCGTGAGAGCGCTCAATTGTCATCCACTCAGGTCGGATAAACGCAATGAGGGCCAACTCAATGTGACGATAGTGTTTGCCGGTGTTGAATTTACGTCCGGGCAGTATTTATATGCCGATGAAAACGGTATCGTGGTGGCACCGGGGCAATTGGAGTTGAATGCCTAAGAGACCCTTTGCCGGGTCAGAATTGGCCAGTAAACCCACAAAAATATAGCAAATGCAGATATCCAGCCAAGTGCTGACAGGTTGATCATCAGCAGGTAATGTTCACCCGTCATGGGTCCCAGCACCCGGATCCAAACAGCAATCATTAACAACCAGTAAGCCAGCACGGTTGCACGCGCAACCTGCAACGGCCGACCGGTATGGCCCAGCGCTACCCTGCTGATCACCGCTAGCACCGTGGTGCCGATCGCGCCCATGGTCAGTGCATGCAGGGCCGCAGTTGGAGTGAACAACCAGCCGAATACTGAGCAAGCCAGCAATGCATAGCCCAACGGCAGCCATGCATATGCGGCGTGTAGTACAAACAGTAAAGGATTTGATATCGTCGACAAGCCCCTCCAGCGGCTTAATCTGAATGCGTGCACGATGGCAGTGATCAAAGCAAGGCCGCCGGTGACAGGGTGTGTCGGTAGCAGGCTGGCAGCCAGACCAACGGTGATGGTCAGCCATAATGCCAGCGTGTTAACCGTTTCGTTGTTAACGGGCAGCCGGGATTTACCCTGCATACGTAACCAGTTGCCGGTGAAAGCAGGCACGATACGTGCTGCGATGATGGCGACCAGCACCAGCACGCTGTGAATGAGCAGGTAAATGGCAGGCCTTTCGACACCAGGCAAGACCTGGGTGGTGCCGAGGTGGTATAAGCCGTTGAGCAGCGCCACGATCCCGATGATCAGGATAAGCACATAGTTTCGTTTGCTGTTGCCGGCAATAATCTCGCGGCCGAGCAATATACACAGCAACACCGGAAACAGTATATCCAGCATAGCCACCAGACCGGCTGGCAGCCAGGCCGTGAGCAACATAGCAAACCTCCCTGCCAGCCAAAGAGATATAAGCCAGGCTAATGGCGCGCCATGTATTGCGGGGCGGGAGGTCCAGTTGGCCACCGCAGTGAGGCTAAAGCCGGCCACGGCAGCCATGGCAAAGCCTATGAGCAGTTCATGGCTATGCCAAAAAGGTGAAATCCCGCTCAGACCTGATCCCTGCAGTGTCATGACCCACAGCAGTACGGTCAGGATGGCAATCATCGGGGCCAGCACAAAGAATGGCCGGAAGGCATAAGTGAGTAAGACAGGTGTTTTATTGTTCATGGCGCATAGGCTAGCCGGAAATACCGGCCATTGCCACGATGCAGGTCAGCTAAAACTAGTTTCCTGAAGATTGCTGATACTCAAAGGCGGTCACGCATTCGGGTAAGTCATAAAACAGCGCGGTACGACCACCCATGCGGTTGCCGTAGTCTGCGTAGAAAGTGACGCATTCGTCACGACCGGGAAGCTCTTTGTTGGCGACACATTCTTCGACAAATTTTTTCTTCATCGGCGTCAGTTTTTTCTGCCGCGCGACTTCGCACACACTATCAAGCTTTGCCTGTTTTTCCTCACGGGACTCATCGGCTGTGGCCGGGATGCCGGTGGTGACTGCCAGTGAAATGACTATCAGGAACGGAAGGGTTTTCATGTCAGCTCCTTTTCAGTGAACCGTTATTATACAACACTTGATAGCGCGGTCCGAACCGGTAGCTGATGAGAGGGTTCCGGCTGTGCTTCACAGTTCTTCTTGACCTACCCATTTACGCACTTTTGGTGCCTCGTAGGATGCAAAATGGTCCAGCATGGCTGTCGGTTCATGGGCTGTTATCAGCATGGGGCGGTAAAGCTGGCTAACGAACTGCTGTTCGAAAGCATTTTCCAGAAAACCAATCAAGCCGTCGTAATAACCGCCAATATTAAGCAAGCCACAGGGTTTGTGGTGAAAACCCAGCTGTGCCCAGGTGAGCACCTCAAAGATTTCCTCCAGTGTTCCCCAGCCCCCGGGCAGGGCGATAAAACCATCGGCCAGATCAGCCATCATTGCTTTGCGCTCATGCATGGATGCAACCACGTGCAGTTCTGTGAGCTTGTCATGGGCAACCTCTTTTATCGCGAGACTGCCGGGGATGACACCGATTGCTTCACCACCAGCCTCCAGCACGGCATCAGCCACAGCACCCATAACACCCACTGCGGCACCACCATACACAAGCCCGATATCACGGGCACATAATGCCTGTCCAAGCTTGACCGCAGCCTGACTGTAAGCCGGATCTTTGCCTGCGCTGGAACCGCAATATACACAGATTTTCTTGATGGTCATTATTTTTCCTGTTATGGGCTTGCAAGGCGAAGCGGCACTTCGGACAGTACCGTTTTCCACGGAAACTGTGGTCCCGGGTCAAGTTTACGTCTGATCAGGATTTCGGGATTATCATCTGCCGGGATGCGGTCCTGATCGAGTTGTTCGTGCCCGGCGATGAGTTGCAGGCCCGGAAGCTGGTCGACAAGATAATTCAACAACAACACCAGCGCACGTATCTGCGCATCTGAATAGCTCTCGGTCATGCTTTGATGCTGTGAGTGAAACCAGTTCGGGTAGCGCCCGATATTGACCAGCTCGACACCAATACTTTCCAGATTATGCCCACGCACATGATGAGCAACCCGGTTAATAGGGACCCACTCCTCGGTATTGCCGTCACGGTCGATGTAGAAGTGCCCGCTGTTGCCGGTGCGACTCTGCTTATGTACCAGTTTCCCGCCCCAGCTTCTTGCCATCTCGAGGTCCGGCAACTCGGTACAGTGGATAACCACCGTCTTGATAAGGTCAAATGCCCGGCAGTCCAGGCGTTGGGTATAGGGCAAATGTCGCTTGCGCCGAACAGGGGTATCCAAAAGCCGTACTCTTTAACTGCCAGAGATTAACCCTGTTGCAGCAGGATCCGCAGATCAATGATGGCCGCATTCGCGCGGGATATATAGTTCGCCATGACCAGTGAATGATTGGAAAACATACCAAACTTGTTACCATTTAAAACCATCGGTGAATGCAGGGATTCCTGAGTGGATTCCAGTTCCCGGATGATCTGACGGAAACTGATCAATGCATTTTTCTTGCGTAATACATCGTGAAAATCCTGCTCCATGGCTTTTAGAAAGTGAATCAGAGCCCAGGTGCTGCCACGTGACTCGTAAAACACATCATCAATTTCAAGCCATGGGGTTTTTACTTCCAGATCGGCAGCCGTGGCAGTTGATTGCCTTGCCGCAGAATCTCCGGCCAGGTCGGTATTCAGGCGTTGCTGGCCGACACTGGCGGACAGGCGCTGGGACAAGGATCCCAGACGTTTCTCTACCAGGCCTAACCATTCACTGAGGTTGTCCGCACGGGCATAAAATTGTGCACTGGGCTGGTTTGGGTCAGATAAACGTAGCAGGTAAGACTCCAGGTATTGCATAGCCTCCTCGTATTTCCCTTCCGTGGCGGGAATCAGCCAGCGGTCATTGGCATAATGGAAAAGTGGGTCCGCCTCTGAAAGATCAGGGTCTTCTGTTGACTGGGTTTGTGAGCGGCTGAAATCATTGCGCATCGTGCGCGCCAGATCACGCACCTGCGTCAGCGCACCAAACTCCCAGTTGGGTACGTTATCCAGCAAAATCCATGGCGGCATAATGTCGTTGGATATGTAACCACCACGCTTTTGTAATAATTCGTTGACGACCTCAATCAATGCGGAAGTCGTTGTTGTGCCGGTTACATTGGCGTGCCCATGTACCTGGGCGTGCAGCCGGGCACGTTCAACCGGGTCAAATACGGGTGGTTCATAGTTGTACCAGAACATCAGGGCACCGCAGATGATGATGAGTGCGGAAGGAACCGCTATCAGGAGTTTACTTTTCATAATGTGACGATAACAGGTTTTCAGGTAAAGGCGTGTGCCGGAAGTCTAAAAACCGCAAGAAATTTGGAAGCGGATCGGGTTCAGGCACCTGCCCTGTCAGTTATTATAGAGCTGCGCACCATGGCGTCACCAGTCATGACCGGCTTCCGCCCGGATATATTTCAATTAAATTCAATTTGAGTGACCTTTATGCGCGCTGTTTTCTTCACAATCTGAGATAATACCGCTCAAATACAGGGTAACCCAATTTGTCCCCCCGGCATTAATATGACTAATGGCACTAAAATACTTGCCTTAAAAGCGTCAGTCTGTGCCTTGTCTCGCCAGGGGTGGGTTTTGACCTTGTTCGACCAGATTTGCAGGCTTAAGTAAATATAAGGGCCGGTGGGAGTGAGAACGGATGAATATGAATTTTGAACAAGCCAGGTTCAACATGGTGGAGCAGCAGGTAAGGCCGTGGGAGGTTCTTGATGAACGCGTGCTCGGCCTGCTGGAAACAATCCATCGTGAAGACTTTGTACCCGTGCGCTACCGGAAAATGGCATTTGCAGACCTGGCTATACCATTGGCTTGTGATCAGACCATGATGAAACCGGTGGTCGAAGGGCGGCTGTTGCAGGCCCTGGGCTTACAGCCTGATGAAACGGTGTTGGAAATAGGTACCGGTAGTGGGTTTATAACAGCCTGCCTGGCGCAAATGGCCAAGCGTGTTGTCAGTGTTGATATTTTTGAGGAACTTTCCTCCGAGGCTGCCGTAAAGCTGGAGGAAAAAAACATCCGGAATGTTGAGTTGGAAACCGGCGATGTTATGCTCGGTTGGCAACCGGAACAGGCACACGATGTCGTGGTGGTGACCGGGTCTGTACCCGTCGTGCCGGAACACTTCCTCGGTTGGGTTAATCCCGGTGGCCGTCTGTTTGTTGTTTGTGGTGAGTCACCGTTGATGGAAGTCAGGTTATTGACCCGGCTGAATGCGACGGACTGGCGTGAAGAAAGTCTGTTTGAAACGGATTTGACACAGTTGGTTAATGCCGACAAAGCACCGCAGTTTGAATTTTAAAGAAGTTTTGGGAGTTGAATATGCAGTTTAATTTTAAAAACCAAGGGCTGTCGATCGTTGCAGCATTACTGATTTCACCATTTGTCGTATCGTCTGCTTATGCTGTCGATCTGATGGGTGTACACGATCTGGCAGCCGACAGTGATCCGGGATTGCAGGCGGCGGCCTATCGTAGAGACGCCACTGGCGAAAACAAACGTCAGGCGCTGGCAAACTTTTTGCCGAGCCTGAACGGTTCAGCCGGTTGGACTCAGGGTGATAACAAAACGGATATTGATGGCAACAGAGTTTCTAAAAATGATGTTGATACGGACAATTACCGGCTCGATTTACGTCAATCTATTTATGACCAGGGTAATTACGAGCAAATGGATATTGCACGCGGTCAGTTGAGTCAGGCCGAAGCTATTTATGACTTTGCCTATCAGGATTTCCTGGTGAGAGTAGCCGGCCGTTATTTTGCCGTGTTGACCGCGCAGGACGGTGTTATTTTTGCAGAGGCTGAAGAGAAGGCCTTGCAGAGACAGTTTGACCAGGCGGAACAGCGCTTTAAAGTCGGCTTGACGGCAGTGACAGATGTGCATGAAGCCCGTGCCAGCTGGGATATTGCGCGTGCCCGTGCCATCGTTTCAAGAAATAACCTGGCTGATGCCAAGGAAGGTCTGTACGAGTTAACCGGCCAGTATTTTGATGAAATTGATCCACTGCAAGATGAGTTACCATTGGTCAAACCGACACCGGACAGCACGGAGGAGTGGCTGGATATTGCAATGCAATACAATCCTTCAGTCATTGCAGCCCGTATGGGTGTTGAGATAGCGGATTCTACGGTACGTTATGAGCGCTCCGGTCACTATCCGACCCTGGACCTGGTGGCAAGCCTCAGCCAGTTTACTAATAATGATTTTGTCATCCGTGATGATTTTCAGAACCCGATTGCCAACACAGATATGGTGAACAACGATAACCGTATCGGCTTACAGTTGACGGTGCCGATATATCAGGGCGGCGCGGTCTTCTCCCGGACAAGGCAAGCCCGTTATACATTCAACGCGGTCACCGAAGATCTGGATCAGCAGCAAAGAGCTACGGTCAGGGCGACCAATAACGCCTATCGTGCAGTGATTGCGGGTATTGAGCAGGTACAGGCCTTTGGTCAGGCGAAGATTTCAGCTGAAAGTGCGCTGAAAGCTACCGAGGCCGGGTTTGAAGTGGGCACACGTACCATTGTGGATGTTTTGATCGCTCAGCAGAGCTATTATCAGGCACAGCGGGAAAACTCGCTGGCCCGTCACACCTACGTTGTTGATCACCTGCGTCTTAAAGCTGTCGCAGGCGTATTGGCTACAGATGATCTGCTTAAAGTGAATAATATTCTGAAATAAACGATGACGTCATCCCTGCGAATGCGGGGATGACGCTGCCGCAAGTTGAGTTTTAAAGCTGTTTTTTAATAGCTGCCAGTGTTAACTCCAAAGCACCCTTGTTCTTCTCCATCAAAGCCAGGCCCGCCCGCCCCATACGGTCACGAAGTACGCCATCACTCAGTAGCTGCAGTGCCACATCCTGAAACTCCTGTAGATTATTAACACGTAAAGCGGCTCCGCTCTCAATCAGCTCGTTGACAATTTCCTTTGCGCTGACCGTATTCGGGCCAACCATAACGGCTTTACCCATGGCTGCGGGCTCCAGCGTATTATGCCCGCCCTGCCCGCCCATACTGCCACCGACAAAAGCTGCATCGGCACAGGCGTAGTAGCTCATCAGTTTGCCCATGGCATCGATGACATAACACCCGGTTTGTTGCGTACAATTTTCACCTTGGCTAAATAGTGCCACCTGCAAACCTGCTGATCTGGCTGTCCGGGCGGCGTGTTTAAAACGCTCCGGATGGCGCGGGACCAGGATCAATAGTGCGTCGGGCAAGTGCTTTTGTAACTCGATAAATGCAGGAATGATGATATTTTCATCGGCCTCATGTGTGCTGCCTGCGACCAGTACGGGTCTTGATGCACCCCATGTCGAACGAAGTGCCTGTCCCTGTTCAAGCAGGCTGGCTGGTACCTGCAGGTCGAACTTAAGGTTGCCTGTTACCTGAGCGTTTCGGGTTGGTGTGCCGCAACTAATCATGCGTGCGGCATCGCCGGTGCTTTGTGCGCCCAGCCAGGCCACAGACTGCAAGG
>Ga0164313_10001035_pt1 | contig 23972 bp, 27 predicted proteins | sample GuaBasSedimGuay4_FD_113735 | JGI IMG/M metagenome (GOLD analysis project Ga0164313, IMG submission 113735) | Subseafloor sediment microbial communities from Guaymas Basin, Gulf of California, Mexico - Guay4, Core 4569-4, 0-3 cm | ecosystem: Environmental > Aquatic > Marine > Hydrothermal vents... | reverse complement strand
TCTTCCTCTTGGCTCAGTTTTGTTATCTAGTCGCGCACCAATTGGGCATCTTGCAATAAACACAAAGCCCATGTGTACAAATCAAGGCTTCAAGAGCCTTATCCCGCAAGATCGAATTTTTAATAGATACCTGTATTGGGTTCATAAGGGCTCTGTAACTGAACTACAAAACATGGGGCATGGTTGCACCTTTGATGAATTATCAAAAGGACTGCTTGCGTCACTTGAAATCCCAGTCCCGCCCCTGAACGAACAACGCCGGATCGTGGCGCGGATTGAGGAGCTGACCCGCCGCGCCGAGGAAGCCCAATGTCATTCGGAGTTATGGGCAATCTGTTATTGCAAAACAAATTAAAAAACAGCATGTTAAGATTAGTAGTTTGCAAAAAATATGCTAAATCCATACGTCACCTTGAAAAAAAATAGGGTGGGGTGTGGAAGCTGTATTTTATTAGTTGGCAATCTTCTGCCATTTGTTTATACCGCTATAAGGCATCATTATCTGCAATTGAGAGAATTGCTAAAGAGGGAAGGAAGTATGGTGTCAGTTTACTAAGGGATTTAAACAATTTAATTGAGTTGAATTTAGTTAGACTGAAGGGATCTGCTCGACAATCGAACTGCGAGCTGGTCAAATAGTATTGCGACATCTTGCGACAAGTATTGTGAAACACGATTAAAATCGGTTGACATGAGCGCAAATGCGGTGTACACATAAAGTGTACTATTAATTATGGAGGCCATTATGTTGGAAGTCAATGTTAAGGACGCCCGTAGCAATTTTAGTTCATTGCTTGATAAAGTTGAGCGAGGCGAGGAGATTATTATAAAACGTCATGGTAAAAAGATCGCATGTCTTGTTGCATTAGGTGCCAAAGGCCGGCTCCCAAGCCTTAATAAATTTCGATCTTCTGTTAAGATAACCGGAAAACCATTGAGTAAAGTTGTGACTGATTTAAGAGATGGGGAGCGGTACTGATGGTATATTTTGATACAAGTGTTTTAGTTGCCTATTATTGCCCTGAACCTATCAGTGGGCAGGTAGAAAAGAAGATAAGAAAGATAAAACAACCGGCAATCAGCCCATTGACTGAAGTAGAGTTTGTTTCGGCAATTTCAAGAAAAATCCGGGAAAAGGGTTTGTCCCGGGAAGACGGCAATAGAGTAATTGGTCGATTTCAGTCACACATTAAAAATAGATTGTTTAGATGGATTCTAGTTGAGCACCAGCATTTTCAAATGGCAAAAAACTGGATCTCTCAATTCAATACTTCTCTCAGGACATTAGATGCTCTCCATCTTGCTATTGCGTCCATAAACAATTTAAATTTATTTACTGCGGATTTCAAACTTGCAGAATCAGCAAGGCTCTTTGGAGTTGAAGTGGCCATGATCGGGAACACATAAGGGGCCTGCTCTTGCCTTGTAAAACCAAATAAAGAGGGCAAAGATTTGCTTCACTCTGTTGAACGGGGATAATGGAAAATATATCCGGTGATTGTGCGATGATTTGCCGACTTGCAAAATTTGCTATCAATTTATGTTTTTTATAATCGGATGTGAATCGGCGCAGCCTTCAGCGTGATTTAAAAGGTTTACTGGATAAAGAGCTTATAAATGAGGTTGGTACTGGAACAACAGATCCAACACGTCACTATGTTATGGCCAAGCTGTGACATTGAGCTGTGACACGACCTCAATCAGACTTGGCATGGTAACAATGTTGCCGGGGCCCATGGCTCCGTCAATCAATACCAGAGCTCCTTTTTTGCTTCTCATTCTTCCACCATCAGCTTTGTAAAGGGAAAGTTTATCAGGTTACAAGTGAGCTAAAGTTTGCAACATCGGGGTAAACTTTACAAACTTATCATTTGTTTTTTGATCAACAAGTTGTTATGAATATTTAAACTTAAATTGAGCCGTTTATTGTGATAATAAAAAATATCATAACTTCAAGGAACGATTAGGGCTCGGTAAAAAATAACTTGGTAGAATTTGGGATGCAAAAATGCCAAGTTATTTTTTTCTGAGCTCTTAAGCATATCAAAGATAAATTCAATAGGTTTGCCGTATGGTGAAATGCATGTAGCTTGCGCAAACCCCTTGGAGGAAGGGAGTTATGAATGCTCAAGAATATTACCATTGTGTGATTGATCGTTTGAAAAACTGTTATCAATTCAGCCATTATGTCATTGCGTCCGGGAATGAGCTTTCGGCAGAGGCGCTGGATCCTGTCTTTCCGGCAATAGCCGAGCCGGTCAATCAACCTGGAAAGTTTACACTTCAAAGAGGCCTGCAGGTTCATCTTCCTGTTATCGGAGAAAAATCTCAGTCAGTGCTTATGCCGCTTGATTTTGAGATTTTTCTTGCAGAAGAAAACTACAAACTCTATAAAGACAGGAAAACCCAGAGAGAATTGTTTAATCAGATAATTCCTGTTATCCGTTTTCTTGAAAAGCTATTCCAATCAAGGAGCATTCCTTATCTTCTGGATTACACGCCTTCAGGCGGACATATTCTCTTTCAAAACCTTTTGGGATATCGAGCTACAGAAGAGTTAAAAAAAATCGGCTTCCTGGAAAAGGATCTTATTAAAGCATGTAATTTTATCGATCCTGATGATATCAGACGCTGGTATGGAATTTCGCTTGATGCAGCGCATATTTTTAGCGGACTCGGTAAGATTGCGGAGTATATCTCTCTTCTTACTATGACGGCCTTTAAGGATAACGAATCCAGTGGGCTGCTTCCGGTTACTATTTCCGATAGTTATGACCGCTGCATCAATTTTGACAATTCCTGGAGCGAAGGTTCACCTTTTATGCGTTCCATTCGGAGTCCTTTCAGCCTGCATAAGAAAAATCAGGAAAAATATGGAAAACATCATCAACCTCATCTTGTAGATGTGGTTGGAACCTGTTTTGATGGAAAGGATGCAAACGAAGAGACCGATATAGATTTTATTCTGGATTGCATGTGGGATCTGGAAAAGGCAGCAGACCGAGCGCAGAGCTTTTCCGGTTTCATACCATGCTCCAATGAAGGATTGATCGATTTTATTTGTGAATACAAGTCATCAGACCTTTATCTTTTTCACCGGGATTTTGAAAGCCAGGAAGATATTCCAAGGGGATTTGCCCTGTAATATGCAAAAAAAGAGGAAAACATTCCTGACTGGACAAGAAATATTCTTTACTTTCCGAATCCTTCGGCTCTTCAACCAAAAAAAATAATAGGTTTTGTTTACGATTTTTTTATCCATGCTCACTGGAAACCAAAACACATTGCAAACATTCTCCGAGATATGTATCAAAATCCTTCTTTCAACTGGACGCAAGATTTTTTTAAGTATCCGGCGGAAGAAAAAGCAAATTTCTGGGCAAGAACTTATAGTGCTGTTGCTCTCTGGAAAACCAGCAGAATAACTGTATGATTGAAGAATTTATGGATTAAAATCAACAGAATAACTTCAATTACTAAATTCGCAATTAAGCGAAGCAAATCCCTAAATTATGAATTTTAATGTATTGGTGTCTTTGTGTCCGAGCTATTAGATTTTTTCATTGGCAGGAGGAATAATTATGACTGAAGAGGGTATGATGCACCCAAGAGAAGTGCTCCTCAAGCAGCGCCAGGAGATATTTGCACGGCTTCGGCGGCTGGAATCTGATTGCAGATTCTTGAAGAGCGGGATATTGAGCTGGAAGAAGAGGCTCAAAAGGCTGATGAAACGTGTCTTTTCGACCAGTTGGATAAACTTGAAAAGGATGAGATCGAAGATATCGATCTGGCGTTGTGCAGAATTGCCGTGGGGAGTTACGGGATCTGTGAAAGCTGCGAGAAGCTGATTTCGTTGAAACGGCTGGAAGCACTCCCGGCCACCCGCCTGTGCCGCAGATGCGCACGAAGGTATGAGGAAAAACAAAAAAAGCTGCCTCGTGCCAGGGAGGTGATTACCTGTGCGGAACTGTCGGATGAATACAAGAATCTGACCAACGAAGAACTGCGGATGGTGATTCTTGAGCATCTCAGCAATGACGGTAGAGTCGATCGGGAAGAATTCGAAGTCTCTTGCCGGAACGGAGTAGTTTACCTGGAAGGTGTTGTACCAAGCGAGAACGAGCACCAGATTCTGTTGCGAATCCTGACCGACCTTATGGGCTTTGCATCTGTTGTCGATCTCCTGGAAATCAATGAATTGATATGGGAACGGGATGACCGCGCTCGAGGCAAAGCGGCTTTTAGACCCAGTGCCGATGTAGATGAAATCAGCGATGATGTGCTTGAATCCCAGGAAAAGGAAAGCCCTTACATGTTTCCCGACCGGCCGCCAGCGGATAAAGAATGATGACCGACAAGGAGGAGGAAATACCATGAAAATTCCATTGCAGATTACTGCCCGCAACTTTGATCTTACCGAGACAATCGAAGACGCGATTCGCGAGAAAACGCGAAAATTAGACCTCTTTTATGACCAGATCATGAGATGCCTTCCGTGCGGCACAAGCTCAGATTAAAGATTATGATAGAGAGCGGCGCGGGGATGTGAAACACCATGAAGAGACATCTCGCGCTGTTGTCAGCACACTCTTTCCGGAAAGAGGTTACGGCTTTCTGGCCACACCGGACGGTCGAGAGTTTTATTTTCATAAAAACAGCGTACTGGATGGTAAGTTCAAAGTTCTTAAGGTTGGAATGAAGGTACGTTTCGTGGAAGAATTAGGAGAAAAGGGAGCCCAGGCCAGCACCGTAAAAGTTAAATAGGAAATATGGGGGGTATAGGCACGCCCAGGGTAGATGCCCATGTTGGGTATCGTATGGCGATAATCGATGCTCTAAAACCAATTGTTCAGCTCTTTGAACTGCCCTGCTTACCGCTGACTGACTTAGACCCAATTTCTTTTCTACCTTAGTTCCTGAAATACCTAATTCCCTGACAGCCCAATTCATACATACCCTTTTGGGGATAATGGATGGAAAAACACCTTAACGAATATCGCCGAAAGATGTCTTTTGCCTTAACTTGCAGCAGGACGATTCTTTTTTTGCTTCTTACTTTCCTCTTCTTTCATGGAGAGATAAGAAAAAGTTTCGGAGAAGAAGGTCGTTTTTTAGATCATTTGGATGGAACAGTTACTGACAGGCTGACCGGACTTATATGGACAAGGAATGCTGATCCTGCCGATAATACATACGACTGGTTTCGCGCCCTTGATGCTGTTTTCCAGCTCAATGCAAAAAAATACTGCGGATATCACGATTGGCGATTGCCTAATGTAAACGAACTTGCAACCCTTATTGACAGAAGCAGGTATGCTCCGGCGCTTCCTCGCAGCCATCCTTTTTCCAATGTAAAAGTCTGGTACTGGACAAGCACTACTACTGCAGATTATGACAATCACGCATGGCGTATATATTGCTTTTTGGGACATATTGACTATGGCCACAAACACCATATGCTCAACCACGTCTGGCCGGTACGCACTGCGGGCAACGCCATTGATCTGATTCCAAAGACCGGACAGAATGTTTCTTACTATGCCGGAGATGATGGGGCGCTTAAGAGTGGAAAAGCCAGGCCTGAAAAACGTTTTTACGATCATGGGAATAGGACTGTTACGGATCATCTTTCCGGATTAATGTGGACAAAGGATGCAAACCTTCTGCACGGCAGAGGGAACTGGTTTGAGGCTAAAAAGTTTATCATGCGCCTCAATGCTGAAAAGCACGGCGGTTATAAGGACTGGCGGCTTCCGAAAGTGAAGGATATCAGAACACTGATCGATTGCAGCAAAGAAAATCCGGTTCTTCCTGATCGTCATCCGTTTTTGCATATAGCTTCAGGTATATATTGGTCATCTGAGCAGAATGTTCAGGATCCCGATTATGCCTGGTGTGTGGACATGAAAAACAGCAGAGTTGATTACTATAACAAGATCAATCACGCAGAGTATGTCTGGGGAGTAAGGGACTCAACCAGCCCGCCAATCCGACTATTTTTTACCATTGCCCTTCAACATTTGCTCCATCAGCTAAGAGCAAATTCCCTTCATTAAAGGCATTTACAGCATCTCTAACCGTGCCGCCGACATCATTCGCCACCTTAATCCCTGCAACTCCAAGTGTCTTAAACGCATTGGGTCCGCAGAAACCTGTAAGCAAAACCTCTGCGCCTTTGTCGCTTAACATGGCGGCAGCCTGAATTCCGGCGCCTTTAAGAGCGTTTACATTCTCTGAATTGTCCACAACTTCAAATTCAACGCCGTCTGTATCAACTATAAGTATATACGCAGCCCTTCCGAATCGAGGATCAACCTGTGAATCAAGATCTTTGCCTTTGGATGTAACAGCTATTTTCATTTTCTATTTTTCCTTTAAGCTAAGTTGTTCCACCGCCTCCGCAAACCTGGTCATTTGCAATAATTTGCAGTTTGTTTGCTATAAGATCTTCAACCACTGGTCTTATGTCAGCTCGTTCCGCATCATAATAGACATCAATACCCACCTGCTTGAACCCCATAAGCGGTCGCATGCCGATTCCTCCGACTACGAGAGCCTTAACTTTATGTTCTGCCAGCAGGTTGACAGGAATCATGCATCCGCCCTGGGCATGTTCCTGGTTCTGCAGTGTTGAAATATTTTTTATTTCTCCATTTTCCACATCAACAAATGTAAATACTTCACAATGACCGAAATGTCCTGCCCTGGTTCCCTCAAGACCACCCTGTCCGTTGGATGGAACTGCTATTCTTCCGTTTTCCATAATTAAAAATTCTCCTTATTTAATCAGTTTGTTTGTAATGTTTAAAATATTATTAAGGTACTGCAACAGATTTTCTGCATGAATTTTATCCGGCCGGGGCGGGAGTTGCATAAGAATGCCAAGCCCTTCGCTTGCCGCATGAAAATCCTTGGATGAAAGAGAACTTACTGCAGCACAATTGATCATCGGATTTGTTAAAACCAGTTTTTCCACGAATTTAAGACCGGTCATGTCGGAAAGCGATTCATCAGTAACTACCAGTTCAAAGTTATTAACTGAAATCATGGAAAGGGCATTGCGGCCTGACGTTGCACGGGAAATGTTCAGATCGACATTTTTTTCCATGTTTGATGCTAAATCAGCAAAAAAATCTTTATCAGAACTTACCAGTAATACATGAATCATTTATTTCTCCTGTATTAAGTTTTTTACATATATTATAATACAGTATTCTGCATATTCAATTAAAAATTTTCTATAAACCCTTAGGGCTCGGGAAAAAATAACTTGGCATTTTTGCATTCCGACTTCACCATATTTTTAACCGATTTTCAATCGCAAAAGTCCTCAAAATAGCTTGCTATTTGCGGTTTTGCTCAATCAGATCGATTAAATCTGCGGCAAATTCAGGCGCAAATTCTACCAAGTTATTTTTCCAGCCCCATGAAAGCCTTATCAACATGGGAAACAGCAGGCCAAAAAGGAAGCTCATCCTGTTAGAGCTGTAAAAGACAAAATCCACAGAATAAAAGTTTACGGCAAAGCCCAGCAACCCGAAGATTATCGAAATTGCAACCTTGTATGTGGTTATATTCTTATTCATTCATCCAACGCCTCCCTCACTTTGAGCGCCAAGCCTTTCGGCGTAAAAGGCTTTTCAAGGAAATTCAGATCCAACTCTAAAATACCGTGACGAACAATGGCGTTATCCGTGTATCCTGACATATAAATCACTTTTATCTGAGGATAAAGAGGCTGCAGCCTTTCTGCGAGTTCCTTCCCGCCCATTTTGGGCATTACCACATCGGTTAGCAACAGGTGGATCGGGTCCGCGTGATCCTTGCTGACCCTCAAAGCATTTTCACCATTTTCAGCTACAATGACCCTGTACCCATAGCTCTGGAGAACCTCTTGCGCAAATTTCCGAAGACCATCATCATCCTCCACAATCAAAACAATTTCAGAACCGCTAAGATCGCCCACCGGGGTTTGTTCTTTTTCCTCCGGCTCTGCATCCCCTTTCACCTTTGGCAGATAGACTTTGAATGTCGTTCCTTTCCCAGGCTCGCTGTAAACCCAGAAAAAGCCATTGTTTTGCTTGACAATGCCGTAAACTGTGGACAGGCCCAGTCCCGTGCCTTTGCCGACTTCCTTTGTGGTGAAGAAAGGCTCGAAGATATGTTTCTGGGTTTCTTTGTCCATCCCGCTGCCGGTATCGCTTACAGCCAGCATCACATAATGGCCTGGTGTCTCTTTAATACCGTGCTCGCGAAAATAGTTTTTGTCCAGAACAGCGTTGGCTGTTTCAATGGTAAGCTTGCCTCCCTGTGGTATGGCGTCTCTGGCATTGACCACCAAGTTCATGATTATCTGGTTAATCTGTCCGGAGTCTGCATAGACTTTCCACAGCTCTGGTTTTAAAACCGTTAAAAATTCAATATGTTCTCCGATCGTACGCTTAAGCATATTTTTTGTTTCGTTTATCCCTTTATTCAGATCTATAACCTCAGGCTTTATCACCTGCTTACGGCTGAAGGCAAGAAGCTGGCTGGTAAGAGATGCCGCCCTCTTTCCGGCTTTCTTGATTTCTTCTATTCCATTGCGTAAGGATTTATCCTTGATGACATCCATCAATGCAAAGTCGGCATTACCGATGATGACGGTCAGCAGATTGTTAAAATCATGGGCAATACCGCCGGCCAGAGTGCCTACGGCCTCCATCTTTTGGGACTGAGCGAGCTGGGCTTCGAGTTTCTTTTTCTCTGTGATATCAACAAAGCTATCGAGCAAGCATTGTTTACCACCCAAGAAGATAGTGGTAGCAGTTTTTAGAATGGGGACTTTTTTCCCATTTGCCATAAGCAATATATGCTCCGAGTTATCCACTTTTTGTCCAAGATCGGTAATCAGACACTTTCCCTTTTCCGCAGGGCAGATATACTTATGACACACCTGACCTATAATCTGTTCTTTAGGGGCTCCTATCATTCTGATGGCAGCAGGATTGGCATCAACAATTATGTGTGTTTCTGCATCGATGACCACGATTCCTGTTTGTATGGAATCCAGGGTGGTCTTTAAACGCTCTTCACTCTCCTGCAATGCCTCTCCTTTTTGTGCAACATCTTCCAAGATGCTCAGCAGTGACTCTCTGGCTTGTTCAGATTCTCTATAAAGCCTTTGAAGTTCCTTCTTGCTGGAGATCAGTTGCTCTGTTTTCTTTTTTAGTTTCTCTTCTGCTTCCACTCTCACCCGCACTTCATTAATAATTTTCTTATGAGCTATGCAGGCTTCTATAGCAACGCTTAACTTGATAGAAAGACCGGCAAGCAGATTTGCTAAAGGTTCATCTGCTATTTCCCTGCCGGCATAGACCAGATGAAGAATCGCCACATTGGTTACAGGCACAATCAATACGCATTCTTCTTTTTCTGTCAGGACAGGACAATACTGCAAAAAATCTTTGTCATCTTTGTTTCTAAGCACAAATTGCCGGCTTTTTTGTATTTGATTTAAAACATCCCGAAGATCCTTTATTTTGCCTTGTGACAGCACATCTTCTATATTAATTCCGGCACTTGCCACTGGCTGGAGTTTTTTCTCTCCATTTTTGACCCAGATAATACCGCGATGAGCATTCGTTTTATGCACAATCGTATAAATAACTTTGTGAAGCATTTCTGAAAGGTTCAAACTGTTACCAATGGCAAGCGCACACTCATAAGAAATACTGAGGTATTGGAAAGAAGATCGCACTGGTTTTTCCATAAGTTATTCTCCCATACCAATAACTATGGTCTTATTGTACAGTTCAATATATTTATCCCCGGTTGAAGCAATTTCGCCTAAACTTAACAATCCAAATAGAAAGACATTACGTCCCGCTTTGTTTGCAATGATATTTAACTCATCATTAAATCTGTCTTCTAAAAATAAGGCTCTGGCAAGACACTCTACAATTAGAGCTTTGCCCGGGGATATCTTTTTTTTACTTTCAAAAGCAATTTTGGCTTGTTCGGCGGCTGTTCCTGCGGCTGCTATTAATTTATCAGAGTACGCTTTCGTAATCAACAACACAGAGTTTTCAGGCATTTCACTGGCAAATAAAAGGCTCTTTTCTTCACTAACACTTATAGGAACACGCAGAATGATTTCAGTATCATATTTCAGGATTCCAAGAGGATACGATTTAGCCAGATCAAGGAAACTATTTGTAGTTAACTTGATACCGGCATCTTGCTCAACGATCCTTTTGTAATATTCAAAGGCCGGTTCCCAGTTAATTGATTTTAAAATATTTTTATCCACACTGCTGGCAATAGCAGGCTCGGAAATAGGCTGCAAACCATGGTTTATTCCCACAGATATGAAGTCCTCAACAGCAGCGATGATAGCTCCTCCCGCAAAGAAATCATCTTCGGTGAACAAAGATGGCTGATCAATATTTATAATACTGCCGGCACTACCCCCGATAAACACTGTTTCTTTGAAATATTTCTCGTATAAAGTTTCTATAAGCACTGGAATATTATCTGCATATGCACTAGTAAAGATCAGAAGGGTCCGGGTATTTTTTATAACAAAATCTTCTGAGAAATTACCTTTGAATTTGCTCAGATCTTTTATCACTTCAATTGAAACAGGGGACTGGAAGGCGCAACCCACCACTCCCTGTTTATACAGCGAGCCGTTATAGATCACTTCAGGGAAAATACCTCCCCATACTTCAATATCCATTGTTTTTAGTAGAGGTTGTAGCTGTTTGTAATCAAACGGCGTTTCTTCTCCAACTAACAAAAGAATTCCTTTAGCATTGTTTTTACTTAGTTCCTTCAGGAATGTCTGCCATTCTTGCAGTTCTTTCCCATCATAGAACTTTATTTTTTGAAACATGATCTTGCTCCTATTCAACTTGGGTATAATTTCTATATTTCTTGTTTTTACCAAGTTGTTCTAACAACTCGTTCACCTCTTGTTTTAGCTCAATAACACGTTCCTCTCGACCCAGAGTAGCACGATAAAAAGTTTCAAGCTCGCTCATTCTTTCTTGGAGTTTTTTCTCTGTCTGTTTGCGCTCGGTGATGTCGCTGTAATGCTCTACACGGCCACCAGCATAGAGACCAGATAGGATGGGCTGGCTCCAATGCTCAAGCCAACGTTCTTCCCGTTTGCTGTCAGGGACTATATGGCACTCAAACTGCTCGATATAGGTATTATCATCGTACGTGGCAAACACTTTCTCGGCAAAGCATACCGAATCCTCAAAGATATCCTTGATCTGCTCCCGGATGAGTTGCCGCTTATCCTTCCCAATAATTTCCTTCCTTCGCAGGCCAAAGTAGTGTTCCAACGCCTGATTTACCCAGACAACACGGAAGTCGGAGTCAAGTATAAAAATACCGACCGATGAGGTATCAAGGACGTCGTCACTCAATGAACGATACTTTAATTCTTTCTCCCGTAGCAATTCCTCCGCCTTCTTGCACTCGGTGATGTCGGCATGGACCGACACTATGACCTTCCCGTATTCGGGATGGTCGAAGAGGGAAACGTTGGCGCTACTCCAGAAATGGGTTCCGTCGCGCTTGATGTTTTTGACCTCGCCATGCCATTCCCCGGTTTCATTTAGAACGTTCATGATGGATATCCTGGTTTCGGCAGGTGTCCTCTCCGTGGGCGCGTTGACGATATCCACGTTCATTCCCAGCATGTCCCCGGGATCATAGCCGAACATTTTCGTAAATTTTTCATTGGTCCACTTGATGAGGAGGTCGTCCAAGCCGATCAGGCAAACCCCTTCGGCCACATTGTCCATCATGGCGGCACACAGCCGTAACTCATCTTCAAGCTTCTTATGCTCTGTGATGTCTGTGGCGGCAGCATATACTACCCCCTTGTCGCCAGCTGCCGTTGCCCTCCATTCTAACCATTTGTAAGCTCCGTTCTTACAAATGTAGCGGTTTTCAAATATAGCAAGCGGGCCACTCTTAAGCTGCTTTTCTACTTCATTGATAGTACTTTGGCGGTCGTCCGGATGAATAAACTCGATAAATGGCCGTGCCAGGAATTCCTCGGAAGAGAAACCCAATACGCTACTCAAAGCCGGATTGCAGTGTGTAAAATAACCGGTATGAGCATTTGCTTTAGCAATGATACCCGGCACAACTTCAATAGTGTGCCTTAGCTCTGCTTCTGCTTCCTGAAGACTCTGTTCAGCACGCTTGCGTTGAGTTATATCGTTTAAAATGTACACAGCGCTGATAAGATTCCCTGTTTCATCTAGTACAGGATCGACAGCGACATTAAGCCATTTGTCATCAACCTTCAAAACTAGGGTTTCCCTGCGGAGAGTCTTTTTCATGCGTACAATTGGGCACCCTTTTACAGGTTTATCCGTTCCATGTACAAGTTCCCAGCAGGTGCTGCCGATTATTTCTTCGGAGGGTTTTTTCAGAAGGCTTTCCATTGCCTTGTTGCATCGTAAGATCTTTTCATTCATGTCCAAAAGACAGACAGCGTCATTAATGGCATCAAAGGTGGTCAGCCATTGCGCTAAAGAGGCTTTTGTTAACATCTCTTTTTGATTGATTTCTTCGCACGTTGGTTTTTCAGCCATCATACATTCCTTTACCTGAGCTTAAGAACAAAAAAGTCCATACCTAGCTGTCTGATATAACGCATGAGCCCTTGCTTGTATCATAAGACTTCTTCCCCCTGACTTGGGTTGTGTGTTTTCAGATGTCTATGAGTCACATAAAAATTTACTTGAGAAGTTCCCGAACTGCATTTAAAAGGTCTTTGCGTTCAATTGGCTTGGCAAATGTGTACTGCACTCCAAAGCTTTTTGCTATACTCAGATATTGCCATGGATCGACTCGCCCACCTCCGGATATGGCGATAATCTTGACATCTGGAAAATCCCGGCGGAGTTCCATGATGGTCTCCATCCCCTCCTTTTCAGGCATAATCAGGTCGGTGATAATCAGGTCGGTGGGATTTTCTCGATATCGTCTTAACCCCTCGTTTCCGTCAGAAGCCTCCATAACTTCATATCCCTCGCGTTCTAACGTCTGTCGAAGCATAGCCAATAATTGTTCATCATCGTCTATTATAAGAATACGGGCCATTAATTATTCCTCCTTTTTCTCATCAAGCACTTTCCGAATGGTTTTGGCGATCTCGTCTATAAGAACAGGTTTCATCATATACGCCAGAATGCCCATGTTTTTAGCTTTATCTTCGTCTATCGTCTCGTTGAATCCGGTGCACATGATAATGGGAATATCTGACCTGATTTCTCTAAGCCTGGGGGCCAACTCAACACCGGTCATATTTGGCATAGTCATGTCGGTGATCACCAGATCATATTCATCTGGTTTGGCTTTAAACACTTCCAACGTCTCCACACTACTTGTGCGAGATGTGACCTGATAACCAAGGCGCTCTAAAATCTTTTGTATCATGAGAACGATAGGCTCTTCATCATCCACAAACAGAATGTGTTCCGTGCCGGTTGGAGTCAGTCCTGCTGGTACGCTTTTCGGTTCAACAGGTCTGGTTTCAATCAGTGGCAAATAGACATGGAATGTAGTCCCTTCACCAAGTTTGCTGTACACCGTAATATTTCCGCCGTGGCTTTTGATAATCCCGTGGACTACCGCAAGACCCATTCCGGTGCCCTCACCAGGTCCTTTTGTAGAGAAATAGGGATCAAATATTTTTTCCATAACCTCACTATTCATTCCATGTCCTGTATCGCTTACAGTGAGTTTGAGATATGTTCCGGGGGGAAGGTCCGGACCTGAATCATCAGAACCTATTTCTTCTTCCATGAGCGTCAATTCCAATAACCCTTTTTTTCCCTGCATTGCTTGATATGCATTGGTGGCAAGGTTCATAACTACCTGGTGGATCTGGGTCGAAGCAGCCAGGACATGGCCGCAATCTTCATCAATACTCTGGCGAATCTCAATAGTCGCCGGTATTGAGGACCTGAGAAGTTTGAGCGCATCCTTTACGACAGGTTGAATCTTGACAGGTTTCTTTTGTATATCGTCTTTGCGGCTGAAGGCAAGTATCTGCCGAACCATGTCTTTGGCTCGTATGGCAGCTTTAAATACTTCTTTTAGATTTTTTTTGGCCAGGCTGCCTTCAGGCACATCGTCCATGGTCAACTCTGTATATCCGATAATTGAGTAAAGGACATTGTTGAAGTCATGGGCAATGCCGCCAGCAAGTCTGCTGATGGCCTCCATCTTTTGGGACTGCCGAAGTTCTTCTTCGAGTTTTTTCCTTTCCTCCTCTGTGCGCTTGTGCTCGGTGATTTCTCTTTCCATGCCCAGCATCTTCTTCTCTAATTTTTCCACCAAAGGTTCATTGTAAAGCTTGAGCACCTCTTTTTCAGGGCATAACTCCGCTTTTCCGGGTTTTATTTTACCTTTTTCCATATTCCGGATCACACCTTGTATGATTTCTATGAATTTATCCGGTTCAGCCGGCTTTCGAATAAATTTGTCTGCTCCCATTTTCAGGGCAAGCTCCTCATCTTTTTCCTCTGTATATGTGGCCGTGTAAAAGATGAAGGGGATATGATTCAGGTCTTTATCACTCTTCACCGCTCTGCAAAACTGAAATCCGTCCATTACCGGCATAAGGGCATCGGAAATGATCAGATCGGCTTTATGAAGCAGCGCTGACTCAATGGCCTGTCGGCCGTCTGCGGCCTCTTGCACCTTATAGCCGCTGCTCTCCAGCATCTTCCGCATAAGACGTCTGTCAACGCTTCGGTCATCTACTATGAGAATTTTGTATGTTTTCGGCATATCTTTTCAATCTCCTGTATTATCGTATATGGGTTTAAGGGCTTGATATGCATTCCTACGCTGGAGCATGGGAACGAAAAACTGCTAAAAGCTAATGGCTAAACGCTTATTTTAGGTAAAAGATGAACGTCCAGCATCGAACATTCAACGTCGAACGTCGAATAATGATGTCGCTCCGATCTTCATAATTATTTTAAAAATCAAATAAAAAAAGCTCATACCTACTTAGAGCTCGGTAAAATGTATGAGCGCTTGCTTGTATCATAAGACCTCTCTTCCTGACCTGGCTTGTAAACGATATCTATGAGTCACGCATACAGTTTCTTCCACTATTTTTTGCTTTGTATAAAGTCTTATCCGCTTCAGCCTTCAGCCTATTCACCTGGGTAGCTGTAAATATTTTTCTATCAATTTTATATCTCTATGATATAATTAATTATATTTCAAGAAAATTATATACTGTTATAAAAATTCAAAATTACAAATGAAAAATAACCAAATAAAAAAAATAGAATCACTTCTGCCAAAGGCTCTTTGCGCCGACAGGCAGGCTGTAAGGCGTGAAATTGTCCGCATAAAACGCTCCAAAGCAAAAAAAATATTTGACGAAAAGTTAAAAACAAAGCTTACTCGACTTGAAGAACTTCTTCAGTCTTCTATGAAAAAGAAGTCATGGAGAAAACAAAACCTGATCAGGCTAACTTATAATCCGGGTCTTCCAATAACCGATAAAAAGAATGAAATAATTGATTTGATCTCAAAAAACCAGGTGTTAATAATTTCCGGCGAGACAGGTTCAGGCAAGACTACCCAGATACCAAAGTTTTGCAATGCAGCAGGAAGAGGAATTAACGTCAAGATCGGGTGCACCCAGCCCAGAAGGATCGCCGCCACAACAGTTGCCAGGCGCATAGCAGAAGAACTCGGAGAAGAGCTCGGCAGGTCTGTGGGCTACAAAATAAGGTTCAAGGATAAAACCGGCGGGGATTCATTCATAAAGATTATGACTGACGGCATTCTTCTGGCCGAGACCCGGAACGATAAATATCTGAACGAATATGACACAATAATAGTGGATAAGGCACATGAAAGAAGCCTTAATATTGATTTTATAAATGACATTAGATTATAATCATTTTGCCGGGCTTTATGGTGTAGCTGAAATTAAAGGGCTCTTTTTCCGTTGATCCGGTAATGCTGTGGCAAATTTCACAGCTTACCCCTTCATTTGCCCGTGTACCTGCTGCCGGCGTCTTTGGTGGTATGTCTCCAGTCAAAAAGGCAAGAGGGGCGTGGCAGGCAATGCATCCTCCTTTGACCTCCGCCACTTTATCCAGCTTCAGGGCATGGGGTAAGGCGAGCTTGAAATATTCCACATCATCCCAGTGATGAGCAAATGACTGAGACATAAGGCTCTGTTGCCATTCCTGATAAATTGCCTTGTGGCAGGTCCTGCACCGTTCCGGGTTCTTGAAATCTTCATACTGAAATTTGCCCATCTCCGCCCCTTGCGCAATAAAAGGGGCAAGAGCAAAAAAAGACCTAATAGAACTGCTCTCCATCTCCTCATGATTCTATGCCTCACTTTCTATGGCGCACTGCGTAAAATCGATCTCTTTTCCGCAGCCATTGCATACATGTTTTTTGTCAAATTCATCTGAAAAAATCTCTATCTCTTTCCCGCAGTGAGAACATTTGCAGACAAAAGACTGCAAGTGCTGCAACTGTTCAAAACCAGGGCAGTGTTGCGGTGTAGTCATAAATAACCCTCCACACAGTACTTTTTTTGAAGCGTTATAGTATGCCCCTCCTGCCCCACACAAAACTGCTTGTATTGGCAGACAAGTTCCCCTTTGCCTTCATGAACCATCTCCACGATGTTTCCGCATACTTCACACTTGTAAACCTGCAGTCTCTCCGTCATTGGTTATTCCCCTTCTAATGTGATGAACTTGATTCCTAAAGTCGTTGAGTTGTCGAGTGGCTAACAACTTGCCAATCGACCAATGCCGGGTCGGCCACACTTCAGTTGGAATGTATCCCCGGTGCTTCTTACCCGACTTTGATCGGGATCTCCTTTGGTTTGGCTTCGGCCTTGACCACTATTTCATCTTTTGTTTCCGCCACGTCAACGGCAGGAATCCATCTCTCCCTTTCATAACTGAGTGGTTCACGTCCGAAAAAGGACTCCATGAGACGATCCATCTGCCGGCGCAAAGTCGTAAGTTCGCCGAATGGTTCCCACTTCACAATTGCCATAATAATCCTCCTTTTTTCTTTTGATTCAAAATCCGGAATCAGGTTGGATGGGGCCGACCCAGCCTGCTTTAATGCATCCTCCTGCCACCCCCTCAAGGGGGGGAAATAATCTTGAGTAATTAATGATTCTATTGTTTTTTATTAAGTATGTGCGTATAGAAAGTAAATGGGGTGAATCCCTTATTTCGTAAAAAAAGATACCCCATTTGAAGACCGGCTCTGTATGTAGAGACCTGGTCTGCCTCTTCCATCACGGGTATCCGTCCTTTCCGGTATCATGAAGGTCATAGCATCCGTCGTCGGAAAAAACGGATTTGATCAACGCGGCAATATCTGCCAGGTTCAGGGAGTTCTTTGAAAGAAAGGCATCGGCCCCGCCATTATAAGCCGCCTCTCTGTATTCCCGTAAATCATAAGCTGTAAGAATGACAACAACCATTTCAGGATGACTTGCCTTGATTCTTTTGGTAAACTTAAGACCGCTTTCGCCGGGCAACCGGATGTCCATGAAGATTACGTCAGGCAGAAAAGCCTTGATTTTTTGCAGGGCCTCGGTTGCGCCCTGAGCTTCCTCGATAAGCATAAAGGGGAATCGCTCACACAAGGCACTTCTAAAGGTCTTGCGAAAGGTAATGCTGTCATCAACGATTAGTGTCTTCAACATCCTGATTTACCTTATGGCTGTAATTTTTGTGTGGGTGTCTTAGTGCTCGCTAAATTCATTTGTCAAGTAACAAGTGTATGCGTCGGCGTGGAAATTTTTGAAAAATCAGCGAACATATCGAACATCTCTGCTATATTGATAAGAAGAGCGAGTCTGTTTTCCCGAAGGTTCATATCATCTGCCATAACCATGACCCCATCAAAAAAATTATCCACAACATTGCGTAGAGAAGCTATATCATAAAGTGACTGGTCAAAAAGTCCTTTATCAAAATTATCAAAAACTTTGTTTTTAACTTCTTTATAGGCTTCAAAAAGAGCTGTCTCGCATTTATCCTGAAACAGATTTTCATCAACGTCTTTGCTTTTGGGAAGTTCGGCTTTTTTTATTATATTAACTACTCGCTTGAAAGCAATAGACAACGGCTCAAAGTCCGGCTTGGTTTTAAGCTTTTCCAAGGCTCTAACTCTGCTCCATATATTTGGCACATGATCTGCCGAGACACTTATCGCTGCTGATATAATATCTTTTGAAAATCCCTCTTCGGCAAGGAGGTGGGCAATACGATTTTTCAGAAAAGAGTAAACATCTGCAACATTTTTCTTAAACTCCTGATCGCTTTTTTGGCCAAAAAGTTTCATACTCCTTTCTATCATCTCAACTATAGAAAAAGAGAAACCTTTGTTAAGCATAATCTGAATAATACCAATGCCCTGTCTCCGAAGCGCATAAGGATCAGATGCCCCGGTTGGAATGAGTTCGGCAACAAAACATCCGCATATGGAATCAATTTTATCGGCAATACTGAGAATGGAACCTGTGAGCGTTTCCGGAAGCGGCCCGCCGGAATAGCTGGGTCGGTAATGCTCCTCAATTGCATATGCAACATCATCAGGTTCTCCGGCATTCAGAGCATAAATTCTTCCCATAACACCCTGAAGTTTTGGGAATTCAACTACTACCTGGCTCACAAGATCGGCCTTGCACATCAAAGCAGCTTTTCCAACATGTTCTTTAAGATCAGGCCGATGTTGATTTAAATCAGAATTATGCGAAATTTCATCTGCCAGATATTCGGCTGTTTTTTTGACTCGTATTACCTTTTCATACATGGATCCCAGGCTGGCCTGAAAAAGAACTCTTTTTAGTTTTTCTATCCAGTCTTCAATAGAAGATTTTGAATCACTTCTGTAAAAGAACCGGGCATCTTCCAGACGGGCTCTGAGCACTCTTTCATGCCCTTTTGCAACAAGCGACATATCCTTTGCACGCGTATTATTAACGCTAATAAAACAAGACATGAGCTTGCCTTTTTTATCAACCACACTAAAATATTTCTGATGCTCCCGCATAGCAGTAATCAGAACCTCATCAGGAAGCTCAAGAAATTTTGTATCAAACTTTCCTGCAACGACTGCCGGATACTCAATAAGGTTTGTTACTATATCCAAAAGATTTTTATCCTGCAGCACCTTGCCACCCAGGCTATTTGCAACTTTTGCAACTTCACGTTCAATAATCCCTTTACGCTTCTTTGAATCCACCATCACATAAGCTGAATCCAGCTCTTTTATGTATTCATCCGGATTAGAAATCTTTATTCTGCCGGGCCGCATAAAACTGTGACCTGATGTGTATCTGCTGCTTTTAATATTTCCCACCATAAAAGGAATTATTTTATTACCCAAAAGAGCAAGTATGGTATGAACCGGTCTCGCAAATTCAACAGACAGATCTGCCCATCTCATAGTTTTGGGGAAAGGGATAGCCGCAATCAGATCAGGAAGCATGATTTTTAGAAGAAGTCCGGTTTTCAAACCATGTTCTACCTTTTTTGCGCATAAATAAGCGCCCTTCTTCGTCTCCTTGATTATTATATCTTTAACTGAAACACCGACCTTTTCAGCAAATTTTTTTGCCGCTATGGTGGGGATTCCCTGTTTGTCAAATCCTATACTTGCGGGAGGCCCAGTCACCTCAGTTGTAAGAGGTCTCTGCTTGTCTGAAACATTTTTTACTTCAAGAGCAAGTCTTCTTGGTGTTCCAAAAGTCTCAGCAGTTCCATGTTCAATACGTCCATCCGTCAACTTCTTTAAAAGCATAGCTGACAATGCATTCAATGCCGGCTCTATATAACCAGCAGGAATTTCTTCCGTACCTATTTCAAGTAATAGACTGTCCATATCCGCCTCTAATTTCGAGACATTTGAAAAACTCTCAATTTCCAAAGGTCTCAATTTTGTACTAGTTTAGCTTTTTGAAACAAGATAGACGCATGAGCTTCAGGGGTGATACATTCAAATCAGGGAACTGTTTGAACGCATTAGATATCATTAAGAAAGAACCTGATCTGGATTATGCATCTCTCTATAAAATTTCGCTGAACTGCAATCATATATTTAAATTCTCGGCGAGTTCTTTCTTTATAATATGCTATGCGAGAGTTTTTCATGGTTTGAATGTATCACACCTGAAGCGGATATATTTTCAAAAAACTAAACTATTACGTTATTTCATATTAAGGTTAGGAAACCCTTTGGCTTCTCTTTGTGCCAGATATTGTTCTGCACAAGCTCTTGCAAGGTTTCTAATACGTGCAATATAACCGGTTCTTTCTGTAACGCTTATTGCTTCGCGAGCGTCGAGTATATTAAATGTATGTGAACACTTTAAGCAATATTCGTAGGCAGGAATAACGAGCTTTTCCTTAATAATACGAAGGCTTTCGGCCTCGTACTTATTGAAAAAATCAAGCAGCATATCAACATCCGCCAGCTCAAAATTATATGTTGACTGCTCAACCTCCTGCTGGTGATATACATCTCCATAAGTTATATTGTTATTCCATTGCAAATCATAGACGTTATCCACACCCTGCAAGTACATTGAGATACGTTCAAGACCATAAGTAATTTCTACAGATACAGGATGCAATTCTATACTGCCTGCCATCTGAAAATATGTAAATTGAGTAATTTCCATGCCATCCAGCCAGACTTCCCAGCCAAGACCTGAGGCCCCTAGTGTAGGTGACTCCCAGTCATCCTCAACAAATCTGATATCATGTTCAAGGCTGTTTATTCCAAGTGCCTTCAGACTCTGCAAGTACTGCTTCTGAACATCTATGGGAGAAGGTTTGAGTATTACCTGAAACTGATAGTAATGTTGCAGTCTGTTTGGATTTTCACCATAACGACCATCTGTGGGACGCCTTGAAGGCTGAACATAAGCCACATTCCAGGGTTCAGGGCCAAGCACCTTTAATAGAGTTGCCGGATGAAATGTTCCGGCGCCAACCTCTATATCATATGATTGAACCAGCACACATCCCTTGCGTGCCCAGAATTTTTGTAATGATAGTATAACCTCCTGAAAATTCATCTCTCTTTTCCTCTATAGGTAACTTCTCAAAAAGTTCAATTTATGAGGTTATTAGGCTATCTTTTTAAAACCGTATGTCAAGTTTCTTTTTCAGGTTTTCCGGTGTCATATTGATTTTTATTCTTCTGAGCAGTAGTAATCTCCTATACCCCTTTGCTGTCTTCTCAACTGCAAAGAGGAAAAATATAAAATCGGAAACTAATATTGACAATTTGCCTGCAAACCGGTAATCAGTTTTACTGATTATTGGATGAAATGGCCTGCAAACCTATCGATGTTACCGGAGGGTGTTGTGCTTGAAACATTGAAAGAAATAATACTCGATTTTCAGGAAGAAAAACTTAATACAGGTATAAAAAGGCATCTTGAGTATGAGTTCATAAAAGGGAAGGCATTTGTTTGTATAGGTGTGAGGCGTTGCGGAAAATCAACCCTGCTTTATCAGATCATTGCTGCCCTTAAAGCAAAGAGCGTTAAACAGGAAAATATTTTATATCTGAATTTATTTGATGACCGTTTAAATGAAATCAGGCGCAGAAACCTTCCACTGGTGCTTGAAGCATATTACTCTCTTTATCCTGAAAAGAAGGGAACAGAAGAGGTCTTTTGCTTTTTTGATGAAATACAGGAAGTTGAAAACTGGGAGCCTTTTGTTGACCGTATTTTAAGAACTGAAAATTGCTGTGTATTTCTCAGCGGTTCTTCCTCAAAAATGCTTTCAACGGAAATTGCGACCCAGATGCGGGGAAGATCTCTGACATGGGAGCTTTTTCCGTTTTCTTTTAAGGAGTTTCTTGACTTTAGAAAGATAGATTACACGCGGCTTACTTCAAAGAACAGGCTGTTGATAAAAAAAGTTTTTGACGAGTATTTCATTAAGGGAGGGTTCCCTGAAGTCAGGAATGTTAATGATAAAATACGCATTATGATTCTTCAGGAATACTACAAAACAATTCTGCATCGTGATATTATAAACAGATTTGAGGCAATACATCCCCAGGCGGTTATTCAGGCCGGTCACCGCTTAATCGGTTCAATATCATCTCTTTATTCAATAAACAGAATTACCGATTATCTCAAATCACTTGGGTATAAAGTGAGTAAAAACTTTGTGTCATCCTGCATCAACTGGTTTGAGGATGCATATTTTCTTTTTTCAGTGCCGATATTCAGCCCTTCTGTTTCAAAACAGAACGCAAATGCAAAAAAAATATACTGCATCGATCATTCCATGGCTGGTTCTGTTTCCCCGAAGATCATGACGGATAATGGCCACAAGCTGGAAAATATGATATTTCTTCATCTCAGAAGGCATTCAGACGAAATTTACTATTACAGAACTGCCAAAAGGCATGAGGTTGATTTTGTCTGTATAGATAAGGAATATAATAAAAATCTTGTTCAGGTATCTTTGGCCATGAAAGATCCAAAAACCAGAAGCCGTGAAATAACATCACTTCTTTGTGCAATGGAAGAACTTGGCCTTGGAACCGGAAAAATTATCACTTTAGATGAAGAAAAAATCCTGAAAGAGGGCAATAAGACAGTTGAGATTATACCTGCCTGGAAATATCTTTTGGGATAGGTTAAAATAAAAAAAGGTAACTACTCAGGTGGATAGGCTGAAGGCTGAAGACTATTAGGAAAAAACGCATTAAAAGCCATGTTTGATGCAAGAATCAGATATTTCCGCCAAAGTACGGCAATCGTGCTCTTCTGACCCCTTCACCCTTCAGTTTAAACAGCTTCAGCCTGACTACGTGAGTAGTTACAAAAAAATTGTTTAGATTTTAAAAATATTAAGAGAAAATAATAATGGATGGCAAGTCGCTGGATTTAAAGCAGGATAAAATTGAAAAGCTAAAAGAAATAATACCTGAAGCTTTTACAGAAGGCCTAATCGACTGGGAAAAACTGAAAGCGTTACTTGGTGAGGAGATAGAATTTAAAAACGAGCGATATGTCCTGAACTGGATAGGAAAAACAAGCGAGCAGATAGATCTGTTGCAATTGGATAAAGGCGGTATCAAAGTGGCCGAATACAAGGAACTGCCGGAACACGAACTGTTGGAGCAGAAGCTTCACAAAGCGGTTGAATCGGCGCGGAAACGGCTGGTGGCAAAACCTGCGTAGTGCAACACTGCGATATAATAAACTTCCGCTTTGATGTGTTATGTGCAATACAGAATATTTGCCATAAACCGCTACCTATGCTTTAATATTATAATTACAATCACAGTGATTTTATTCATAATATCAATTTCTCATTTTTTGCAAAAGGGTTTCAATGAGCTACTTCGCATTTCTGCTTCTTAAGTTTGACGATAAAAGCTGGGCCATACCTTTAAAAGTACGATTTTAAGATAATGCACAAACGGAGAGACTTCATGGCTAATAAGATACGCTGGGGATTGGCTGGGGGACGTGCCGGAGCATTGGGAAGTGAAGCGGTTAAAGTATATTATAGACTTATTTGATCATAAGCGTATTCCTTTAAGTGGTGAAGAGAGAGGAAAAATGACAAGTAAAATCTATGATTACTATGGTGCTTCTGGAATAATAGATAGGGTTGATGATTACATTTTCGACGGGGAATATGTTTTAATAGGAGAAGATGGAGCCAATCTTCTTGCGAGAAACTCACCTTTAGCCTTTAAAGCTATAGGTAAGTTTTGGGTAAATAACCACGCACATATTTTAAAACCCAAATACGGAAGCATAGATTATTTTACATATTTATTAGAATCGATTGATTATGCAATTTGGATTTCAGGTTCGGCGCAACCTAAGTTGACCTCTGAAAATTTGGCTAATATTGAAATAATTGAACCGCCGTTGAAAGATCAAACTATGATTATTCAAT
>Ga0164313_10001034_pt1 | contig 23987 bp, 23 predicted proteins | sample GuaBasSedimGuay4_FD_113735 | JGI IMG/M metagenome (GOLD analysis project Ga0164313, IMG submission 113735) | Subseafloor sediment microbial communities from Guaymas Basin, Gulf of California, Mexico - Guay4, Core 4569-4, 0-3 cm | ecosystem: Environmental > Aquatic > Marine > Hydrothermal vents... | reverse complement strand
GTGTTCGGCCTGATGATCCCCGAAGAGTACGACGGCCTCGGCATGTCCAAGGTCGCGATGTGCGTGGTCATCGAGGAGCTCTCCCGGGGCTACATCGGCGTCGGCAGCCTTGGCACCCGGGCGGAGATCGCCGCCGAGCTGATCATGGGCGGCGGCACCGAAGAGCAGAAGAAAAACTGGCTACCGCGCCTCGCGAGCGGCGAGGTGCTCTCGACCGCCGTCTTCACCGAGCCCAACCACGGCTCGGACCTCGCCCACATCACCACCCGCGCCGACAAGGACGCGGACGGCAGCTACCGCCTGAGCGGCGCCAAAACCTGGATCACCCACGCCGTGCGCGCAGACCTGATGACGGTCCTCGCGCGCACCAACCCGGACGAGCGCGGGTACGCCGGCCTGTCGATGTTCTTGGCGGAAAAGACGCGCCTGTCCCCGGCTCCCGGCGAAGCGGAGTTCGTCGACGAAGGACTGACGGGCACCGAGATTCCAGTCATCGGCTACCGCGGCATGAAGGAGTATGAGCTCTCCTTCGACGGCTTCACCGTACCCGAGGAAGCTCTCCTCGGCGGCGAAGAGGGGGCGGGGTTCAAGCAGCTGATGCGCACCTTCGAGAGCGCACGCATCCAGACCGCGGCCCGGGGCGTGGGCTTGGCCCAGGCCGCCCTCGACGACGCGATGCTCTACGCCATGGACCGCGCGCAGTTTGGTCGACCGATCTTCGAGTTCCCCCGGGTCGGCCGAAAGATCGGCCGCATGGTGGCGCGCACCATGGCCGCCCGACAGCTCGCCTTCTACGCCGCCCGGCGCAAAGACTCCGGGGACCGCTGCGACCTCGAGGCGGGCATGGCGAAGCTGCTCGCGACCCGAGCCGCCTGGGAGGCCGCCGACGCCAACGTGCAGATCCACGGCGGCAACGGCTACGCCGAGGAGTACACCGCGAGCCGATTGCTCGTAGACGCCCGGGTGCTCTCGATCTTCGAGGGCGCCAACGAGATTCAGGCCCACGTCGTCGCGCGGCGCCTCTTGGAGAAGACATCATGACGATGCGTAAACCCCTCTATGGGCGGAAGCTCGACGACTTCGAGGTCGGGGCGACCTACGTGCACCCGTGGGAGGTCACCGTCGACGGGGGCACCCTCGCGCTCTTCCAGGCTTCCTTCCTCGACGCGACGCCGACCTACGCGTCGGACGTATTCGCAAAGCAGCTCGGTTTGAACGGTCGGCCGGTTCATCCGCTCCTGCTGCTCAACCTGGGTCTGTCGTTTTCGGTCCACGACGTGTCCGAGCAGGCCATCGCCCACCTCGCGTACATCGACGTGCGCTTCCCGAACGCCTGCGAAGTCGGCGATACCATCACGGCGGCGTCGACGGTCTTGGGCAAGAAGCTGTCATCGAAGGGCGACAAGGGCGTCGTGCACGTCCTGACCGTCGTCAGCAACCAGGCCGGCGCGCCGGTGTGTACCTTCGAGCGCAAGGCCCTGGTCCGCGCCGGTGCCGTCCTCGGGCGCCCGGTGGACCGGCCGACCAACGCCGCCGCACCAGACCTCGGCGACATCCCGCGGCTGCCCGAAGCAATGCGCTCTGGCCTCGCCGAGCGCCCGGTACGCCGGGGCGGCTTCGCCGGCTTCTACGAGGACTTCGCCGAGGGCGACGTGCTCTGCCACCAGGTAGGCAAGACCGTCGGCGAAAGTGAGCACATGCAGCTGACGCTGCTGATGCGCAACAGCCACCCCATCCACTTCGACGAGGTCTACTGCGCCGAGGGCAAGAGCTTCACCGGCACCCGGGTCGTCTACGGCGGCTTGGTCTTCGGCTTCGTCGCCAGCCTCGCGAGCCGGGACACCGCGGGCAACGTCCTCTGGGACTTGGGCTACGACGAGGGCGCGCACCCCGCCGGGGTCGTCGCCGGCGATACCCTCTTCGCCGCGTCCAAGGTGCTCTCGATGAAGGATGTGGATGAGCTGACCGGCGAGGTCACCTTCCGCCTCGTCGGCGTCAAGAACGAGCGCCCCGAGGCGCTCCTCGAGGGTGGCGCCGACCTCTTCACCGCAGAGCTCGGCAAAGACCGTGACGCCCGGGTGAAGGCCAAAGTCTTCGAGATCACGCGCACGGTGCGCATGCTCAAGCGCCCGTGACGTCGGGGGCAGAGGACGAGATCGCGGAAGACAGCGCCGAGGTGACGGTGCGCCTCGCCGAGGCGGGCGAAGCGCACCTGGTCTTCGCGCTGATGCGGGCGGCGTTTGCCGAGACCGCTGCGCAGGCGCTTCCGTCGAGCGCCCTGCGTGAGGAGTTCGGCGACTCCTCAGCCAAGCTCGGCTACGGCCCTGGGGCCTTTGCCGTCCTGGCCTTCGTCGGGGGCCGGCCCGCCGGGTCGGGTCGGGGCCGGGTTGACGAAGAAGCGGACTACGTCACCTACGAGCGCCTCGCCGTACACCCGGGGCTACGGGGCCAGGGAATCGGCGGCGCGATGGCCACATTCATCGAAGACCACGGCCGGGGGCACGGCGTCGGCGAGGTACGCGCCGACGCGCGGTCACAGCAGCCGGACAATCGCCCATTCTATCTGAAGCGCGGATACCGGGTGACCGGCTACACGGAGCGCTACGGCATCGCCGACATGCGTACGCATATGGCGAAGGGGCTGTGACCGAAGGAACGCCCTACTCCGCCGCGGCGACTTCGAACTCGGTCCGGCGGCCCCGTTCCTTCATCAGCTCGTCGTACTCTTCATAGAGCGTGCGGCCGCTGTTGTTCTTCGGTAGGTCCACCCCGAGGACCCGGGCCGCGAGCAGCCCCGAGAGCGCGATGACCCGGTCACGCTCCGTGTAGCGGCTGACGGTGCGCAGGTTGTTCAGAGAGCGCTTGAGAGTTTCGATGAGACGGCCCTCGATGCGCGAGGGCACCTTCGGGATCCCGTAGGACTCCTCGATGTCCTCGATGAAACGCGCGATCGGTGGCTCGAAGTCCGGGTCCTCGCCGCGCTGACGGCGCTCTTCACGCTCCTTGGCGCCGGCGACGGTATCGTCGATGACCTTCAGGATGGCGTCGGGAGTGAAGGGCTTGTGAATGAAACGTAAGGCGAGATCGCGGCTTCGGCGCTCGACCCGCGGGTCGTCGGAGCCGGTGACCATGGCGATGGTCATATCGGTGTTGTTGCGGCGCAGGTACTCACCGAGGACGACGCCCTCCATGCCCGGCAGGTTGTGGTCGAGGAACGCGACCTGAAAGGTCCAGAACGGCAGCAGCTCGAGGCCCTCCTCGGCGGACTCGGCGACCACCACCTGGTGCTCGCGCTTCTTGATGATGTCGACGAGCAAAGACCTCATCGCCGGGTCGTCGTCGATGACCAGGATGTTCAGCTGCTGTTGGTCTGCCACTGTCGCGCCCCCCGCTGACAAATCGTACCTCACCCTGGAACGGGAACGCGGCTCGCATGCGGCAGGGGTGGGCAGAGGTGCGTGCCCTGGATACAATCCCCGCCGTGGGACTGCCCCTCACCCCGGTGCGAAGAACGAGTTCACGAACTCTGGAGTCTACGAATCGATGCGCCTCCCGCTAAGAGCCTCGATCCTCACGTGCGCCGCGTGGATCGCCAGCGCCCTAGGAGGATGCTGGCACCCTCTCCCGGCGCCCGAAACGTGTCCCCGCGTGGTCATGCGCAACCTCGCCCCGGCGGGCGGTTCGTTCTCGTTCCTGGTGGACGAAGCGGACGACCGGCTGGACCGCGGGGGAACACTGGAGTTCAGCGGCGAGGACCCGCCCGGTCGCTGCATACCGAGTTTGGCCTCGGAGAGCTTCTTCCCCTCGTCGGCCGGCGCAGATGCCCCCGCTCCGCTCACCCTCCACTTTGACTGCTACTTCGAGTCGGGGGAACGCTTCATCATCGAGGTTCGAGGCCTGCCCGAACCGCGCCGGTGGCAGACGGGAGACCTCGACGTCGAGCTCGACGTCGCGAATATCCACCTCGCCCACTACTCCCACGGCTGGCGCGGGAGCCCGCCCAAGAGCTGTGCCGCCGACATCGAGGGGGCCGTCGCCCACATCACGGTGACCGAGGCCGAGGGAGGGCCCCGCCCCTACCCGGACATGGTCACGCCCTCTTTTCTTCGGCGCTTCACCCTGACCGTCGACTTCGACGACGCCAACGCCGAACCCGTACGCCGAGGCGGTCCCGAATGCGGGAAGCTAGACGCCCACCTCCACGCAGCCTTCGTCCTCGACGCGCGCGACTACCAACACGAGCCCAGCGCAACCTGCCGTCGTCCCCGCGAGCCCCTGCAATCACGAGTCCCGTGATCTTGCGCCGAGGAACCCTGGACGAGGTCTGTCCCGCGGGACCTCCGTAAGGGGGGTGTGCAGAGCTGAGTGCCCTGGATACAATCCCCGCCGTGGGCCTGCGCTATCACTTCAGGGAGCTCTCGACGGTCACCGACGAGGCGATCGAGGCCGCGGTCAACGAAGCGATAGCCGACGGCTGGCACTTCGACGGCATGCACTTCGCGATGACCCCGGCGTCGAAGCGCCCGGCGATGGCGTTCCTCGCGTTTACGCGAGAGGAGGAGGACGTCGGGGACGACGGCTGACCGCCCGCCGAGCATGCAAGCAGACGTGGGCGTCGAGGTCGTTCCACCGCCGGATAGCCGAACCGGTGTCAGAATAGTTGCCACGGACAGCGGAGGACGACCGAGCGCCCGTCTGGCGCTAGAGTGAGGACATGCGCTTCGTCTTGGTCGCCGCTTGTGTAGTCCTCGGCGCGTGCAGCCTCGATTCGAGTGCCCTCCTTCCCGGCGCCACGAACGACGCCGGCAGCGTTGCGTTTCTCTTCCAACAGACGCAGGCCGCCGTGAAGAACGTTACCGTCACCGTGCGCTGACCAGCCAGTTCAGCTCTCGACGCCGCTCGTCGTCTGCCACGAGATCGCGACCGGGGCCTCGATCGGACCCTAATTGCGACATCGCGCCACCAACTTTTTGCTATCTGCGCCGTCCTCCCCCGGAATCCGCCTTGGGAGCTCAATTCTGAGAAATAGGCCCAGCAGCCATGGCGCGTTCAATGTGGGGGCATCGTGAGGCGGAGCGATGGAAGGCCGATTGGGCACGTCATCGGCGCACGGGATGACGAATCAGGCCTGACGCCGGAGCAAAGTTGCGCTACAGCCCTGCCTTCGTAGGATTTTTCGTCGCCAAATTGGGCGGGCCGAGACCTCCGAAGAACAATTTCAGGAGGACTGGTAAAATGGCTGAAGGTACGATCAAGCGTCTCACGGACAAGGGCTTTGGATTCATCGACACGGGTCGTGGCGAGGACATGTTCTTTCACATGTCCAACATCGAAGGAGCTCGTTTCGAAGACCTTCGCGAAGGCCAGCGCGTTTCGTTCGAGGCCGGCGAGGGTCCCAAGGGTCCCCGCGCTGAGAACGTCCGCCCCCTCTAAGGGCTGACCCGCGCCTCAGGCGCAAGAGTAAGTCTCGACCCGCGGAAACGCAGGTTTGGCCAGGCCGGCATCATGCTGACCTGGCCTTTGAGCTTTAAGGACGATGGCCCACGCCGCGGCGGCCACGCGTTTCTCTTCTTCGAAACCGATGTTGATGTCGATGTCGACGACATCGTGATCACCGCGCGCTGACCGGCCAGCTCAGATCTCGGCGCCGCTCGTCGTCTGCCGGCAGGTGGGCACGGGCTCTTCGTTCACGATCTCAGAGCGGCAGACGTAGGTGGTCCCGAGGTCGCAACCGCGAACCCGGTAAACCCGCTCGCCGTCCTGTTCCATGACGAGCTCGCTGCGCAGCTGACGCTCGTTGCACCCCAGGCGCAGAGCCGCCGCCGGCAGGATCTTGCCCAGCTCGGCCTCCAAGGACTTCACCCGGAGAGCTGCTGGGCTCAGGGGAAAACAAGACGCCGACAGCGTCACCATGAGAGCGAACCAAACGATGCGCATCAGACCTCCCCAGGCTATTTCGCAGCTTCGAGCTGGGCGAGGCGGGCCTCGAGGCTCTCGAGGCGGCTGCCGACGAAGCTTTCGACATACTTGCCCATGACGTCGACCTCGATGTTGACGACATAACCCACGCCTTCGATACCCATCACCAGATTCTCCTGGCTGTGGGGGATGAGGGTGACGGTGAACCAATCCTCGCCAGCCTCGACGACCGTCAGGCTCGCCCCATCGACGGTGACGAAGCCCTTGGGCACGAGGTACCGGGTGAACCCAGGGGTCACACGGAAGCGATAAGTGAAGGCCTCGCCGTCGGGGGTGATCTCGACCACCTCGGCGATGTCGTCGACGTGCCCCTGGACGTAGTGGCCGCCGAAGGGCCGGCCTTCGGTGACGGCGCGCTCGAGGTTGACGCGGTCACCCTTCCGCAAGCGCCCGAGGTTGGTGCAGCGGAGGGTCTCCGGGACGGCTTCGCAGGCGAAGGTTCCCGCAGTGAACTCGGTCACGGTCAGGCACACCCCGCACACGCCGATGCTGTCCCCGACCTGAACTCCTTCGAGGACCCCGGAGCACGAGAGGTCGAGGCGCGTCGCGCCCTCCCGCGTTTCGACGGAGGCGACGGTTCCGATTTCTTCGACGATTCCGGTGAACATGTGGCCGATGGTGCATCAACTCGGGTCACGGTGCACGGCCGTGATTTACGGAGCGGTCTCCGGGCCCCCGGCCGCCACGTCCGGGACCTCGGGGTCGGCCGTCGTCGGGGCGACCATCGCCGGAGAGACGGCCATGCCCATGCCGTTGCGCATGCCGCCATGGCGCCGGCGAGGGCGCTCTTCTTCGTCGGGTTCGGCGATGGCTCCCCCGCCGCCGACGATGACCCCGACGAGGCTCCTGTCTTCAGTCCCATCCCCGAGCTGGCCGAGGCGGTTCGCGCCCCAGCACACCGTGGACCCGTCACCGCGACGGGCGCAGGTCTGCCGGGTGCCGGCGCTAATCTGCACGGCACCCTCGAGGCCGCGCACGAGCGCCGGGCGGTCTCGTCCCTGGGTCGACCCGTCGCCGAGCTGACCAAAGTGGTTGGCCCCCCAGCAGAAGACCTGGCCATCCGCCGCGAGGGCGCAGGTATGCCGGCCGCCAGCGGCGATTTGTTGAATGCCATCGATGTCGAGAACCCGCACCGGACGAAGCGCCCGGTCGTCCTGCTCGCCGCCCCGGGCATTGCCCATCTGGTGGGCGTCGTTGGCGCCCCAGCAGTACACGACGCCATCCGCGAGCAGGCAGCTGTGCAACCCGCCGGCGGAGATGGCGGAGACATCCGCCGGGACCTCCTCGATGGCGACGGGCGCTCCCGACGACGAACGATTCGCCGTCGCAGCCCCGAGCTGTCCGTCCACGGCCGCGCCCCAGCACGACACGCCGCCGGTCGCCGTGAGGGCACAGGTGTGATCGCGGCCGGCGCTGATGGCGGTCACATCTTCGAGGCCTTGGACGGCCACGGGCCCGGTCCGAGGGTCGAGGGTTCCGTCGCCGAGCTGCCCCCAGCCGTTGTCCCCGAGGCAGACCACCGTGCGGTCTCTGAGCCGGGCGCAGGTGTGCTGGCGCCCGAGGGCGACCTCCACGGGGTGATCCATCCCGTCGACCACCCGCGGGGTCGGGACGTCTGCGCGGGTCGTGCCGCCGAGCTGCCCAAAGCCGTCGTGACCCCAGCAAGCGACGGCGTGCTCATCGCCGAGCACGCAGCTGTGAAAATTCCCGACATAGAGGGCACGGGCGTCGTCAATCCCCGCCACCGGCGCCGGAAGACTCCGGTGCGCGTTGTAGTCGTACCCGACAGCCTCGTCGCCGATCTGACCGAACTGATTTCCGCCCCAGCAGCGCACCACGCCGCTCGCGTCGAGGTCGCAGATGTGCACGCCACCTACGCCCACGGAGGCGGCCCGCTCGGGGAGTGGATCGCCGACGGGCTCGGGGGGTACCTCCGGCGCGACGACCTCGGGCTCCGGGGCCGGCGCCGTTTCCTGGCGCGGAGGAGCCGAGTCGTCGCCGCATGCCCCGAGCAAGAGCAAGAGCACGAGAGACGCCAACCCTCCGGCGACGAACGCCGCCCTCATGACGAGCCAGCTCGCTTACGAAAGATCACCGACAAGTTGTTCGCCGGCATCTCGACGAACTCGACGAAGTCGAAGCCCTCCTCGCCGGCCGCCTCACGCACGTCGCAGAGGCCCCGGACGCCCCACCGCGGATCCCGGTCCCGGAGGCTCGCGTCGAAGCGCAGGTTGCTCGCCGTGGTCGGCACCTCTTCGCGCAGGAAGGGCCCATAGAGATAGAGCAGCCCCCCCTCCGGCAAGACCTCCCCGGCCCCTCCGAAGAGGGCCAGGGCCACCTCCCAGGGGGCAATGTGGACTACATTGCAGCAGATGACCGCGTCCGCACTTTCGACGGCCCAGGGCCGTTGGGTCACGTCGAGGCAAAGCGCAGGCAGGAGATTCCCCAGGCCGCCGTGGTGGGCGCGCCACGCGTCGATGCTCTGCACGTGCTCGGGGTCGGGGTCGCTCGGCTGCCAACGGTGCGCCGGCAATTGCCGAGCAAATTCGGCCCCGTGCTGCCCGCTTCCGCTTCCGATCTCCAGGACGAGGCCCTCCCGCGGAAGAACGCGGCGAAGAACGTCGAATATTGCAGCGGCGTTGCGATGGGTCGCGGGAAAGTCGAGGCGGTGGTCAGGAAACATGAGCAGGAAGGATACCTCGGACGACTCAGGGGTTTGGGGATAGACTGAAGGGCACCGGATGACGCGAAAAGCATGGAATTGGGTCGTCGTCGGGGTGTTCATCACCGCAGCGACCGCGGGGGTCGCCTGCCAGGAAGAGCGCCACGGAGCCATCCAGGTGAGCCAGGAGGAGTGCGCCGTCTGCCACCTCGCCGAGTACGAGGCCACGACGTTGCCCCCCCATGGCGGCCTCTTCCCGGAGACCTGCGGCGACTGCCACACACAGACCGCTTGGATCCCGGCCGTGGCCATCGTCCACGATTGGTTCGTCCTCCAGAACCGCCACGCCGAGGTCCCGTGCACCGACTGCCATACCGTCGGCTTCCGCCCCGGGGATACGCCCCTCGAGTGCGTTGGGTGCCACCAGACGGACTACGACGCGGCCACGATGCCTCCCCACGCGGGCTACCCGACCGACTGCGCGAGTTGCCACGACGACGCCGGGTGGCAGCCCTCCATCTTCGATCACCCGTGGCTCCTCGACGGCGCCCACGTCGTCGTGCCGTGCGGCGATTGCCACGGGGGCACCCCGCCGGTCTATGCCGGCACCCCGCGGGATTGCGTCGGGTGCCACCAGACGGACTACGACAACAGCCCCTACCCCGGTCACGACACCTTCCCGACCACCTGCAATACCTGCCATACGACGGACGCGTGGACCCCGGCCCTCGAAGCGGCCCACCCCGAAGGGGCCTTCCCGATCGGCAGAGGGGCCCATGAGGGCTTCGAGTGCCTCGACTGCCACGACCCCAGCCTCGGCTCCAGCGCTGGCGGTGCGAACACCGACTGCGTCGGCTGCCACACGGGGGAGCATACCCGGGCGCGCATGGACGAGAAGCATCGCGAAGAGGGTGACTATCCCCGCGGCGACGCCCCCCCGAACTTCTGTCTGGACTGCCATCCCGACGGTAGTAACTAGAATCTTCATGTCTCTTCCCAGACAGATGTTCTTGGTCCTGTCCCTCTTGCCGCTCTTGGCGCTGGTCGCCTGCGAGGGAGACCCCAACGGCCTCGAATGGGGCGTGCGCTTCGCGTCCGACGCGGACCGAGTACGGGCCCGTTTCGTCGAAGCCTCCATCCTCGAAGGGGGCTGCGACGGGGCTGATATTTACTGGACCGAGGTCCCCCTCGTCCCCGGGGGCTCGGTAGAGATGCCCCCGAACCTGGGCACGGGCCAATACGGATTCGCCGGCCGCGCCCGGGACGAAAACTGCAACTGGTTCGTGGCGGGCTGCGTCGAGGCGACGCTCCCGAGCATGGAGCCCATCATCGTGACCTTGAACCCGGTGACCGAGTCGGCCGAATGCCCACCCAGCGAGTGCTCCGCCGGGCGGTGTCTGAGCGATGACGCGGGCACGCCCGATGCCGCGATGGATGCCGCGACCGACGCGCCGCCCACGGACTCCGGGATGGACTCCGGGATGGACTCTGCACCGGGGGACTCCTCGGTGACCGATTCCGGACGGGTGGATTCCGGCACGGTGGACTCCGGCACGACGGACACCGGCCTGACCGACTCGGGCACGGTCGACCTCCAGGTCGACCCGCGCAACTGCGGCACTGTCGGCAATACCTGTGAAATAACCGAGTACTGCACCGGAGGCAGCTGCGAGTGCCGCCCCGGCATGACAGAGCTCACGACCGGCGTCTGCACCGACCTCGAGCGGGACCCGCTGCACTGCGGGGCGGAAGGCAACGCCTGCGACTCCGGCTCGGAGATCACCTGCCGCGGAGGAAGCTGCGAGGACCGGTGCAATACCGGACAGACCGACTGCAGCGACTCGTGCATCGACATCGACAACGACCCGCGCCACTGCGGCGCCTGCGACGACCCCTGCAGCCCCAGTCAGGTGTGTACCTCGGGCACGTGCACCGACTACCAAGGCTACTCGGAGTGCTCCTCGTGCCCCTGCGGCGCTTGCGACGGGAGCCCGTGCTGCGGATACGGCGGCGTCACCATCTGCCTGGCCGGCGGCAGCTGCCCTCTCTGAGCCCTACGCCTCGCCGTACTTCGTGACCATGCGGATCCCGAAGCTCTCGAGGAGCTTCGCGGGGCTGGTGCCGCCGATCTGAACGATGATCGCGTCGTTTTCGATGGTCTCGACGCTGCCGTCCTCGGATTTCAGGGAGACCGCGGTCTCGTCGGCACGGACGACGTTGGTTGGCAGGTACCCGCGCACTCGCCCCTCGGCCATGAGCTCGGCGATGCGCCGCTTGTTGTCTCCACGGCACCGAGCGAACTCCGTCCGCCGGTAGCTGATGCCGACCGACGCGCACCCGCCGAGGTCGGCAAGGGCAATGGCAGACTCGACCGCGCTGTTGCCGCCGCCAACGACGAGCACGTGCTGGTCCTTGAACACCTCGGGTTCGAGCAAACCGTAGTTGACCTTCTTGAGGTTCTCTCCGGGTGCCCCGAGCTTTCGCGGTGAGCCTCGGCGACCGAGAGCCAGAACAACATTCGCCGCGCGGCGCTCACCGGCGTTCGAGCGCACGATCCAGGTCCCATCGCCGGCGTCGGTCAGCGACTCCACGAGTTCACCGGTGATGAGCGGGAGGTCGGTCTTGGCTCGGATGTCCTCCCAGAGCTCGACGAGGGCCTCCTTGCTCATGGTGCGCTTCTTGACGGTCCCGTACTTCGGGAACTCGAGGGCGCCGGTCATCACCACCTTGGCCCGCGGGTAATGGAGGATGGTGCCCCCGAGCCCTTCGCGCTCGATCAACGCTACCCGGAGGCCGGCGTCCAGCGCGCCGAGGGTGGCGCTGATGCCCGCAGGGCCGGCCCCGACGACGATGACGTCGAGGACGTCGGCGCCGCCGCCGGGGGCGCGACGCTCACCGGCGGCGATGTGCGTGGCGGCCTGGGCACCCTGGCTCACGGCGTTGCGGATCAGGCCCATGCCCCCGAGCTCGCCGACGATGTAGACGCCCGACTGGTTCGTCTGAAAATGTCGGTCCACCTGGGGCAGCTCGAGACCGCGCTCAGCCGTCCCGAACACCAGCGAGATCGCCTCGAAGCCGCAGGCGACGGCGCACGCCCCGTGACCCACGCAGCCCAACGGATTGATCAACCTCGCCTGTCCCCCGACCATGGCGATCACGTCGTGCTCGGGGCACGCCCGGACGCAGGCCCCGGAGCCTACACAACGACTCGTGTCGATGATCGGGTGCAGGCTCGGAGGAATGACGTCGCCCATGGCCGCCATGTCCGCGAGGGAGTCGACCGCCTCCTCTTCCTTTGCGCCTTCGAGGCTCCGCCACGCAAAAGAGAGCAGCAGCGCGATTCCAACGAGGCCAGCGACGATTACTACGGTGATCACCGGCGGAACCTAGCGTCAAAGTCGCCTGCTGGGAATCGGGTATTGAGCGTCCGGTCCTCTCAGGGCCGGTACGTCAGCCGCAGGGCGCCGAAACGCTCGACATCGTTCATGGTGCCCTCCCGATCGCTCGAGAGGATCGCGTGGGACTCGCGATAGACGATGTCGGCGGAGAGCTCCGTGATGAAATCGTACCGTACCTGAGCCTCGAAGCCGACGATGAACCCGTCGGTGATGGCGCCGGCCTGGGCGACCTCTTCACTCACCGAAGTGACTAGGCCGAGCTCGGGTGTGACGCCGAGGATCAGGGGTACGCTTTCTCCGAGCGGGAGGAAGAACCCCAAACGCAGCTGGGGACCGGACAGCCGGTAGGAGGGCATCGACAGGGAGACGTCGGCATCGAGCATGCGGAAGTACCAACCGAGCTCGGCATTCATGCGCAGAGCGCGCGCGCCGTCGGTGAACGCGAAATCCGCGCTCACACCAATCGAAAGGTCATGGGCGTGGCTATCGACAGCTACGACCGTCCCGTCCGCGAGGACCTCCTGGGCGGAGAGACCCACCGACGAGTAGTACCTCGTGCTGAGGCCCAGCCGGAACGAGCTATCGTCCAGCGGATGAAGCCAGATGTCGAGGCCAGCGTAGACGGCCGCGAACGGCGACGAATCGAAGCGCCCCTCGCCGGTCTCCACCGGCACGGCGCTCGTCCGGTGGCCGAAGCCAAAGCCGGCGGTGATGTCGAAGCCCCAGTCCCGCGTCATGTTCGCGGCGGCACGAGAACTCTCTTCGGGAGCGCCCGCGGGCCCTTCCTGGACGTCTGGCTCTTCGGGTGACTCGTCGTCGAGTTCCTCTTCGAGCTCCCGCGACCGGGGTTCCCGTTCGCTTTCGCCGTCGCCACCATTGCGGACGCTGGAGACGACGAATCGCACGTCCGCCAAGATGGCCGACCGCAGCGTCGGGGTGATGGTCTGCCCACGCATGCGATGGGTCCGCGTGCGGAGTTCAACGCCGCTGCCGCCGTGGTAGTAGCGCAGGCGCAGGACCCGGTTGCGCCCACGACCACCGTAGCCCGCGACCGCGATCACGTGGGCACCCTGGTGGACCCCGACCTGCCGGATGGCGCGGCCGTTCGCGGGCGAGAGGTTCCTCCTGCGCGACTCGGTGACGTACGAGCTCGTGCTCACGAGCCGCGTCTCCCGGGAGAAGACCCGCGGCACTGATTGACGCAGCGCCGTCGGCAGGCTGGGTGCCGATACGAAGAGCACCTTGGCTTGGGGGGCGTCGGCTCGCGCACCGGTGGGAGCCCAGGCGACCACCGAGACCGCCGCGAGGCAGAGAGCCAGGAGCCAGGAGGAAATTCCGCGATTCATGATCGAGTCTCCAGGATGATTCGAGTCGGCGGTCATTCTTGACGGGCTCCCCAGTCGACGACCCACTCCATGATGGTGAGCGCGTCCCGGTAGCCGATGCCCTGATGGCCGTTGCGGCAGTAGTCGATGAGGACCGAATCCTCGTCTCCTGCGATGACGTTGGGCACGTCGTCCGAGCCAGAGCCCATCACATCGGAGAAGGTGGACAAGTCGTAGCTCCCGGAGGTCCCGTGGCAGCGAGTACAACCGTTCGACTCGATGATCGGCGCGATGTCCGTCGTATAGACGAGGGGGTCGTCCCCCGTCGGCGGAGGCATGGTGCCCGCGTCTTCCTCGGGCACGCCGGAGTCGGGGGATGCCGGAGGGGGATCCTCCGTGGGCTCTTCTTCATACATCGTGCCCCCGGAGATCCACGCCCGCCAACGGGCGAGGACCGGGCTTCCCGCATCTAGGAAGGCACCGTGGCCGCCGGCGCCGATGGCCTTGTCGATGAGCAGGCTCGCGCTCGAGGAACCCGCTCGCGCGACCACTTCATCGTAGTTGTCACGCCACTCCCCGTCGGACCCGGGCTCGGGCGTGACCTGCATCGGAGTACCCGCACGCTGGTGACAAGTGAGGCAGCCCTCGTCCTCGAGGTCCTGCTGGATGTCGGGGCGGAAGACGACCGCCTCGGGCTCGTCGGGGTCGTCCATCGCCATGCCGCTGTCGTCGCCGCTGAAAGGCACGGATGAATCTTCACCGGACTTCGGGTTGGTGCCGTCGGCCGTCCATCCGCTGATGACGGCGGGATTGCAGCCGGCCGTGAGCATCGTGGCTGCCGTGAGAGCGAGAGCATGGCGGGGGAAAATCATGGTGAGTCGCTGTCCGTGCAACTCACATGCCGGCGTCGATCTGATTCCTTTATGGGGAAACGATTGTCGTCGATCAACTCACAGCGCGTCAGGTGGCCTCGCCGACCTCAGCGCGGAACACGCGATGGGGTCTAGCGCATCCCCCGTTCCGAGGCCTGTCCCCCCCACTAGCGTCGATCAGCCCGCTTTGCGCCCTCAGATCGAGCTCGCTGCCCATGGCACGAAAGCTGCGAATGAACTGCAAGTGAAGCTGAACCGAAACCCGCGATTGATCGACATCAACAAAAATGACCCAACCCCACACCCATCCGCCCAGAGGTACTCGATGAAGCTCCAACGACGCTTGCCACGCGGGTCGATGTTGATGATCGCCACGGTCATCGCCGGAGCCGTCGGCGCCACCGCGGGCGCCCAGGGAGACCAGACCCTGGACGGCTTGGTTCGCTCCTATATGGCCGAACGCGGCGCCGAGCCCCAGCTCGCCCCGGACAGTCAACTCTGCCGTCGATACGCGATCGACCTGACCGGGGTGATTCCGAGCCTCCGGGACCTCGACGCCTGTGAGGGACGCACGGCCGGGGAGATGTTCGACCACTTCGCCGCCAAGGGCCCCATGGCCCATACGGATGGGGAGCGGCCCTACGTTTGGATCAACCTCCTCAAGGACGCCGACCACTTCCTCTTCTCCAACTCGACCCAGTTCTCTCAGGTCGGGCACATCCGGGAGTTCCGCGACGAACTCCGCGACGTCTACGCAAACGACGCGAGCTACGCGGGATTCAGCCGCTGGGCGCTCCAGTCGCAGATGTTCCTGAACCGTTTCCCCTCCGGCGCCGACCGAGCCAACGCCTCGTTCTTCCTCTTTCTCGGGCGCGACTCCCTGGCAAACGAGGTACCCGTCGGCAACATGTGGAACGGCTGGGCGTTGCGCGACCGCAGCATCCGCGCCTCGGCGGCCGAGTCGAACCCCGACTATCACGTCTACGACTACGATGCCTCGCGCTGCACCTCGGGACGGGCGCTCTGCTCGGCGACGATGTGGGGCACCGAAGGCGACACCCCCGAAGACGTCATCGAGCTCATGGTGGGCTCGGACCTCTTCCTCGAGGCCACGGTCAATCGCTACTGGGAGCGCTTCCTCGGTGAGCCATTGCCCGGGGTGGATTACCCGGAAATCCGGCGGGTCCTCGTCCGAGGCTTCGTCGCCCACGACCACGACGTCAACTGGCTGATCCGAGAGATCGCCACGTCGTCGGTTTACACGCAGGAGATGATGTACCGATGAGCACCCGTCTTTACATGCTCGGGCTCGCGGCCCTCGTCGCCTGCACTTCACCGCTCCCGGCCGCTGGCCCCGACGCCACACCGGACCCCACGGCGCCCACCCCGTCCTACGACGACGACACCGACACCCGGGCCTCATCGGACCGAACGCTCCGGTTCTACTACGGTCCGATGAAGATCATGAACGGCGAGAACGCCCTCTTCTCCATCGGCGTCTTCACCGGCCACGACTTCGGCGGCTGGGACTACACGACCCCGGAGCCGACCTCCGAGGCATTCTTCGACTCGGGCAATGCAGAGGGCCGGTACTACCGTCACTGTCGGCAGCTCGGGGGCTGCATGGAGCACCGCATCCCCCTCGGACGAACCGGCTTCGTCAATACGGGGTTCGTGCTGCAGCTCGAGCGCGCGGTCATCGAGGCGTGCAATGACACGGAGGCCTTCGGCATGTTCCCCGGGAACGAAGCGCCCGAGACCACCACCGCCGTCGACGTCCTCCGGCACCAATACCGCGCCGCCTTCGGCGCACTGCCCACGGACGAGGAACTCGAACTCTCCAGCGTCTACTTCGAGGGGCACCTCGAGGACCCCGAGCGCTCCGACATGAGCGCCCTCGAAAGCGCAGGTCGAGGCCACTGCCGCGCGCTGCTCGCCACCAACCGTTTCCTCTTCTACTGAGCCCGGAGCCCCAAACGATGTCACCATTGAATCGCCGCAACTTCCTCCGACTCGCCGCCGCCGGCGCCGGCGTCGGCGCCCTCGGGACGGTCTCCGGGCCCTTCGGCCTGCTCAGTCGCGCTCATGCCGCGTCGGGCATCGCCGGTGCCTCCGGCGGCGCCATCTTCATCGTGCTCAACGGCGGCGCGCGCACCCAGGCGGTCTTCAACGGCATGGTCGGGTCGGGAGCCAACCCCTTCGGGCAGATCTCCGGCCTGCCGGTGCCCATGTCATCCGTCATGGAAGGCAGCGGCCTCGATGACCCGGAGATCAATCGCCACATCAACCTCGTCACGACCGTGGCGCACCACAATCGGTCGGGCAGTCACGCCACCGGGCGCTCGGTCGCCTGCACTGGATACACTCCCGAAGAGGGCAAGCCGGGCATCCTCTCCATCCTCAACCACGCCTTCGCCTTCCGCGACGTGCCCTGCGTCAACATCGGCAACGACACGCCGACGACGGCGATTGGCAGTGAGATCTCGAGCACCTTCTCCCCGGTGAAGATCAATACGGCGCTGGACGTGAACGAAATCTCCGCTTCCCTCGTCGACTCGGCGGTCTCCGAGGACGAGAAGCTGCGCCTCGACTCACTGCGGAACACGCTTCAGGACCGCTTCCTCCGCGCCACGCCCTACGACGCCCCCGCCGACATCCCCTTCTACCAGCGCCGGGCGATCGAGATCGCCCAGCAGTTCGACAACGACGCCTTGGACATCCGAGCCGACGCGTCGATGGGGCGGTATCTCGATGGCTCACCGGTGCGCAACGGGGGCCTCCGGGGCAGCTTCAACGTCGCCGACAATGGCCGGAACCTCGGGGCCGCGGCGATGCTCGCCGTGCGCCTGCGCCAGCTCGGCTGCGGAGGCATCACCATCTCGACCGGCAACTGGGACATGCACTCGAACGAAGAGAGCCGGCTCCCGGGCCGGGCCAACGAGGTCGGAGGCGTCATCGCAGGCCTCATCGGCGAACTCTCCCAGATCGAGAGCCCCCTCGAACCGGGCCGGTCCCTGCTGGACACCACGGTCATCACGGTGCTCTCGGACTTCGGCCGCGGTAACTGGAGCAACGGCACGGGGTTCAACAGCGACCGCGGCTCGGACCACCGGAGCCGCGAGGACAAGACCGCCTTCCAGTGCATCCCGATCATCGGAGGCGGCCTGGCCGGCGGCCAGGTCCTCGGCGAGATCACCAACGGCGGCTCTCCTGCCGCGGGCTCACCGATCTATACGACGCGCCAGGTGCTGGCGACGGCCCTCGACGTGCTCGGCATCCCCCCGACACTCTACATGCCCGAGGACGCGCCTCCTCTCACGGAGGACTTGAGCTGATGTCCATCATCCCCCAATGGACCGCGGCCCTGGCCTTCCTTCCCCTTCTGCTCAGCGCCTCCTGCACGGGCTACGTCCAAGGCATTCAAGGGGCCGAGGGCGACTCGGCGACCTCCGAGCCGGAACCCACGACCGACGCAGGACGCCCCGCCTTGCCGACGGCCCCCCCGCCGGGTGACCTCGATGTGGACCGCGCCCAAGGACGCTTCGTCACCACCACCGACCTGATGCGTCTCGTGATCGCTCCGGGCTGCGCCTCGGAGGTCAACGAATGCCACAACAGCGAGGACTTCCCGGACCTGTCCAGCGAGGGCAACCTCTGGAACCTGGTCGGCCTCGGGTGCAACCAGGGGATCGGCGAGCGCACCGAGCTCGATGGCCTCTGCGAGACTATCGGTGACGAGGTGCGCATCACCAACGGCAACAACGAGGGCTTCACCGCCACCATCGGCGCCGTGATCTTGGTGACCAACTCGGACGAAGAGTTCGACCACTACGAACTCCGCATCGACCGCCCGGTCCCCGAGGGCCAAGAAGGCGGCGACTTCGTCATCGTCCGGGGAGGCACGGAGTTGCCGGCTCTGGGCAACGGAAACTCGGCCGACACCGACAGCGGTGGCCAGTGGGTCCGCATCACCGACGAAGACGACATCCCCCTCGCGAACGCGATTCGGCAGGGGGACGAGAACCTCGACGACGCCTACGGGGACGGCTCGGGGGCCCTGGTGTCGGCGGGGGATGCGCGCGCCAGCTACCTCGTGATGAGGCTCCTGGGGCACGGGACCGCTCGGGTCCGCATGCCCCTCGCGGCCAACGCGGACAACCCGACCGAGGTCAACCCGCCACTTTCCCGCGACGAGATGTACGCACTGATGAGCTGGATCAACTGCATGGAGCCCGGCGACGGGCCGTACTCGGAGATTCGCTACGAGTGCACCGAAAACTCAGACAACCGAGGTGAGTGGTGAGAGCGGTGATTCTTCACGTAGTCGCAACGTCGCTCGTCTTCGGACTCGGGGCGTGGACCGTCGGCTGCACCGGGACAGAGGACGTGACCGGACGACCCGTCGACCAGCCCACCGATACGTTCACCGAGGTGATCATCCCCATCTTCGAAGAGAGCTGCTCGAGCACCGCATGCCACGGCGCCGACGACGCGGCCTTCGCCGAACTCAACCCCGAGTACTTCGCGTTCCCGGTCGATGCAGACGGCCACATCAGCGGCGAGGAGCGCATTCAGACCGCCTTCGACCGCGCCCGGGACAAGCTCTCTGCGGCAGGGCCGCTCTTCGCCGAGCTCATTCGGAAGCCCCTCGACGAGTCCCTCGGCGGACTCCCCCATCGGGGCGCCGTGCAGTTCGACACCATGGAGGACTCGGACCTCGAGGCGCTGATGACCTGGGCCGAGGGTGAGCGCCCGACGGACACCACCCCCCTCCCCGACCTCGCCCAGCGCTACGCCGACGAGGTCCAACCGCTCCTCGCCCAGCGCGGCTGCATGATCACCAACTGCCACGGCTCCGGCGCGTCCAACAGCCTCATCTTCGACCCCGGGATGCTCGGCGAGTTCGACGATGGCGCGACCATGAAGAACTACAAGAAGGTCGTCTTCCACATGAACTTCGACACGCCGGACCCGCTGATGGCGCGCCTCGTGCGCAAGATCATTCCGGTCGAGGACGGCGGCATCTTCCATCGCGGCGGCAACGCCTTCTTCGAGCGCAACGACCCCGACCTCGCGCCGCTCCTCGACTTCATGGCGGCCGTCCGCACCGAGCTGGGAGCCGGAGACACCGGCACACCGACCGGCATCGTCTTCGCCGCGACCGATGCCACCCCGCGAGAGCTCTACGACATCACCGCCTGGCAGCCCGGCGGCGACATCTACTCGCTAATCCCGGCGACTCCAGGGGGCGACCTTCGGAACCTGACCGCCGATCACCACTCGGAGAGCGCCGACATCCGCGACCCGTCCGTGTCGTACGACGGCAATCGCGTCGCCTTCGCCATGCGGAAGACGGAGAACGACTGCCTGAACCTCTACGTCATGAACGTGGACGGGTCGGGTCTGACCCAGGTCACCCGAGATACCGGGACGCTCCCGAGCGGCATCAAGGTGGCGAATGTCGAGCCCGTCTGGGGCCCCGACGACCGGCTCTACTTCGTGTCGACGCGGGGGGGAGTCATGGCCGACAGCGGCCGCCACCCCTTGTCGAACATCCACCGCATCGACACCGACGGGTCGGGGATCGTACAGATGACCTTCTCGGCCGACAACGAGTTCGCGCCGGCCTGGCGCGCCTTTCACAAGGCAGGAGTGCAGCCGGAGCAGCGCACCCTCGACCTCACGTTCACCGCGGTCCGCGGCGTCGGCGACCGACGCCACGCCCCGCTCATGCGGGTGCCGCCGGACTTCCGCGCCGACTATCACCCGCACTTCGGAACCCAGCACCCGGACTACCAGATCTTCACCGCGGTCTCGGCTTTCCCGGACGACCGTGAAGTGCTGATCCTGATGGACGAGTCGAGCCTCTGGGAGGGCGGGGCCCTCGGGCTCATCGACCGCAACCTCGGACCGCCCATCACCGACGGCGGCGAGCCTTCGGTGGTGAGCTACGTGGAATCCCTGGTGCGCCTCGACACCCTGGGCGAAGAGGCCGGCCACCGGGGAGTCTCGACGGACGGCTACTACCGCGACCCCCAGGCCATGCCCGATGGCACGGTCGTCGTGAGCTTCGACCCGAACGTCATCGACCACACCGACCCGGAAGCCGCTCCCGACACGGCGCTCTACCGGCTGACCCTCCGCGAGCGTTCGGACAACCGGGTCGTGATCGACTCGCGGGAGCGATTGGTCGACGTACGCGGAAAGATCGAGACCGACCCGACGCCGATCATGGTTCGGCGTCGCGAAGAGATCGGAGACCCCTACGAGCACCTCACCGCCGGCATGCCCTATGGCGAACTCTTGAACTTCGACATGGCGGTGATGCTAACCGTCGCCAACGAAGACAGCCCCTCGAACGGCAAGACCTTCGATGAGACCGCCGAGGAGATCGAGCTCGTGCGCTTCGTCGAGCAGGTCCCCCTCACCCCGGAAGACTATCCAGACTGGCCCGATACGAGCGTCAACCGCGTCGGTCGGGGAAGCCACGGCATGCGCCGGATCATCGGTGAGATGCCCACGGCGGGCGACCAGTCGTTCAACGTCGAGCTGCCCGCGGCGGTCCCGTTCTACGTGCAAGCCCTCGGGCGCAACCGAATGACGACCTTCACTCACAACCTGTGGGTATTCGTGCTGCCCGGCGAACACCTCAGGAACGTCACCCGTCGAGAGGTTTGGAACGGCCGGTGCGGCGGCTGCCACGGCTCCACGAGCGGGGCGCCGAGCGAAACGGTCGGGGTCCCCGACGTCCTCACCCAGGCGTCCCGGGTCCTGGCGAACTACGACCAGGCGACGGACACGGACATCGCCCCGGTGCCCCAGGGCATCGAACCCGGCGATCGCATGGAGGTCGACTTCCTGCGGGACGTACAGCCGATCTTCGACGCGAAGTGTGTCGAGTGCCACGACGGCGACCGGTCCCCGGACCTCCGCGACCGACTGGGTTCCGACGGCTTCTCCGGGGCCTACGAAGCGCTCACGGACACCGGAAGCTTCTCGCGGAACGGGTTCGGCTACGTCGACCCCGAGTCGATGAGCGCGCGGACCAGCTACCTCGCCGAGGTGCTGGTCGGAGAGGACCTCGAGGCGCCCCGGGACTTCGACTCGGGGGGCTGCCGAGGCCCCGACAGGTTGAGCCTGGTCGAAGCAGAAACCCTCTTCCGCTGGATGGACCTCGGCGCCAGCTTCGTGGGCATCGGTCCCCGCACCACCCCCGTGCTGCCGGAGTTTTGAGATGAGCCTCCCCCAAAACACAATTGGTCGTTTCCTCTGCCCTCTGCTCATCGCGGTCCCGGGCCTCATCGCCGGGGGTTGCACCGCCACGCCGGAGGCCCCGCCGAGCGAGGGACCCGTCTACGAAGCCCGGTGGGAAAACCTCGCGCCGGTCACGGACAATACCAACATCGACCTACCGGCCCAGCCTGACCGGGCGCACCCCTACGCCGTCGCCATGTCTCCGGACGGCGAGGTCGCGCTGGTCACCCTCCGGGGGAGCGAGGTGAGTCCGGGCCACGAGGTGGTCGTGATCGACGTGCCGGGGCGCCGCCTGGTTCGGCGCCTGACCGTCGGGGCGCGGCCGGTCGCCGTGGGCATCCGACCCCAGAACGACTACGCCGTGGTCCTCAGCCATCTGTCGCCGATGGCCGCGGTGATCGACCTCGCCACCCAAGAGGTGACGGGCCAGCTTCGCGTGGGCCACTACGCCGAGAATCTGGCGTTCTCCTCGGACGGACGCCGCATGTACGTGAGCAACCGCGCCACCGACGAGGTCGAGCGCTGGGAAGTCCGGGTGTCGGAGATGGGCTTGACCGCAACCCGCCACGACAACGTGCCCGCCGGGGTCAATCCCGGTGCCATCGGCATCGCCGAGACCGCCGGCAAGATTTATGTCGCCGATGCCGGGGGCCTCGGCCTCCGGGTCTTCGACATGGACTCGATGGAGGAGCTCGGGTTCATCCCCCTGAACGCTCCCGTCTTCGACGTGGCGAGCATGGGCGGCTGGATCGTCGCCACGACCCTCAACGGCACGAGCGGCCTGCCCTGCCCTTCGGACGCGGACTACCCCGGTGAAGAAGGGGACGGCATCTTCGCCCACATCACGGACACCACCTGCGGCCGTGGCTTCGCCGACATCCAAAACGAAGTCGCCTTCATCGACACCGAGTACGACCTCGTCGCCGTGCGCTACACCTCGGACACCGCCGAAGTTTCCGAGGCCGACCGCGAAGGAGACCACGACCCGGAGTTGCAGAAGGTCGTCGGGGCACTGCCCTTCGGCATCGCCGTCGCCGGGCCGGGGCGCGCCTTCGTGAGTATGGGCTCGAGCTTCGAGGTGACCGAAATGGTCGTGGAAGGCGAGATGGGCTCCGGGGCACCCCCGACCATGGAGATGCCGCAGACCTGGGCGACGGACTTCGCCCCCCGCGGCGTCGCGGTCGATGCCGATGGCCGCACCCTAGTCGTCGCGAACATGCTGGGGGAGACGGTCTCGATCCTCGACGTCAGCTCGGGCGAGCGTACGGACATCGAGGTCGGCGACACCACGAACCCGTTCCCGGCGACCAGCGCCGAGATCGGCGAGCTCTTCTTCAACAGCTCGGCCTACTCGTCCGACGGAGACCAATCGTGCTCCCACTGCCATCCCGACGCGGACTCCGATGGCAAGAGCTGGGGCGTGGGCCTGGTGCGGGCCTACGGCCGCCGGGCGACGATGGTCATCAAGAACCTCCACGACACGGCGCCCCTGCTCATCGAAGGTGTCTTCGAGGAGACGGACTTCACGGTCGAGATGGAGGCCATGGCTTTTCGCCCCGACTTCCACGACTCCTCGTACGCGCTCCAGGTCTCCCTCCGGGACGAGTACTTCCAAGAGGTCAGCCATGAAATGCTGGAACGGAACTTGGGCTTCGACGAGATGGCAGCTCACGTCGCGGACTACCTCGTCGCCGAGACGCGACTGCTCCCGAGCCCCTTTCCGGACGACACCCCGGAGGCCGAGCGCGGCCATGCGCTCTTCTTCAGGCCGGACGTCGGCTGCGCCAACTGCCACCCACCTCCCTCCTTCGCGAGCCCCGACAACTTCACGGGCGTGACCACGATGGCACGCTTCGATCGGCCCCGGCGCGACCTCGACCCGGACGTTTCGACGAAGTACATCGAGGAGGCCCGAGACGGCTTCTTCAACGCCAACAGCCTGCGCGGCACCTGGGACCGCCGTGGCGTATTCTTCCACGACGGTCGCGCCCGGACGCTCCGAGAGACGGTCCTCACCCCGGGCCACGCTTGCCTCGAGGAAGGCGAGCGGGCTTTCAACGAATCCGAGGGCCGCGTCGATACCAACGGGGGCGTTTCCCACCTGACTTGCAGCCAGATCGACGACCTGATCGCGTTCATCATTTCCATCGACTGACCTGGGACGGGGGACCGACGACTACCAAAAGTTACGTCGCGTCACATAGCAGTGGAACGTCCAGACGGCGCCCAAGACTCCATCATTGACAGCACGAGGCGTCCCGGCACCATCTCCGGACGTCATGAGCAGGGAAGGCAGCGTTACACGGGGGGCGAAGTCCTTTCGACCGACTCGAAAGATCGGGCTCTTCGTCATCCTCCTCGCGGTGGTCGCCGCAGCCCTCCTCTATCGAGGATGGTCCTTCTATCCCCTCACCTTGGACATGCGGGTCGAGCATGACGACTACCGCACGCTGAGCCCCGGGGGCATGGTCGGCCACGGCTACGGCATGTTCGGCAC
>Ga0164313_10001032_pt1 | contig 24001 bp, 21 predicted proteins | sample GuaBasSedimGuay4_FD_113735 | JGI IMG/M metagenome (GOLD analysis project Ga0164313, IMG submission 113735) | Subseafloor sediment microbial communities from Guaymas Basin, Gulf of California, Mexico - Guay4, Core 4569-4, 0-3 cm | ecosystem: Environmental > Aquatic > Marine > Hydrothermal vents... | reverse complement strand
TGGCAGGGATTCCCGTTGAGAAAAGATTATGTTGATGAAGAAAATATGATTATCAAATAATTTTGAGCCACTATGGAATCCACCTTAAAAAGTAATTTGAAGACCGAAGAGTATTTTATAAATATGGGGCCGCAGCACCCGGCAACTCACGGTGTTTTACGTCTGATTCTTACTATAGATGGAGAGATCATAAAAAATGTAGAACCCGATCTGGGTTATATTCATCGATCCATCGAAAAAATGTGTGAGCGGGACAGCTATCAGCAAATAGTGCATCTCACAGACAGGATGGATTATTTATCTTCCCATATCAATAATGAAGCAGTTTGTTTGGTTGTTGAAAAAGCCCTTGAAATTGAAGTAAGTGATCGTGTTAAAGTAATTAGAACTATTATTGGAGAACTCACAAGAATCGCTTCCCATTGTTTGTGGTGGGGCGTAATGGGTATGGATGTAGGAGCTTTAACCACCTATTTCTACGCCTTTAGAGATCGCGAGATGATCAACGATATATTTGAGGAAACATGCGGGGCCAGATTGACCATGAATTATAATATCCCCGGTGGTTTAATGTTCGATGTACATCCCAACTTTGTAAAAAGAACGAAAGAATTTATTGCTCATTTTAAAACTAAAATTCCGGAATACGATAGATTGCTAACCGGCAATATAATTTTTCAGAAAAGGACAAAAGGAATTGGAATATTGAGTAAAGAAGATGCCATATCTTTTGGAGCCTCAGGCCCTGTAGCCAGAGGATCAGGCGTTTCCTGTGATATCAGAAAGATACATAGCTATAGTGCCTATGACAGAGTTGATTTTAATGAAGCTCTTCTTACGGATGGCGATTGTTTTGCAAGGTACAATGTACGGATTCAGGAAATGTGGGAGTCCTTATCGATAATTGAACAATTGATAGATAACATACCGGAAGGTGACATCAATACACCTACAAAGGCAGTAATTAAATTGCCAAAAGGAGAATATTATCAACGTGTTGAAACGGCAAGAGGAGAATTAGGGGTTTATGTGAATAGTACAGGTACAAAAAACCCATATAGATTTAAATTCAGATCACCTGGATTCTCAAACCTTTCGGTTATTAATTCATTATCGAAGGGTGCAAAAATAGGCGATTTGGTAGCTATTATGTCAACAATAGACATCGTGGTTCCTGATATAGACCGTTAAATATATTCAAAATAGGAAAATTCCAAAATGGAAATTCCAAAAAGAGTTTGATAAAAATAAAAAAATAACTGAATAAGGATTTAGAATTTGGTTTTTGGAATTTTTAAAATATTATGATTAAAGATATACATAATTGGCTGTTTTCAATAATGCCGGAAGGTGTTGCGAGCATCACAGAAATGGTTTTAATAGCAACGGCATATCTAATTTTATTTGCTGTAGCCGGTTTGTATTTGGTATATTTGGAAAGAAAGGTTGCAGCCTGGTTCCAATTGAGATTAGGACCAAATAGAGTAGGTCCCTTTGGATTATTTCAAACCATGGCCGATGCCTTAAAATTAGTTTCGAAAGAATTAACAAGTACTGACAGAATTGATAAGTTTCTTTACAATTTAGCACCTTATTTTGTTATAATTACCTCACTAACTGCACTCGCCGTTTTTCCCTTTTCCAAACAACTTCAAGCCTTCGACATTAATATTGGACTATTTTTTTTGATAGCGGTTTCGTCTATTGGTGTCATTGGAATTTTATTGGGCGGATGGTCTAGCAATAATAAATATGCTTTGATCGGTGCTATGAGAAGCGGGGTGCAAACGATTAGTTATGAGTTATCCGTTGGGCTATCCTTATTGACAATGGTATTGTTGACAGGCTCATTGCAATTGTCAGAAATTATAGAAATACAAAGAACAGGAGGCTGGCTTATATTGCAAGGTCATGTACCGGCGGTTATAGCTTTTATGATTTTTATGATTGCAGGAACGGCAGAAACCAACAGAGCACCCTTTGATCTGGTAGAGGCAGAATCTGAATTAGGAGCAGGGTTTCATACAGAATATTCAGGGATGAAATTTGCCTATTTCTTTTTGGCTGAGTTTATAAATATGTTCATTATAGCGTCCATTGCAGTGGTTGTATTTTTTGGTGGTTGGTTGTCACCTTTTGGAATTACCGAAGGGATAACATGGTTTCCCGAAGTTTTATGGTTTTTAATTAAAGTGCTGATAATTATATTTTTAATGATGTGGTTTCGATGGACTTTTCCAAGATTAAGAGTGGATCAACTGCTGACCCTGGAATGGAAATATTTGCTACCGATTAATTTGGTGAATATTGTTTTTATGGCAATTATAATATGGTTGAATTGGACAATTTAAAAAAGAAGAAAGAAAATAATGAGTTATTTTTCAGAAATATATAACGGAATAAAGACCTTACTCACGGGTATGAGCGTTACCGGTCATTATTTTGTTCGAGCTCGTAAAGGTGCATTGACACAGCAGTATCCTGATAACCGGGATACTTTAAAAATGTTCGACCGATTTAGAGGCGAGGTAATTATGCCACATGATGATGTCAATGAACATCGATGTACAGGTTGTCAAAAATGTGAAATAGCTTGCCCAAATGGAACTATTGAAATAATCTGGGATAGAGGAATAGATGAAGTTACAGGTAAAAAGAAGAAAAAAATAGACAAGCATATATATCATTTAGCCATGTGCACCATGTGTGGTTTATGTATAGAAGCTTGTCCCACAGATGCAATTGTTTGGGCGCAGAACTATGAAAATTCAGTTTATGACAGGACACAATTAACAAAGATTCTAAATCAGCCGGGATCAAAAGTAAAAGCAGGTATAGAAGATTAATAAGATGGAAAGAATAATATTTTACATAATAGCTGTTTCAATGGTATTTTTTGCCATAAAAGCGGTATCGAGTCCAAAGATGTTACGAGCGGTAATTTATCTACTTTTTGTATTAATAGGTATAGCCGGAATCTATTTCTTAGTTGATTATGCATTTCTGGCCGCCGTTCAATTAGCGGTTTATGCGGGAGGTGTAATTGTACTAATTATCTTTTCAGTGTTATTGGTGCACCACATTGAATTGAGACTGGAACTTAGCTCATTAAGCCAAAGAATTTTTGCCGGTATTTTAAGTTTAGCCGGTATTGCCTTAACCTTGTTTGCAATTCATACCTACGAATTTAATCCGGTAGTAAATTACAATTCCATCGAAGTTGATCAGATTGGGAATTTATTGTTAAGCTATAAGGATGGAGGATTTATATTGCCTTTTGAAGTGATAAGTGTGTTACTGGTGGCCGTGATGATTGGAGCTATAGTGATTGCCAAGGGGAAGAAGCTGGAAGGGTGAATGAAGACCGAAGACAGTGGACGGAAGACCGAAGACGGAAGACCGAAGACGGGGGACCGAAGATTAAGTTATTAAAAAGATGAAGTTTAAATTTGAGAAATTGATTATTTGGCAAAAAGCGATGGATCTTGGGGAAAATGTTGATCTTATGGTAGATAATTTCCCAAATAAAGAAATATATAATTTGTTCTCACAGATGAGGAGAGCTGTAGATTCTATTGCATTAAATATTTCTGAAGGTTCGATAGGGCAATCAAACCCGGAACAAAAGAAGTTTGTAGGATATGCTATTCGTTCCTTAGCGCAAGTAGTGACTTGTTTACACAAAGCAAAAAGAAGAAATTATATATCGGATCAAGGGTTTGATGAATATTATAACGAATCATTTAATTTAATGAATATGATGGTTGCATTTAAAAATAAAATTAGATAAATAACTAAGAATCAAATTAATACTCGGATACGAACTTCGGTCACCCGACTTCAGTCTTCCGACTTAAATAAAACATAATGATAAACGGAATCAGCATTTATGAGATTTTAACCTTAAGCACCATAATATTTTTTATTGGGGTCTATGGGTTTTTGACTCGTAAGAATTTAATAACGATGTTGTTGTCAATAGAGTTAATTTTAAATGCTTCGGCTATAAATTTTGTTGTAATTAACACCTATTTATTTCCTGAAAATTTACAGGGTGTTATATTCTCAATTTTTATTGTAGCGGTTGCTGCTGCCGAAACTGCTTTAGCTGTAGCGATTATAATTAATCTGTACAAATTGGTGGATTCCATAGAAGTTGAAGACACAGAAACAATGAAGTTTTAAATAAGAAATAATTGGAGAGAGAATAAAATAAAGATTATGGATTTTACATATACAATATACATTCCATTAATTCCATTAGCTGTCTTTTTGCTGTTAGGATTGAATTATGATAAGATCAAACCATCTGTCTCAGGATGGATTGGTTCTCTTGGTTTATTCACTTCCCTGGTTTTATCTTATTATACGGCCTATAAGTATTTTTTTGAGATTGGAAAAGTAGAGGGTGTTTATCAAACTTTTGTTTACAAATGGAGATGGATGACCTTTACGGATACCCTGCAGATAGACATGGGTGTGTTAATTGACCAAATCTCTGTGATGATGTTAATTATGGTTTCTACAGTTTCGTTTTTGGTTCATATCTACAGTAGAGGTTATATGAAGGGAGATACAGGGTATACCAAATTCTTTGCATTTCTATCCTTATTTACCTTTTCTATGATGGGATTGGTAATGGCGGCGAACCTGTTCCAAATATATATTTTCTGGGAATTGGTAGGCGTTTCATCCTACTTGTTGATTGGATATTATTACACCAAACCAACTGCGGTGCTTGCGGCGAAAAAAGCTTTTATCGTTACGCGTTTTGCCGATTTAGGATTTTTAGTTGGAATTTTAATTTTAGGATATTATACCGGGACATTTGATTTTATGGAATTGACCAACCCTGAAGGAACTGCTATTACAAATTGGGCGTCTACTTCTTTTATGGGATTGTCAGCACTTACCTGGGGTCTGATGTTAATATTTATTGGAGGGGCAGGTAAATCAGCCATGTTCCCACTGCATATTTGGTTGCCGGATGCTATGGAGGGTCCAACACCGGTTTCTGCTCTAATTCATGCCGCCACCATGGTTGTTGCCGGTGTGTTTTTAGTTGCTCGATTGTTTCCCATGTACTATTTTGTCGAAGATGGATTTGCATTGAATTTAGTGGCTTGGGTAGGCGCATTTTCAGCTCTTTTTGCTGCAATAATTGCCTTAACACAAAATGATATCAAACGTGTCCTGGCCTTTTCAACCATGTCACAGATCGGTTATATGATGTTAGCTCTTGGTGTGTCGAAATATGAAGGACACAATGGATTGGGTTATATGGCTTCAATGTTTCACTTGTTTACCCACGCCATGTTCAAGGCTTTGCTTTTCTTGGCTGCAGGTTCTATTATTCATGCGGTGCATAGTAATTATTTAAAAGACATGGGAGGTCTAAGAAAATATATGCCAATTACTCATATTACTTTTTTAATAGCAGCTTTATCTATTTCAGGATTTCCTGGATTTGCAGGATTTTTTAGTAAAGATGAAATATTAGTTGCAGCCTACGAACACAATAAGTTGATCTATTATATTGGTGTTTTTGTTGCCGGACTAACGGCTTTCTATATGTTTAGACTGTATTTCGGAATATTCTGGAAAAAAGAAACAAAATACGAACATACACCTCATGAATCCCCCGCGTCTATGACCATCCCATTAATAGTATTGGCTTTTATGAGTATCGCCACAGGATATATTCACTTCAGTGAATATGTGACTGCCGATCATCATAGCTTTGAAGCACATTTAAATTATCCTCTCGCTGCAATTGCAGTAGGCGTTGGATTAATTGGAATCATTTTGGCCTATGTTTTTTATAGAAAAGAAAATAATTTGTCTGTCAGGGTTTCCAAATCATTTGGGTTCCTCTATGAAATGGCCTATAATAAATTTTATGTTGATGAACTGTATAATTTTATCACCAAGCAGATCATATTCAAACGAATTTCAGCTCCTTTTGCGTGGTTTGACAGACATGTAGTTGATGGAACAATGAATTTAATTGGTAATACAACCGTTTTTACCTCAAAAAAAATAAAAGGTTTGCAATCAGGTAGAGTGCAAGATTACGCTTTTGCCTTCATTGCAGGAGTAGTGATCTTGGCAATGATATTTATTTATAATTGGATTATTTAGAAGCATGGATATACTAACATTATTTATAGTAGTACCGGCAATTACCATTTTAATACTGGTATTTGCAAAAGATTTAAAACAAGCAAGAAGTATTGCATTGGTTGGTATGTTTGTACAGTTTGCCATGTCCATGAATTTGGTTTTTGCCTATTTTAAGGAGCGAAAGGTTAACGATGATATCATGGTTTTCGTTAAAGATTTTGTATGGTTTGAACAGTTTAATATACACTATACGGTTGGAGCTGACGGTATCACTGTGGCAATGATTGTTTTGGCGTCAATTGTAGTTTTAGCAGGTGTTTTTATCTCCTGGAAAATGGAAGAACTACCTAAGGAATTCTTTATTGCATTGATCGTCTTGGCTTCAGGAGTATTCGGATTCTTTATTTCTCTTGATCTGTTCACGATGTTCCTTTTCTTTGAAATAGCAGTAATTCCGATGTATTTATTAATTGGTATATGGGGTTCTGGCCCTCGAGAATATGCAGCCATGAAATTAACTTTGATGTTGATGGCAGCTTCTGCCTTATTATTAGTTGGGATTTTGGGAATTTACTTTCATTCGAATGCCGATGGAGGCGCCTTGACTTTTAATATTTTGGAAATAGCAAAAGTGAATATCCCGGTTGAAGTTCAAAAATTATTTTTCCCGATCACATTTATAGGCTTTGCAGTTATTGGAGCTCTTTTTCCTTTTCATACCTGGTCACCTGATGGTCACGCATCTGCACCTACTGCAGTATCCATGTTACATGCGGGAGTTTTAATGAAACTTGGCGGTTATGGAGTGTTTAGAGTAGCTATGTATCTGCTACCTGAAGGAGCAATGATATGGTCAAACTTTTTTATAGTTCTTGCCGTGATAGGTGTATTTTACGGGGCTTTGGCTGCCGTGAAACAAACAGATTTAAAATATATCAATGCGTATTCGTCGGTGAGCCATTTAGGAATGGTACTATTTGCACTGCTAATGTTGAATAAAACCTCATGGAATGGTGCAATCTTACAATCACTTTCACATGGTTTTATGACAGCACTTTTCTTTGCCTTAATAGGAATGATCTATGGGAGGACACATACTCGTGATGTTAGAAAATTAGGAGGATTGCTCAAGGTGATTCCATTTATTTCAGCAATGTATGTTATCGCTGGTTTGGCCTCACTGGGTTTGCCTGGATTTAGTGGTTTTATGGCAGAGATGCAAATATTTGTAGGGGCATTTGAACACCCGGATATGTTTCATAGGGTAGCCACTATTATTACGATTTCAGCAATTGTAGTGACCGCGGTTTATGTGTTGCGTGTTGTAGGTATAATGTTAATGGGACCAATAAAAAATATTGAATTTAACACCTTGCCTACGGTAACTTGGTACGAGAGAACAGGATTGATTTTACTTCTGATCCCTATCGTTTTTATGGGGGTTGTCCCAATATGGTTAAGTGATATGATCAGAGAAAGTTTGCAGCCGTTTATTGAAAGGATGTTGTAAAGTTTGAAAGAGAAAAGAAAAAAGAAGTAAGAAGAAAAGATACCTATGTAATTATTCTGAGATCTGAATAGTAGTAATTTGGGTTTTGCAGGTCGTAATTTATTTGGTTTTTAGAATTTGTTTATTGTAATTTAAGAAAAATATGACTTTAGAGAGTTTTTTACTGATGCGCCAGGAGCTTATATTACTGGCAGTAATTTTACTGCTGGTGATTGGCGAAATATTTTCAAATAATAAAAAAGGATTGGTCACATTTGCCATTGTGCTCTTTACAATACATACTGTCATAGGATTTTTACCCATGGATAATGGTACTTTGTTCGGAGGCATGTTTAAATCTACCACCTTAATTCATCTGTTTAAAAATGTTCTAAATGTGGGAGTTTTGATAATCCTTTTGCAATCAGCCGATTGGATCAAAGAAAAGACCATTAAAGAAAATAAGTCGACTGAATTTTTTGCATTGATGTTTTCTTCACTTTTAGGAATGTATTATATGATATCTTCAGGTGATTTCTTAATGTTTTATTTAGGCCTTGAACTTTCTGCCCTGCCGATTGCAGCTCTGGTGGCCTATGAAACCTCGAAAAGGAAATCCGCAGAAGCGGGAATTAAATTTATTCTCTCAGCAGCACTGGCATCGGGAACTTCCTTATTTGGAGTTTCTTTATTATATGCAACTACAGGTACAATTTATTTTGAGGAGATCGCACAAGTATTAACCTATTCGAATTTGAGTTTATTAGGGTTTATTCTTTTCTTCTCGGGGCTCGCTTTTAAAATTTCCTTGGTTCCATTTCATTTTTGGACTGCCGATGTATACGAAGGAGCACCAATTGGTGTCACTTCCTATTTGTCGGTAATATCCAAAGGGTCGGCTGTTATGATCTTAATGATCATACTATTTACTGTAATGAAACCTTTTGACCTCGTAACACATAAATTGTTATATATAATTGCCTTGGCAACCATGTTTGTAGGTAATCTGTTCGCATTGCGCCAACAAAACATGAAGCGTTTTTTAGCTTTTTCATCCATAGCACAAGCAGGTTTTATCTTATTGGGAATTCTATCCAATGATCAATTAGGCGTTTCTACCGTAGTCTATTTTGTGGGTATCTATGTCTTTACCAATCTGGCTGCTTTTGGAGTTGTTCAGTCAATTTCTCTACAAACAGGAAAAGAGAATATGGATGATTATAATGGTTTGTATAGAACGAACCCTAAATTAAGCTTGATCATGATGCTGGCTCTTTTTTCTTTAGCAGGTATTCCTCCGGTTGCAGGTTTTTTCGGTAAATTCTTTTTGTTCACTGCAGCTGCAAGTCAGGGATTATATCTGTTGGTGTTCTTGGCAGTAGTAAATGTAACGATCTCGTTATACTATTATTTATTGGTTGTCAGAGCCATGTTCTTAAGAAAGAGCGAGAATGCGATACCCTATTTTGAGAATAAATTTTATATGAAATTAGGCTTGTTGTTGGCGGTCATTGGAGTCTTGTTCGTAGGTCTGTACAGCCCAATTTATGAATATATTTTTGAAATCAGTAAATTTTAAGAAATGGCATTAGCAGGAAAACATTTGTTTGGAAGTATAGAAGATCAAAGGGTTACATTTATAGAAAAAAAAATAGAAGCTCCGCGAAAAGATTTCCTGAAAGAACTATTAGCGTTTAATGGTTTTGAAGTTGTTATTCAGGAAGAAAAAAGAAAAAGCGAAGAAGAGCCTCAATTATATACGGTTGGAGTAACGGATATGACATTTCATCCAACCATTTGGGTATTCGAACGGCGATTAAAAACTTTAGATGGTAAGCATATGGTAAATCAGGACTATTGGAATCAGATCTCCGAGGATACTAAACCTCAATATTGGAAAAATTCTTAAGCCAAGAATCCAAACCACTTCATTTTAGTTAAATACCTTGTAATTTGATCTAATTTAATTATTTGAAATCACAAGCCGTTAAACCCGGATTATGTAATAAATTTTCTATTGCATAAAGCGGGTTAAATAAGATTTTATATATTTACTACGTATTCTTCAAATAATAAAATCCCAGAGAATAGATTGTAATATTTGTTTAAAATATTTAATTATGGAGGTATTACATGTGAGCGCAGAATGTTTTCCAGTTGCCAAAGTTGGTGGACTGGCGGATGTTGTTGGTGCTTTACCAAAGTACCAAAATAAAAGTGGGATAAGTGCAAAAGTCATAATGCCATATTATGAAAATGAATACACGAAGAATAATAAATTCAGTGAGGTCTCTGAGGGTATAATTAATCTTGGCGACCTATTTTACAATTTTCAAATATTAAAATTGAAATCCGATTTGGGGTTTGAACTTTTTATGGTGAAAATTCCCGGATTACTCTATAGGGAAAACGTTTATGGATATAATGATGATGCTGAGCGGTTCATAGCTTTTCAAATTGCCGTTTTAGATTGGGTTTTAAAGAGTAAGCTTAAGTTGGATATTATCCATTGTCATGATTATCATACGGGCTTGATGCCATTTATGCTATCGAATAGCATTAAATACAGTAACATAAAAGAGATCCCTACAATTTTTACCATTCACAATGCGCAATACCAAGGTCAGTTTACTCATGATAAGGTAAATTATATTCCGCAGTTTGATTTTTCAAATATTGGATTATTGGATTGGGATGGTCAGATTAATCCATTGGCTGCTGCAATAAAATGCGCCTGGAGAATTACTACTGTATCACCTTGTTATATGGAAGAATTAAAAATTAACGCTAATGGTTTGGAGGGATTGTTAAGTCATGAAAGTGCTAAGTGTTTTGGTATATTAAATGGCATTGATACCAAAGTATGGAACCCTGAAACCGATGATCAACTAATAAAAAAATATTCAGAAAAAACAATTTAATTATGAAAGCACTTTTTTATACGAGAGAATTTCCACCTTATGTTTATGGCGGAGCCGGAGTTCATGTTGAATATTTGGCAGCAGAATTGGCCAAGTTAATGGAAATTGATGTAAGATGTTTTGGTGATCAAGATGTCAAAACAGGAAATTTAACGGTCAAAGGATTTCCTTTTGATAATCCCGTTTTTGATGACACAAATAATAAACTAAAAGCGGTATTAGAAACTTTAAGTACAGGTATTCATATGAATGCTGATAATATAGACGCTGATATAGTACATTGCCATACGTGGTATGCCCAATTTGCCGGTATCATTGCAAAATTGTGTTATGGCATTCCCCTTGTTATAACCACTCATTCGTTGGAGCCATTAAGACCATGGAAAAGAGAACAATTGGGTAGGGGATATGATGCCTCATCGTGGGTGGAGAAAACTGCAATAGAAATGGCTGATGCCGTCATTGCTGTTTCGAAAGAAACAAAAGTAGATGTATTAAAATATTTTGACGTAGATGAAGAAAAAATTAAAGTAATTTATAATGGAATAAATCTCGATGAGTATGTAGTTACCAAAGAAACAGATACTCTGGAGACTTATGGTGTTGACAAATCAAAACCATATGTGCTTTTCGTCGGTAGAATTACCCGGCAAAAAGGAATAATACATTTAGTAAATGCAATTAAATATATTGACCCGGATACACAAATAGTTTTATGCGCCGGCGCTCCGGATACACCGGAAATTGGCAAAGAAATGGAAGACAGTGTGAATGAAGTTAAAAAGAGCAGAGATAATATTATCTGGATAGATAAAATGTTAGATAAAAAGGAAGTCATACAACTGTATTCTCATGCAGATGTTTTTTGTTGTCCATCAATATACGAGCCATTTGGAATAATTAATATTGAAGCTATGGCTTGTAAAACTGCTGTTGTAGCAAGTGCTGTTGGAGGGATAAAAGAAGTTGTTGTGGATGGTGAAACAGGGATATTAGTACCTTTGGAACAACAAAATGTAGCTCCTTTTGAACCCGTAGATCCTGACAAATTTTCAAAAGATCTAGCTCAAGGAGTCAATAAATTAGTAAACAACAAAGAATTAACAGAGACCATGGCAAAAAATGGCAGGAAAAGAGTGGAAGAGTTCTTTGACTGGACAGCAATTGCAAAACAAGTGGAACAGTTATATAAATCTTTGATATAATGGAGGACAGGTTATTGGAGAGGAAAACTTCCATGTCCGAGAACAAATCGGGGAAAATGGCCAATAAATTTGACCTTTGTAAAAGATTTAATCTAGACATAAATAAGCCATTGTTTTCGTTTATAGGGCGACTTGTTTATGAAAAAGGCGCTGATCTGCTTCCTACAATCTTTTATAAATCGCTGATAAAAGGGGAAATTAATATTTTGATTCTGGGTTCCGGTGAGGTGAAGGTAGAGGCGGAATTGAAGTCTTTGGATATTCCTTTTAAAAATAATTATGCTTCTTATATTGGTTATGATGAGAAACTGGCGCATCAAATTTATGCCGGCTCTGATTTTTTATTAATGCCTTCAAGAGTAGAGCCATGTGGTTTGAATCAAATGTATGCCTTGCGATACGGTACCATTCCTGTTGTAAGAAGAACAGGAGGGCTAAAAGATACTGTTATAGATATTGGTGATGGTGGTTTTGGGATTTGTCATGATAAGACCTCAGTAGAAGATGTTGTTTATTCTATTGACAGAGCAGTTCTGCTTTATAAAAATAAGAGTGAATTTAATAAAATAAGGAAAAAATGTATGCAAATTGACCATTCATGGGACTTATCAGTGCGAGAATATTTATCTTTATACCAATCAATTAATTAGCAAAGTATGTTTAGTAACAAAGTTTTAGGAATTATATTGGGCGGAGGTCAAGGATCTAGACTATTCCCCTTAACAGAAAGCAGATCTAAACCGGCTGTTCCTATAGCTGGGAAATATAGGTTGGTCGATATTCCAATTTCAAATTGTATCAATTCAGAAATTAAGAGAATGTATGTCCTGACACAATTCAATTCAGCATCTTTGAACAGGCATATCAAAAATACTTATCACTTTAGTTTTTTCAGCAAAGCATTTGTTGACGTGCTGGCTGCCGAGCAAACACCTCATAATGAAGGTTGGTTTCAAGGAACAGCAGATGCTGTGCGTCAAAGTATGCATCACTTTTTACGTCACGAATTTGAATACGCTTTGATACTCTCAGGAGATCAACTTTACCAAATGGACTATAAGTTAATGCTTAATGAACATATTAAAAGTAAGGCCAAAATTTCTATTGCAACAATTCCGGTTAACGCAAAGGATGCTACTTCATTTGGTATTCTAAAAGCAGATGATAAGAACGTTATAACTTCATTTATTGAAAAGCCGGATGCTAAACTATTGCCTGACTGGACTTCGGAAGTTAGTAAAGAAATGAAAAATGAGGGCAGGAACTACCTCGCTTCTATGGGAATATATATATTTAACAGAGACCTTCTTATTGACTTAATGAATAATCCCGATACTAATGATTTTGGAAAAGAGATAATTCCACAATCAATTCATGAACACAAGACAATTAGCTATCAATTTGAAGGCTATTGGACGGATATTGGAAATATAGATTCTTTTTTCGACGCCAATCTGGGATTGACAGATGATATTCCACATTTTGATCTCTATGATAAGAATAAGAGAATATACACCCGGGCGCGAATGCTGCCAACCTCAAAAGTTTCCGGTACAACCCTGAATAAAACAGTAATTGCAGAGGGATGTATTATTCAGGCTGCCAAAATAGAACGATCTGTAATCGGTATTAGATCTAGAATAGGCCATGAGTCTACAGTTATCAATACCTATATGATGGGTAACGACTATTATGAAACCTTGAAAGAGATTGAACAAAATAGTATTGGCGTTTTGATGGGTATTGGAGAGCGTTGTTTTATAAAAAATGCCATAGTAGATAAAAATTGCCGTATAGGTGATGATGTCAGAATCAACGGTGGAAAACATTTAGAAGATGTAGAGACCGATACTTATTGTATAAGAGATGGTATCGTAGTAATTAAAAAAGGAGCAGTAATTCCAAAAGGCTTTGTAATTTAGAATTTAATTATTTTTATGCAAAACCAAAAGAGAGTTGTTATAGAACGTGTTTTTCCTCAGGTAAATGAGGGGCAATTCCCTATAAAGAGAGTAGTGGGCCAAATTGTGCAGGTTTCTGCCGATGTGCTTGTTGATGGTCATGACCTGATAGAGGCTTCAATATTGTTTAAGCACGAGAAGGAATCCAAGTGGAAAGAGGTAAGAATGGACCCAACGTATAACGACGAATGGATAGGTGCTTTTGTCGTGCACAAACAAGGGTTTTATAATTATAAGGTTCAGGGATGGGTGGATCATGCATTGAACTGGCAACACGGGATTCGTAGAAAAATCGAAGACCAGCAAAGGGTGAATTCTGAATTGCTTGAAGGCATGACCTACCTTAAAGTCATCGGGGCAAAAGTTTCACCTACTGAGAAAAAATACCTCAAATCACTTGAAAACTTGTTTGGGGATGAGAATTCTTATGATCTGGCGACAGTTGAAGCTATAAGCGATAAATTAAAAAATATTTTCAGAAAATACCCTGATAAGTTTCTGGCTAATTCTTCCAAAAATTATCCGATCTATGTAGATAGATTAAAAGCTGAATTTAGTACCTGGTATGAGTTTTTTCCACGGTCCGGTTCCACGAAGATAGACAGTCATGGGACATTTAAGAATTGTGAGAATTTGTTACCAAGAGTAGCGAAGATGGGTTTTGACACTTTGTATTTTCCGCCAATTCACCCCATTGGAGAAGTCAATAGAAAAGGGAAGAACAATACAACAACCGCTTCGAAAGATGATGTTGGTTCTTGCTGGGGTATTGGATCTCAACATGGTGGTCACATAGCAATTCATCCGGAGCTAGGCACTTTAAATGATTTCAAAAGCCTGATCAAAAAAGCAAAAAACCTGGGGATTGAGATTGCCATGGATTATGCTTTACAGACAGCGCCCGATCATCCATGGGTTAAGAGCAATCCGGAATGGTTTAAATGGAGACCGGATGGTACTGTTCAGTATGCAGAAAACCCCCCTAAGAAATATCAGGATATATTACCAATATATTTTGAAACTACTGATTATAAGAATCTTTGGAATGAATGTTTGGATGTTCTCTTTTACTGGATAGACTGTGGCATCAATATCTTTAGAGTGGATAATCCGCATACAAAACCTTTCTATTTTTGGAATTGGATCATTACTGAGGTAAAGAAGAAGTTTCCGGACGTTTTATTTTTGGCCGAAGCATTTACAAGACCAAAAATAATGCAACAATTGGCTAAAAATGGTTATACACAGTCCTATACTTATTTCACGTGGCGTGATAATAAACATGAACTTATCGAGTATATGGAGGAGTTAACCAAAACAGATCAACGAGAATATATGCGACCTAACTTTTGGCCAAATACACCGGATATAAATCCGTTTCATTTGCAAGGAGCTAATGAATCTAAATATATTCAGAGATATGTCCTGGCCGCAACATTAAGTTCCAATACTGGTATTTACGGTCCGGTATTCGAGTATATGATCAGTGATGCACTGGAAGGCAAAGAAGAATACTTGAATTCTGAAAAATTTCAAATTTGTCATTACGACTGGTCTGTAGAAAATTGGTTGATCAATATCATCACAAAAATTAATGAGGCACGCAAATCTCAAAAAGCCTTGCAACAAACAAAGAACATTAAGTTTTGCCAGGTTGAAAATGATAACTTGATGGCCTTCTACAAATGGAATGACGATAGAACAAATGAGATATTGGTTGTAATAAGTTTAGATGCAAATAACGCGCAACAAGGATTGGTTCAATTACCATTAAATGATATGGGTCTGGATCCGGGACAAGAAGTAAGGGTTAATGATATAATTCCAAACCATAGTTATACCTGGAACCAAGAATGGAATTTTATCGAATTACATCCAAAAATGCCATTTCATATTTTTGAAATAAATAAATAATATGTCAAATAAAGTTGATAAAACTAAGTTGCAATCTCCATTTAAATTTGATGAAAATTGGGAGGAAGTACTTGATAATAAAGATTTTGTAAAAGTTTTTTTATCGGATGTTTTAGAAGACTATATTATTAAGCAGCGTTGGTACGGAGGGAAAGCCAGTAAATTAAAATATATTGAACTTTCTGATTACTTTAGAATTCAAAAAGATGGTGAGATCTACTATGGTCTGATCCTTGAAATTAATTTCGTTGAAGCTTTCTATCAACATTATTTTTTACCAATAGCATTTGTTACAGATGAGAGTTTTGCCCGGCAAGACAGAATCCTTCCAATTAGTATTAAAGGGAAGCAAGGATTTATAATTGATGCCATTAATCTTGAGGCGTTCAGAAAATTAGTATTTGAACGTATTTTAGGTGCCGTACCTTACGACAGGACAAAAGTGCAATACCACCGAAGCGAAAATTTCAAAAACACAATTTATGAGACTTCCAGATTTTTGGGTTTAGAACAAAGCAATACCTCTATTATATATAATGATAAATATGTTTTAAAGTTCTTTAGAAGAATTTATGCGGATAAAAATCCGGATTACGAAATGAGCTGCTTTTTATCTGAAAAGAAAGAATTTAAAAACACACCGGCTTATCAGGGCAGTATTAATGTAATCGACTCGGACAACGTGTGCATCACCATTGCTTTAATGCAAGAAATGGTGCCTAATGATGGGGATGCCTGGGAGTACATGTTAAACGAACTACACAAAGTTTTTTCTAATCTGGAACTCAAGAATATTGATGTAAATTCGTTACCAACCAATGAGTTGTATTCAAGACTTAAAATAGAAGATGTACCGGCACAACTAATTGATTGGGTTGGGTTGAATTTATTCGAAAAAATCCAGACTTTAGGAAATCGCACGGCTGAAATGCACATCGTTTTAGGATCCGAGTTTGAAGATACCTCTTTCACACCGGCACGTTTTAACGGTGATTATACTGTTTGGTTAAAAAACAGATTACTTTATCAGTTTCAAAACAGGTTAAATACTATTGAAAATAATTTGCACAAATTGGAAGGATTAGCCTTGGAATTAGCAAAGGAATTTTTAGATAATAAAAATATTATAAGAAAGCGATTCGTTAATTTTGACTGGACAAAACTCAAAGGAGAGAGAATAAGGGTTCATGGTGATTATCATTTAGGACAAGTATTGGTTAAGGATGACGATTTTTACATCTTAGATTTTGAGGGAGAACCCGAAAGTACCATTAGAGATAGAAAAGTAAAACAACCACCATTAAAAGATGTTGCAGGTATGTTCAGGTCTTTTCATTATGCTATCTATGCAACTATTTTTAATAATAATGAAAAATATATACATTCGCAGAAAACATTATTTGAGGCTGCGGAAGTGTTATACTCTTATTTTACCAGTGTTTTTTTAGCAACTTATATTGACGCTATTCTGGAAGCAAATTTAAATATAGGATATAACCAGGAACGCAATTTTATCTTAAAATACTGTCTGTTGGAAAAAGCAGTATATGAATTAGGCTACGAACTTAATTCACGTCCGCGTTGGGCATTAATTCCACTAAAGGGAATTTCTAATATAATTAATCATTAAACTATGGCAGAAGTTATAAATTACAGTCTTTTTACCGACTTTGATATCAATTTATTTAAGTCAGGAAAACATTACAAGCTTTATGAAAAGTTTGGATCTCACCCAATGAATGTTGATGGTGTTGATGGAACTTATTTTGCCGTTTGGGCGCCATCTGCAAAATCGGTCTCTGTGATAGGTGATTTTAATTTTTGGAATGATAAACAACATAAATTAGATGTTCGCTGGGATGAGTCTGGTATTTGGGAAGGATTTATTCCAAACGCATCGGTTGGGATGCGATATAAATACAAAATAAAATCGCACCATAGTCAAATCGATACAGAAAAAGCAGACCCATATGCTTTTTCATGTGAGCTGCCACCAAATACGGCATCAATTATTGCCGTTATAGACGATTATTCATGGAAAGATAAAGCCTGGATGGGCTATCGAAAAAATAAGAACGAACTGGATAAACCATATTCCGTTTATGAAGTTCATCTTGGATCATGGATGAGAAATGTGGAGGATAATAGCTTTCTGACTTACAAGGAATTAGCGAAAAAATTGGTAGATTATGTAAAGAAAATGAACTTTACACATGTGGAATTTATGCCTATAATGGAATATCCGTATGATCCCTCCTGGGGCTATCAATTGGTAGGTTATTTTGCACCCACTTCTCGTTTTGGACCGCCAAAGGACTTTATGCTTTTGTTGGATAAAATGCATCAAAATGATATTGGTGTTATTTTGGACTGGGTACCTTCTCATTTTCCTTCTGACGACCATGGATTAGGTTTTTTTGATGGAAGTCACCTTTATGAACATCCGGACCCCCGTAAAGGATATCATCCGGATTGGAAAAGTTTAATTTTTAATTATGGGAGGAATGAGGTGAGGTCATTTTTAATCAGCAATGCCTTCTTTTGGTTAGATAAATATCACGCAGATGTACTTAGGGTGGATGCAGTAGCATCTATGTTATATCTTGATTACTCGAGAGAAGATGGTGAATGGGAACCAAATGAATTTGGAGGAAATGAAAATCTTGATGCCGTTCAGTTTATAAAAGAGTTCAATCAAGCAGTCTATACTGCTTTTGATGGGATACAAACTATTGCAGAAGAGTCAACGGCTTTTACTGGTGTAACAAAACCAATATCACTTGGCGGTTTGGGATTTGGAATGAAATGGATGATGGGATGGATGCATGATACCTTGGAATATTTTAAAAAGGATCCGATTTATAGAAAATTTCATCAAAACGAAATTACGTTTAGCTTAGCTTATGCTTTTACCGAAAACTTTCTGTTGCCTTTATCACATGACGAGGTTGTATATGGTAAACAGTCGTTATTAGGAAGAATGCCCGGTGACGAATGGGAACGATTTGCTAATTTACGCTTATTATATGGCTATATGTTTACACATCCTGGTACGAAACTGATCTTTCAGGGTGGAGAATTTGGGCAGTCCGAAGAATGGGACTTTTCAAGGAGTCTGGACTGGCATTTACTACAATATAAACCCCATAAAGGGATGCAATCTTTTGTTAAAGATTTGAATAATTTGTATAGAAATACACCTGCTTTATACGAGAAAGCATTTGGTGGTGAGGGGTTTGAGTGGATTAATTATACGGATAACGAGAGCTCTGTGATTACCTATATTCGCAAGGGGCACGATGAAATTAATGATATCATAGTTGCCTGTAATTTCTCTTTTATAAACAGAGATAATTACAGAATCGGGCTTCCCAGAAAAGGACATTTAAAACAAATTATGAATAGTGATTTTAAAAAGTATTATGGTGGCGGAATGAGTAATACTAAAGAGATCAAAATTGAGAAAAAACCTTGGGATAATAGGGATTATTCTGCTGAAATTCTTTTACCACCGCTCGGTATTGTAATTTTTAAAATAAAGTAAAATAAGATTCTGTTAAATAATTGACTTTTTATTCAAAATATCTAATTTATTTCATGTTTTTTTTAATAAAAAAACACTTGAAATAATTATAAAATTCAGTACGTTTACACTCATTTTTTTAAGTGTGATTTATGATATTGAATACTGAATTAGAATACAAGGGAAATCTCTTTCCCTCAAAAATAGTTTCCTATAAAAAAGATGTTGATTCCTTATATTTTACCACAGAGAATAATGTTGTTTTACAGCTGACTATTCAAAGGGGTAGTGTTTTGAGGTTCAGATACACTACCACCGGAATATTTGAAAAGGATTTTTCCTATGCGATAACAAAATATGCCAACAGGGGATACAACCATTTGGAAATTACCGAGGACAAAGAGTATTATAACGTTACAACATCTAAGTTAATTTGTAAGATTGCAAAGTCGGATATGCGTATATCCATGTATGACGCTCTCGATAAAGCAGTAATTTGCGAAGATGAACTTGGTTTTCATTGGGAAGAAAGCCATGAGTTTGGTGGTGATATTGTGAAAATGACCAAAACCTCTCAGGATAGCGAGAGTTATTATGGGCTTGGAGACAAGCCGGTCCATATTAATTTGAAAGGAAAGCGCTATGAAAATTGGGTAACGGATTCCTATGCCTATGGTAAGGATTCAGATCCTATTTATAAAGCAATACCATTTTATATTGGACTTCATCATAAAAAAGCCTATGGTATCTTTTTTGACAATACCTTCAGGTCTTATTTTGATTTTTGTCATGAACGTAGAAATATTACAAGCTTTTGGGCACAGGGAGGTGAAATGAACTATTATTTCATCTATGGCCCTCAGATGTCGGATGTAGTGGCTAATTATACCGATCTAACGGGAAGGCCTCATGAATTACCGGCGCTATGGACATTGGGATACCATCAATGCAAGTGGAGTTATTATCCAGAATCTAAAGTAAAAGAGGTAACGAAGAAATTCAGAGAGCTAAAAATTCCATGTGATGCCATATATCTGGACATTGATTATATGCATGGTTTCAGATGCTTTACCTGGAATAAAGAATACTTTCCCAATCCCAAGAAAATGGTAAAGGAATTGGCTGATGACGGATTTAAAACCATTGTAATTATTGATCCGGGGATTAAAATTGACATGAATTATGATGTTTTTAGAGAAGGATTAGAGAAAGACTATTTTTGTAAACGTGCGGATGGTCCCTATATGAAGGGAAAAGTTTGGCCGGGGGAATGTTATTTTCCTGATTTCACAAACCCTGAAGTTCGTGAATGGTGGTCTGGATTATTTAAGGAATTAGTAGAAGATATTGGCGTAAAAGGGGTTTGGAATGACATGAATGAACCCGCTGTAATGGACGTTCCGGGTAAAACTTTTCCAAATGATGTAAGACATAATTACGAGGGTAATTATTGTAGCCACAGAAAAGCACATAATATATATGGTATGCAAATGGCTCGGGCCACTTATCAGGGCTTAAAGAAATTTTCATATCCTAAAAGACCATTTGTAATAACAAGAGCTGCCTATTCGGGTACACAAAGATATACCTCAACGTGGACAGGGGATAATGTAGCAAGCTGGGAACATTTGACCATTGCCAATATACAGGCACAACGCATGTGCATGTCCGGATTTTCATTTGTGGGCTCTGATATTGGTGGTTTTGCGGAACAACCAAATGGTGAGCTTTATGCAAGATGGATACAATTGGGTATCTTTCATCCTTTTTGCAGAACACACTCTTCGGGTGATCATGGCGATCAGGAACCATGGACTTTTGATGACAATATCACTAACGTTGTAAGGAAATTTATTGAGATAAGATATCAGTTATTACCTTATTTATATACCGCTTTTTGGAGATATGCCAATGAGGGAGTTCCAATATTAAAATCTCTTGTCTTATTTGATCAAAGCGATACGCATACGCACTACAGGAATGATGAATTTATTTTTGGTGAGAAAATATTGGCTTGTCCAATTACGGAGCCAAATGCTAAAGGAAGAAGAATGTTCTTTCCAAAAGGAAAGTGGTTTAACTTTTGGACAGACAGAATTGTAAAAGGAGGTCAGGAGGCATGGGTGGATGCAGATTTGGATAGCATGCCAATTTTTATTAAAGAAGGTGCTGTTATTCCGAAATATCCAATTCAACAGTATGTTGGTGAGAAAAAGATCGATCAGGTTACCTTAGATGTTTATTATAAAAAGGGTAGAGAAAAAAGCGAATTATATGAGGATGCACACGACGGTTATGATTATAAAAAAGGACGTTTCAGTTTGCGATATTTTAATTTAGTGGGAAAAAAGGATGAATTGATCATTCAGCAACACAAGTCCGGAAAGTTTATCACGACTTATAAAACATTTAAAATTAAACTACACGGAATGCCATTTAAGATCTCAAAAATTCAGGTTGATAACGTGGAAATTGCTTTTGAAGACATAAAAGTGAATGGAGATAATACCATAATTATTTCAAAAGAATTTACGGAACTCCACATTATTGCTTAAGTGTAGGGGATTTTTTATAAAAAAGAGGTTGTCTGAAAAGATCAAAAGAATGTCATTTTGATCTTTTCAGACAGCCTCTTCCGCATAAGATAGTAATGGATATACTAATCTTCTGTGTTTTCCTTTTTTTCAAGAAAGGCATTACCTACTAAGAATGATCCGCCGAATAGAAATATCATAGACGGGAAGGCCACTTCTTCATCTAACATAGTATAGGTGGATATTATAGAACCCATTAGAATTCCGACTCCAATACCTACGGCTAACATGCCAATTTTTAAGGTTAAATTTCTAAAGCTTTTCTTTTTAGTTGCAAATAGTGATGCATCGGCTCCTTTTTCTATTAGAGCCATGCGTTCTTTGTTTCTGGTGCTTATCCACACAAAAAATATTCCGAAAATGGAAGAGAATACTATTAAGGGGATTAAAATTGCTTCTGCGTTCATAATTTAAATTTTTAAGATTTATATGTTTTGCTTACTTTGACGATCGATCATTGAATAGGGTTACATATATTAGTAAAAATAATTCTCCTGCAACGTCTTTGAGGCCATGTAGGTGTTTTTCGTTTTCACCGGAACCTTTCCGATACTTAAATATTTAATGGGGAGTTATAAATTTAAAACGTCCAATGAGGAATACCCGATCAATAATTTGTTTCAAAACAAAATATTTTTGAAATAAGTGTTCAGCTTTCTGTAATCAATTAATTTTCCTGCAAGGTTTCAATGACCTTGTAGGCATTTTTTCGTTTTCATCGGATCCTATCCGATACTTAAATATTTAATGGGGAGTTATCAATTTAAAATGTCTAATCAGGAATGCCTGATCAACACTTTTTTCCAAAACAAAATATTTTGCACTAACTTGTAACCTCTAATTGAATTAGCACGTCATACAGCAATAATGGATAGAAAATCGGATCAGGTCTATATTGATAGAGTTTTACAAGGTGATACCAATGCCTTTGCTTATTTAGTAAATAAGTATAAGAACCTGACCTATACAGTTGCCATGAAAATTGTAAGAAATCATGAAGATGCAGAAGAAGTGGCTCAGGACAGTTTTATAAAAGCTTACTCTCAATTGCATACGTTTAAAGGAGAATCTAAATTTTCAACTTGGTTATATACAATTGTTTATAGGAATTCGATTACAAAGATCCGAAAGAAAAAAATAACAACCACTGATATAGATTCTTATATAATTGAAAATCAAAAATCAGATCACGATTTTCCTCAGATAGAGGCAATAAAAAATGGAGAACAGAAGAAATACATTGCGGAGGCGATTGATAATTTACCGGAAACGGATGCTTTTTTAATTACATTGTATTACTTAGAGGAAAGCTCTGTGGAGGAAATTGAACAAATTACAGGATTGACCAAGACCAATGTTAAAGTAAAACTATTCAGAGCGAGAAAGAAGTTGTTGAATGAACTATCTTTGTTGTTAAAAGATGAGTTAAAAGAAATAGTATAATGAAGGATAAGGATAAAAATATAGATAATTTCATCAGGAAAAACATAGAGATTCAAGAGGCTTCTATGGATTTTTCAGAAAATGTGATGGAACAGATCTATGCTTTAGATCTTAAAAAGGACAAAGCTCTATCTTCCCTGATGCAAAAACATATTCTTGATGCACCTTCTATTAACTTTACTTCAAGAGTAATGGCCTCGATTGAGCAAAAATCAGAAATAAAAACGTATCAACCGGTGATAGGTAAGAAGGTTTGGGTTTTGATAAGCTCTGTAATTGCTATTATTTTTATTTTTACTTTCTTAAAATTAGACTTCACTGCTACGGAGCATATTTACTTAGAAAATATACAAAGCAGGGTAAGTAATTTGTTCGTTTTTGAATATCCAAGCTTGAATATATCCCCATTATTCGGGTTAGGTATTTTTGCTTTAAGCTCTCTTTTATTTTTAGACTATTTTATTAGAAATAGAAGACTGGCCTGATAAGATCTTCCAATTTTTTGTTTTATACACAGGACTGTTTGGTTGTGTATGCTTACCATTAAAAAAGAAAGCGAAAATTTCTTTAAAATCGTTTGCAAGAACTTTAAAAACATTTATATTTGCACACCCAAAACAGGAATTAATTCCTCCTTAGCTGCCGGCAGGCAGGGCTCAGAACTGAGCTTTGAAATTTTCGACAGAAAGTTTAAATGGGTCGTCAGAAAAGACTAAAAAAATCAAATTCCTCCTTAGCTCAGTTGGTTAGAGCATCTGACTGTTAATCAGAGGGTCCTTGGTTCGAGTCCAAGAGGAGGAGCAAAAAAAGAAGAGTTGTGCGCAAGTG
>Ga0164313_10001031_pt1 | contig 24020 bp, 20 predicted proteins | sample GuaBasSedimGuay4_FD_113735 | JGI IMG/M metagenome (GOLD analysis project Ga0164313, IMG submission 113735) | Subseafloor sediment microbial communities from Guaymas Basin, Gulf of California, Mexico - Guay4, Core 4569-4, 0-3 cm | ecosystem: Environmental > Aquatic > Marine > Hydrothermal vents... | reverse complement strand
ATTTACAAATCGAACAAGTAACGTTAATCCAAGTACAATGGGGTAGGTGGCTGGGTATGAGGAAATTCGACTTAACGGGTCTGGGGCTCACGTTCCTGGTTTTGGTGGGATCCGCGATCCTGATCACGGCTCTGTCCATGTAATGAGTACGGCCCTCACGGTACGCCGTCATTTGAACTACACCTGCGGGATGGTTCCCTGGGGAGGCGGACTGCTGGCCCTGCTCACGGTCCTGTTTGTCGTGATTCGCATTGGCGAGGCCACGGGATCAGCTCCCGCCTGGGTTCGGGGATACGGGGACGATCTCCTCTGCCTGCCGTTGGTACTCAGTCTGGCCCTGACGGCGCGCCGTTTGGTCGGACGGTCCGGCAGCCTTGTCCTGCCGGTATCACATGGATTGATGGCGGTGGCTTTTTTCGCGGTTTTATTTGAAGTCATTCTGCCTGTGACCCGGGCCGCGGCGGTCGCCGATCCCCGGGACGTTTTCATGTACCTGGCCGGATTCATGTTTTTCCAGATGTACCTCAACCGTTGCGGGTCCGGGGTTTCGGACCGACATTCCCGGATAGATATTTTCCCTCACCACCCATCCGTTTGATCCTGGAGGAGAAATGGACACGTTTGAAACCATCGCGGCTCGCCGCTCCGTCAAGAAATACGACCCCGAGCATGAGATGACCGAGGATGAAATCACCCGGCTGATGGAAACGGTCATCCTTACACCCACTTCCTTCAACATCCAGAATTGGCGCTTCGTGTTGATCACCGATCCGGAAGTCAAACAGAAGGTGCGGGAAAAGGGGTACGATCAGGCCCAGTTTACCGACAGCTCGATGACCGTGGTGATCTGTGGAGACCGCAACGCCTACAAACAGGATCCGGACCGGTACTGGGCGGATGCCCCGGCCCAGGCCCGGGAAGCGGTCGTGCCCATGATCACCGGCGCCTACGGATCCAGCGAGGATCTGCGCAGGGACGAAAATTTCCGGTCCGGCGGGCTGGCCGGCCAGACCCTGATGTTGGCGGCCAAAGCCATGGGTTACGATACCTGTCCCATGGTCGGATTCGATTTTAAGGCGGTGGCTGAGATTATCGGCCTTCCCGCTGAACACGATATCATCATGGCCGTTACCGTCGGCAAGGCGCTCGAGCCGGCCCGCGTCCGTTCCGGTCAGCTGCCCTTGGACGACGTGGTCTTTCGGGACGGGTTCCGGTGAGATCCGCCCGTCCCGGATCAACATCCGCGGGCCGCTTCCGCTGGGGTCCGATGGTGGTGGTACTTTTGTTGGCCGCAATGGGGGATCCCGTTGCGGCGGCGGAGGAAGCCAGTCCGATTCCTGAAATAATTCCTGCAGCAATCCCCCTGATAAATTTTCGCATCCAGGACCAGATGGGAAAACTCCATACCAGCGGATATTTCCGGAATTCCGTCGTCGTGCTGTTCAGTGGAGATAGGGAGGGGAGCGTCTTCATTAAACAGTGGTCTCCGGTTCTTGCCGATTCCCTGGCCGCCGAAATAAAAAACTACCGGGTCAAATTCCTGCCGCACGCCCACCTCGCCGGAGCGCCATTTTTCATGAAAGGCACCATCAGAAACAGGTTTTCCGATGATCCGGCAGAATGGGTTCTCATGGACTGGGACGGCGAGTTTCGAGCGGCCTACGATCTTGCGGAAGACCATTGCAGTATCGTGGTGTTCGATTCCCAGGGCCTGCGGCGAATCCAGGTCGTGGTCCAGGAGTTCGACCCGCGATTGTTCCAGCGGATCCTGACCGGTATCCGGGCACTGATGGAATGACCGTTCTTCCTGGTCCATCGGTTGGAAATGGATTTTCACGCCGGCAGACCTCGCTGTCTGGTGGATTTTTAATCGATTTAGCCCTTCCAGAGGCCCCAAAGATGGCTTCGAATCACCACTTACCTGCTTTTTGGCATCCCGTATCCGGGTGGGCAAACTGGACTTTTTACCTTCTTATAGCTATTTTTTGCCTATGAAGATTGCGTTCATAGGTACTCACGGTGTCGGCAAGACGACCCTTTGTTTCGACCTCGCGGCTGCCTTGAAACGCTTGGATCTGAGCGTTGATCTGGTCAAGGAGGTGGCGCGGGGCTGTCCCTTGCCCATCAATCGGGAAACCACCAACGATGCGCAGAACTGGATTCTGCACACCCAGGTGGCCCGTGAGATCGAATTGACCAGCGCGTTTCAGGTCACGGTTTGCGACCGGGCGGTTATCGACAATTACGCTTACATGGTTCATGCGACAGGCCGCCGCCCGGAAATCGAACCCTTCATTCGCCACTGGATGAGTACCTACAGCCAGTTGGTGAAGGTTCCGGTCATCGCACCGCCTGCTTTCGACGGCACGCGGGATACCTCGGTGGATTTTCAGGCCGACATCGATCAGCTGATCGATGAACTGCTGGACGAGTTCGACCTGCCGCGCCTGGAACTGCCCGGCGGTTCCCGCGAGGGGTGGACCCGGATGGTCCTGGAATCCCTGGATTTGCCGGGTGAACCGCCTCAGATGGACCTTTTCGGCTGATGTTGAGGGTTCGCGGCTAATGAAACAAATCCCCAGGTCGATAGGATAAACAGGAACATTTTCGCCGGGTCTGCGTTGGATAGAGATCACCCGAATGATCCTTACCGTCCCTTTCCGCACAAGGCGGCCGGCGGACAAGATAGAATTTGGAGTACCGCATAGTGTCAGAGACAAATCTCCGGGTCATGACATTCAATCTCCTGACCTCCACCAAAAAGCGGCGGAGTCATCCCTGGCGTCTGCGCAAACGCAACATCGCCCGGATCTTTTCCGAGCTGCGGCCCGACGTGGTCGGCACCCAGGAAGCCAATTTCAAGCAGCTGCGCGAGCTGGCCGAACTTTTGCCGGATTACGAATTCATCGGCGAAGGCAACCTGGGTCGGCAGATGGCCCACAGCGATAGCAACTGGTACTGTGCCACCTTCTACCGGCGTGACCGGGTCCGGCCCGTCGATGACCCCGGTACCGGTGACACCCACTGGCTTTCACCCACTCCCGAGGTGCCCGCTTCCCAGTATCGGCTGGGGACAAGGCCGCGGCTGGTTACCTGGAACACCTTCGAGATGATCGGCAGCGGTCGTCAGTTCGTGTTCGGGACCACCCACCTCGAAGCGATCAACAGCTGGCACCGCAAAAAAAGCGCCCGCCAGATGCGGGAATATATCAGCAACACGGTTTCGAAGCTGGGCCCGGATATTCCCGTTTTCCTGACGGGTGATTTCAACGCCTGCGCAAAATCGCCCGAGATAAAGGCGATGGGGGATGAATACGGGAACCTGGAACCGATGTACGACGCCTGGACCGAAGGTTGCAACGGGAACTGCGAGGACGGCGCCACCTTCCGCGGGCTCGGGCTGCGCGACAAGGTCGGTCACCGGTTGCTGGGTCCGCGCCGCATCGATTATGTGTTTTTCAGGCCGCGGCTGTCCGTCCATTCGGTGAGCAGGATTGATTTTTCGCATCTGGAACATCGGGAAAACGCTCTGCCTTCGGACCATTACCCGGTCCTGGCCGAGTTCTCTCTCGCTGTCTGACCCTATTTGAATAACGGCCCACCGGTCCCGGTTGCCGTTTCTTCGACCAGGAGACCATCCAGGATGACCGACACCAACGATGCTTCCGTTTCCGAACAATTGAATGACGCGTTGAGATTGTTGCCCGCTCCGGTGGCCGTCATCGGTGCAGCCAACAACGGCGTTCTCGGTGGCCTGACCGCCGCCTGGGTGACCCGGGTTTCAGTGGAGCCACCGCTGTTGCTGGTTTCGGTGGGCCACGAGCGGTTCACCTGGGAGCTACTCGCCGATCAGGGGGAATTTACGATTTCGCTTCTGGCCGAGGGCCAGGTTCCGGAAGCCCGCCTGTTCGGGCTGGAATCCCGGCGGGATGTGGACAAATGGGCCCAAACGGCACACGTCCTGCTGGGTGAGGGTGTTCCGGCCCTGGAACATTGCAGTGTGCGGTTCCTGTGCCGGATGGAGAACCGTTTTACCACCGGAGATCACGATTGTTTCGTGGGCAGGGTGGTTGAATGGGAGGTGGTCGCCGGAGGGCCGGCCCTGCCGATGCGCGGTTCAGACTACGCGCCCCGCTAGTTCAGGCGGTGAGCGCTTGTCTTGCCAAACATGACCGTTGTGTTAAGATGTCATTATACGGTTTTCGGCCGGATTGATCCGGAGCCGAGTGCGCGAGCAAAACAATCAAGGAGGGCGCCACATATGGAAGCAGCCAGTTCCCAGACGACCCACGAATCCCTTCCGCTCGAGATTCTTTCCCTGCCCAAAGTTGAAATTCATGTCGCCGGTGTGACCGGTTATTGTCTGAGCGACGATGAAAAGCAGGTCGTTTTCTTTGTTTTCGAAGAAGGCGTCAGTTTTCCGGACCATGCCCATTGCGAGCAGCGCGGCATGCTGATTTCCGGCGAAATGACTATGGAAATCGAAGGCAAGACCAACCTTTACCAGGCAGGTGACCAGTACATCGTTCCGGAGGGGGCCAACCATCGGGCCAACTTCAGCAAACGAACGGTGCTGGTGGATATGTCCGACGCGCCGAACCGTTACAAGTCCGGCAGCTGACCATTTAGGTCAATAAAAAATGACCGGCCTCCCCTGAATGGGGGAGGCCGGTTTTTTTCGTCCCGCTGTCCTGAACTTCAGGTCATGGGCCCAGGGTAACTTCGAATCGGTTGTCCGGATCAAGGATGGCGCGGGCGACTTCCCGGACTTCGTCGGCGGTGCAGGCGGCGATGGCCTGGATCAACTGGTCGAGGTCGTTGGGATTCCGGCCGTAGACCCGGTCTATCAGGGTCCGTCCCACCCGGGAGCCGTTGGACTGGGCCTCGATGAGCAGATTACCCAGGAGTTTGGCGCGGGCCCGCTCGAATTCCACAGCCGGAACCAATATTTCGGTCATTCCCACCAGTTCGGTCACCAGCGCGTCACGCGCGGCGGTTTCGGTGTCCGGGGCCGTCAGGACGTATCCCATGAACATGCCCTGTCCGAACCCTGCGGTACTCAGTGTGCCGGTGTTGTAGCACAGGGACCGCTGGTTGCGCAGGCTTTCGAAAAGACGCCCGCTCTGTCCGTTGAGTACCTCTTTCAGCATCATCAGGGGAACCCTGTTCTCGGCCGGTGAGTGGGGCCCGGGCCAGGCTACCAGAACCACGCTTTGATTCTGTTTCTTGTCGATCCTTGCGGCCACTATTCCGTCCGGGGTCAGGGTATCTCCCGGGGTGGGATCGGCAACACCCGTTCCGGATGGCAAATCAGCCAGGAGATCTTCGAGTTTGGGCAGGAGCCGGTCGGGGTCCAGGGCCCCGGAAACCACGATCTGGAGATTGTCCCTGGTCCAGATACGGGCGTGCTGGGCCAACAGATCGTCCCGACAGAGCAGGGGAAGGCTGGTGACGGTTCCGGGAAGGGGACGCCCGTAGGGATGGTCCCCATAAACCATTTCCCTCAATTTGACTGCGGCGGCCTGAAAAGGAGAATCCGCAATGGCGGCAAGTTGCTCCTGGGCCAACCGGCGCTCCTGTTCGATTTCCGAATCGAGGAAAGATGGGGCGTGTATGAGCTGCGCGGTCAAATCCAGGGCCTGGTCCATGCGGTCGGTCAGGCCGCTGAGGACCAACCCGCCGTAATCGCGGTCGGTCTGGGGCGAGAGAGCCGCGCCGTCCCCCTCCAGAAGTTCGTGCAACGATTCGGAGTCCAACTTGCCCGTTCCCTTGATCTGCACCATCTGGGTCAGGGTGGCCAGGCCGGCGGTGGCGGCGGTTTCGCCGGTGGTGCCTCCCTTCAGGGTCAGGGCGAGGGCCAGGACGGGAACCGCCGGGTCCACCCGGAAATTGATTTCCACGCCGCAGGCCAGAATTTCCGTCCGGAAGGCCTCCGCCTTCTGTTCCCCGGAGCGTACAAGTTGGGAAACCTTGATGTCGTCGGGACTGGCCATGGGGGCCGTGATGCCGGTTCCGCTGGGCGGACCATCACTCAAAACCGGTTCGAGCAGGGATTTCAGGTCTACGGTCTCCGTGGGAAGGTTATGGGCGGTGGTGTCGGTTTCCTCAGGCAGGTAGATAACGCAATTGAGGTTGCCGAGACGGAAAATGCGGCGGCAAAGACGGGAAACGTCTTCCTGGGTGACCCGGGCCACCCGCTCGGGGAAGTGGAAGGCACCCTGCAGGTCGTCCATGGCTTCGTGATGCCCCAGATTTGAAGCCTGGCCCTGGACGGTTTCGGCTCCGAAAAGAAAGGAACGGGCCACCCGTGTTCTGGCCCGTTCCAGTTCCTGGGCGGTGCAGGAGTTCACCGTCAGATCCTCCAGGATCCGGGCGATCTCCACCAGGGCGCCGGGCAGCCTTTCCGCGTCGGTTTCAATGTCCACCAGGAAAATGCCTTCGCGAGGTCCGGTCTCGGTCATGATAGTGAAATTGTCGACCAGCTTTTTCTCCTCGTGAAGCTGCCGGTACAGGCGGCAGCTGCGGCCGTCGGAAAGTACCCGGCGCACGACGCTCAAGACATGCTCCTGGCCGTCGCGCTCACCCGGTGCCGGAAAGATCATCTTGGCGTAGATTTTTTTGATGTCGCCCCGTTCCACCCGCAGGCGAAGTTCGGTTTGAGCCGGTTCGACGGGAGGCTCATCCACGATGCCGATGCCGGCATTGACGGTCTGGGGGAATTCCGCGGCGAGATCGGCAAATTTGGATTGCAGCAGGTCAAAGGTCTCGTGTGGATCAACATCACCGACAACCACCACGGTCATGTTGTCCGGGCGGTAGGCCGAACGCCAGAAAGCCATGATGTCTTTCCGGTCACGTTCCCGCAGGTTTTCGTCCCGTCCTCCGATGGGGTGGTGGTAGGGGCTCTGGTCGAAGGTCAATTCCATTCCCCAGCGCCAGGTGATGCCGAAGCCGAAAGGAATGTCGTCGTACATGTGGTTTTCATGAACCAGCACTTCGCGCTCGGCATCCAGGGAGTCCTGGTCGAATGTCGAATGGAAAAGGGAATCGGCCAGGATGTCGACGGCGGTCGGCAGTCCGGCGACGGGGGTCGTAATGTGATAGTTGGTGGTTTCGTACCCGGTTCCGGCATTGGTGGAGCCCCCGGCCTCAGCGACCTCGTTTGCGAAATCGCCTTCCTGCCGGCGCTCGGTTCCCTTGAAGAGCATATGTTCGATCCCGTGGGACCAGCCCCGCAGGGCATTGGGCTCCCGGTTGGAACCCACCCGGACCCAGACATTGGCGATGGCCACCGGCATGCGGTGATCTTCCTTGATGATCACTTTCATGCCGTTGGCGAATCTGGCGGTGTGCAGGCCGTGCGCGAGTTCGCTGGCGGCCAGCCGGCCGTCGGGTGCAAAAAGATCGGTCATGTCTCCTCTTTCCGGGACGGAGTGGATTTCAGACAATATAGCGGGCATCCGAATTCGTCCCCTACCAAATTTGTCCGGCGCCGGTTTTCGGCCCCCAGAATCACTCTGTCCGCAGCGGGAGTGGCGTAATTTACGGGACCTGGGGCTGTGCTCGGGTTACAATATTTCCGTGAAAGCCGCCGGGCGGTGCAAAGTCCCGCGTGGGTCGCGGTACGGAATGCCGGATCCCGCCGTCAACCTGACTGCAACCCACCGGCTGCCCACCCAATAGAACACCCGGGTTTTCGGCTCACCCCAAATGGAGGAATATCACGCCGATGGATAACAAGAAGTCCCTTTATTATCGCAACCAACGGCCGGAAATGCTGAAATTCATTCCGGATGACGCCGCGGTCCTGCTGGAAGTGGGCTGCGGGACCGGGGCTTTCGCCGGCAGCCTGAAAAAGGTTCGCCAGGGAGCCGGAAAGACTTTGGAATTATGGGGCGTGGAGATGGATGAAGACGCGGCCCGGGAGGCGTCCAATATTCTGGACCGGGTTCTGCAGGGCGATGTTGCCACCGTGCTGCCCGACCTGCCGCTCGCCCATTTCGACTGTCTGGTGTTGAACGACGTGATCGAACACGTTCAGGATCCCGGGAACCTGCTGCGCTCCCTGCGGCCCCTGTTGAAACCGGGGGGGTATCTGGTGACCTCGATTCCCAACGTGCGCTATTTTTTCAACGTGATGGATCTGGCTGTCCACGGGCGCTGGGATTACACTGACGAGGGAATTCTGGACCGGACCCATCTGCGATTTTTCACCCGGTCGAGCATGACCCGACTGCTTGAGGAATGTGGCTTCGGGAACGTCACGTCCGTGGGCATCAATCCGACGGGTTCCCTCAAGTTCCGTCTGGCCAATCTGGTGACCCTGGGCCGGTGGTCGGACATGAAATTTCTTCAGTTCGCCTGCCTGGCCCGCGCCGGGAAACCAGTGGAGTGACGATGGCCCCATCAGTTTCCGAATTTCCCCGCGACATCATTACCGTCGATGTGGAGGAGTGGTTCCACGGCCACAACTACCTCGACCACATGCCGCCCGAAGTCTGGGACGACCAGGAACTGCGGGTAGAAAAAGGCATGTCGCTGTGTCTGGACATGCTGGACAGGTACGGAGTGAAAGGGACGTTTTTTGTTCTGGGCTGGACCGCCGAACGCCATCCCGACGTGGTTCGGGAAATCGCCCGCAGGGGCCACGAAATAGGCTGCCACAGCTATGGCCACCCCGAGGTCTTCAAGCTGACCCGGGACCAGTTCCGGGCTGATTGCGACCGGGCCCTGGAGGCGCTGGCCGCCGCGGGGGTGGACCGTCCCATGGGTTACCGGGCTCCCAGTTTCAGCATCACTCCATCGGTGCATGGATATCTGGAGGTTCTGCGCGACTGCGGATTCCGCTACGACTGTTCGATTTTTCCCATCCACCATCCCCGTTACGGACAACCCGATTCGCCGCGCCGTCCTTTCCGGTTGGAGGGTCAGGGACCGGCCTTTACGGTGGTCCCCATGCCGACCTGGCGGTTCATGGGTGTGAACGTGCCGTTTTCCGGCGGGGGATACCTGCGTCTGTTCCCCTGGCCGGCCTTTCGGTTCCTGCGGGACCGTGCCCACCGGCAGGGATTGCCGTGCCTGATTTATATGCATCCCTGGGAAATGGATGATTTTCGGCCCCGGGTGGGGCAGTCGTCGGTCACCAGTCTGCGCAGCCAGGGCGGCCAGGCCACGATGCCGGCGAAAATTGAAAAGATCCTGGCCATGGGTGAATTCGAGACGCTGGGCCAGTATGTGGGTCGGTTGGAGGAAGCCGGTAATCTGCCGTGTCCGGTTCTTAATTATTCCGGTTAGGCATATGTATACAAAAGGAAACGGACCCTTCGCCCTGGGGTCCGTTTCCCTGTCTCGCCTCGCTAAGTCAATGTTCGCCGTGGCCGGAGGAGGTGCACCCGAAAGAGGTTGCGGTTTTTTATATCTCCGTCACGATGTATTCTACGGATCCGCCGGTGAGAAGTTCCACCGGATTGGGATTTTTTTGGAAGGAACCTGAAAATAATGTCGACGCTTCGACAGGACCCCCTGACCGGGCGCTGGGTGATCATGGCCGCGGGCAGGGGAGACCGGCCCAACGAATTCCGTCTGATGCGCAGGGATCCGGCGGCGGGGGACGATTGCCCCTTCTGTCCCGGTAACGAACACCTCACCACACCGGAGATTCTTGCCCGCGGACGGGAAGCGGACGCGCCCGCCAACGGGCCCGGTTGGAATATGCGTGTCTTTCCCAACAAGTTTCCCGCCCTGCAGGCCGAAGCCTCCGCGCTGGAAGAAGATTTCCCCGCTGACGGGGAGCTGTTTCCTCTTCGTCCGGGAGTGGGGTCGCACGAGGTGATCGTGTATTCCCCGGATCACGCTGCCGGTCTGGCTTCCTTGTCGGAACCGGACCTTCTCGAGTTGCTGAGGGTTTTGCGCGACCGATCCGAAGTCCTCTCCCGCAGGCCGCATCACCGTTATATATCGCCCTTCTGCAACCACGGTCCCGAGGCGGGGGCCACCTTGGCCCACCCCCATATGCAGATCATCGCCACTGGCGAACTTCCTTCCCTGGTGGTGGACAAGGCGGTCCGGTTCGCGAACTATCGGGCCCGGACCGGCAGGTGTCTTCTGTGTGACCTGACGACAGCCGAAAAAAGCGCGGATGAACGGGTGGTGCGAAGCAACGAACACTGGACAGCCCTGGCTCCCTGGGCCAGCCGGTTTCCCTGGGAAATGCTGCTTGTGCCCAGCGATCATCGCGCTTACCTGACGGAGGCAGACGATGAAAACCTGGAGGCCCTGGCGGAGGTCCTTTCCTTTTGCATGAAGAGTTTGTCGGGTATTCACGGTGACCTTTCGCTGAACCTGGTGGTCCACAGCGCTCCGTTGCCGCCGCCGGACGGTGAAGAGTTTGGTGACCAAAGGCTGGATGAACTGGCATACTCCCCGGCAGAGGATTTTCATTGGCATCTGGAGATCATGCCCCGCCTGAGCCGGCCGGCTGGTTTCGAGGTGGGGACGGGGTTTACAATCAATTCGGTGATTCCCGAAACGGCGGCGCGCAGGCTCCGCACCGGAGGATGATGACGTGAACGTGCTGATGGTCAGCGCCGAAATGGCCCCCTTCGCCAAGGTGGGGGGGCTGGCCGATGTAGTGACCGCCCTTTCGGCGGCCATGGCCGCCCGCAAACACGATGTCCGGGTTGTTCTTCCCCTGTACGGGCATCTGGATCGCGAACGGGAAAAAATCAAGCCCCTGGCCAAGCTTCCGCCCCTGTCCATCCGGGTGGGCCAGGAAGTGCACGACATCCGATTTTTCATGCGCGGTTCGCCCCGATCGTCGGTCAAGGTCTACCTGGTCGAATGTCCCACGCTGTTTGACCGGGAAGGTGTTTATGCCGACGGGGACGGCGCCACGTTTGCCGATGGCCTGGCGCGGGCCTCACTGCATGGACAGGCGGCCCTGTTGCTGGCCCGACTTCTGGAATGGCCCGTGGATGTCATCCACGCCCATGACGCCGAAGCAGCCCCGGCCATCCTGTACAGGCGCCGGTGGTATGCGGGCCGGGGGTTGCCCGGTCCCGCGGGCACCCTGTTGACCATCCACAATCTGGCCCATCAGGAAATCCATCCGGTGGACGGCGCCGATACCCTGGGTCTGCCCCGGTCCATGGCTACATATCCCGGGCTGCTCGAGTTTCACGGCAGCATCAATCTCCTGAAGGCGGGAATATTGGGGGCGGACCGGGTCAACACCGTCAGCCCGACCTACGCGACCGAGACCACGACCGATCCCGACTTCGGGTGCGGGTTGGAAGGGGTTTTGTCAGGAAGGGAAAAGGCATATTCCGGAATCCTGAACGGGGCCGATTACAAGACCTGGGATCCTCGCCGGGACAAAGCCCTGCCGGCCTCTTTTGGTCCGGCCGACCTGTCCGGCAAGGAAGTCTGCCGGCGGGAACTCCTCGCGGAGTTGGGGTTGAAGTCCGCCGAAGGCAAACCGCTGTGTGGTTTTGTCGGTCGCCTGGTGCGGCAGAAAGGTCTCGATCTGCTTTTGCCCCTGCTGGACCGTCTGGCTGACGACGGTTTCACCTTCGCGCTGCTGGGCACCGGGGACAAGGCCCTCGAAGCGGCGACACGCAAAGCGGCCGCACGCCATCCGGACAGGGTGGCATTTGTCGGGGCCTTCGACGAATCACTGGCCCACCGGATCTATGCTGGCAGCGACCTGTTTCTCATGCCCAGTGTTTTCGAACCCTGCGGCCTGTCCCAGATGTATTCCCTGCGCTACGGCACATTGCCGGTGGTGCGGCGGACAGGGGGCTTGGCCGATACAATCATCGACGCCTCGAAAAAGAACGGCAACGGATTCGTATTCGATGACCCGACGCCCGAGGACTTTCTCTCGGCCCTGCGAGCGGCGGAAGGCTGGTGGGAATCCCCAAAAAAATGGGGCCAACTCCAGGACCGGGGAATGAAGTGCGATTTCAGCTGGTCCCAATCCGCGTCCAGATACGAAAAACTCTACCAGGCCGTCAGCCGTGCCAAAAGTTGAGTGGTCGATGTCACCGGTAAAGGAATATTGAAGTGGATCACCGAGGTTTTCTGAGACGCAGGGCGGATCTCGCCACCGCCGGATTCGAGGCGGCCGAGTCGCCCATGATGGTTATCAATCCCGACGGGGAAATCGCGGTGGCCAGCAAGGGCGCCGGGGTTCTGCTGGGCATGGAAAACCGTGAACTGGTGGGCCTGGCTCTCGAAAACCTGTTTGTGCCCGCGTCGAGCGTGACCCAATGCGGAAAAAAGGGCCATTGCGGCGCCAGCGTGCTGCGTCAGCTCCAGATACGTCACGCAAAGGGAGACATCATTCCGGTCGAGGTCCAGTGCTCACCCTTCATCGCCCATTATGAAGGTGTGGAGCCCGGTGACGATCCCGACCGGAACAACCACTGCCTGATGTTGCTTGCGGACATCCGCAAACGGGACCTCGAAGATCAGATGCGGGCCGCCCGGTTGGCCAAGCTCTCCCTGCTGAACCAGGTCAGTGAAGCCCTGTACGGGGCCAATCTGTCACTCGATCAGATCCTCGAAGCGGTCCTCATCTGCATGACCGCGGGCCAGGGGCTGCGTTTCAACCGGGCTTTTCTGTTGCTGGTCAATGAGACCGACGACCAGTTGTTGGGCGAGATCGCCATCGGGCCGAGCAACGCCGAAGAGGCCTCCCGGATCTGGACGGTTCTCGCGGACCAGCCCGGTGAATTGTTCGAGATGATGACCAGCTACGACCAGTCGATCAAACAGACCGACGTGGCCGTCAACGAAATTGTCCACCATATGCGTGTTCCCCTGGAGGACCAGGAGCATTTCCTGATCAGGGTGATGGCCGACCGCCATGTGTTGCGGGTGAACAGTGATACCGTCAATCCGGGTGTTGAATCCGTTCGCGAGTGGCTGGGCTGCTCCGAATTCGCGGTGGCTCCGCTGACGACCCGGGCGGGGTCCATCGGTGTCATCGTGGCGGACAACGCCATCAGCGGTACGGAAATCAGCGACCTGGACCTTGAGTTTCTGCAGATGTTCGCCAACCAGAGTGCCGGGGCCATCGAAAACAGTCGGCTCTATTCGGAACTTGAACAGCGGTTGATGGATCTGCGCAAGGCCCACCAGAAGCAGACGGAAAACCAGGAAACCCTGATGCGCATGGAGCGCTTGAGCGTCATGGGTGAGACTTCGGCCATCGTTGCCCACGAACTGCGGAACCCCTTGGTGGCCATCGGCGGTTTTGCGCGGACTCTTCTGCGCAACCTCGACCAGGACGATCCCAACCGGCAGTTCGCGGATATCATTTCCAGCGAGGTCGCGCGTATGGAGACAATCATCCACGACCTGCTGGATTTCATCCGGCCCAAAAAGCGCATGCGCAAGGAAGTGGTCATCGACCGGATCGTGGGCGAGACCGCCGATAAATTCCAGGCTGAACTGGAGGACAAGGGTATCCGCCTGGAGATGAACCTGCAGACAGGCGGGATCGCCCTGAACGTCCATCCGGGGGAAATCCAGCAGGTTTTGCAGAATTACATCATCAACGCCATGCAGGCCCAACCCGACGGCGGCCGGATAGAGGTCTGTTCCCGCCTGGTGGACGGCGGCGTCGAGGTCGAGGTACGCGATGATGGCCCGGGATTTGCTGAAGATGTCGGGGAAAAGCTTTATTCGCCGTTTTTTTCCACCAAAACCACGGGCTCGGGGCTGGGTTTGACCATCTGTGCCCAGATCATCAAGTCCCACGGTGGGGTTACAGGGGCGGAAAACCAACCGGATGGTGGTGCGGTATTTTCCTTTATATTACCACTTCCCAGAAACGAGCCGGGAACCTAGAATGGCTTGGTGGCGGCTTAGGCGAGGATTAAGTAGAATATTCCTAGGGACGGGATTTTCAGGTGCCCACTCACCTGAATGATGGGCAAAGGAGGCCGGTCGTGAGCAAAGTATTGATCGTCGATGACGAACCCCACCTCAGACTGCTGTACGAAACGGAACTGCGCCGGGCAGGATTCGAGACCATGACGGCCTGCAATGCGGCCCAGGGTCTGGAATTTGTAGAGACCATGAAGCCGGATCTTGTTATTCTGGATATCAGGATGGCGGGGATGGACGGCATCGAGGCATTGCAACGCATCCTGGAACGTGATAATTCGGTGCCGGTGGTTTTGAACACCGCCTATTCCAGTTACAAAGACAACTATCTGACCTGGGCCGCGGATGCCTACGTGACGAAGTCGTCGGATGTCTCGGAACTTCTGGATACGGTCAAGGACCTGGTGGAAACCCGGGCGGCCGCCAGAAACTGATCCACCCGCCGGTTTTCGGTAAGTGGGCCGCGTGTCCGCTGACCGGCGGAGTGTGAAATTGAGTGTCCGACAACTTGTCCGCGAAACACTGACCCTGGTTCTGGCCGGCGGTCAGGGCGAAAGACTCTACCCATTGACAAGGGACCGGTCCAAACCCGCGGTCCCCTTCGGCAGCGCCTACCGCATCATCGATTTCACCCTCTCCAATTGCATCAACAGCGGTCTGCGCCAGATCTATGTCCTGACCCAGTACAAATCGTATTCGCTGGACAAGCATCTGCAGCGGGGCTGGAACATCTTCAGCTACGAAGCCGGCGAATTCATGTACCGCATTCCGCCCCAGCACCGGGTGGGGCAGAAGTGGTACCAGGGCACCGCCGACGCGGTTTACCAGAACATCTACCTGCTGGAAAACCGGCGGCCCGCCCATGTTCTCATCCTGTCGGGGGATCATATCTACCGCATGGACTACGGCGAGTTGCTGAGGTTTCATTCCGGGACCGATGGCTGCATGACCCTGAGCGCCGCGGTTGTTCCCCGCGAAGGGGCCAACGAGTTCGGGATTCTCGAAGTGGACGAATCCTGGCGCGTGATCGGTTTCGAGGAAAAACCGGAGAATCCGAAAACCATCCCCGGTGATCCGGATCATTGCCTGGTCAACATGGGCGTCTATATTTTCGATACGGAAAATCTGGTGCGGGAATTGTCCAATGATGTCAAACGGCAGGATTCCCGGCATGATTTCGGTCGGGACATCATTCCGGAACTGGTGAACCGCGGGGAAGTCTACGCCTATCCCTTCCGGGACGAGGAAACTGGGGACTCCCTATACTGGCGCGACATCGGAACCCTGGACAGTTATTACGCGGCCAACATGGACCTGGTCAGCCGCCGGCCCAGCTTCGATCTCTATGACTCATCCTGGCTGTTCCGGGCCTGGCAACCACCAGTTCCTCCCTGCAAATCCGTGCACGGTTTTACCGAGGACGGCACCCTGCCCGGCATCGTGGAGGACAGCATCGTCGGCGGCGGGGCGGTTATTTCGGGGGGACGCGTGGAACGGTCCATCCTTGGTCGCGGCGTGCGGGTCAACTCCTACAGCAACGTGGCCGACAGTATCGTGATGGACAACGTGGAGATCGGGCGGTACGCCAAGATTCAGCGCGCCATCATCGACAAGAACGTGGTCATACCCGAGGGCTTTGAAATCGGCTTCGACGTGGAAAAGGACCGCCGCCTGTTCAACATTTCGGCCGGCGGGATCGTGGTCGTGCCCAAGGACATGGATCTGTCCGATCAGGAACGGTAGGACTCGGGCCGCCGGTCCTGCCACAGGTCGTTGCGTGGGGTGAAGCTCAAGACCAAGGACCAGAGATCAAGATGGTTTATTCTTTGGCAGCTGGTGCAAAGAAGTAGGAATTGACTATGGTAGTTTGCCTGATGACGAAGTTGGTCGTCACGATCAGGCTCAAACGCTCGGAAGGGCGGCTGACAATCTCGAACAACAATTCGGTGCCAGCCTTTGGTTGTAGCGGACATATACAATGAGGTGGGTCATGCGTTGACCGTTGTGATCGAGAAAATGACTCGGGCGTTGGCCCGGTTGTTCACGCTTGGGCCGCTCGGAGATCTCGGCCGAACCCAGCATTCTGCGGTGGCGGGATTTCTTCATCTCAGGGACGAGGAACTTGGCACCCGTCGTTACTGACAACGTATACGCGAAGCCCCCGCGAGGAATTCATGAGTCTGAGTGAAGGCACAAAGGGAATCAAGGCCCGGATCTCCGGGCTCAAGCGCCGGAGACAGTTTGTTCCGTGGCGCGATTCGCGACGCCTCGCCGGGGAACTTGAAGAGCTTTTGATAGACATCGAATCCGAGAATCCCGACTGCTGCGTAGGGGCTGAGCTAGTAGCCTCTTTCTACGAGACCGACACAGCCATTTTGGGGCACTGCGACGATTCAAGCGGATATGTAGGGGACGTATATAGGGAAGATGCGCGAGGGTTGTTCCTCTGTTATGCAGCTGAGTGCGAGGATAAAAGTTGGCTTGCCAACCTCGTCCACGAGCTGAACCTGGACGATCAGTTTGGCGTACGCGACTCCCTGATCCACTGTGCGGCAGAGTACCTGCCGGAACCGGAAATCCGATCAATGATACTTCGACTGCAGGAATTGTCGGACTCGGAGTCCGACCAGTCGGATAGGCGACATTGGTATCATCAGATTGAATCCCTGGCCCAACAGATCAAGGATGCGCCCCTCTTTGAAAAAACCCGGAGGGCCTCTTGGGGTACAACATCCACGGCCTCACGTATCGATATCGCCGAAGCATATTTCGAATCGGGCGACCCGCAAACTGCACTTTCTTGGCTTCAAAGGATATCCGAAGAGGAAGCATTCCAGGAGAATGAGCGGGACGAATTGTACCTCAAAGTCTTTGGGCAAATGGGTGATCACGAGGGCCAGTCCGAGGTGGCATGGCAGATTTTCAGGCGTTCGCGAAGCGCCCGCACACTTGACCAGCTTGTAGCGGTACAAGGAGAGGATCGGCGGGACGAAGTAGTGGAGGGGGAAGTTCTGGAGATTCTCCGAGACCAGGCGCTCTCGTATGTGGATGCGGCGTTTCTAACCGAGATCGCGCGATTTGATGCAGTGGGGACTTATCTAGTTGATCGTGCCGACAAGTTGGACGGAGACTACTATGACCGGCTGTTGCCAATCGCAGAGGTAATGGAGGCGACGGCCCACCCACTTGCAGCCTCCGTGGTGTATCGCGCCCTTCTCGAGTCGATCCTCAAGAAGGCGAGAAGCAAAATCTATCACTACGCAGTTCGGTATCTGAAGAAGCTGGACTTGTTGGCTGGTACTGTGCCGGATTGGGGCCAGATCGACGATCACAAAACCTATTTCGACCAGATGCAAGCGAAACACAAACGGAAGACAAGTTTTTGGTCCAAGTACGGGAAGGCAAGGCCGTTTTGAGTAAGATCAATTCCACACGCCAATATCGGCCTACGATGAAATCAGAGAACGGCGCTGGTGGTTGCCAAAAGATACGGCGTTAATCGATGGAGGCGAGTTCTATGCCCACATGAAAGCCCCAAGCAGAATCCGGGACCTCGCATCCGGCGAACTTCGCTACCGCTGGACCGAAACCGGAGCCCTGGACCACTACCGCTTCGCCCATGCGTTCGATCATTTGTACGGCACGTTCCGCAGGACTTTCGGGGTGGTAGAGTTTATTTGACCGAGAAATCCAACCATTGAATAGTCCCCCAGAAAGAGGACAGATCTGATAAGCTTTTGCCTCCCAATAAGTTCCCAGTGGGGGTGGAGGTGACTTTAATAGAAAAATGGTAAATTTGGCCTTTGCAACCAAGTGTAATTGCTACATATGCAGGTTCCCTGAAAAAACTCAAAATATATTCAATTCCAGGGGTAACCAAAATTGACCCTCGCGACCTTTAGCTATAAATGAGGCAAGTTACAAAGAATCGAGGGGCCAATTTTGCTGGCCTCCCTTGCGACACAGTCGGTCGCAACTTGCCCAGGGGTAGCCGGGATATTTAGACTGGTAGGTGCTGATGAATCATCACCGAAAGTTATTGTGTGTTCAGTATTTTGATAAGCTCCATCCTCGTGTTTGCCGTTGGTGTATTCTCCGTTGGTCCGAATCTTGGCAGTCCCTTTCCCCTTTTGAAGTATCAGAGTTTTAATTGGAGGTAATAATGAAATCCTCGAGTTTATTGTTTGTCCTTCTAGTGATGGTATTCTTCTTTTCGGCAACTGCTTGGAGTACAGAAGAGTGGTGCCTTACTGGTCCCTCTCTTGACAAATCAGGGGGGATTCAATCTCCATATATTCATGAAATTGAGACAGCACGATTGAATATTTATTGTTACTTGTTGCGACCCGTATTGGCGGGTCAACCGGCGTCGGTGCCACCTGGCGGAATAACACTTGCAGAGTTATCTGCCGCCTTAGACACATTAGCCATGGAGTTTAGGGAATTCGGAATTTTCTTTAATTTATTGGGGACGGAAGATGTCGAAATTGATTATTATCACTATTACTCAGTCACCCCTTTTACTCACCCCGGCTCTAACGTGTCGTCTAATTATTCGAAACCAAATGCAATAAATGTGTATTTTACAGATCCCCTTCAGGGAATTCTGAACGCAGGTGAAGCAATTGGTGGAGTTGGCTCAAAATTAATCGGGCTCTCAGGGGCCTCAATATTTGATGCGTTCTCACATGAAATGGGTCACTCGCTTGGGCTCCAACACACGTTTGGGCATAGTACTATTTGCGATGAATTGCCTGATTTCTCCAATTGTGATATCTGTGGAGATTATGTTTGTGACACTCCTGCAGTTCCCGTCCCCCTCAATGAGGGGAATTACGTTGACCCCGATTCCTGCACTTTGACCCAGGATTTTTTTGACGATTGGCCGGGATATTATCCGATGGCCACAAACCAAATGGAATATTGCCCAGAACAATGCAGGTTAGTGTTTACGGAAGAACAAATTGATCGGATGTTTGCGGTAATAGAAACCAACTTGTTTGGCCACCAATCGGCTTTGACCCAGCCAATAGTAAATTATTCCCCACCCGCCAACCCCCAAACAGAAACTGGCCTAACATATTCTGGGGTTCCGTATAGTAGTGTTACTTTGGATTTTAATAATGACGATATTGACGATTTGTTTGTTTCAATTAGTGGAGGCCCTTCAAAGCTTAACCGGGGGATCAATGTAGGGCCTTCTGGTGTGCCCCTTTTTGATCCTGTTTCAGCATTTGATTTTGTCAATGGATCCCCGCAAGACGGACTTAAGGGGCTTGCGGTGGGAAATCCATTTAACGATGGTGAAGTCATTTTGTTTGCTGCAGACTTCCAAGCTACCCGAATATACCAGTACGACCCAATCACTCAAAAAGTCGAAAATATTGTGAGTGATTTAAATGTTGATTCCCTCGCAACTGATGCGACAGCAGTGGCTTGGGCGGACTACAACCAGGATGGTTTCTTGGATCTGTTTATTCCCAGAGCAGACGGATATGTTGAGGACCCCCCGGGATATGGCTCAACCTTGGCAATAGCCAGTCGTCTATTGACCAATGTGCCCGGTCCTGGTTCAACTCGTCAATTCATTGAGGCGGCAGGCTGTGGCATTCCCAATGACATATTCAGTATTTCGGCGTCTTGGGCCGATATTGACGGTCAGAATGGACCGGACCTTTTTGTTGGTTCTCTTTTTAATACCGGAGCAGGAGGTAGCCAGCTCTTTGTAAACAATGGAAATGGGACTTTTGTCAACGAAACAAGTCGTCTTCCAATAACACCTTTGATTGGTGTCAATGGATGCTCTTGGTCCGACATGAACAATGATGGTTTTCTCGATCTCGTATTGAGTTTTATTGACCAACAGCCAGCAATATTTTTTAACGATGGTCTTGGGTTTTTTAATGATGGAAACGGTGGGACTGCGCCTCTTCGATTTGGTCCGTCCCATGGCTTTTCTGGATTATCGGTTCTAGATTTCAATAATGATAAATTCTTAGATTATTTGGGGCTTTCCAATGATGTGACAAGGTCCATGGTGCTTTTTAATAATGATATGCCCTTGAGGGGATTCCCAAACTTCAACAGAGTGTTGGTTGATATCGGGATTAGTGACCTGGGGTACGCTCACGGGATGGCTGTAAAGGATTTTGGAGGAATTGGAGGTGTGCCTGATGGAATTGCCGATTTTTTTGTTGGACGTCCGACATCAACCGGCAAGTTTTTCTTTTTGGCCGAAAGTGTTCCAGATCCTCAAGGAACAACGCCCCACTTTGTAGAAGTTCGTCTTGATGCCGATGGTTCTTTAGACAACTCGATGGGTATTGGAGCTATAATAACAATCACTGCCGGTAGCCATACGCAGGCTCAAATTGTTGATGGAGGAAGCATGCGGGGTGGTCAGGCCAGTAGAGATTTGCATTTTGGTCTTGGGGATTTTGATGGGTCTGTTGTTGCCACAGTTGCTTGGCCAAGCGGTTATTTTCAAACGGTTGATTCATTGAGTATTGACAATTTAAATCTCGTAAGTGGACCGCCCAAAATGGTCGTGGACGATTTTAATATTTCAGGAACTTACACCGTTAACCCCAATGGATCCGTTAACTGGATTTTTTCCTGGGAAACCAATATTGATAGTGATCCCGATTTGGACGAGGTTGTCTTTAACCTGCCCGCCATTCCACCACAATGTCAACCGAGCAATGGTTTTGTAAAGCTGGGAATGTCTCCTGATGTTTCCTTAGCAATTTCGCCTGCTGCCCAGGGTGGATTTACCCATGTCATGACATGGGCCAATCGGCCATGCGTTCCCAAGTGCACGATTCCATTCTGGGTGACAAGTGCAGAAGGAATTAATGGAGCTTCCAGCAATTCTACAGCTGATCTTAGAGTTAGGGTTTGTATCAATAACTGAAAGTGAGCCAAGCCATGAAGAACAATAGGACATTCATGCTCTTGTGTGTTTTCATTTTGGTAAATTTATGTGGCGGCAACATGGTCTTTGCAGAAGAGGTTTCATCGACTGACATTTCAGGAGTTATTGGACTTCGACCGGTTGAGGAAAATAGTTGTATTGCTGTGTGGATTCCCATGCAAGAAGGCCAGGTTTTGACGGGAATTTTGTGGTATAATAATGACGAGTCCATTGCATTTCCAGAAATTTTGTTGGAAAGCGGGACACTGGGAAAACCAGTGACCTTGAGTGAATGCCTAACCGTTGCTGAGAATGTTGAAGGATTGTCTTTGGGGTGGAGTGAGATTCAATTTAATACTCCGGTGGCATGCTTAAGTGATGGGTTGTATATCCTTTTTCGGTTCCCAGAGGGGAGCGAGTATACGGAAGGAGGAATTGGAGGTGGAGCTGGTTTGGGGTATACCACATCCGGCTCTGGGTATCCGGGTTGGATCAGCGGAAACGGACAAGATTGGGTGGGATTTTGTGGAGAAGTAGGATTTGCGGTTCAACCTGTTTATTCGGAATCTTCCGAGCCAGAAGTGGTTTTGAAAAGTGGGAGTGATGATCTCTCAGGTCCGACTGTTGTAACGGCCCTTTTTCCCGCGACTCCCAATCCCTTCAATCCCAGCACAACGCTCAAATTTAGTTTGAAAAATGAAAGTTTTGTTGAACTTAGCATATTCAATATTGCTGGGCAGGTAGTTGGAAATTTGATTAGTGAGCGTTACCCGGCCGGACAACATGAAGTGAATTGGACCGGGCGTGATGACCGAGGTAGAAAAGTAGCCAGTGGTGTTTACTTTGCAAGAATGAAGGCCGGAGCCTTGATTATGACCCAGCGGATGGTACTTGTCCAATAAGCTGAAAACTGGTGGCGTTTGGCAGCCCCATGGAGTGAGAGAATTCATTGGTTTTTCATAATACTGTCATCTGTCTTATTTGCTTTATTATTTTTTTAAACGTTCCTGTCCAGGCAATAACCTGGTCTGTGGAAAAAGACGGTTCGGGGGATTTTACCATAATTCAGCATGCCGTAGACGCTGCCGCCGAAGGGGATACTATCAAAATTGGCCCAGGCAGATATGAAGACTTCTTCGATTTTGAGGCCCCAGCTTGGACTGAGCCTGCTGTTATTGGCGTTACAAAAAATAATCTAACTTTCATTGGTGCCGGGAAGGAATTGACGTTTGTTGGGCCAAGCCAATTATTTAATCCACCAGGGATGAGCCCAATGGCGGTCATTTGTATCGAAAACTATTTTGGAAAATTCCAGGGCTTAAGTTTTGAAAATGTCAATACGGGGATCTACTGGGCGTGTGGAAGAGTTGAGGTTTCAGGTTGCTCTTTTCTCGGGTCTGAACACGGTATGATTGTTTTTAATGAGGGTGGGGTACTAATTGAAAATTCCGGATTTGAAATGACACATGGTATGGACAATGGAGTGATTTCGTTTTTTCCATGCCGTGATTTGACGGTTTTTAATTGTCGATTTGGAGGTTCGGGGAAAGCCATCTCACTTAACGGCACGGTAAATGCCTCAGTTAATTCATGTGAGTTTTCAAGTGAGAGAGCAGGGGTGGGGATTAAAGGTGGCTCAAGGGGAATTATGTCAAATTGCCAATTTTCGAATAATGTGGGATTAGGTGTTTGGGTGTCCAATAATTCATTTTTACAGTTAAATAACAATCAAATTTACGGTTCTTTTTCCGCACTATATTTAGAAACAAACAGCCATGTCGCCGGGGCAGAAAATGAATTCGAAGGCGGAGCTGATGTCAGCACCATTTATGCCAGCTACGGCAGTAGTGTTACCCTTCATGATTGCCATATTTATAGAACAGGTGATTATGCTTTTAAAACCGAGTATTTTGCCGGGCCATTTGTGGAACAAGATATGATCGGCAACTATTGGGGCACAACCGACCCCGATTTGGTTGCAGGCTGGATTTGGGACCAAAATGACGACCCGGCCAATTTCTCGATTGTGAACTTCCTGCCCATGGCCAATGGCCCGGTTCCAACGGAAAATACAAGTTGGGGCTCGGTAAAGGCCATGTTCCGGTGAAAAATTCTTAGTAAAAATTCACGTTTTGCGTCCCACCCTGGGCCCACCACAGATGGACGGAAACCGGTGCGCTAGACCATTACCGCTTCGCCCACGCCTTCGATCATCTGTACGGCGCACACCGCAAGACTTTTGGGGTAGTGGAGTTTATTTGAGCCCAAAAACCCCCGCCTGAAATTTCGGAAACAAATCAAGACAAGTCTTCTATTGTATTGCCCTGCAATAGGTTGGGGGCTTTGTGGTTGACAGCCCATTTCTCTCACTATACGATCCTCCCACCACGCTACCTTCCTTGCGACACAGTCGGTCGCAACTTGCCCAGGGGTGGCAGGGATATTCCGACTTGTAGGTGCCGATGTATCATCGATTTGATTTTCGCCCGTGTTTGAGAACTTTTACTTGTCCCACCCTCCTCCATCGCTGGCGTGATTTTTTGCAGATTTGGCTTTGTCATATTTTGCGCCCTACGACATGAAAACAATACTATTTGGCCCTTCGAGGATCGCGTCAAAGAAAAAGATGATGGCAGAATTTGCCAAAATGACCGAATGGGAAAAAACAAGGAGACGGCAAATGTTAAATAATTCCATTAAGGGCGATCTAAGTATCAAAGGCTTTTGGAATTCGGTGTTTAATCTTTTTGCGGTACTGGTTGTTGTAAGCTGGTTGTTTCCGGTTTCCATTTTTGCCAAGATTCCCCTTTGGGCCATGGATAGTGGATGCCAATTTGTAGATTGGGGTTCAGGGACTCTGTTAAAGCCGGAATTAGCTGATTTGATTAGTGACAATGCCGTAATTTATGCAGAAAATTTTGGTGCACAAGGTGATGCAGCTTATTTCAAACAAAATTCAAGTGCAAAAATTGTTCACTATTTAGGGTTTCAAAACTTGAATTATAAAGGATTGGTGTCTTATGCGGACCCCAACCGGAACGCCATGTTGAGGGAAGCAAATTTCTATCATTCCACAGATCCATCGGCATTAGCAGCTTGGAGAGAAAGTGGTGTAGTTGAAATTCATTGGGCAAGGGATCTTCGGTTTGTCTTGGGGAGCAGTTATTATCTCCTCAATCAACCTGAGGCTCTTCCTGACACAGTTAATAATTAT
>Ga0164313_10001029_pt1 | contig 24021 bp, 35 predicted proteins | sample GuaBasSedimGuay4_FD_113735 | JGI IMG/M metagenome (GOLD analysis project Ga0164313, IMG submission 113735) | Subseafloor sediment microbial communities from Guaymas Basin, Gulf of California, Mexico - Guay4, Core 4569-4, 0-3 cm | ecosystem: Environmental > Aquatic > Marine > Hydrothermal vents... | reverse complement strand
TCTTTTGCTTTCTTCTTCAACATCAGGGATTATTTCTCCATCAAACAAATTCTCAAGGAATGTCTGTTCAGATAGTTTACCTTCTGTTAATAATTTTAATTGTATCTCAATATCTTTATCAGTCAATTGAGTAGGTGAGAAGTCTTTAGACATTTCAAATAATGGTTCAGTTGTAATATTAGACCATAAGTTAATTGTTAACAACGAGGAAACAATCGCTGACTCTATTGAAAGAACCATGCCTAATAATGTAGCATTTTCTGAATTAGATCTGATCGTTAATGATTCTGCTGATTCTACACCTTTCTTATCGGATAATAATCGAATACCAATATTCAACATTTGTTCTTCTTTATGTGACATGATATCTGCTAGAGAATCTATTGAAATACCTGTAAATTCAAGAAAACCTACTTTAGTATTTTCTGTCATATGCCATGCTGTTTCTGAACCAATTTGAACTTCTTGAACCTGTTCTTCTTCTCCATATGATTGGAAATCTCCTGCAACCCATGGTGTAGGTAATGCTGAGTAATGGGCAACGTGTTCCATATCTACTGAAGTTCTAAAATGAGATATGTTAATATCACCTAAATTGTAAAGAACTGGAGCATGAACTTCTGGTGTAGTATCAAATGCTGATATGAATTGGAATGGGATGTAATCAAGAGTCTTACCTCTAACAGTTGGTATAATTTCAGAACCTGGTTTAACTACCCATGAGTTCTTACCTTCTGGTACCCATATTCTTGTAGTATAAACTCCATCTTGTAAGAATAATTCTCTGTAATTAGTTTGAGCTATTAATTTGTACTTATCGTCTTTGTCTTCTACGTAGGTAGATTCTTTAAGTACTATTAGACTATTATCATCTCTCCAGTTGACAATATTAACACCTTGAATAGGTATCATTTCAGCTTCTTGTTTTTCATCATTGAAGTCCGTAAGAATACCTGAACGACCTTGTAATAGTAAACCTTTCAATAAATCTACAATAAATTCTCGTTCGGTCAATTCTTTAACAGTTTTAAAAGAATCATCCATATCAGGATCTTTTCTAAGAATTGTACCTATAATAGCTGAAGTAGTACGAGATATTACATTGTAATAAATGCCTCGATTAACATATTGTTCATATTTCTGTTTTGATTGTTTGGATAGTTTTCCTACATATTTTTCCTGTTTAACATCGCCATCAAATGCATCCTGAGTCAGGGTAGGCTTTTCGATATCATAATCTGGATGTGTAGTTTGTATTGGCATATTTTAAATTCCTATGATTTGTATTTTTTTAGTGTTTGCTCTCTTAAGCGGATACATTCTATGGATAAAATACCCTATCGCATCTACAGGATGATCGTTGTCATGATTTTTATCAGGTACACCAGTCTTATCGTATACCTGTTGTTCTAAAGATTCAGTTAAAACTGGACACTTTTGAGTATTTATAAAATATCTTCGTTCGTCGTTACTATTCTTTAACATAGCATTTACTGAACCTACTCGATCTCTAATGAATGGATTTTTAGTAGGATAATGTAATTCATAACCTGCATTCTTTAACAGGGTTATGTCTGTTTGAGATGCATTAGATCTTTCATTTTTACCGGAACTATCAGGATACATTTTAATCTTACGATCTGGATAAAGATTATCTATACGGGTTATAACATGTTCAGTATTCTTAGATAATGCGAGTTCTGCAATAGCATATGGTTTCTTATCTATAATAATATGAATAGCTGTATAACATTTACCGACGTTAAAATCTTGACCACAGTATAGTGTAAATGGTGGATTATGTGGAAACTTACGTTCTTGTTCTAGAACCCATTCATAATCTAATTCAGTATTATTCTCTTCTCTATCAAATGAAGTATAAACAATTCCAGATGTTAAGTTTGTAAATTTACCTTCTAAATATGCATCAATTAATTCAGGTGGATAATCAGCTCTTAGAGTTTCTATGTAATCTGGTTGAAGATATGGATTATCTTGAGTTCTAGCACGAATTAGTTTACGATTTTCTTTATGTTTATTCTTTTCGAAATAATTATAAAGAAAACCGAATCCTTCTGGTGTAGATGTAGTAAATAATTGTAGAATCTCATTTGGATTTCCTTTACGAAGTCTAGATTGACATGTTTTCCAGGCACCATCTGCTATTTCTGGTTTAATTGTATCGATTTCATCTATGCCAGCGAATGCTAAGTTCATACCACGACATTTCATGTGGTTCTCAGCAGATCTCATAATGACTTTAGTAATACCAGTTTCAAAATAGAGTTTGAATTCCCAGTTTGAGATCTTTACTTCATATGGAATATTATAGAGATCTAAAATCTCTTGAAAGGTTGGAGCTAGAGTATCTGAGATCATACCATAAGTCGGTTCTAATAAAAGACCTGTAAATCCGACATTACGGGAAGCTAAATCTAGAGCTTTAAGACAGAAGGTATAAGTTTTACCACAACCGAAACCACCGACTAAGGCTAAATGTTTAGTTGTTCTGTCTTCTATGAATTTTAATTGGTGTTTAAGTACCTGTATAGTAGGTTGCATCTTTGAATCCTATGTATTTTGGTACTACTCCTACTTTTAACTGTGGAAAATATGGGGAATTACTGAGACTTGGTTCATCAAGATGATTGAATATGTATTTAAGTTCTACAATTGGCATATCATAATGTCTAGCCATATTGCGATATGATACGAAATCATGATCTGGTGTACTTAATCTAGTATTTTTAACTCGTCTTGCATGGATTACAATTTTATCGTAATATTCGCAAAACGGAACTATTAAATGTGCATTATTATTTTTAAAGTCTATTTTCATGTAGTTTTAATTAAAAAAGGACCTACCTGAACGGCAAGCCCTTTTAATGAGAATGCAACATCCCTGTCGCTATGATATTAATGGTTTGAATCATTTTCATCTGATTCATATCTATTTATAACACGGAAAAAGTGAGTAGTAAATATCAATCTTCTATTAAAGCAAACTTGAAAGATGATGGAAATTTTGGTTTTTTATCTGATTCTTCTTTTTCAGATAGATATTCGATGTATTCATCTGTGGCATTATAACCAGATATGAATTTTAAATAGAAGTGAAGTGATTTCTCAGATCCATTTTCAATATGAGTCATGAGATGTTTTATTGCTTGTCGAGCTCCATTGGCCTTACCTGCATCATAAGCTAGACGAATATTCTCGTTCTTAGTCATAATATTAAAGAAGGCCTGTTTTGAAAAACCCATAATAGCTGCAATATGATTAGATCTTAATCCCATCTCAGCCATTTCTTGTATCTGACTTATGTCTCTCTTACTTAATTTGAATTTACCGCCTACGCCTTCACGTGGTAATGGAACTACCTTTGTTGTTTTTGCCATATTTTACTCCCTGAGTAGATAGATCAACCTTTGATCTTTTAAGCATCTGTTTGTATTTATTAACTGAACGAGTAAACGCATCAATATTTGTAAATTTAGAAACAAATAGAACTGGTTTCGTGTAGAACAGTAATAGTTGAACTTGTTTATTAATTGGTACTATGTCCTTATCAGTAATATCCAATCGTTTAAGTTTAACAAAATATTCTAGTTCTTCATCTGTTAAGTAGATCGATAACCCATATTTTCTATTCATTATTCTTATACCTGGTTAATTAATTGGTTCTTGTTAATATGTTATTATACCTCTATTTATAATCAGTCAACCAGTGATCACTGATGTCCTTTGATTTCTACCTGAACATGTAATGTGATGGAGGATAAATCTGAATGAGGTTACGAATTCGATTTTCCCGTCGTAAGACGATATTATAGGAACACTATGGCCGTCAAGATTAGGCCGTCAAGACTTAGTCTGGGGAAATTTCTTTGTATTTCTAGGGATTTCTAATTATTTCTTTAGATTTCTAGGAACATGACAATCAATAACTTAGGTGACAATGTGTGTTCTAAGTTATTGATATTAGTGTTCCTAGAAATCCCTAGGTTGATTTTATTTGTCGGCGGAGTTTAATTTCAGCCGAGGTATCATATCCATCCATGTTAGAAAGTATTTGGTTTGTTGATACTACTCTGTTCCGTAATTCTGTCGCGTGTCTCCAGTGTCTGTTCCAAATCTCATCATGTTCATGTTTTTTAAATGGTTGATAGACAAATCCTTTAACTATAAATCGATTATGGTTACTGAATATCACTGGTATAAGTTTATCCAAATGATGATAGACAATATCAAAAGATTTATTTCGTTTATCGAAGATGAACTCCTCATAACAGATAATATCTCTAATATCGTTTATAGAATTTTCTTTGTATAATAGTTTGAAATCTTCAGTTTTGATGAATTTTATTAGATTATCTACTCGTTTTAAGAACTTAGTGAACATTTTTTCAGATGAATAGATTTCAATAGTTTTACCATTAAATCCTGGAATGTATAATATTAAAGATTGTAATATCATACTAAGTTCTTTATTCCATGAAGATATTCCTAATACACCATCATTAATTTTTAAACTTGTACTATTAGTACTAAATGGATGTATTCTATCATCAGTATAGATTTCACATGATGTTGAATTAAAATCAAATCCATGTTTCTTTCTAAAATCTCTTATTCGTTTTATCTTTTTAGTTGAATCACGGTACGAGTGTACAATAATTTCTAAATTGTTGTATGTTTCCATTAATATTTCTCCATAAAAAGGACGAGGTTCTCAGTCTCGTCCTTTATTGTATACTTATTTAACCAATTTAAAACCTTTTAATTTCATTTCTTTTAGAAAACCTTGATTAATCAGTTTAATATCACCTTTATTTGAAAAATCTTCAACACGTGGCGGATATTCATGTTTGTTTGAAAAGATAAATTTACCTGATTTCATATCATCATGTAATGTATCCAACACATCAAATAAATCTTTATCTTTATTAAAATATGAATCACGTAATAGATCATATTCATTCGAATAAAATTGAAACATCATACTCAACCTAAGTGTAAGTTCAGGTTCAACTGTTTCAAATATTTCAGGATGTATTTCTTTAGTATAATCATGATCTCCATTTTCTGATATTTCCATCAGAAATTCAGTAAATAGTTCTTGTGGTGTTTTACTTGTTTTTTTAGTGTAATAGTTACCATCTATTTTAATAGTTCTCATTTGAATATTCTCATTAATATTAGATGGTTTTAAACTGGACCATCTTTAACCAGTGAGACTATTGTATACCACTCTCTTGGAAATGTATACCACTATTTATTAAATGTACATGTTTTAATTTGACCAATCAACTACTTTATCACCTTTAACATAAACATAAGTTGTTGAATATCTATTAGGTCTATAAACATACTGTGTAGGACCATAAGATGAAAAACTAACATCAGTATGTGGACCTTTAGAACATTTTAAAGCGCCTAAAGACATACCAACTCTAATTGAACCTTTTCTAATAAGGTAAATTTCATCATCAGTAAATAATGGAACGGTATCATATTCATAGTGATGGGCACCATATGTTTTACTTGTTCTCATATGGTGAGAAAATGCTCTTCTTCGTTCAACAACGGTTAAACCTTTAGGAGCTTCATATGGTTTAAAATCTGACACATATCTTTTAACTACTTTAGTTCTAATTTTAAGTGGTTCTAAATATTTTTCAGATCCCCAATATCGATATGAATGGCATAATTGTTCAAAACCTGCTGATTGCAACTCTGTATCACTCAGCATTGCCATTCTAGCTGGACCACCTGCACATCCAACTAATGTTAATATTATACTTGCTATTATTAAAGTTTTCATTTTATTTCCAGATTATTTGAAATATTTAACTTCTAATTTACTTTCACATGTTAAATTTATTTCTTCAACTAATTTTTGTCTTTCAATTTTAGTTGTGTTATAAATATCAATACTTTTTAATGGTATCATCATACTAATTTGTTCATGTCTACAGTCATTAAATCTTTTATTTTCAGATATTATGAAATTTGTAATTTGGACATATGTGATTAATAATATGCATATTGTTGGTGCATACGTTATTATTGCAAAAATTATCATCATTATGTAACTAAATGTTGTTTGTAATATTTTCATTTTATTTTATTGTTTCTTCTGGGTTTACAATCAGCGAGCAATTTATCAGCTTGACCGCCACTAAGTTTATACAGTATTCTGTATGCGAGTATTTCTACCTCCACATTTTTTTCAATTCTGGCCTCAATCACCACTTGGGTTAATAGTTTAATTAATTTCATATTGCTTGTACCGGATTTTCTTTTAACCATTTCTCAATAGCGATGATTAATTCTTCTGTTGTTTTCATATTTTACTCTCTATTAATTGCTTAATTTGTTTATCAATATCTTTATTATAATCTATTATGGTCTCTATGTTTGTTAACTCCTTATCACTTTTAGGAACTAAATGAGGTGGTACCATATGATCATACAATCGTTGTACGAATATGTCATGGATAAAGTCAGGTGAGAACTGATTACATTCCGCATATGTAAATGTAGTACTAAATGACTGATCATCCCATCTTAAAGTTATAATATTACCATATTGATCAGTAGCTCCACTGATTCTAAAATTATGAGTCTTAATTAATCTCGTAATTTGTACTTCAAACTTTTCCATTAAAATATCTTCCTAAAATACTACCATTATACCAATCATTAGATCTTAAAACATCCAGTTTGACGAGACTTTCAAGTTCACCATAATTGGTCATTGTTTTATTTGGATATGATTTCAAAATCTCAAACGAGAAATTCTCTTTACCAAATTCCACAATAGCTGCTTTTACATAATCAGAAGAGGATTCATAGATTTTCCAATCAGATTCTGGATATGAAATCCTCTTTCGTTTGCGACCTTTCAAAGGTCCTTTAGTTACTTTCTTATAATAGAATTTCTTACCAATGTATTGCATTCCATTAACATTATTAGTTATTAAGTAAACGAAACCTACCATGCCCTCTGGGACTTCTTCGATGTGGGCCGAGTTTTCGGCACCTTTCCAATGTGATGTCTTCATAGGAATATTTATTCATTACCATGTAACCACATATTTTGTTCTAAATAATGAATCATTATTTGTTTCAACATTACAAATGACACCGTCTTCTCTAGGAGTTTTAGGTAAACCATCAACAAATTTTAACATTTTATTTTCATTATAAAATGTTTTAGTTTCAAGTTTACCGGTTCTTATTTGGACTGGGTTAACTTCAACATATTCTTTAGTACGTTTAAATAAATCTTCAACATATTCATCATTTGATAGATCTACTCCAATATTATCAGCAAATTGTGTAATTGCAACTGATTTAAATATTGATAAAATTATTAAAAATAATACTGAACAGCCAAATAATATTAATGATATTGCCAATGTTAATACATCAGTGTAGAATAATATTGTCAATATTACCATTATAAAGGCTATTATAAATTTAATGTTCAACATCCAAATTTTGAGTTTTGATGTTAATAACATTATTATTTTTTCTTCTTCGGTCATCATATGTTTTATCCTATTTGTTTTTGAAATTTTTGATTTTAACCTTCATGTATCCCAACTTCATATCTACATTTGATACATCTGATCACAGTGATAAAATCAGCTGTAGCAACGTTGAATTCTAATCCATTACATTTAACACATTGTAATGATTTAACAATATCATTAGGTTCGTTTCCAACATAAAATGGATCATCTTCATTATCCAATTTTTTAAAATATGTAATATCGGAAATATCTCTTTTATCTAAGTCATCATATGTACCATACAATGTTTTTTCAAACGTTTCTAGTCCAGCTTTTAAAGAACTATCAATTGAAGCTTTTGATTTTTTAATACTTACAATAGATTTAAAAATTTCTACCATTAATGCAACACAAAATATTATAATAAAAATGATATCAATATGATGATAAGTTGGTATTTCAAATATTGTAATTAATAATATTAAACTGCAAACAATTAATATTAATTTTTCTTGTCTTGTTTTATTCATGTTAGATCCTGTCTTCTTTTGTTAATTTCAACTGCGGTTACCCAATGATAGGAACCATGTTCATAATATGATAACACATTATAATTTAAACCAGGTCTAAGATTTGAAATTACATCTATTGTTATATCATCAACATCACCTCTTAATTCAAAATCACGGGGTGTTGGATCTGTTTTACCAGTTTTAGCATTGACATCAAAATAATCAAATTTAGCCATGCCAAATACATATGTATCTATTGGACATATGGTATACTCAATACACTTGATGTACTTATTATCTTTTTCTAATAGTTCTAAACATGCATTGAATAATTTTCTACCAGGTGTAACGTGAGGATCTCTGACATTATTAGTATTACCATCTTTAGGCTCTACCATGTCAGTTAATTCATACAGTGGATTTGTCATAATCTTTCATCAATTTAATTAAAAGGTCTGTAGCAGATAATTTGTATTTCTTTCGTAATTTTAGAAACTTATTTTCTAATTCAGTTGTTACTCGTACTGTTATGACTTGTGTTTTTGTTAATCTTGCCATTTTTGTTTTTCCTTAATTTTAGTAATTGTTTTCTAAGTGATCTTAAATCACGTTGAAATGGTAATTTAGCTTTTCTAGATGCTTCAGTAGCCTGTTTCTGAAGGTCTCTAATCATTAAATCTAATTCTTCGCTTCTAGTCATTTGTGATATCCCATTAGTTAAAAGGTTTCAGGTACCCAGTGTTAACCAGATACCTGATGTAGTGTTAAATTGAGTTATTGAATCTATCAACTGTCACGTTAAAAAGTTCTTCTAATGTTGTCCATTGTCGTTGAACTAAATCTACAAAGGTATCATTAAGTGTATTGATTTCATCATCATAATCTTCTATAACTTCATCATCAGATTCTTGGTACAATGCAATACTTTCAATTCGATCTTCAAGTGGAATTTGACATTGTAGTTTATCTAATTCAATTAGGAACACAATCATGTCCAAATGTTTACCTTCTGGAAATATGGTATTACAGCCATTTATTGATATTACTTGTACATATGTATCACGATACCCATCCACTAAAACTGTTGGAGTTTTTACACGTGAACAATCAAAATTAAATTCAGCGCCTTCAATAAATGCTAAATAATTAAATTCTGGAATACCTGAATCATATGCTTCTCTTGCAACAATTTCAATATTTTCAGATAGTGTATTGCTATTTTGTAATTTTTTCATTTGAATATTCTCATTAATATTAGATGGTTTTAAACTGGACCATCTTTAACCAGTATAGATTAATCTGTAAACCACATATCAGTTAAGTATGAAATTTCAGTAAATACTTTTTCCATCATTTCTTCTTCAATTTTTTTACCTACTGTATGAATGTATGATTGAACAATTTCTTTAGGTAAATCTTGACAAATATTTAACGTATGTAATTTAGCCAATACATTTTTATAATTTTGAAATTTTTCAAATATGATAAATTGAATATCTGTTAATTCAATTTCTATTATAGTATCTTCATTAAAAGGATTATTTGAAGGTATAATTGTATTAATTAGATGCATTTTATTTCTCTGTTTGGTTAAGTTAGGTCTATTGTATACCATTCTCTGTAAATGTATACCACTTTATGAAATTAATTTGAATAAATAATATTATGAGAAACTTAGTTAAGAAACATCAGCAACCGACTGGTCAGGGTTATCACTCGTCTGACAAGGATTATAGAAGAGTTAAAATGGAACATGATAAACATTTTCAAGAATTAAAGGAAGAACACGATGAAGAAAATTACCGCTTTTTGGCTAATAGATCAGAAAACTGAGAAAATAAGTCATACTAAATTCTGGTCTAATACAGGATATTTGATATTGTGTTTGGGATTTATTTGGCATACTTATACAAACACTCCAGTAGATATTAACCTATGGAGTGTATTTGCATTAGTTGTTGTTGGAAATAGAACGATTGCTAAAGTGATAGCTACTCGGAAAGGTCAACCTCAAGAGTAATCTTAATTGGTTGAATATTACCAATATCAGTATCTGAACCTGATTCAGTAAGTAATTGCATGACTAAATAATCTGAAAATACAGTTTGATTAGTCGTCCAGTCATATTTAAATGATGTAGCATTTGTAGGATCAGTTAATCCAGTATTTGGAAATAAGTAAACTGTAGTATCATTTAAATATGCAAGAGAACCATCATAAGAACCATCTGGTTCTGCATAGACATTTCGTCTACCTACAAATAATTTAGCCTTATCTAAAGTTAAATCTGGTACTTCAATTTTCCATCTTGGTCTACTGAATTTAGTGTATGTACCAGACAATTTAGCAAATATCATATTAGCAAAAGATTCAGATAAAAGATCTGATCCTTCTGGTCTAGTAATAGGATAGAAGTAATATTCTGCAAGAGAATTAGCTTGACCATCCACTTTGAAATTATTATTTGTAACAATCTCAGAAGTTTCAGGAGTACCAGTTGATTTGAATAACTCTATACTTAAGGCCATTTAAATCTCCAGATCATTAATTGTTGTAAAATACCACGTCAACGGAAATGGACTTGATGATAATTCGGTCATGGTTAAATATTTTGAACCATTGGCTATTAGATTTTTAGAAAGTTTATTTACTGTATTATTAGTAGCAATAGCAATAGTATTAACAGGTAATCCAATTTCCGTTGATCTTGCATTGTTTTTAAATCTATGTATAGATGATACTGGATTTTGATATGAAGCAGTATAAACACTGCCGTCTTGTGATAATTGAAGATCTGCGTTAGTGGTTGATATTGAATTAACAATAGGGAAACTTGCAACTTCAGACCAGGTACCATCTAATTTAAATCTTTTCAATGTAACAAATGAATCGCCAATTGCATTTACATTACATAAAAATATTAATCCATCATTAGAGATAGTAATATTTCTAGGCAAATTATAAGTTTCTGTAGTAAAAACTAAACTCCATGATACATTAAAGTTATAAACCTTTACATTAGTTGGATATCTTATTAATATTGTATTATCGTCTCCTGATACTTCTAAATTTCCTGGGCCTGTTGCAACAGTAAATTGACTATTGAGTGTTAGTGGTGAACCTATTACATAATCATGTATTAATATGTCGTCACCAGATATTTCATAAAATTTACTAGCATCAGAATTTATTGGAAAAGTTTTATTAGTATTATTTAACTGTACTGAATCTTCTATCCAATCATCTATAACTCTATTAAATACAAGAGTCCTGTAATAATTATCAGCAAATCCAATTTGCTGATATTTCATATGAATAACTATTTTTGAACCATCAACTGATATTTGATTATTAAAACTTGTTACATCATAGCCTTGATCATAATTTGGAACACTTATTCTTGGTGTAGTGAATAATAGTACTTCGTTTTCATAAATTTTTAAAATTCCATCTGATGTTATACATGTTATAGATCCATCAAGGCTTGTTACTCCACTGGAATATGTATCAAACGTTCCTATTGATATTAAATCATCGACTGGTGTAATATCTCCAGATGACATCATTAAATTATTATTAAACATTATACGAATCCTTTTGCTACTGAACAATACATACTAGTACCATCACTTATGCATGTGACTACATCAGTCTTAGATAATTCATCGCCAACACTATTATCAGAACCTGATTTAAATTTATAATTTGTACCAAATGATACAGTATAAAATGTTGAAGCATCTTGTGTTACAAAATATGTATAAAATCCGCCGGCTACCAAATTAACTGGATTATTAATTGTTAAATTATGAGCCAAATCTAATGTAAATGAATTAGATAAAGAAGCATCAACTACAACAGTTGTTCCTGATGTTAAAGCAACACTTTGTACGTTCTGTGATTTGGTCCAAGTTCCAGTTGTATCTTTTTGTCCTATGTTAGTTCCAACATCAATATCACCAGAAGTGATTGTAATATTAGCAACATCAGCAGATTTAACTACTCCTAATGTATTAGAATCAGCCAACGTCATTGATAAATTACCAGAACCATCAATTGATAAATGGCTAGAAACTGGAACTATAACTCCGCCTAATGTGGTTGTTGTTGCTGCGGCTAATGGACTTGTTGTATAAGAAAGAGTGCCATCGCCAGCAATAGCTAATCCACCTGATGTATCAACTTTAACTACGCCTAATGCTGATGATGTTGCTAATGGAACACTGATATTACCAGATCCATCTACATCTAAATTACCAGAAGTTGGAACTATTACTACACCAAGAGTAGTATCAGTAGCTACATTAATAGCACCAGTATCAACCGATAAAACACCAGCTACTATTGTTACTCCTGAACCTGCTTGAATAACTCCAGCTATGGAATCTGTAGCATCTTTGGCATACAATTCACATGGACTAATACCTCGTACTGAAGCTCCAATAGATGAGAAATTAGTAACACAATTGAATATGCTATCATTTGTTAATGAAATATTTGAAGTATTACCAGTTGAATCAGAAGTTATTCTAATATGACCAGTATCTAAAGCAGCTACTAGTCCAGATACTCCATTTAAAGTATCTAAAATATCTTGAATAGTCTGATGACCAGCGCCATCAAATTCTACAGTTACTGCAGTTGCATCATCTACTGAGATATCAATTGAATAAGTAGCACATGCATCAGTTGTTAATCCTGTAGCATCTGTACCAGCTGAAATAACTGGACTAAATGTTATTAGAATATTACCTGATGTTGTAGAACCAGTGATGTATAAATTAGAACCTACTTGAACTACGCCAGTTGAAGAAACTGTAGCTGGATCTATTAATCCTGTAATTTCATTTGATGTTGAGTTGATTGCATTTGTAATTCTACCTTTTGAATCTACTGTCACTTTAGCAACAGTGTATTCTCCAGGAGTTACAGCAGTATTTGTTAATTCAGGTGCGTTTCCATCATTTGAACCAGCTAAATCTCCAGCTAGTTTGATTTCACCTGTTGTTGTGTTTGTTGCTAAAGCCATTTGTTATCCTTAAATGTAATTTGTTTGTAATATTGAGTAAAAATTAGAAGAGTCTATTTTAACAAATGATAAGATAGAAATTCCATTAACTGTTGTTAATGTTGATTTGATTTTATACTCAGAACCAAAAGTAACAGTAAAACCATTTGGTTTAATAATTATTGTGTAATTATTGTTAGCTAATCCATTGATAGGAGCATTTAATGTAATATTTCCAGTTAAATCAGCTTCAAAAACTGAACTTTCATCTAAATCTGGAGTAATACTACCAGTAGTTCCTAATGAAAATAATGAATGTTGTTGTGATTTGGTCCAAGTTGTAAAAGCATCTTTTTTACCAATATTAGTTCCAACATTAACTACTCCGCCAGCAAAAATTGTAATATTATCAGTGTCAGCTGATTTAACTATACCTAATGTTGATGTTTCAGCATTTATTGTATCAATATTACCTGAACCGTCTACACTTATTCCTTGATTTACTGGAACTATAACTACACCCAATGTTGAAGTAGTAGCTATGTCAAAACCTGAAACTGACAATGTTCCATCTGGAGCTACACCTACACCATTACCAGCTTTAATTATTCCAAGTACTGTATCAGTTGCTAATGGAACACTGATATTACCAGATCCATCTACATCTAAATTACCAGCAGTTGGAACTATAACTACACCGTCTAATGTAGTTGTTGCTTCATCATAATCTACGTCTAAAATACATCCATTAATTGTAAATCCTGAACCTACTTTGATTACACCTTTAGAATTTATTGTTGCTAATGCAATACTTATTAAACCAGCGCCTTCATCAGTAATATTATCACCAATTGCAACTACTCCACATGATGAAATAGTAGCACATGGTACATCTACTTCAGTCATTGAGCGAGCATAAATTGTTCTACCTTTTGTATCAACTACAAGAGACACTCCTTGATATTCTCCAGGAACTACACCAGTTGGAGATAATTCTGGAACATCAAAGGTTCCTTGTAAATCTCCAGCGAATGTAATAGTACCTGCTGTTGTATTATTCGCTATTGCCATTATGTATTAGTCCAAGAAAGATCAGATTTTAATACTTTTAAATTAGAACCTGTTGTATTGTAATATGTACTACCTGGAGCAATTCCAGTAGTTGCAGGATCAGCAGCAAATTCACCTAAATATGATGGAAGAACGTCTAGTAAATCCATATTGGTATTAATTGTAGTTGATTTATCTTTTTGACCTATTTCTAAATAAGTTAAACCCAAATTTGTAGTTGTTGCCATGTATTTTTATCCTTTATGTTATTTATTAAATGTTAGCATGAGTAAATATCAGAATATCCGCCACCAACATGTTTAGACATACCAAATACCTTACAAGTAATACAAGGCTTAATGATACCCCAATCTGCAATTTGATCTGCAACAGTATAAGTATAACTTGGTTTCTGGACATGTTTAATTCTTTTTTGATCAATATTATTAGAATCTAAAATAACAACTGTCCAACCTGCCCAATCTGTATCTTTATTAACTTCATGATAATCATCTAAACCATCGCCAGCCCATTTATTACGTTCTGTCCAGGCTATTTCCCAATTATTATTAGTTTGTTGAACTAATTCTGGGTTCATTTGAGTCCATGGAACCATGTTAAGTCCATATGGAGTAATCTGGGTAGACGTTGTTACATCTAATGATGATCCTATTGTCACAACTTTATAAAGTACTGGCTTAGCTCTATCATCCATCTCAAATGGTAATTCCACAGGAGATCCGTTCAATAGAATGAATGGCTCATCGGCAACGTGCTCGGTTAACGCCCAATCTGTACCTTGTCTACCTCTTAATAGGTGAGATAATGTATAAGTCATAGGAGCAGTTAATGTTGCAGTTCCAAACTGTATCATTTCTCCACCTATCATAGCTCTATTTGAACCATTAAATAAATCAATATCAGCAAGAGATTCTAATGTACCTGTCTTTAACACTACTGAAATAGTTGTAGTATCATCAAATACTTGCCATTTATCTACAGCAGGTGTAATTACTCCAACTATACCAAATACTGATTCTTTTTCAGTAGATGTTACTAATTGATAAGATGAACCACCATTTGTTGATTTATAGATAGAAGCTCCAGGCCAACCATCTTTACCATAACCATGAACTGCTGCAAATAATCTTGGTTGATCATCTGACATTTCAAGTGCTGGTAAATCTAAGAAGAATGCATCTGAAAAACCAATTGGAGGTTGAACATTTGTTTGAGAATCTGGTGATTGTACTGGAGTATTAGCAACAGTATAAGCAATATCATTATTAGAAGCGTCAGTACATAAAAAGTTAATTAAACCTTCAGCTTCTTCAACAACTTTAGTTATTCTCATATTTCCTTCAGGAGTAGTTACAACATCTCCTGGTTCTAATTCTATTTGATCATATGAAGCAGTAAAACCATAATTCATTTGTTCTAAATGAGCATTCTTTAAAATAACTTCAGTAATTTCTTTTGCTTTATTATCTGGAACAGACATTGAAACTCTTAAATTAACATCTTGCCCATCTTCAAAATTCTGAAATCTTGTTTCTTGTGTGAAAGTATTATAATTATTTGCTTCTGACAAATAAGTCAATTTAACAGCTCTAGGTAAATCTATACCTTGAAATCTTTTAAACGTAAATGGTACTTCTCCAGTAGTAGTTGAATATCCAATATCACTGTCAGTAATAACCTTTACAGCAGGTTTATCTTTTGGTATAAATCTAATAATATTACCAGATTCTACTCTATCAAATTGGTATAATAAAGCTAACTGATCAATTATGTTGCTAATTGTTGTTATCTGACCTAAACTGCTATTAACTTCCTCATTCGGTAATTCTGAAACGTCATAAGATATTCCAGCTAATGTACATAAATCAGCAATGAAATCAGGTAATAGTGGAGCAGTGTAAGCACCAGCATATCCAAGTGAACCATTATAAGAAGCAAATCTTTGATCAGCATCTTCTCCAGTTCCATTATCATCACCATCTGCAGACATAGCGTCTAACATGTTTAAACCAGCCCAAATAACTCCAGCTCCTAGAGCAATACCAGCAATAGCTTGTAACCAATCTCCAAAACCCCATTCATCAATATCAGTAATCCAATCAAAGAAATTTTCAAATGTATCAATAAATGTTTCAGGATCATCCATACCAGCAGATACTAAATGCCAATTTTCACCTTGACCTTCAAAATTATCTTGTGGATCTGGAACTGTATCTTCAGTTGAGAAATGAGATGTTGTGCACATGTAAGATGCACCTTCATGAGTTACTAAATTATTAGGTTCGTATTGAAATGTTGAAATCCAGTTACCTTTCCATTCTACATCACCACCTCCAGAACCACCAACTTGATTAACAAGTAAATCCCAAAAGTCTTCCCAAGATGGTCCTACACCTGGTTCATCAATGGCACCGTCAGCAGTATGAGTTTGAATACAAACATAAGCTTGACCTCCATTATGAACAGTGGAAGCATTACAGACATCAGTTTGAGCAAAGTATCCAGTAGTATCTATCCAGTTACCTTCCCAGTCGAAACCAAGTCCACAATTACCTTGAATACCTTGAGGTCCAGCTGGACCAGTACAATTAATAGTTGTTACAGACGGAGTACCAGCTCCTATAGTATTATTCACACCAGAAACAGCACAATTTTCAGTAACATTCTGTGGTGTAGATACTGTAAATGTACCAGTTGGGTATACAGTAGTTGTTGAAAAATCTGGTATTGGACAAGCGCTCATTTAATCTCCAGTGTAATTATGATTACCAACAGCCATCATAGCAGTCGATTGAATTGATGAAAATTGAGTATTATACATAAGATCTATTTTAAATCCTTGTAAATATCCATCAGATATTATAAATTTATAACATGGAACAGTTTCAGTTACTTCAGTAGTTCCATTCCATTTTTGATATGTGTATGATTCACATTTAACTGATTTATTATAAGAATTCTCAAGAAATTTAGATTCATTAATATTCCAATTAAATGGAGTAGGTGAAGCAGGATCAGCAACGTCTTTTATCTCATATGATTTAGTAAATTTAACCTCATTTGTAGAAATATTTAATCTAGCAATAGACTTAACTCCATCTAAGGTTCTATCTATTGTTAACCATAATTCTCCAGAATCATCAGTAAATCCTGTTACTTTTCCTAGTGTTTGAAAGTTAGTTTGTTGTGTGTCTAAAACTGTATCTATTGCGTATAATATTCCAGTATCAAAGATAGAATCTACAACAGAATCATCCCATAATACTCTATCTTTTGTTTCATCTAAATCAGATACACTTGGACTTGACGCCACAAAACATGTTCTATCTGAAATAGTCTTAATGAAATAAGGTTCTCTTGAAATTCTTATAGATGAAATGAACGCACCAGTATCTGAATCATATTTAGAAACAGATACATCATTGAAATTAGTTACTAAAACATTCTCTCTATAATCAGTAGCAATAAATCTTGGTTCTGTCTGATGTCTAACGGGCATTGAATTGAATACAAATGCTGAACCATCAAATGAAAATAATAATTGTTCATCATTAGAATCACGTTCCAAAGTAGTGAACCATAATTTACCATTAACTGCAGCTAAATTTGAATTCATAACTGCTGGCATATTTAAAGTACCAACTAATCCTGTTAAATAATTAATCTTATAAACTGTGTCCCATTCAACTAAGTTAGTTACATAATAATGATTATCAAAATACGTTACTGATTGGCCACTCACTGATATCGTTTTTAATATTTCAAGTTCAAAGTTAGAATCACCAATTAAACTATCTTCTGAAATATTTTGTTGATCTCTGTAATCTATAAAATGTAAACCTATGTCATCTAAAACAACTACAAATCTACCATCAAATATTACGTCCTTTGGATTAGTGAATGCTTTGTATAAAATTCTATCGAAATTCCAACTCATAATAATCCTTCTTTTAATACTCTAAATGTAAAATTAGGTATACGACCTGTTATTCCTAAATCAAAATCTTTAAGAACAATGTAAGCCATACCTCTATAAGCTGGTACAGAACCTGCTCCTATTTTACCTAACATGTATGGATCTGGTGTTTGACTATTAGAACCAACATAAACAGTTCCTATAAGAGGTTTAGCTTCAGCAGTAGAATCAATTATTAATTGACCATCTGCCCATATTTTATCAATTCCTAAGATAGGACCTTTACATAATAATATTGCCATTGAAACTGTGTAGGTAGTGATACTTGTAGTTGTAGTTGTTGTACTACCACCTTTACCACCTTGTTCTTGTTCTGATGTGTGAGTATGTGGAACTTTTTCTTCTGACCAAATAACATTACCAGCTACTCGTTGTTTTCCAACAATTGAAGGAACAGTTATTCCATATTCTGAAGTTTGAACTCGTAAATCACCGATTTGTTGAGTATTTGTGACATCAATATTTTGATCTTGTGCAGTTAAAGCTGAACCTATAGCCCAACCTATTGCTGAACCTACTGGACCAAAGTATGTACCCATAAGTCCACCGATTGCTGGTATTACTAATTGTGTCATTTATCTGGTTCCTCGTTTAATTCTTTTAATCGTCTATCTAGATGAGCTAATTCTGAAAGTAGCTCATCTATTTTATGTGTTATGTTTTTATGTGATTCTACTAATAATTTTAGATCCTCACCATATGTCAAATTGAGGTTCCAGTTGTTAGAATACTTATTTCATCTTCTATGATTTTAATAGCAGCTTTATGTTTGATCTTATTATAAACTCGTCTACCATAACATCCACATGGAGGTTCAATTAACTTATGTCTCTTATAAACAAGTTCTTTAACTTCTTCATAGAAATCATAATCTGTTGATGACCAATCTTTAAGCCATGCTAATGAATATTTTTCAATCATTTTGTGATTTTAACCATTCGTCTAAGTCAGTATCAGACCATAAATCTTCTTCTTGGTCCATTGTAACCCATGGAGCTTCTTCATCCATAGGTTCCCAATCTTCGTTTTCTTCCATTTTAAACTCCTGGGAATTTAAATGCTCTAATTAAGTGGGATTTCATATCATCATACGTAGATTCAGTTACCTTACCAGTTTCTACAGATGCTTGTATTATTTTGTCTCTAGGTGTGCGAATAGCTAGATGAGACATTACTCTCCCATATTTAAATCCTAAGACATCACCAGTCTTAGATTCGGATATTGGTATCTCAATGAAACCATAATCCAATAATATTTGTTTTAGTTTTTCTTCTCTATTATGTAAATGCCATTGTTTGGAATAATTTGGAATCAATGTAGATGAATCAATTAATCCTAATTCTGAACCAACTTCAGCAATTAACATCGCACAATCTACTCCAACATGTTTAACTCTACATTGATGTTGATATGGTGTATCTAACCATGATCTAGCTACTTTCGTTATTTTATTTCTTATTATCATCTAAACATAATTTCTGATTGGATATGCGGCATTCCACCGAAGTTCAATCCGTTACTATACTTATTTATACATGTAGTGAATGATTTGTCACAACCTGAAGTTACAGTAAAAGTATCTCCAGCCTGAACAGTTTTAGTAGTCTGAATCATTAATTCAAATTCTGAAAATGCGCCAATATCATGCTTAGATAATTCAAAAGTAAGTCCTGAATTAAGACCAGATGTGAATACTAATTCTCCAAATGCACAATAATCTTGAGTAGTTGGAAATGTTCCTGTAACTTGAAATTTAATTCTATCTTTAACAACTGAATCAATTGAACCTGTAAAAGTATTAGAACCTTTATTAAGTGTACATGCACCACATGATGTTGAATCAAATTGATCAAATAATCTATGTCGACATGAAGCAGTAGTTGTTACACCATAATTTCTATTCATTTTACGAGTTATAGAATGAACATCAGCTTTAAATCCATCTTCAGTCCATTGAATAATTCCAAGATTACCAAAGAATGTAGTTATTGATCCTTCAAGAGGACTATCCCATGAACATTTCTTAACTTCAATCTGTGCATTATCAAATAAACCAGTTCTTAAATCTGATTGATCAAAATCTAACCAACCTGCATTAAATTGCTGATTAGAAACTTTATTATCTATTGTTGACTCAAGACGTAATCGTTGTAAACCAGGTGCTGGCTCGTAAACATCTCCATCTATTGTTAGTGTTACATCATGATCTGTATAAAGATATTCAGTAGCATCTATCCTAGTGATTTTAACAAGATTACAAATTCTACCAGATAAAATTGCTGATTTTAAATTTGCTGATATTGTTCTCATGTTTCAAAGACCTCTATTAATTTAAGTGTAGAATAACCAATAATATTAGGAGTATTATCTCCATTTAAAGCTTGTAATGACCATCCTGTTGCTGAATCTAATCTAACAGCAAAGAATATTTCTCCAGTTATTTTAATCACATCTCCAGGACTTGAACCTGTTATTGTAATAATTGGCAGACCATCAACAACTGAAGTACCACTAATAGTAGCAGGACTTCCGTTACGTGTTGCAGTTAAATTATCTGAATGGAATATTGGATGATTACCTGTTGTAGTAGAATCAAATGGTATGTTAAAATACCAATCTGATCCTGACTTAGATAACATAAGACCATCTGTAAGAGTTACTTGATCTGGATCTGAAAATTTAAATGAATCTAAACTATGATCTTTAGCTGCTAAGAAAGCATTCATTTCTAATTTTGTTTCTTCAGTTACATTAGCTGATGGAATTTCCCAATTAAATCTAGGAAATCTGTTCTTTTTAATTCTAAATTCTTGATTACCATTTGTTACAACAGCAACAGGATCTATAATTGATTTCTTAACTCCATGTACTAATTTAACACTTGGAAATTGTTCGTTTATAAAAGCCATTAAATACCTACTCCTGCTGTTAAGTTATAAGCTCTATTTGTACCATTAAGCATTTCAGCTAAAGGTCGTTTTACTTCTTCTAATTTGGAAATAACATCTTTTGAATCCATTGCTGTAATATTAATATTTAAAGTATTACCAACTCCTGAATTTAAATCTGAATTTGATGTAATATTACCAGATACTGATGGAGTAAATAATTCAGGTCCTCTTTCACCAACTATCATAGGTCTATTTGCTACAGTTGAACCACCATCTGCAAAGAATCCTTGTAGGAAACCAACTCCATCACCTACTAAACCACCTAAGTTATTAGAACCAGTACCAAAACCACCAAATAAAGCATTTGCCAATTGTGATGCAAGAAAGTCAGCAACCATTTGATCAATAGTCCGTTTAAACGAATCACCCATGTCTGAAAAGTTACCTTGCATGATATCAAAGAAGAATGTTGAGAAACCATTCTCAATTCCTCTAGCTGCTTCTTTAGCAAATTCTGTAACTTCGCCAAATTGTTGTTTTGAATTATCACTAAAATCATCAAGAGCTGTCTGAGCTTTATCCAACGCTCTTTTATAGGTTTCACCTGTAATATCTCCATAAGATTTAAGTGAATCTAATTCTTGTTTTGTTTCATTAAATATTTCTTGAGCTGTTCTATTATTAGATCGTATGTTTTCACCACGATTAGCTCTAGCATCTGCTGCTTTTTGAGCTTTGGCTAATGCTATGTCAGCTAATTCTCTAGCTTTTGCTAATTTCTTTTCAGCATCAGCGGCACTATTTGCAGCTTTCTGTTCTTCTTTTAATTTATCATTATACTCATCTATTGCTTTTGAAGAATTGTTAGCAGCAAGACCTGCACTAATTAATGCTAAAGCATTTTCATCTATAGCGGCTATTGCAGCGTCAGATTCATCTTTAACAGCTTTAATAGCACTTTCATATCCTGCTAAATCTGCTTTTGCTTTAGGTATTTTTTCTAAGAATATTGGATCTAAATTAAAAACTCCACCAATTGAATTAACTATTCGTTTAGCTGAATTACCTAAATCTATAAATTGGTTTTTAATAGATGTTATAGCTATAGAAAATCCTTTAGCCATTTTAATTGAAAATATTGTAAAACTTGAAGTTAATTCTACTGCTTTCTTATCTATTGTAGCAAAGAATGCAATAAAAACTCCACGTAATTGTGCAACTCCAGATAATACATCAGTTAATCCACTAAGAATAAAGGAGAATGTAGAATTAGCTCCACCTTCACCTAATTTAACAAGTAGTTTTTCCCACTCAACTCGTAAATTTGAAGTAAGTCCAACAAGTGTACCCATTTGTCGTTCAGCAGCTCCAGCAAATTGATTATTACCAATAGCCTGTAAATATTCGTTAACAGCAGAGGCTGTATTTTGAATAGCTGTTGTCTGACCTTGGAATGTGAACTTAACAATTTCACCTTCTCTTTTACTTTTAATACCAAATTCTTTAAGTCTTTCAAATTCTCCAGTAGTAGCATCAGCTACAGCTTCAACAAATTGAATTATAGACTTACCAGTTGCTGCAGCAGTATTAGCGAACGACAGTAATGCCTCACGAGTAGGTGCAAGTCCCAAACCTTTCATTCTAATGAAAGCTGTTGTTACATCTTCTAAATTTTCTGGGATTTTAGTAACAATATCGTTGATAAACTGCATTGCTACTTCTGTTTCTTCAGCTGAATCAGTGAAGGTGGAAACAGTAGCTTTTAACTTACTGAATTCCTTATTGACATCAAATAAACTCTTTAAAAGTAAACCACCTGCTAACGCACTAGTAAAAGTGGCAGCAAATGATTTTAATTCAGATTTAGTTGATTTAAGATTTTTACGAAAACCTTTAAGTTGTTTAGAAGCTCTATCTTTTAAAGTTAATAGGGTTTCTAGTTTTAAATCTGCCATCCGTTATTTCCTTGTAATTGATTGGATAAATTTTTGAAATTCATTAGGCTTACCATGATAAGCAGACCTAATCATTGTGGCATTTAAAACATTTCTTTGTGATTCTTGTTTCTCACAGATTTTCAAATAAAGTAAAGCCTCAGAATAAGTGAAATTCATTATCTCACTTAAGCTGAAACCAAAATGCTTTAAATAAACAATAAGTGAAGTGTATTGATTATTTAGGTCTTGCTTCTGAATTGTTTGAGGCTTACGGCTCGAGAGTTCATCATCGGCATTACCTTCGATACGAAAAAATCCATGTTCACCTCCAGAATACCTACTAAAATATTAATAGCGTCATCTAATTCAAGGTTATCCACGTATCGTCTATCTTGACCAATAGCTATGGAGATAAATTCTAACATGTTATCTCCATCAGTGGTAAATAATTCCATTATTAATTTAGGATTCATTTTCTCAGTTTCAAATAGTTGAAATACTATGTCAAACACACCACTTAATAAACCAGTTCCTTTAATGATTTGATGGAGTTTCATACGAGATACTGTAATCTCAGTTCCATCAACTACTACCACTTTTCCTTGTGGAAATAGTATTTCAGTTTCTGACTTTTTAGCCATTTAATTAGTCCTCTTGTTCTATAATCATTACTTCATCTTCGCAATTAACAAGTAATGCGCCACCGATTGCAAGCGTTACAACATTATCAGTAATAGCTTCCAATGTTTCAGCTGCAGATAATACAGCTCTAGGAATACTAATCCTAACTGCTTTACCATCTGTTACATTGTGTCCGATCATTTTTAATGCATATTCAGATTGGCCTTGAGTAAAAGTATCAACTTTAGACTGAGCAACATAATCATAATCAATTGCTATGACTTCACCAGGAATAGTGATATTGGTTGCATCGATAAATGTAATAGTACCAGCTCGAGCATCTAATGTATAATCAACATCAACTGTTAATGTAGCAGCTAAAGAATTCTTAACAACAACATTGCTAGTTTTTAATTTATCTAATATTACTGCTTGGTTTAATGAATAGACTATAGCAGTTTCGCCTACTATTGATCCAGATGCT
>Ga0164313_10001028_pt1 | contig 24029 bp, 17 predicted proteins | sample GuaBasSedimGuay4_FD_113735 | JGI IMG/M metagenome (GOLD analysis project Ga0164313, IMG submission 113735) | Subseafloor sediment microbial communities from Guaymas Basin, Gulf of California, Mexico - Guay4, Core 4569-4, 0-3 cm | ecosystem: Environmental > Aquatic > Marine > Hydrothermal vents... | reverse complement strand
CCTGCGCCTCCCGCGACATCCGGGTGATCCCGTGGGGCGGCGGAACCTCGGTCACCGGCGGCGTCAATGTACTCGCCGGCGATGCCCCTGTGCTCAGCCTCGACCTCGAACGCCTCAGTGGCTGTTCGGCGATCGATGAGTACTCCGGCCTCGCCACCTTCGGCCCCGGGACCCGAGGACCCGACGTCGAGGCGGCGCTCGCCGGGCAGGGACTCACCCTCGGCCACTTTCCCCAGTCGTGGGAGCTGGCGACCGTCGGCGGCTGGGCAGCGACCCGCTCGTCGGGGCAGGAGTCGCTCGGCTATGGCCGCATCGAGGACATGGTGGCGGGTCTCGAGCTGGTCAGCCCCGCGGGCCGGTTGCGGGTGCCCACCGGACCGGCATCGGCGGCCGGCCCTGACCTCGGACGCTTCATCATGGGCAGCGAGGGGCGCTTCGGCGTTATCACCGAGGCCACCCTGCGGGTGCGCCCGCGCCCCGAGGAGACGGTGGTGGCGGCGGCGATGCTGCCCGACATCGAGCATGGCCTCGACGCGATTCGGGAGCTGGTCGTCTGCGGCGTACCTTTGACGATGATCCGGCTCTCCGACGCGCCCGAGACCGAAGTCGCGATGGCGGTCGGCCTGGGAGCCAACCGTTTTGCTCCCCTCATCGAGCGCTGGCTCAAGCTGCGCGGTATCGGCAATGATGCCTGTCTGATGCTCTTTGGCGCCGCCGGCGACAGCGACGGGGTCGGCGATTGCCTGCGCTGCGCGCGCGAGATCATCGGCAACCACCACAGTGTGTACCTGGGCCGGGGGCCGGGGCGGCACTGGCTGCGCGACCGCTTTCGCCACCCCTATCTGCGTGAGTCCCTGCTCGACATCGGCTACGCCACCGATACCCTCGAGACAGCCGCCACCTGGTCGTCGGCACTCGCACTCCGGGCGGCGATGACTCCAGCCATCGCCAACGCCCTCGAAGGGGAGAACGAGCGGGTGGCCGTGCTGTGCCACGTCTCCCATCCTTACCGCGACGGCGGCTCGCTCTACTTCACCTTCTTCTTCCGCTGTGCCAGGACCACAAAGGAAACGATCGCCCGCTGGGCGCAGATCAAACGGGCCGCAACCGATCAGCTCATCGCCTCGGGCGTCACCCTCAGCCACCACCATGGCATCGGTCAGTGGCATGCGCCGTGGTTGCCATCCGAGATCGGAGCGGAGGGCATGGCGGTGATCGTGGCCGCCGCAAACTGCCTTGATCCCGAGGGCATCATGAACCCAAATGTCCTCCTCGACCCCACGGATCGGTTGGAGCTCTGAGATGTTTCCGCCTGACTGGCGCCGGGCCTCGATGGATACCCTAAAGGACGGATTCGACCTGGTCATCATCGGCGGCGGCATCACCGGCTGTGGGGTGGCTCTCGACGCCGCCCAGCGCGGCCTCAGGGTGCTTCTGGTGGAGCGCGGAGACATCGCCTCGGGCACCTCATCTCGATCGTCGAAGCTGATCCACGGTGGTCTGCGCTATCTCAAACAGATGCAGTTCCGGATCACCCGCCTCGCGTGCCGGGAGCGCGACCGCATGTTGAGGCTCAGCCCGCACCTGGTGCGTCCGGTGCGCTTTCTCTACCCCGCATCGCACGGCGACCGCACTCCGGGCTGGCAGGTGGATCTCGGTTTGTGGATGTACGACCGCCTCACGGCCCGCCCGGAGAAGCACACCCAGCTCGATCTCGACGAGGTCTCGGAGTTGGTGCCCGATCTCGGCACCGAGGGCCTCGATCGGGTTCTCGCCTACACCGACGCCATGGCCGATGACGCCCGCCTCACCCTCGCCGTCGCCGCCACCGCCCACGCCTACGGCGCCGCGGTGCTGACTCGCTGCGAGGTGGTCGAGGCCCTCCGTGACACCTCCGGCCGGGTGTCAGGGCTGGTGGTGTGCGACTTCGAAACCGGCGCCACTCACCGCGTCGATGCTCGGCTGGTGGTCAACGCCGGCGGGGTGTGGACCGACGCGGTGCGCGACCGTCTCGGGCTTGAGGGCCGCCGAGTGCGGCCATCGCGGGGTATCCACCTCATCCTGCCTCCGGACCTTGTCCCAGTCGAGGTCGCGGTATCCTGGCCCTCGCCCGACGACGGCCGGCCGGTGTTCGTGGTTCCCCACCCGGAGGGGGACCTGCTCGGCACCACCGACATTTACTACGAGGGCGATCTCGACGACCCGCGCCCGACCGACGACGAGGTCAGCTATCTTCTGCGAGCCGCTCAGACCGCGTTCCCAGATCGCGGGATCGACCGCACGCTGGTGCGGGGGACCTTTGCCGGTCTCCGCCCGATCCTCGACATCCATGCCGACGACCCATCGGAGGCCAGCCGAGAGGAGGACATCTGGGAAGAAGACGGCGTGCTCACCGTGTCCGGTGGCAAGCTCACGACCTGGCGATCGACCGCCGAGGACACGGTTGACGAAGCCGTCACCTTGCTGCCGGACGAGGTCACCCGCACGATCGGCCCCTGCTTGACCAAGGGCACGCCGCTCGCCGGGCTGGCGCCGCGTAACCTTCCGCAGCGGCTGGAGTCCGCGCTCGGGCTCGAGCCGGCGATCGCCGGCGGCATGGCGCGGCGCCTCAGCGCTCTCGCCTGGCCGGCGGTCCAGCTCGCGCGCGGCAAGTCGGAGCTCAGACCGATGCGACCCGATGTCGATCTGTGTGCCGCCGAGGTTCGGGCCCACTGCCGCTGGAATGCCGTCCTCCACCTCGAGGACCTCCTCCTGCGAAGGGTACGTTTCGGGATGTGGGACCCCGAGACCGCGGTCGCCCTGCTCCCCGCCCTGCGCCCGGTGCTGCGGCGCGAGCTCGGGTGGAGCTACAAGGACTGGCAGCGCGAGCGCGAGCAGTTCCACACCGCGCTCGAGGGATGGACCATCGCAGGAATTAGGAATTAGGAATTTCGAATTTCGAATTTCGAATTTCGAATTTGCCGTCCCCCAACTCAGCGCCGATTCCCGAAGCCCCCAGTCGGCGCGGCGCAGTCGTGTAGGGCCTCTTCGCGAGGCACGCGAGGGCGCGCTCACCGGAGGTGCCTGGCATCCCCGGCGCGTTCATTGGAGGTGCCTGGCATCCCGATTCGCCGCGAATCGGCGTGCCTGGGGTCCTCTCGGGAAGCGCTTTGAGAAACGGGAAACGTAGAATCAGGTAGCGCCTTCCAGGAGAGCGGACACGGAAACGGAGACGGTGACGGGCACGGAGACGGACGCTGGTTCACACCTACCCCGCATCTCTCTCCCTCACCAACGCATACAAGCTGTGTTCCTCGTCGAAGCCCTTGGCCCTGTGCTTGCCGATGCTCTTGAACTTGAATCCTTCCTGGGCGAGATTCATGGTGTCGGGACAGACGATGATAGGGCCGGTCTTCTCGTTGGCGAACTTTTCGATGCGAAAGGCCAGCACCACCGACTCGCCCACCATCGACAAACCCATGGCGCCATCGCTGCCGTAGCCGGAGATCGTGACGAGCCCGGTGGCGAGTGCGAAATCCATGGCCAGAGGATGACTGGGGATGCCCCACACCTCGGGATCCGCGGCCAATCGGCGGACAACGTCGTTGAGGTGAAGGGCCGCCCTGCACGCCTGGCTGGCGTGACATTGGGTGGTGTCGTTCCTCTCCCAAAAAGCGAAGATCGCGTCGCCTTGGAACTCCTTGAGCGTGCCCCCGAGCTTTTCAACTTCCCGTTCGAGAACCTCGAAAATCCTGTTCACCGATTCCTGGATCTCGGTGCAGCCAGCCAGCCGTACGAGGTTGGTGTAGTTGCGAATGTCACCCACCAGCACGGTGACTGTCGTCATGGGTGAAACGCCCAATGTGGACGTGTCCGATACGCTTGAAATCTCTCTCTCCGGCGGCATGCCCTCGAGGCGCAGCCGCAGCCCCCTTCCCACCGACACAACCTGACCGAGCCCCAAATCGGTAGTCAGATTCGGCGACAGCCGGCGGCCGTCCACTCGCGTGCCGTTGCGGCTCTTGTCGCGAATGAAGCACCGCCCGTCAGGATCCTGGGTGATCACGCAGTGATGCGAGGAAACGGTCCTGTCTTCGACCAGCAGGTTGCCCGGCAGCAACCGCGCCGAATTGAAACGGCCAATCTCGATCCGGTCGAAAAAGAGGAAGACCTTGTCAGGACTCGTACCCTCCACACCTACCAACCATTTTGCCGGGTACTCGACCACCTCCGGTGGCAGGTAGCACGTGGCAGCCGAAGCACTATCCACTCAAACCACCACAGCAACCGGTGCCGACACGATCCACAAGGCCCTGATCGTTGAGACCATCATTGTCCACATTAAGTATGAGACAGGGTCCCACTATTCCCGGACATGCGGCGAGCTAACGAAGTGTGGTTTTCTGCAGGATAGGAGCCGAGACCCGAACGGAGTCGACCACCGGCGACATCCGCCGGTCAGGCCGGCGAGGCGGCGCCAGGCCCTGGAGAGGCTCGGTGCGGCGAATGATCGAGAGACCACGGCCAGTGGCGTAGAGGCTCCGGTCGTCACCGACGACTGAAATAGGCGAGACACCCGTGCCGGTCGTCTCCGACGACCAGATCAAGCCATCGACGCTCGTGAAGATAAGGTCGCCGCTCGATCGGGACACGGCGACGAAGTGCGTCCCCGTCCAGGTCACGTCGTCGAAGGATGAGTTCGGGGTTTCAGGGAGCAGAGAATCCAACCACACTACGCCGTCCACGGTCGACCGAATCAGCCCGCCAACCTCCTCACGGAAACCGACCGCCACCAGCCGTCTGCCATTCCACGCCATGTCCCGCAGGGTGACGCCTTCGGTCTGGATATGCTGCCGCCAGACCAACCCGTTCGTGCTGGTGAGGTAATAGGTTCCGCTTCCAGCCGCCACGAACTCCGAACCGGTCCAGCCGACCGTGAAGAGATGATCCTCGAGGTCGAACCAGTGGTACGCCCAGTCGTGGCCGTCCGCACTGGTCAGCACGAGCTTCCGCGGATCGTCTGAAGAGGGATTCCAACCCACCGCGACAAAGAGCGAGCCGTTCCAGACGATGTCAAAGAGCCTGATGTCATAGTCCACCAGCATCTGCGCCCAATGGACGCCGCCAATGCTCCTGATCACCCCTTTGTCGCCGGCAGCCCAAAAGGCGGCGCCTGTCCAGATCACGGAGGTGGGTCCCGAATCGCCCGGCGGCGAGCGCTGCACCCACTCGGTGCCGTGCTTGCCGGTGATGATCCCCGCGCCGACACCAACGATCGTCGAGCCTCCCTTGGCGAGCTCGTTGATGTCGCTATAACCCCCGCGGTCGAAGGAATTCGTGCTGAGCTGCGTCCACTCGGAGCCTTCCGGGCTCGACATCATAAAGCCGTCGTCACCTACCGCCAGGTAGCCGTCGGCACCCCACGCCAGCCCGCGCACCGGTGACTCGGTAGGCTGGTCCTCGATTGACCACACGTAGCCGTCGGGGCTCGTGCCGACAACGCCGTAACCGGTCGCCAAGAATTGATCGCTACCGGCCACGATGCAATCCAGAGAGTCGGACGTTCCGTAGGGCGCCTCGGTCCAGGTCATCCCGTCGTCGCTGACCAACGCTTTCTGCCAGGAGCCCACGGTCACAAAGCGCCCGCCGACTGCGGCGATTGACCCCAGATAACAGTATTCGCACTCGAAGTTCTGGACGTGCCACGCCTCGCCGTCCTTACTGGTGAAGTATGAGAAACGCCCGAATGCGAGGATGTTATCGGTCCCAACTGCGACTAACATCGATCCGTTCCACGCGAGATCGCTCATGGTCCAGGCGTCCGGCCCGATCTGTTGCTCGGACCACAAAAGCCCGTCCGAGCTGAGCAAAACCTCATTGCCAACACCCACGGCAACGAACCGCGATCCCGTCCAGGCCACGGCCTCGAGCGAAATCTCATCGGTGCGATGTCGCTCGATCCAGTTGAATCCGTCGCTGCTGGAAAGGACAACTCCGAAAGGAGGAGGGCCGAACTCGGACATCGTGCGGCCGCCGACAGCGATGAAGAGCCCGTTCCCCCACACCACATCCATCAGCCAGTACCCCTCACCGGTTCGGCTCGTCCGCCACTCGCCGCCATTTGTGCTCGCGATCGAGGTTCCGTATTGGCCCAAGGCCACAGCCACGCCATCGCCAAACGCGGCAGCCACGAGATCGTGACCCTGCGGCCGCGGCGTCACCCACTCCCACAGCTCGTCTGCAGCCGATAAGGACAGACCAACCACACAGCAGGCGAACAAGATCACGATCCGACCGAGCAAGCTACCCCCATAACAACCAATATAGCCCTCGAGGACGAAAATTACTCCCCCCGATAATCCACGGAGGCCGCCACCCGCCCCACGTGCGGGCGAGAGGTCCGCACCACAAGGGCCCCGACAACCTTGGTTCCTCCCTCGAAGCCCACAGTCGGCGTGGCGCTGTCGCGGAGGGCCTCGTCGCCAGGGCCGCGAGACGTCGTGAGATGGTGGTCGCTTGCGACCGCCAGATTGCGGCGTATCGCGGGCCGTAGCAGAGGCCCGGAGCAACAGCGCCATGGGCGGCGCAGCCACCACGCCGACCTCTGGGGCTGAAGGGCTGAACCACACCCCGCGAAATCGGAGCGAAGCGGAGGTTTCGCGATCGGGACGAGTTTTGGCCTCTGGGTGCGTTTCTCCGACTGGAGCGAGGTGGGACAGACCGTTCGGTCGTCCCGACGAGTGGAGGGAGGAAAACGCGGCCAGAGGTCCGGAGTCGGCGCGATCCCATAAAGGGAGGGGGGTGCAGCTCTGTTCGAATGCAGCCCGCCGGCGCGCCGAAAGCGCGTTCACCGGAGGTGCCTGGCATCCCGACATGACGTTGTCCTCAACGTCATGTCGGCGTGCCTGGCATCCTCTCGGGAAGCGCTTCGAAAAACGGGTCGCGTTGAATCCGGCAGCTCCTCACCGGAGCGCGGGCAGGGAGACGGGTTAGTCGCGCATCTTCCACTTCATGTGGCGGTCCTGCATCCAACGCACGGCAAGGGCGTCGCGGAGGCCGGAGAAGGCGCGATCCCAGGTGCCGTACTTGCTCGTGCCGGCGGTGCGGTCGGCGTGGCGCACCGGCACCTGCGTGACGGTGTAGCCCTCCATCCGCAGTAGGGTCGGCAGAAAGCGGTGCATGCCGGTGAAGATCTTCACCGAACGGATGGCCTCGGCGCGGAAGACTTTGATCGGGCAGCCGGTGTCCTCAATGTCCTCGCGGGTGAGGCGGTTGCGCACCCCGTTGGCGAAGCGCGAGCTGAAGCGCTTCCAGCCGGTATCACGGCGCTCGGCGCGGATTCCGACCACCGCGTCCAGGCCCTCGCTCTCGAGCACCTCGATCAACTTTGGGAGATCTTCGGGAAAGGTCTGGAGGTCGGCGTCGAGGAGGGCCATCAACCGTCCACGGGCGTGCTGGAAGCCGGCATCAAGACCGGCGGACTGGCCGCGGTTGGCCTCAAAGTGCAAGACCCGCAGCCGGTCCTCGTTCTCGGCCAGTTCGTCCAGGCGCTCGCCCGAGCCATCGCTCGAACCGTCGTCGACCGCCAGCAGCTCCCATGACATTCCCGTAGGGTCGAGGGTCGCGCGCACCCGCTCGACGAGCGGCACGACATTGTCGATCTCGTTGTAGACCGGCACCACCACCGATAGATCGAGAGCCTCGTCCATGTCCATCAGGGTACCTCACCGAGCCACCGCCACGGGCGGTAGTCGAGCTCGACCGCATGCCGTCCGGCGGGCACGACCACCCCGAGCCCGGCGATGTTGGTGCGCACGAGCGGGGCCGGCGCGCCATCGACCTGCGCCCGCCAACCCGGCGCCCACGGTTGGGCGAGAACCAGCAGGCACGGTCCGTCACACTCGGTGCCGGCTTCGAGACCGGTCGGCGTTCGCCGCCACAGCTCGAGGCTCATGGCGCTCGCATCGATGGTCGGCGCCCCCCTGCTCACCAGCGCGGTGGTCTCGAAGTCCATGACCTCGAGCACCTCGAGAAGCTCCCGAGCGTCATCAGGCTCCGGGATCGCCGTCCCGACCACCCGCACCTCGGGCAATAACAGCGGGTTCGACCAGATGACCCCATCGCGATCACCGTACTCCCGCTTCCAGCCCGCAAGCTCGCGCCCCGGCGGAGTCAGAGCCAGACCCACCCCCCACGCGCCGCACAGACCCGCCGGAGCACGGCGCAGAGGGCCGCCGAGGATGGTCGGCGGCTCACCGAGGACCCCCATCAGGCGCGCAAAGGGCTCGGGCCGAAGCGGGCCCGACGCCCGCAGGTCGCGCAGTCCGTAACGCGCTCCGAGGTTCGGCGCCAGCACGCCGTCGACGCCGGTCACCCGGGATGGATTGGCGGCCTCGAGCTGAATGAGGCGCTCGATCACCGGAGGCCGCGGTAGGCGATCGGCAACGCGTGCCACTGGGTTGATGCCGACGGCGAGGAGGGCGAGCTCACCGGCCACCAGTGCCGGGACGAGTGGGAGGCGGCGGAGCAGCCCGACGACCACCGCCGCCGCCACCGACAGTACGACCAACGCGAGGTCTGCCGGCAGCAACCACCACGGGGCCGCCGCCAGGGCGAAGGCTGTGACAATGGCCGCCGGCACGAGCCGTACGAGGGTGGACCGCGAATGACCGCGGAGCGCGCCGTCTAGGGCCAGCGCGGCCAGCACGATGATCCCCCACGGGATCAAGACCCCGAAGCGCGGCACCGTCATGTGATCGAGCGGCGGGATCCGGAGCAGCATCGTGTCGAGTGGCGGAATTCTAATGAGCAGAACCAGACCGAGAGCAGTCGACACACCGGCCGCCAGGGCGAGCCGACTCCAACGACGACGGATCCGGCCGACCGCCAGCAGCGCCAGTACCGCGCCTCCGACCCCGGCCGCGCCGGGCGCATAGGGGTAGGAAGGTCTCCAGTCCTTTGTCCCGGGCCTCCCCATGCTCGCCGGGACCGCGATCTGACGCACGAGGTCGCGCTGCATGGACCACGGCATGCGGTCGCGGTTGGCGGCGCCGTCTTGGCTCAGCGCGGCGCGCGACGACGCGCCGATGTAGCCGATGGTCGGCCAGGCGAAGGTGATCGCGACCACCCCGGCCACCGCACCGACCGCCACCGGCCGCCACCACCTCCGCGGGTGGAGGATGAGGGCCGCCAGCAGCGCCGAACCACAGATGACGGCTGCGGTCTCGGGGTGGAGACCGGCGCCCATGAGCCAACCAAAGCCGACGCCGACCGCCGCAGTTCCCCACCGCGGCGTCCGTCGCCGCATGAGCCACCAAGCGGCCCACCAAGCCCACGGCAGGGCGGCCACCGCCCATGCCAGCGGCACCAGCAGCCAGCCCACGAGATAGGGTGTTCCCGCCCAGGCAATGGCACCCATTGCGGCGGCCGCCCAGCGCAGCCGCCACGCCCGAAGCATGAGCAGGAAGGCGCCCAACCCGGCCAGCTCGATCTTCCAAATCGCCATGATAGTGGTGCCGCGCTCGGGCCCATGCAGCCACACCGGCAGCATCACCGGCACCCACAGACCGGTCTGGCCGTTGGCCATGAGCGGCAGCCCGGCGCCGACGCCGGGGAGGACAAGCGGCATCTCGCCACGCCGGATTTGGCGCCCGGCCTCGTCCCACCATGGATGGAACTGGTATACCAGATCGCCCTGGGTGGGTTGGTAGCCGGTGCCCGCCGACCACTCGACATGCCGGAAGGGCGGCCGGCCCTGGATGGTGCTGACGGGGTTGAGATCGCTCGCGGTCAGCAGCGCCGGGCCGGCGACCGCGACCAGCACAACGTCGAGCAGGAGCTGGAAGCGAAAGATCGCCCTCCGCTGGCGATACATCCAGAGGTGGAGAACAAGCAGCGGCACGAGGGTCCACGCATAGAGGGACATCGGTGCGAGTGTCGTCGCGCGTGTCCGTAGGTGTCAAGCCCGCTAGCTAACCCGACGAGGTATGGGGGCAATCCTTTCGGTCGGCGACACGGCACATCACCGCATCCGGTATCATGAGCGCTCCGGAGCACGTGGATTTACCGCACCGGTGCTCTGACCCAGACTTACCGTTGAACAGCTCAGAGGAGTGACTTTGAGAGGATGGATCGCAATACCACTGGCCCTTCTTGTGGTCGCAGGGTTTTATGGATGCGGCTTGAGTCATCCGATGGTACAGCGGCAATGGGAAGCCGACTGGGAGTTCCTTCGGGTTGGCCAACAGTGGGTCCGCGGCGTCGATCTCAGAGCAGAGCGGACATTCGTGGTCGATCACACCGGATTGCAATTTCGTTCACGGGTTCTCAACAAGAGGAGGCGGGAAATACGTCTCATCATTTCCGGCCCGGACCTCCAATTGCGATTTACCGTTCCGGCGCGCGGATGTCTCGATGTCGCAACAAACCCACTTCCTCGGGGTCGCTACCAGATAAAGAAGTCAACGCCCCTGATCCTGGGTGAGCCACGTCTCGTTGAGGAAGGGCGGCAGCCGGAACTCCTCGTGTTTGTAGTCGTCGACACGCTTCGCGATGACGCCGTAACCCCGAATAACACCCCACAGATTCTGGAGTTCTTCAACGGATTCACACGCTTTCCCGACACCTCGGCCAATGCGCCCTGGACCATCCCATCGGTGGCATCGTTGTTCACCAGCCGACCAGTCCTGGATCTGACAACTCCAACCGGCGATATCATCGGAATCCCGGACGGGGCGGAAACCTGGGCCGACACCTTGCATCGGGCTGGGTTCAGCGGCGGCGGCATAGTAGCCAACTCGACGGTTCACGTGCAGAACGGATTCGCTCAGGGATTCGACTCCTTTTTGGTCCCCAGCATTATTCCAGTGAAAGGTGGAGGTCCCGACGCAACCTGGGTTGTCCGAGAGGCAGAAAAATGGCTTGCTGCTCACACCGGCGAAGACAGTTTTTTGTACCTGCATCTCATGGATCCTCACGAACCCTATCGAGATCATGAGAACGGCCAAGCTCCCCCAGATTTGTTTGAACTCGCTCACCGCATGCGAACAGCCCTACCCGAAGAGGTTGAAACAATTCGAAAGTCGTATGCGGGAGAGGTTCGTTACGTCGATCGGAATCTCGGGCCCTTTCTCAAATCCCTTCCCGAGAACGCAGTCGTCGTTTTCACATCGGACCATGGAGAAATGCTTGGCGAAAACGGTTGTTGGGGTCATGGATTTACTCTCTACCAACCAGTGATCCAGGTGCCTCTGCTGATCCGGTCTCAGTCCCTGCAGGGTGGGACGGACTCAAGGCCAACGCAGTTGCTCGACCTGGCACCGACGATATTGGATCTCCTGAACGAGCGGATTCCCCTCAAAATGGAGGGCAGATCCCTCCTCCAAGATCACCCTCAACGGTCATTTGTCGCAGCGACATTTTCTGCTGGACCCATGAGGTGGATGTGGCGGCAGGGACCTATCAAGGTGGTGATCCGGACAGCTGATCAACCCGATGTGGCGGATGGCTCACGGAGATCCCTGGAAGAGACGGATCCTCTTCCCGTGGGAGCCTTTTGTTACGATTTGAGGGAAGACCCAGATGAACTGAACTCACAGGCTCTGCCAGCTGACCTGCTGCCCTCTGTGGCAAAAGATTTCGCCCTTTCAGCTGGAAGCATGGTTCCAGGACTGCAGGTTTTTTCAGTGGGCGCAACCGGTGGCACGACGTTCGAATTGGAATACCCTGGTGAACGAGTCATCCGGCAGATCTGGTCCGTTGCGCCGGTATCGGCATCGTGGAACGGTCCAACCGTCCACATCGAGGATCCGAATTCGAGCCTCTTCAGTCTCGTAGCCCTCGGGAATGGCGGGGTCGCGCAAACCGTCACACCCGGTTACACAACCGCGGAGTGGCAGAATCTGCTGGAAGGTGAGGAATATGTGCCTCCTGGACCGAATCACAGAGAGGCTTTCTCTTCTCCCGGGATCTACATCTGGTGGAACCCCGAACGCGACCTTGTGGTCGGCCACCACGACGAGACTCTGCAAAAATTGAGGGCGCTGGGATACATCAAATAGATGTGTTCAAGGATAGACATCGCCTGAACGGGCGCTGCAAATCTATCTGCCGCCCGACAGCTGAAGAGACCCACTTCCGGTGCCGCCACTGTCGTGGGAAATCCCTTCAACGATATCGGCCATGAACCTGGCCATACGCGCGCTACCGTCACCCGAGAAGTGCATAGGATCCCCAAAATCACTGTCCCTCCAAACCACCTCCCCGGCGGCGTCTGCCAACACAGCGGGGCCGGCCGTCGTGAGTTCCCGGATGACCGAGTTCAATCTCTCCAGCTGCGCAGGAACAGCCGTCGGATCGAGTCCGAGAAGCCACTGCGCCAGATAGGCCCGGTCAGCCTCGGCAGACCCGCTCCGAACGCGGAGCGGTTGGGTCACCAGCACGACCCTGGAGCCGCCGGCGACTGCGATTGCAACGAACGACCGGACATTCCGATCGAAGGTCTCGAGGGCCGCCGCCGGGAGCTCCAGCACGCCGTCTTCGGGAGGCGCTAGATTTTGCAGGCGTTGCCAGGGGTCGTGTTTCCCGACAATAAGCTCGCGAGCCTTCTCCACGAAAAGGCTGTGCTCGTACCAGTTCAGCGGCTGCAACTCGAGGCCGAGGGCCCTTAAAGATTCCTCGGCGTGTCCGTGTTCATATTGGCTATCAAAGGGTTGATACGAGGCCGGTTGAAGATCATTGATGCCCTGATACAGCACGACAATGTCGGGATCGAGATCGAGATCTCGAATGGCAAGCGATACGAGGTTTTCAAGGCTGGTCCACCCCGGGAAGCCGGCATTGAACACCTCAGCATCGAGACCACGCTCTCGGAGGATTTGCTCCATCTGCCACGGCCACGTTTGCGAATCGTTGGCAGAGAGAATGTCGAACGTTGTTGACCCTCCGGCACACAGGATTCTCATGGCGCCCGGAGGTTTTTTCGCCGGTCTTTCTGGTGACCGGTAACCGAGCGAATTGAAGGAGACCTGTTTCCCGAAAGCAGCCACGCGCATTCCCTCACGAGGCGCCGTGTTGAGAAACGGGTGACGGCGGTACAGCCGTATGAGGTCTCGAATCTCCGTGTCGAACTCCACCGCTCGTGTCGCCGGCCACGAGTGCGATTGGAAACGGATCACGACGCGCGTACCAACCTCGGCCACGATTCCAAGGACGATCGTGGAGATCAGAATGATGGAAATATCGCGGAGTCGATGTGGGACCGTTTTCTTTCCACCCATTCCTTTAATTCTCCAGTGTGGCGGCCATCGTTCGATTTCGACGCTCTGTTGAGCCTCTCGGTGGTTTCACCCGTGAAACCCTGATCCACACGGAAAACACCGCTGCAAGTGTGGTCGACTCACGACACATCGTCAAACCTGAACAATTCTGCCATCCCGAACATCGCAAACCGGTGCGGGCATCGACAAATCCGACAGCGGCCCACCATTGCTGCTAAACTCCTTCGACGCGGGTTGATAGGCCCGCCTGGAATATGTTGCATCACTCTCTTTTCCTGCTCGGCGAGTTCACGCGCCGTGACTTCAAGGGCCGCTATGCGGGCTCGGTGATGGGCTTTCTGTGGTGCTTTGTGCAGCCTTTGTGGAGCCTTGCTCTTTTTACCTTTCTCTTTTCGACGGTGATGAAGGTATCGCCGGGAATCGGCGAGCGGACGTCGAACTTCGCGATCTTTCTCTTCTGCGGGCTGCTGCCGTGGATGGCGGTTCAAGAAGGCATCATCCGCGCCACGACAGCGATCACCGAGAACGCCGGATTGGTCAAGAAGGTGTCCTTCCCTTCCGGGCTGCTGGTGTGGGCGGTGGTGCTGGCGGCACTTCTCCACGAGGCGATCGCGCTCGGGCTCTTCCTTGTGGTCCTCGGGGTGACCGGAGAGCTGTCGTTGTCGGGGCTGTGGATATTGCTCGTCGCCGTCCCGCTCCAGGTCGGCCTCACCGTCGGTCTCGGTTTCCTCGCCGCCGCCGTCAATGTCTTCTTCCGCGATACCGCCCAGATCAACTCGATGCTCCTCCAGGGGTGGTTCTACCTCACCCCAATCGTCTACCCGCTGAGCCTGGTACCGGACCGCTTCGCGCGTTTCCTGGCGCTCAATCCGCTGACCGCTCTCGTCACCCTCTACCGCGAGGCTCTGCTCGGTGGCGAGATGCCGCCGCTCGCTTCGCTCATTCCGCTGGTCATGGCAACTCTCCTTTCCCTCGTCATCGGCACCTGGGTGTTCCATCGGCTCAAGCCGGTCTTCGCGGACGAAATCTGAGGCCGAGATGAGCGATCACGCCGTTGCCGTCCACAATCTCACGAAGACCTACAGAGTCTATGCTCGTCCCCTGGATCGGCTCCTCGAGGGCATCCTGCGCCGGCCCCGTCACACCCCGTTTCACGCCCTCCAGGGCATCAACTTCGAGCTGCCCAGGGGTGAGGGGCTCGGCATCATCGGCGAAAACGGCGCCGGCAAGAGCACCCTGCTCAAGATCCTCGCCGGCATCACCGCGCCAACCTCGGGTGAGGTGTGGCTGTCCGGCTCGGTGGCATCGATCCTCGAGCTCGGCTCGGCCTTCCACGGCGAACTCACCGGCCGCCAGAACATTGCCCTCAACGCGGCCATGTTCGGGCTCGGCCGCGACCAGGTCGTCGAGCGCACACCCGGCATCATCGAGTTCTCTGAGCTCGGGCACTTCATCGACCAGCCGGTCAAGACCTACTCCACCGGCATGGTGATGCGCCTCGGCTTCGCCATCGCGGTCCAGGTTGAGCCCGAAGTGCTGATCATCGACGAGGCTCTGTCGGTGGGAGACGGCTACTTCCAGAAGAAGTGCATGGTCCACCTCAAGCGATACGTGGATGCGGGTGGCACCCTCCTCATCTGCTCGCACGCCATGTACTACATCTCGGCGTTTTGCCAGCGTGCCCTGTGGCTTCGCGAGGGACGCGTCGAATCGCTAGGCCCGACCCAACAGGTGGTGCCCCGATACGAGGCTTTCCTCGATGCGAAGTCGGATCACGGCGAAGAAGCGCCGCAGATCGTCGAAGCCGCGCCGTCGGCGCCGGCCCGGATCGACGAGGTATGTCTCCTGACCGGATCGACCTACCGCCACAGAGGGCCCCTGGAGCTGGAGATCCGCTGGAGTTGCGACGATCCCAAGATGGCCTTCCACCTCTGCGTCGGCCTCAACCGACCGGACGAACTCGAGGTGGCATCGTTCCTCTCCAGCCGCAGTGGCGGCGGGCCGTGGACCGGCGCCACCCACCACACGGTCAGGCTCGAGATCCCCGAGCTGCCGCTGGTCAAGAACACCTTCAAACTCTATGTCTTCCTGCTCGCCGAGGACGCGCTCCACATCCACGACACGCGGATCCTCGAGGATGCCTTCACCGTCGAGTACGACGAATACCCGTTCGGAATCGTCGCCATCCCTCACCACTGGCGCGAGGGAGGCGAGAAATCGTGACCTCATCCACCCCCTGCTGGATCGCAAGCCCGTACCTGCATCTGCACGATCACGTCATCCTCAACCCCCACACCGGACTCGGGATGGCGGCTGATGACCCCGCGTTCGATGAGCTGCGGCGGCTCATCCTCAGTCCCGAGAAGCTCGATGGTCTGAACGAGGCTCAGCAGCGGTTGGCCGACGACGGTTGGATCATTCCCGAGAACCAGGACCTTTCCAAGAAGTTCCGGCTCCGCTATGTCTCGCTCGAATCCCACACCGTGTGCACCCAGGCGTGTGCGTTCTGCCCGGTCTCCATCGCTCCGAGGGACCCGGAGTACATGACGAATGAGCTCTTTGGTCGCCTGGTGGAGGAGATATCCCGCTACCGGAGCACGATTGAGGCGGTGACTCTCAACAACTACAATGAGCCGACCGCCGACCGTCGCTTTCCCGACCAGGTGCGGCTCCTGATGGAGCACGACCTCCCCGTGGCGGTGCTCTCCAACGGCTCCACCTTCACCCCTGACAAGGTCGATGCGCTGGTCGAGATGGGGCCGATCAGCTATCTCTCAATCAACATCTCGAGCCTCGACCGCGAGCGGTACGCCGCCGAGCGTCAAAAGGATCACCTGCCGATGGTGCTCTCCAATCTCGACTACATGAAAGACAAGTCGGTCGCCGAGACCATGGACATCATCGTGCTCGGTCAGCAGGACGAGCAACACCGGGCGGACGCCGCAAAGCTCCGTGAGCACTTCGCCGGCAGCCGCTTCAACGTCCGCGACTTCGAGATCATGGACCGCGCCGGCTACCTGCCCATCGGTCTCAAACCCGACCGACCCCACGAACGACTGCGGGGCTGCAACAACCTCGGCTCGCGGCCGATCGAGCACATCCACATCAACCCGCGAGGGCAGTGCGTCCTGTGCTGCGAGGACTACGACGAGTTTCACATCATCGGAGATCTCACACGGCAGAGCCTCGACGAGGTTCTTTCGGGCGAGGAAATCGCCCGCCTCCGCCGGATGATCTACGGCCTCGAGGAAGCACCCGAGGACTTCGTTTGCCGCAAGTGCGTGTTCGCCCTCAGTGGAGAGTGACGGTGTCCCTGAGCCTGCAGTTCGTAGTTCCCACCTCGGATCTTCACGGTGGCATCCGCATCCCCCTCGAGCTCGCGGAGTGGCTGGCGGATAGCGGATGGGTCACCCGCGTCGTCGGGCCCGGCCCGCGACCGGACTGGCACGACATCGCCGTGCCGTGGTTTTCGTGCAATCTCGATGGGTCCGAAACCCTCCCTCGCGCAGACGTCACCATCGCGACCTTTCACACCACGGTCGGCCCGGCCCTCGAATCCGGCTCGCCGCACGTCTTCCACCTCTGCCAGGGTTACGAGGGACTCTTCAGCGAGTACGTGGACATCATGGACACGATCGACACCGCCTACCGCGCACCAATACCGAAGCTGATCGTTTCCCGTCACCTCGAGGCGGTGCTCGCCGAACGCTACCCTGAAATCCGATGCCACTTCATCGGTGAGGCGGTGGATCCGCGGATCTTCTTCCCGCTCGGATTTCGGGAGACCACGACCCCGCTCCGGGTCGGCCTCGTCGGCACCTTCTCCGCACGCGTCAAGGGCATCCGCAAGGCCCTGGAAGGCCTGCGACTCGCGCGCGGACGGGGCCTCGGGCTCGAGGTTCACCGCGTCTCGGCCGAGCCGATGACCGACGAGGAGGCAGCCCTTGGGATGAGCGACGTTTTCCACCATCGGCTGCCGACCGTGAAGATGCCCGAATTCTATGCCGCCGTCGATGTCCTTCTCTTTCCCTCCACCGCCGAGGAGGGCTTCGGACTGCCGGTGATCGAAGCCATGTCCTGCGGCCTTCCGGTGGCGCACAGCGACATCCCGTCATTGGAGGTCATCCCGGAGGGGGCCACCCTCCGGTTTCCGGCCGGCGACGCCGGGGCAATAGCCGACGCCGTGCGTCATCTCGCGGATCCCGGGACGCGGAGCTTCTTACGGCGCGGGAGCCTGGTCGCGGCCGACGCCTTCAGGCCACACGCCCTCATCACTCGATTCGAAGAGGCACTCCGAAATGAGGGCTGCCCGATGCCGTGATTTGCAGCGGGCCGGAATGAAGTCGAATTACACGAGGTCCGCGTCGGCCATGGTGATGTAATACCGGTCCGGGGCGAACGACTCCGCGTCCAGTGCCTCATCGAGAAAGCGGGTCACTCTCGCCACGCCGCTCGGGTCCGGCCCACCCACGAAACCGAAGACCTCGAGCCAGCTCGCGGCCTCCTCGTCCCCGTCGAGCCACAGCTCCTCGCTGCCGGCGCCGGTCTGCTCGGCGAGCCCGCGCGACAGGTGATCGACCAGCTCGAGGGCGCCGGGGCGGCCGTCCCACACCAAATCGACCCAGCGAACGACACCGCCGTCGCTACGGAAGGCGACAAAGGCCGCCGGTGCCGAGGAGAGACGGGGTGTGATCAGCCACCGGTGGTAGCGCACGCTCGGATGACCGCTCAGCCGACGGCTGGCATGCTCCGCGTCGCGGACGACAGCCACCGGGTAGCGGCGGGCCGCCCGGTCCCACAATCTGTCGAGGGCCGGCTCGTCATCACCGATCAGGCGTGCCCGAAAGAACCGTGACGCCAGGGATCGTCCCACCGGCCGCTGCCGCCGCACATAGAGTGGGATCCGCCGTGGCGCCACCGAGTCCCAGCGGGCGCGGTGAACCATGTGGCTCACGGCGCGGCCACCAGTGAAACCGTAGAGCAGGGAAACGCTAAAATCGGCGGCGGCGGTCTCGGCAAAGCGGTCCATCACTTCCTGCCACGCGTCGCGCCATTCCGGGCGCCGCTCGGCCGCCGCCAGCGACAGGGTGTCGGCCCCCTGCAAGGCCTTGATCCGCCGCCCATCCACCTGAAAGTCAGCCGGAATGCCTCCGTTGTGGGCGACCAGGGAATGGCCGTCCCAGGCAGCCACGATCGGAAGCGGCGGTGAGCCGGCACCGTACTTCCACGCCCACTCCGCCAGGCTCCGATCCTTGCTGAAGATACGGTTGAAGCCGTCATTGATGGCGACCTCGTCGCCCGGTACGAAGAGCCGGATCTCGAGGGCCTCCACGATCAGACCCTCCCCGTGTCGGCCATTGTCAGATAGAGACTCTCGGCGACCTGGGTTGCATCGAATTCGGGATCGAAGGACCGGATGGCCATCGACACCGCGGGCTGCCTCTCCGTCGGTCGAAATCCGAGGCTCTCGAGACGCGAGCAGGCCTCCTCATCGCCGGCGAGCCACAGCTCCTCACCGGTGCAGTCGAGCTGGCGGACGAGGCGGGCCGAGATGTGGGCCGCGAGCTCGAGAGCGCCCGGGTGGGCGTGGTCGAACAAAAGATCGACCCACCGGCATCGCCGGCCGTCGCACCGAAAGACCACAAAGGCGACCGCCTGATTCGAGAATCTCGGGAAAATCAGGAAGCGTTTGTAGCGCTCCCGCGGGTGGCCGGCGAATCGGCGCAGAGCGCTCTCCGCATCGCGGACGACCGCCACCGGGTAATCCTGGCGCACCCGGTGCCACAAATCGTCGAGCCGGGGCTCCCAATCGCGAGCCAGCTCGGCGCGGTACAACAAACGGCGGACTCTCAAATGCGGCGCGCGGTCTCGGGTGAGGGCCGTCAGCTCACGACTCGGCGCCTCGTCGAATCCAGGTGGGATGGCATCGTCAGGTGATCGCCGGCAGGCAACAACCAGGGAGAACCGTCCCGAGAACACAAAGTTATCGAAGAAGGTTTCGACCACCTGTTCGGCGATCTCGTTCCCGGGCGCCGGCGAGAGGAGATCATCGATCCGCGCCGCCGCCAGCTCCCGCTCATCGACAGCCACCCGGAGCGGGGTCCCCGCACAGTGCGCGACCACCTCGCCGCCGGTCTCGGCGACGACGATGACCCGCCCATCCGCCTCGGGTGGGTAGAGCCACGACCACTCGTCGAGCGAACGCACCACACCCGAGGCCTCCTCGAAGAGGCGGTTGATCGCGACCTCGTCACCCTCGCGGTAGGTCCGAAAGACCGGCTTCGCCATCAGCCGCCCCAGGTCCAGGCGTCAGCGATACGCCACGCCGATCCGTCGCGATCGGCGGCTGCCACCACCCAGCCCCACGTGCGGCAGAAGTCAGAGAACTCGCGGGGAAGGCCCACGGCGCGCGCGCACCCGAGGGCCGGCTGGAGGTGTGGGTTCGGCGAGGCGAGCCAGAGATCGGCCTCGAGTTGGGGAATCTCGGCGGACTCGGGCAGATGATTCACCGCGATCGGCGCCCGCCCCACCCGTCCGGCACCCGACCCGAGCGCCCACCGCCACAGCCCCCCGTAGTTCCGCCGCAAAAACCTCTGCCGCGACCGCTCCTCCAGCTCGACGGCGCCGTCCCGGGTCTGCGCCGCGTGCCCCCCCCGGTGCTGGACCCGCGCACCCGCCGCGAGCCCGAGACGGGCGCCGCGGCGGCGCGCCCGCCACAACCACTCGGTCTCCTCGAAGTAGAGGAAGTAGCCCTCGTCGAAAGGACCGAGGCGGTCGATGGTCTCCCGTGAGGCCACGAGGAGTGCACCCCGCAGGCTGTTCACCGCAAGGGTCTCCTCCGTGGTCCACTCCCGCCACGTCTCCTCGAGACCACGCGACAGGCCTCGCGCCCAGACCCACCGCCAGCGGCGTTGCAGGTCGCGGCCAAGCTCGGCCGAGGGCGAAGGGTCCTCCGCCGGCGGTAGCAGGACCGCACCGTCGGCGTCCCACACGAATCGGGGACCGATCACATCGAAGCCCGTTTGAAGGGCGGTCACCAGCGCGCCGACGCTGCCGTCGAAGAAGCGGATATCCGGGTTGGCCAGCAGCAGCACCTCGCCACCGGCCTCCGCCACACCGGCGTTGAGCCCCGCCGCGTAGCCTCGGTTGGGGCGTTCGAGGAGCACGTCGACGGCGGCGTCTGCAACTCGCCGAGCCTCGTCGGAATTCTCCGACTGCTCCACCGCCACGACCTCGGCTTCAACTCCGGCCGCCTCTGCCTCGCGGCGAAAGCTCTCCACGCACTGACCGAGCACTTTCGACGAGAGGTGGCAGACAACGATGAGCGAAACCTTCACGACGCGTCCTCGACGGCGCTCATTCCAGACCGGGGAAGGAGATCAACTGCAGCCGGCGCATCGCCCGCAGATACTGTCCGAGCCGCTCCTCGAGCTGGTCGCCCGACTCCGGGAATGACTCGCGCATCACCCCGGCGAGAGCCCGGACCTTGGTCGCCCCGTCGAGCCGGCGCCAGGCAAAGCTGCCGATATCGTCGAGGTGGATCCGTCGCGGGGTGACCAACCAGTTGGCGCTCGCGAGAAGACCGCTCAGACTGCGGATGGCGGGGCGCGGGCGATCGATGATCACCCGACCGTTCTCCCCCTCCCGCCACGGCACGCGGCGCACCGGCTCGAACTCGAGCAGGTCGATCACCCGTTCCGCGCGCAGGGAATACCTCTTCGTCACCATTCACTCTCCGGTCCGGGCGCCGGTCCGCATCCGGGTCAGCGGCAGCCACACCAGCAGGGCGAGGAGGAGCGGGTAGACCAGGAGACCGGCCCAGAAGCTATAGGAAATCTGCGGCAAAAGGTGCTCCTTCCCCGCCATCCCGAGCTTGGCCTGCTCGTACAGCACGACGAAGGCCAGCAGCACCGCCATCAGTGACTGACCGGCGATGAGGCCTGATGCAACAAGGACGCCCGAGTTTTCGCCCCGCGCCTTCTCCTCATCCGAAGCATTGCTGCGCTTCATGAACCACTCCAGAATGGCGCGAATGACGCCGCCGGCGAAGACCGCCGCGGTGGTTCCAAACGGCAGGTACATGCCGACCGCAATCAGCATCGGTGCGGGGGCGCTGATGAGGATCAGGGCGACCCCGAAGAACATGCCGACGATGACCAGCGGCCACGCCATCTCGCCGCCGACGATACCCTGCGCCATGAGGGCCATGAGCCCCGCCTGCGGCGCCGGCAGCTCCACCGAGCCGATGGTGTAGGCCTTGTTGAGAACCATCAGAAGTACCGGCATCGTCAGTGCAGCGGCGATGACGCCGATGATCTCGCCGAGCTCCATCTTCCACGGCGTGCCGCCGAGGATGTGACCGACCTTGAGGTCTTGCATCATGTCACCGGCAACACCGGCCGCGCAGCAGATCACGCCGGAGATCCCGAGCACTGCCGCCAGCCCGTGGGCGCCGGTGACCCCCATCAGCACCATCAGCACCGCCGAGATTACCAACGCCGACAGCGTCAGACCGAGATCGGATTGTTGGAGTTGCCGACCAGACCCACCAGATAGCCCGCGACCGCCGCAAACAGGATTCCCAGGACCAGCATCACCACCGTGAGCACGAGGGCGGGCCCGGTGGAGGCCGCGAAGTAACGGTAAAGGAGAAACATGGGAATCGCCATCACCGCGATGGCAACGAATACCCATCTCAGGTCGAGGTCGTTCTCGGTGCGGTCGACCTCGGCGGACTCGGAGGTCATTTTGAGGCTGGCGAGGGCCTGCTTGACGCCGGTGGCGAGCGATCCGCGAAGCGTGTAGAGGGTGTAGAAGGCGGCGACGATCATGGTGCCGACGGCGAGCGGTCTGATCTGGCGGAACCAGACATCGATGGCGAGCGAAACGAGACTGTCGTCAGCTGAAACCCCGGCCATCATCGCGGGGTTGAGAAAGAGGGCCAGCGGCACCAGCACCAGCCAACCCGCGACCGCACCGCTGAAGAGGATTGCCGAAATGCGGAGACCGACGATGAAGCCGACCCCCATGACCATCGGCGATGCGTCCGGGGTCGACAGCAGGATCCCGCCCGAGTACTCGAAGCGCCGCCCCGCGATCTCGATGACGGATTTCCCGAAATGGACGAAGTGGTTCGCCGAGTCCTGGATGATCTGGATTCCGGCGGAGTTTTTGATCAGCTCCCACAGCGCCGCAATGCCCATGGAGGCGAAGACCAGGCCGGCGCCGGTCTGCCCCTTTTGACCGGCTTTGACAATCTCGGACGCCGCCACACTCTCCGGGAAGGGCAGGTTGGCCTCCACCACCAGCGTGCGCCGGAGGATGATCACGAAGAGCACCCCGAGGACGCCGCCGATGCCCATGATCAGGGTCGCATCCCGGAGGTTGAACTCGTCCCACGCGCCGCTGATGATGAAGGCCGGGATGGTGAAGATGGCGCCGGCCACCAGCGATTCGCCGACCGACGCGGTCGTCCGGGCGATGTTCTCCTCGAGGATGTTGCCCTTGAAGATGCGTAGGGCGGCCATCGCCACCACCGCCGCCGGGAAGGTGGCGGCGACCGTGAGACCGACCTTCATCCCGAGGTATGCATTTGCGGCCCCAAGCACCACCGCCATCACCACACCGAGGAACAGTGCCTTGAACGTCAGCTCCGGCATGGTCGTCTCCGCCGGGACGTACGGAACGAACTTCTTGTCGGCCATCAATCCTCCTCACGGATTTTGCGGGACGATTCTAGCTTATCCCGTGCCCGTGCCCGTGCCCGATGTCCGGCTACGCGCTTCCGACGACGAGGGGGTCCGGTATTCAACCCGCCTCCCGAGAGGATGCCAGGCACGCCGACATGACGTTGAGGACAACGTCATATCGGGATGCCAGGCACCTCCGGTGGACGCGCTTTCCCCACGCCCGGGAGTGGGTGTGCAGGAATTTCGAATTCCGAATTCCGAATTCACTCCTTGAGTTTCTCCTCGAGGAGCTTTCCGGCGATCTCCATCAGCTTGCTCTCGGTCAGCACCCCTACGAGGTGGCCGCCCTTGACCACCGGCAGACACGCCCAGCTGTTTGCGCGCATCAGACCGATGGCCTCCACGGTAGAGGTCTCCGGTGTGACGGTCGTCGGGTCGGGCTGCATGACCTCGCTCACCGGCAGCGGGCCCTCCGTTTCGGGATGGTAGGTGCCAACCAGCCGCAATACCTTTCTCTGCGACACCAAACCCACCAAGCGGTGCTCGTCGTCCTCCACCATCACATGGCGAATGTTGTTCCAGACCATCAAGTTGGCCACGAGATCGACGGGCTCGTGCTGGTTGACGGTGACGATATCGGTGTCCATGCAGTGCTCGACCGTGAGATAGCTCTGCTTCCAACCGCCGCCCTCCTCGAGCCGCGCCGGCGCCCAGGTGTGGACCGGCGAACCGTTCTGCTGGCGGGCAGCGGTGGCTGCGGTGACGGCCGACAGTCGCTCGGTCAATGGTGCGTCCGTCGACAGACCCACGATCGACTCGAGGAGCCACTGAGCGCCGGTGCGCCGCGAGGAAACCCGCTCCTCGATCGTACCGAGGTAGAGATCGATGTTTTCGGCATCGAGGCCCGGCGCCTGGAGGCCTTCGCGGGCGAGCGGCAGCAGTTCGTCGAGGATCAGCCGGTCGGTCGGCGCCATGACATCGCCGGTCCATGCCAGCTGAGCCTCGAGGCCGTGCTGGGCAGCGGCGAAGAAGTTGTTGTGGGCGCGGTCGAAGCTCATGTGCTCGGTGATGTCACCGTAGCGTT
>Ga0164313_10001027_pt1 | contig 24036 bp, 16 predicted proteins | sample GuaBasSedimGuay4_FD_113735 | JGI IMG/M metagenome (GOLD analysis project Ga0164313, IMG submission 113735) | Subseafloor sediment microbial communities from Guaymas Basin, Gulf of California, Mexico - Guay4, Core 4569-4, 0-3 cm | ecosystem: Environmental > Aquatic > Marine > Hydrothermal vents... | reverse complement strand
TCATTGAGGATGAGGAAACAGTAAAATTAGCCAATCAGCGTTTGAATAAAATCATCGCTGCTTCCCTGGTATTTGCTGTTATATTACTTGTTTTGGGTAGTTTTTGGGCAGGTTCGAGTTGGGGTGATAATCTTACACTCGATAATAAGAAAGTTGCCGTTATTCCATTTGTTCAACAGGTAGACGGTCTTGAAGATGAAGAGGTAGATGAGGAATATTTTAAGACCGGAATGACCGAAGGACTTATCAATGAATTATCCAAAGTAGATCAGTTAACCGTAATAAAGCAGTCTTCCACCCAAGTTTTAAGTTCCGGTTTTAATCCTCCTAATTCTTTTATTACTACGGTGATCAACGGGATCGATTATTTTGTGAACGGAGAGATCGAACGGCAATCAAACATGATTAATGTCCGGATTGAACTTAAAGAAACCATTGATGCTAAACCTATTTGGCAAAAAAAATACACCAAAGATCTTTCTGAAATAAGACTGTTATGGGCTGAAGTTGCCGCAGATCTGACAAGGCAAATGAGTATTGTTGTAAAGCAAAAAGATATGGTACTATGGTCAGGTCTTCGACCCGTCAAGCCTGAAACCTATGAATTGTATCTTAAAGGAAAACATTATATGAATAAATCTACTGTTGATGAATGGCAACGTGGACTGGTTTATATGCAGGAAGCCATAGATAAAAATCCCGCCGATCCATATGCATATGCCTATCTCGCAGAAGCCTATGTTAATCTGGGACATGGCCCGGATGCTCCACCCGATGTGTTCCCAAAAGCGCTGGCCGCAGCAAATCGAGCAATTCAACTAGATTCCACAGTAGCACTGGGTTGGGCAGCTCTTTCACATTATCACACCTATTTTGGAATGGATTGGGCGCTTGCCGAATATGCTTTTGAACGTGCCAATGAGCTGAACCCAAATCTTGCCGATAATCATTACCACAGGGCCTGGTACCTCGCCTTATTTGGTCGAATGAATGAAGCCATTGAAGAACATAAACGAGCTCAGGAACTGGATCCTTTTACTCCTCTAAATACGGCATGGTTAGGAGAACTTTATCGATGGCTTGGACTATATGAAGAAGGCCTGGCTGAAGTAGAAAAAGCATCTGAGATGGAGAATGACTATGCATTAAGTATGCTGATCAAAGGAAGGATTTTTATTAGTCAGGGAAATGTTGAAGAAGGATTGGAAATTCTAAAGCGAGCTTCTGAAATAAATCAAGGCTGGAAATATAACGGTTATGGACCAGCGCTGATCCAAACGGGACATATTGAGGAAGGTAGGGCTATTCTTGAAGAATTGGAAGATTTGCCTATTAATGGTTATAATGCTTATTGTCTGGCGATAATGTACAGTGAATTGGAAGATTTTGACAAAGCCTTTGAATATTTAAATTATGAACACAAGATTGGCTGGTATCCATGGATAAGAGTTATGTTCCTGAAAGATGAAATAAGGAAAGATCCCAGATTTTTAAAGATCATTCGAGATATGAACTTACCTGATCCTTCACCACTCGTTTATTATCCAGAGTTGTCATGATATTTATTATCGATAAGTCATGTTTGATGATGATAAAAAAGTTAACTGATATTGATCTACATGACTCAAAAAAGGTCTGATAAAATAGATAAATGAAACAATTACGAAAATCCTTTTGTATATTATTCTTGACGTTTCTTTTTATATCCTTTCCAAGTTTTGGTCAAAAAACAGAGGTAACTGATTCTTCTAACATTAAATTAATGACCGTGGCAAGAGAAATAATGACTGCTGCAGGCACTTGTGCATTGATCACTTTAGATGAAGAAGGTCGTCCACGCGTCAGAGCAATGGATCCTTTTCCTCCCGAAAGTGATTTTACGGTTTGGTTCGGCACCAACCCCAAAAGCCGAAAAGTAGCTCAAATAAAAAAGAATCCCAAAGTAACTTTGTATTATTTGGATGATGATGCTTCAGGATATGTTATGATCCATGGAACAGCACAATTAGTAGATGATCAAAAGGAAAAAGAAAAGCATTGGAAAGTTGCATGGGAGGATTTTTACCCAAACAAACAGGAAAGCTATCTATTGATTAAAGTCACCCCGGAATGGATGGAAGTTATAAGTATTTCCCGTGGTATTGATGGAGATCCTAAGACCTGGCAAGCACCCGTAGTTATATTTGAACAACAAGGTAAATCTCAAAAATGACATGAGATTTTCATAAACCAATTAGGCACAAACAACTAATTCTTACATGAATATACCCCATAATATAGTTATAAAAGCACAACAAGCTCTAAAAATAATGCTAACTTTAGTGCTTGATCAAAACGAACTATGATTTTATTAGATCTGTTCTTCACAAGAAAAATGATGGCCCACAAAATCGTGACTCTTTTATACGAAATGTTTTGATCGAAAAAAGGATTACATCAAACCCAAATTAATAAAATATGAAAAAATTTAATCTACTGCACAAACTGCTTTGTATTGCCCTATTATTAATATCACTAAATACTGCTGACGCCCAAGATCGAAGGGAAGTTGGTAATATGATCCTGGAGGACGTTCCTGAAACCCCGGCAGAGATCAAATCCAGAATACAACAGTATCAAAATACCAGATCGGCCTCTTTCACTGACTGGTTACCAAATAATGAAGGCATTCTGATGTCCACAAGATTTGGAAACACATCACAATTACATATCGTAAAAAGTCCCGGTGGAACGAGAAGTCAGATAACTTATTTTGATGAACCGGTTTCCAATGGTTCTTTTTCTCCCTCTTCAAAATATAAAGGATTTCTCTTTACAAAAGATATTGGAGGAAATGAGTTTTCTCAGATTTTCTGGTATGATATGAATACCCGAAATTCCGAAATGATCAGTGATGGAGAATCGCGTAATTTTGGCATTTTATGGTCAAACAATGGAGAACAATTCGCCTTTACTTCCTCGAGAAGAAACCAAAAAGACTTCGATATTTATATTTCAAACATGAAAAGCCCTAAGGAAGCCATAATTAAGGTCGAGCGGGGAAGTGGTTATTGGGTAGCTACCGATTGGTCTCCTGACGACAGTAAACTAATTGTTATTCAATATTTGTCAAGTACAAAGTCTAATTCTTTTATATTCGATTTAAAAACCAATAAACTTACACAAATAAATAACAATGAAAGTGAAGCCGTATTCCTTGCAAGTGGCTGGGATAAAACAGGAAAAATTATTTATGCAACAACAAACCAGGGAAAAGAGTTTAACACCTTGGCTCAATATAATGTTGAATCGAAGAAGCTAGATTACATTACCGATGACATTCCATGGGATATTGAAGAAGGAGCAATGAATAAGTCAAGAACCAAAGCCGCTTTTACCGTAAATGAAAATGGTTATAGTCAATTATATTTGATGGATCTCCCTTCTAACAAATTCGAAAAAGTTCCAAATTTGCCGGTAGGACAAATTTATTCGATCAGTTTTCATCCATCTCAGGAAAAACTGGCAATGGTATTAAATACTACGGAAACACCCGGTGATATATACACGCTTGATCTGAAGACAATGAAAAGCGAAAGATGGACAACAAGCGAAGTGGGAGGACTGGATACCAGCTTATTTCCAAAACCAGAACTAATCACATATCAAACTTACGACGAAGTAAATGGAGAGAAAAGGATAATTCCTGCCTTTGTATATAAACCATTAAATGCTGAAGGTCCTTTTCCGGTAATGGTCTCCATCCACGGGGGACCGGAAGGGCAACATGTACCTTATTTTTCGTCATTCTATGCCTTTTTAGCCAATGAAATGGGTGTTGCGGTTATTGCTCCTAATGTTCGTGGATCAGCCGGTTATGGTAAGACTTACTTGAAACTGGATAATGGATTTAATAGAGAAAATTCAGTTAAAGACATTGGAAAACTAATCGAATGGATAGAGAAACAAACCGAATTTGACAAAGAAAAAATTGCCGTATTTGGAGGATCCTATGGCGGCTATATGGTATTGTCGTCAATGTTCAATTTCAACGATAAATTAAAATGTGGGGTTGACATAGTGGGAATAAGCAATTTTGTTACTTTTTTAGAAAATACTGAAGAATATCGGAGAGATCTTAGAAGAGCTGAATATGGAGATGAAAGAGATCCAAAAATGAGAGAATATTTATTATCGATCTCACCAACAAATCATGTTGACCAAATAACAAAACCACTTTTTGTTATTCAGGGAGCAAACGATCCGCGTGTACCGATGACGGAAGCGGAACAAATGGTAAAATCGATTAGAGAAAACAATGGAACGGTCTGGTATATGCTGGCCAAAGATGAAGGTCATGGGTTTAGAAAAAAAGAGAACAGAGATCGAATGACAGAAGCAATTGCCTTGTTTTTAAAAGAAAACTTATTGGATTAATAAAGCGCATTGAAGTTTAAGATAAATATTAATTCAATGAGAAAAATATATTTTTTTATAACTATTTTAATTTCTTTTAGTTACAGTATAAATGCTCAAGATACGTCAGATGAAAAGCCTGATCAAATTCAGAGCAGATGGGCAAGCGATGTAACTTCAGAAAACGTATTAAATGAGTATCCTCGTCCACAGATGATCAGAAATAAATGGAAAAACCTTAATGGTCTTTGGGATTACATTATTTTAAAAGAAGGCAGTATACCAACTTCTTATAAAGGTAAAATCCTTGTACCTTTTCCAATTGAATCCAAACTATCAAGAGTTCAAAAAAGAATTTCAAAAAAAGAGATTCTGTGGTACCATCGTACTTTTGAAATTCCATCTTCCTGGAACGGGCAAGATGTTTTACTTCATTTTGGGGCTGTAGACTGGGAAGTCACCGTGTATATTAACGGACAGAAAATAGGAAGCCATCAGGGAGGCTATGATCCTTTTTCTTTTAATATTACGCGGGCACTCAACAATTCAGAAAGTCAGGAAATAGTGGTCGAAGTATGGGATCCTTCAAGCGATGGTTCGCAACCCATTGGAAAACAAAAAAGTGTTCCTGAAGGCATTTTTTATACTCCAGTTTCCGGAATATGGCAAACCGTTTGGTTAGAACCTGTCCCAAAGCAATCGATAGTTTCAATTAAAATGACTCCCGATATTGATAATGAAGTAATTTCATTGATAGTAAAAAGTAACAGTTCTGGTACAAAAAAGGACTGCCTGACAATAAAGGCATTCGATGGCAATAAAGAGGTAGCCAGTTTAAAAGGAAGTTTTGGAGAAATTTTAAATTTGAGTATAAAAAATCCACAACTTTGGTCTCCTAGAAGCCCTTATTTATACGATTTGAAGGTGACATTCAAACAAAACAACAAAGTTATTGATGAGGTAAAAAGTTATTTTGGAATGCGTAAAATATCCATGGGAACAGATAAAAATGGATACCATCGTTTAAAACTAAATAACGAATTTCTTTTTCAGTTTGGCACGCTCGATCAGGGTTGGTGGCCGGGTGGTTTGTATACTGCCCCAAGTGATGAAGCTCTGAAGTATGATATAGAAACCACTAAGAAACTAGGATTTAATACCATCAGAAAACATGTAAAGGTTGAACCTGCGCGATGGTATTATCACTGCGATAAAATTGGAATGTTGGTTTGGCAGGATATGCCCAATGGTGATGGCCTTGGAAAATGGAGAGGTCCATCGGGTTATGACGAGATCGAAAGTAGCAGAAAACCACAATCTGAACACCAATACAGGAAAGAATGGAAAGCAATAATGGACGCTAATCACAATAAACCATCCATTGTAATTTGGGTTCCATTTAATGAAGCTTGGGGCCAATTTGATACTGAAAAGATAATTAATTGGACCATGAATTATGACAAATCTCGCTTGGTAGATGGTCCTAGTGGTGGTAATTTTTTCGCAGTAGGTCATATGATCGACACACATGTTTATCCGGGACCCGGTATGCCGGATAAAAATTTACACGCCCCTAAAATGTTCGAAGACAGAGCGATGATATTGGGTGAATTTGGAGGCTTAGGTTTGCCCGTTCATGGACATTTATGGCAAAAGGATAAAAATTGGGGTTATAGAAACATCAAAGACCAGGAAAGATTATTCGAAGAGTATTCAGCGTTGATTTCTGAAATACCATCTTTGATCAAAAAAGGATTAGCAGCAGCCATATATACACAAACGACCGATGTCGAAGGCGAAGTAAACGGACTAATGACCTACGATAGAGAAATAGTTAAAATGAATATAAATGATATCCACGAAGTAAATTCCAAATTATATGAAGTGAATTTTGATTAACAAACAGATAGAGTGAGTTATAAGGCATAACAAAGTATCAAGTAACTGCTCAACGGTATGCTTTCCTAAAGTTTGCGTATTTTTAATCGACGGAATTGCCTAAACGAAAATACTTTGAGTGTCTGTACAAACAAAATTTATAACAGCAACTGGGAGCAATTAAATAAAAGAATAATTATGAAAGTAAATGCATACGCGGCCAAAGAGCCAAAAGGAAAATTAGAACCTTATTCTTATGAATTAGGAGTATTAGGAAAGGAACAAGTAGATATTAAGGTCTTGTATTGTGGCATTTGCCATTCAGATCTAAGTATGATAAATAATGAGTGGGGAATGACGGAGTATCCAATCGTACCCGGGCACGAAATTATTGGCGAAGTAATCGCTGCAGGAGAGGCAGTTAAAAATGTGAAGATCGGAGATAAAGTTGGATTAGGCTGGTTTTCAGCATCCTGTATGTTTTGTGAACAATGTATGGATGGACAACATCATCTCTGCTCGCATAATGAAGCCACAATTGTAGGAAGACATGGAGGTTTTGCCGATTACGTTCGCGGGCATTGGTCGTGGGCAATTCCTCTTCCCGAATCAATAGATCTAAGTAAAGCAGGTCCTTTGCTCTGTGGTGGAATTACCGTATTTAATCCGATAATATTATCGGGTGTAAAACCAACCGATACTGTTGGTGTTATTGGAATTGGGGGCTTGGGTCATATGGCACTTAAATTTTTAAAACACTGGGGCTGTGAAGTGATCGCATTTAGTTCAAGTCCGGATAAAAAAGAACAAATTTTAGCTATGGGAGCGACAAAGGTTATCAATTCAAGGTCCCCCGAAGAATTAGAAAGTATAAAAGGAAGATTAAATTTTATTTTAAATACTACCAATGTTACTCTTGATTGGGGTTCTTACCTGGAAACTTTAGCACCCAAAGGAAAATTTCACAACGTAGGTGCTGTGCTGGAACCTATGGCTATTCCGGCATTTACTTTACTTGGTGGTGAAAAATCTGTGGGAGGAAGTCCCTTAGGTAGTCCTGCATTAACCAAAACAATGCTGGATTTTTGTGTAAGACATAATATTTATCCCACCGTGGAGGAATTTCCTATGGAAAAAATAAACGCAGCCATTGCACATCTTGAAGAAGGCAAGGCAAGATTTAGAATAGTTTTAAAAAATGAATAATCCCTATGGAGTCGATCCTGACAAGAGTCATTCTGACCTGACCCCTAAGATTATAATGAATCGAAGCAATCTATATTTCTTATTAGTGATATTCTTAATTGGAATCTCATTATCCTGTTCTGAGACAAAAGAAAAAAAAGAAGTTCGCCGGAGGCCCAATATTGTATTGCTAGTTGCCGATGATCTGGGCTATGGTGATATAGGCTGCTACGGCGGAGACATTGAAACTCCCAACATAGATGCTTTGGCTTCCAATGGCATTAGATTCAGTAGTTTTCATACTGCGCCTATGTGTGCCCCTACTCGTGCAATGTTGCTTTCCGGAAATGACAATCATATTGCCGGAATGGGAGGTCAGGGCCTGGTTACTGATGAGTTTGGTTATGAAGGAAGATTAACAGATAGAATTATTACAATTCCTGCATTATTGAGGGACGCCGGTTATCACACCTACATGGCAGGAAAGTGGCATCTGGGTACAACCGCCGAAGCCAATCCCCACCAAAAGGGATTTGAAAGGTCATTTGTGCTTCTTCAGGGAGCCGGTAACCACTATAATGATCAAAGTGCTTTAAAAAAAGGGAAGTCAGATTATACAGAAGATGGGGAATCTGCCGAATGGAAAAGTGGCAATTATTCAACAGATTATTACACAGATAAGATCATAGAATATATCGATCAGAATAAAGGTGATGGCAAACCATTTTTTGCTTTTGCAGCTTACACTTCTCCTCACTGGCCCATACAAGTAGATAGGAAACACTGGGAAAAGTATCAGGGCTTATATGATGATGGATATGAAGAACTGAGGAAGAAAAGGTTGAACAGCCTGAAAAAAGCAGGTATGATTTCACAAAATGCCACACTCCCACCGGTTCACGAAAAAGTTCAACTCTGGGAGTCTCTAACTCTTGATGAAAAGAAAAAAGAAGCCAGAAAAATGGAACTATATGCAGGAATGGTTGATAATTTGGATTATAATATTGGCAGACTAATTAAGTATCTGAAAGAAATTGGTCAATTTAAAAATACCCTGTTCGTATTTATGTCGGATAACGGAGCAGGGCACAGAGATTTTATAAATAATGATAATTTTGAGGTTTTACGGGAATACTTTAACGATGATTATGAGAATATGGGGACTCCTGATTCTTATATTTCCTATGGCGCGCAATGGGCGGAGGCCGGTTCCTCTCCCTTCAGGTATTTCAAAGATTATGCAACGGAAGGTGGGATAAATACTACCATGATCATAAGTGGCCCCTTCGTTAACAAAAAGAATGAAATTCATCATGGATTTACGAGTGTACTGGATCTGGCACCAACATTTTATGAAGTGGCTAATGTCACTTATCCTGATATGTATAAAGAAAAAGAAGTCTATGGGCTTAGGGGAACTTCCCTCCTGCCTTTTATTAGAGGAAAAGCAACGAAAATTCACTCCTCAAATTACGTATTCGCTATAGAACATTATGGAAATGCCATGCTAAGAAAAGGGAATTGGAAGATCACTAATTTTATAAGACCTTTTAAACTCGAAAATTTCGCGCTTTACAATCTATCAGAAGATATTGGAGAACAGAACAATCTAAAGGATATAGAACCCAAAAGATATGAAGAAATGATTTCCGAATGGGAGAAATTTTCAAATGAAATAAAGATACAGATTCCTGCTCCCACCAAAACTAAGATTGAATAAAAAACTTAAACCATTCAAATGAAAAACCTCCTATTTACATTAATTTTAATCATCACATATATTCCGTTTATCGCACAGGAAACAGAATTTCCTTTTCCTTCCTTTAGCCCAAAAGGAAATATTTCTCAAACTGTTGGAAATACTTTGATCGAAGTTGAATACGAAAGGCCATCTGTGCGAAAAAGACAAATTTATGGAGGCCTGGTACCGTGGAATAAAGTTTGGCGGACCGGGGCCGGAAAATGCACAAAAATCAGATTTGATAGAGAGGTCAAGATTAAAGGTCAAAAAGTGCCTGCCGGATCTTACTCCATATTTACAATTCCCAACCCAAAAGAATGGGTCGTAATAATAAATAAGGACACCACATTATATGGCAGCTATGACTATAATTACAAAGACGACATTATACGATTTGCTGTAATTCCAACCGAAACCGAACGTTTTTACGAGACTTTTAATATTGATATTGAAATCTTCCGGCACAATGCGAGAATGTATATTTCCTGGGCCAATACGCAGGTAAGCTTTGAAATAGAAACCTCTACCAACACACAGATGGACAAACTGATACAAGAGGAACTACTAACGAACAAAAATAAAGTAGCCTATAATTATGCAGCTGCGTCATCCTATCTTTTTTACGTGGGTAAAGATCTATCTACTGCACTCAAGCTCGCAGACACAGCTATTGAGATGGACAGGGAAATGGTATGGATAAGAAATGTGAAAATTGGCATTTATGAAAATCTCCATCTGTATGCGAATGCTCTTGAAGAAATTAAACAATATCTGATCATTCTAAAAAAGGACAAAGAAAAACATAAAAATAAAATTCTGCAACTCGAGTTGGACCATGAACGAATAAATAAATTGCGTGACTAATCACGTCAGGTTTATAAATGAAAAAATTCAAAATAATGAATAAAACCTGGAGAAATATTCTCGCCATTTGCATTGCCATCTTACCGATCAACATTATAATGATCTGGTACAGACTGACGCAAACTGAAAATTTCACTACAAGCGATATGACAGTTTACCCCCTGATTTTTGGAGGCGGGTCAATTATCCTTATTCTTTTATTAAACAAATACCTTATAAAGGACACTTTTAAAGAAACTTTTAATTCCGGAAAAGGAACGTGGTATTGGGATATATTAATTGGTATAGGACTGACTATAATATATTTCGCAATGTTCTTTTTAGAGCGAGCAACACTCTATCAATGGATACCTAATCGCAACCCACCGAATACAGAACTTATTGATGTTATGGTGGATTTAGCAAATAACCCACTGCTAATGGTCATTTGGTTTGGACCCGTCTTATGGATTGGCATTGCTCTTTTCGAAGAACTATCCAGAACATTCTTACTGAAAACCTTATGGAATATCAAAGACAATAAGGAATGGCATATAGTTGCAATTTTTTTGGCATCTGCTCTAATTGGTGTTCTTCATTTATATCAGGGTACGGCAGGAATAATTTCCATTGGACTTAAAAGTTTGGTCATAAGTTTTTACTTTTACAAATATCGCAGGTTACTTCCGCTAATTATCTCACATGGACTGTATGACGGATTACAATTTGCGTTTTTCATAATACAATTTCAAAAATAAAAATAATGGCTTACCATTAAAAAAAAAGCCAGCAATTGAAAGATAAAAAAAAAGATATGAAAAAAATACTCTTAGCCATATTATTACTAATTGTTATAATTGGATGTAAACGGAATATTAACAATAAGGAAGAAAAGAAAAAAGAACTTCCACGTATTGCGATAGCAGGATTAGCGATAGAATCAAGCACTTTTTCACCGGCACTAACACATGAAGATGCTTTTCATTTAAGGATTGCGGATAATGTTTTTTCATATTATCCCTTCTTATCTCCTGACTCATTGAATCGGAAAAGGGCAGAGTGGATTCCAACAATTAGAGGACATGCCTTACCCGGAGGTACGGTCACTCGAGAAGCATACGAATCAATGGTGATCAAAACTCTAGATATGCTAAAAAAAAATGGCCCCTATGATGGCCTATTTTTCGATATTCATGGAGCAATGAGTGTTGTTGGTCTCGATGATCCGGAAGGTGATTTTATAATCCGGGTTCGAGAAGTGATTGGAAAAAAAACAATTATTTCCACCTCAATGGATCTACACGGTAATGTATCACAGCGATTGGCCCAAAATACTGACCTTATCACCTGTTACAGAATGGCGCCACATGAAGATGCACTGGAATCGAAAAAAAGAGCCGTTGATAATCTTTTGGATAGAATAGAAAGTGGTAAAGGGAAACCTGCATTCAAGGCATGGATACCGGTACCTATATTGTTACCCGGAGAAAAGACCAGTACCAGAATAGAACCGGGAAAGAGTTTGTATGCCAAAGTGAAACCCGCGTCTGAACAGGAAGGTATTATTGATGCCGCAATTTGGATTGGCTATGCATGGGCCGATGAACCACGCAACCATGCCGTTGCAATGGTTACCGGTGATGATAGAGAAAAAGTTACCGCTACTGCCGAAGAACTTGCGAATAGTTTTTGGGAACTAAGGGAAGATTTTGAGTTTGTAGCGCCAACTGCATCTTTAGATGAAAGTCTTGACATGGCTATTGCCAGCAAGGAACATCCCTTCATTATAAGCGATATGGGAGATAATCCTACGGCCGGAGGGGCGGGTGATGTTACCTGGACACTAACAGAAATACTTGCCCGTAAAGAATTTAAATCGGAAAATGGACCTTCTCTTATTTATGCCTCCATCCCGGGTCCTGAATTTGTTGAGGAAGCAATTAAGGCTGGCATTGGTGCACAGATTGAGGCATTTGCAGGTGCTGCTATTGATGATCGTTTTGCTCCTCCGATAAAACTATCCGGAACAATTCAAGCCATAGAGTATGGAGATAAATATGCAGAAATCGAGGTAGTGGTAAAGGTTGGTAGTGTGTTTGTTATTGTCACAAAGAAGCGTAAACCCTATCACAAAGAAATTGACTTTACCAGATTGGGTCTCAACCCAAGAGAAGTAGATATTCTTGTCGTAAAAATTGGTTATTTAGTTCCGGAACTTTACGATATGCGAGCAGGATGGGTTATGGCACTTACACCGGGTGGTGTGGATCAGGACCTGGAGCGACTTGATTATAAGAGAATCAACAGACCTATGTTCCCTTTTGATAAGGATATGAAGGATCCGGATCTTAAAGCCAGATTGGTACCGTCATCTGATGAAACTTTTTTAAAATAAAGGCACTACCACGAACCTGCCGGCCGGTCCTTTAGGTTTGTATAGTAAAAATAGATTAAATAATTTGTATGATGATAATGATGTAGAGGGTTTCTTTTTTATAGAAGACTTTCTCCGTTTCGTAGTTCAAAAACTATCTCTAATGCGTTGGAACGCCTGGTTGAAAATAATGAAATTTCCCGTGCTGCCAGAGGAATATATTCGCGACTTATTGTCGATCTAATTTTAGGTGAGATAAAACCCAGTACCAAATCTATAGCTAAAGCAATTTCCAAAAGAAATAAAGTTTATATTATTCCTACTGGGGTTTTGGCTTTAAATGCATTAGGTCTGTTAATACAGATATTAAAAAAAATTATATAATCAACTATTTAATTTCTAAAATTGATTTAAGATCTCCAATCATCTTTTTATGCTTTTTAGGATTCAATTGTATCAACTTTTGGATATTCATCAACTTCCATTTAATAGCAGGTAAACCTTTTAATATAGACTGAGGAAATAGATCCCATATGGGACTTCCTGTCTCAAAGCTTATAAGAAATTTCTTATCATCGTCAGTCATACGTTGTGTGATAATTTCTATTAATTTATCTCGTGTTGATTCATAATCTTCATAAGAGAACTCTATTGATGTCATTCCTGCAAACTGGTTTTTAAATGCTGACTTTTGGTTTTTCAATACTGGGGAAAGCAATTCACTGATTGGCTTGTAATGACTTATCAATCCTACTTTAAACCCCTCCCAGATTTCATCGTTAAATCCCTCATTTTCGAGTAATAGTTTAATATCAAAAAGATCTCGTGGATGCTGTCTGTCAACTGATGCACATATTTTACCTCCATATAATTCTGCAAGTGAAACAACATTAATTGCAGCAAATTTATCAAACTCATCTTGCACTGAATCTACAACTTGCATTAGTTCTGTTGGAAATACATTTCCTCTTGTAATCGTATTTACTTCTATCTTTATCTGAGCTCCTTGTCCCTGACAGTTCAATTTAACATCTGTTCCACCTCTCAAGGACACAGTTTGAATTTTCAAACCATGAACATTCTTTTCAAGATCAACTTTTATTCTTCCTAATCCTTTCTGTATATCACTTAAAGCTTCTTCTCTTGTATTAATTGGTAAATACGTTAAGTCAATATCTACCGATAAACGTGGCATATCTCTGACAAAAAGGTTTATTGCAGTACCACCCTTTAAGGCAAACATTTCTTCTTTAGCTACATAGGGTAAAACCTGTAATAGTAAATCAACTTGTCCTTTATATGCTTGTGTAATCATAATTCTGCTAATTCTTTTGGTACTGTTATTTTATACTTTGCATTATAAGTCCCATTCTTCACTATCATTCGGTCTCCGCTACCTAATTCTATATTATCTTTTTTTATAAATTTAAACCACTGGTGGTTTGCCTTTTCTCCCATATACAGAAACAAACGCTTTACTTTTATAGAACTACAATTAGACAATAATTCTGTAACTAGTTTTGGCCTTAAATTTACCAGTCCTTCAAAAAGCTGATAGCATTCTACAAGGTCTGACTTTTGTGGAGCTAAATACAAACATTCCATTATTGCTCTTTCAGGAGTAGAAACTCTAACAGGAATCTCTTTGATGTCCAATTCTTTTACTCCTAGATCATTCAATAGAAAAGAACTTGGTTTATGGAATAATTCAAGACCCCAGTCATAATCGGTAAACCATTTGGGTAGCTTTGTTCTCTGTCTGGAAAACAGATATAAGGTTTCATTATCTAACCTATAATAATGTGCATATCCTTGTAATGATAATGCGGATAATCCTCCAACGTGTACACTTATTGCTTTTTGCTTTTGGATTGCATTTACAGCCCCCTCCCATTCTATATTATCATTAGGTTTTTTATAAGCACCTCTCCCCAGAGACTCTAACCAACCGCTTTCTAAATAATACTTCCGTAAATCACTTGATATACCAATACTCTCCAACAACGAACTTGTAACAACATATCCGTGTTGCATTACTTTAAAAAGTAACTTTAATTTTGTTTCTTTTTGCGTAGTCATACTACTTTTATTTAAACAAAAATAAAGTAAATAATTAAGAAAAACCACAATTTCTTTATTATATTTACTTTTAAGGTAGTGTGACTACCAATATAACAACATTTTTAAAGTAAACATGTCAATTTTGTTCCATATAGGAGAAAATATGAAATTATTCTGGCAAGAAATCTTGTTTTTCAATTCAATGAAGTTGGTTTTATGATCATATAACAATATAGGAACAACCTTTTCTATAGTTTTGATTATCTCAGCATAGTACCTATTTACTAAATATTTCTTTGCTAAAGAATATAAATATTATTATCTAAATCCCCGGTTCTTAATAGTATTCTAATGTTAGTACTAAACACCTAAATCATTATACAATAAGCAAATAACATCATAATCACAGTCTGAAAAATACAATTAAGTATCATATTCACTAGATAATTAATAAAATATGCAGAAATTAATTCTAAAGGAGCTAGCTCCTTTAGAATTAAAAATAATAACTTTGATAATATTAGAAAATTAAGCAGTTCTAATTAGGGGAAGCTTACAGTTGCAGCAGATGTAATTGTTGAAAATTTGTTCCAAGAAAGATTTGTAAGTAAATAATGGTGAAAATAAAGAATATCTTAATTTTGGTTGGTTTATTAATAATTGCCACAAGTTGTAAAAATGAGTCAATAAGCAATAAATGTCCAAATATTTTATTTGCAATTAGCGATGATCAATCCTTTGCCCATACCAGTTTTGGAGGATCCGAATTTATTAAGACTCCTGCTTTTGACAGAATTGCTCGTGAAGGTGTATATTTTTCAAATTGTTATGCCGGTTCCCCAGGATGTGCTCCTTCAAGAAGCGCCCTTGTAACGGGTCGACACCATTGGCAAAATGAACAGTCCGGTCAACATGCCTCGTCATGGCTAAAGAAGTATGTCCCATTTGTTGATTTGCTCGAAAAGAATGGTTATTCCACAGGGAGAACCGGAAAGGGAGTCGGGCCTTTCCAATATGCGCGCAATAAAAATGACACACTATGGCGCAAAACAAATGCCGCCGGACCTGCTCATAGTAATATTGTATACAATGAAGAAGACGATGTTCGTTTTGGTACTGGCATCAGCAAAACAAATTATTCTGAGAACTTTAAATATTTCATGGAGAATATCAGAGGAGACAAACCTTTTTTTTTCTGGTATGGGGCACGCGAGCCACATAGAGTTTATGAAAAAGGTTCCTGGAGAAACAGGCATAAAAAGTTAGAGGATGTTACTGTACCTGATTTCCTTCCTGATAATGAGGTAATTCGGGGAGACTTATTAGATTATTCTGTAGAGATTGAATGGTTCGATCTCCACCTTCAACAAATGCTGGACTATTTAGATAAAATTGGAGAATTGGAAAACACAATTGTTATTGTCACGGCTGATAATGGTATGCCTTTTCCACGTGCTAAGGCAAATTGTTATGAATATGGATCTCATGTGCCATTAGCAATACGATATCCGAAGGAATTTCGGGAAAACAAAATAATTAATGATCCGGTTAGTTTTATTGACTTCGCTCCTACTCTTCTTGAAATAACTAAAACTACATCTGAAGGAATGCTTCCAATTACAGGAATTAGTCTATTGGAAATGTTAAAATCAGATGAAAGTGTCATTGTATCAAAAAAGGAAAGAGCTGTATTTTCAGGAAGGGAACGACATTCTTCGTCCAGATATTTAAATTGGGGTTATCCTCAAAGAGCGATACGAAAGGGCGAATATATTTATATATGGAATATGAAGCCGGAAAGATGGCCGGCAGGCGCACCTCAAAAATTTGATGCAAATGATACTACATTTTTGCTTCCAATGTATGGTTTGGATGAACAAGGAAAATATATGCCTGCTTCAGCTTATACGGATATAGATGATTGCCCGACAAAAACTTACCTTATCGAAAATCATGATCAAAACAACATTCGACCTTATTTTGAACTGGCCAATGGAAAACGACCTGAGTATGAACTCTACAATATAAATAAAGACCCCTATTGTTTGGAGAATTTATCAGGTATCCCGTCAATTGCTGCAATGGAAAAAGAGTTAAGAGATGAATTATTAAAGGAACTGAAAGAAACTAATGATCCACGTATTGTTGGTCCCAATACAGAAATATTCGATAGTTATAAAAGATATTCACCGATGAGGAAGTTTCCAAAACCCAAACAGGAAATTGATAGTTAATTAAGTGTCGGCAAGAAAACTCGTGATTTTCTGAATCGGGTGTCAGAAATCATTAAGTTCGAGGCGGGCGCAGTAATGAAAATCAAGGAGTTTACTATTGTAAATGACTGTTTTCAGTACAAGTCCAACGAAGAAATTGGTGTTTTCTGGCGCGTACTAATTATTAATAAACAAACAGAGATACAAACAATGAAACCATATTTATTAGCCTTAGCCATTACCTTATTCTCTTTTGATCTATGTATCGGACAAGAAAACGATCTGCTCATTGAAGCCGAAAGCTTTAGAGATAAAGGAGGGTGGGTAGTTGACCCACAATTTGTAGAACAAATGGGCTCTCCTTACCTTATGGCTCATGGTATTGGCACAAAAGTAAAAAATGCCGTGACTACGGTGGTGTTTAGCCAAAAAGGAGAATATCAACTTTGGGTGCGTAGCAAGAACTGGGCACCCGGAAGTTGGGAGGCACCGGGGAAATTTCAAATAAAAGTAAATAACAAACTCCTGGAACAAGTTCTAGGTCTTGAGAATGGTTGGGGATGGGAATATGCAGGGAAGACCAATATTAAGAAAGGAAAAATCAAGCTTGAGCTGGTTGATCTCACAGGTTTCAATGGACGATGTGATGCTCTCTATTTTACCATGTCCGATTCCAAACCACCGGAAGATGCTGAAGAATTGAAAAAATGGAGAAAGAGACTAAGCAAGGAATCCAAAATTCCGGAAAAGATAAAGAAATTTGATCTGGTGGTTGTTGGAGGGGGAATTGCCGGCTGTTCTGCAGCAATAAGCGCAGCTGAAAGTGGACTAAATGTGGCATTAATTCATGATCGACCTGTTTTGGGAGGAAATGCCAGTGGAGAAATCAGGGTACATACCTTAGGGATTTATGGCCATTTTGAACGAATATTAAAAATGCTGGATACAGAACATTATCCAAATGGCTCACCTGAAGCTTATAAAGAGGATAAAAAACGGATGGATAATATAAAGCGTTACAGCAATATACATCTATATTTAAACTGGCGGGCCTATGATGCGCTTTCTAATGACAACAGCATCGAATTTGTGGATGCCAGACATACCGATACTTCCGAACGAATTCGGTTTAAAGCACCTTTGTTTGTCGATTGTACAGGAGATGGCTGGATAGGTTATTGGGCAGGTGCCGAATATATGTATGGCAGAGAAAGTGCGGATACTTATGGTGAAACCTGGGAAAAACACGGTGAATTATGGAGCCCGGAAATAGCAGATAATTTTGTTATGGGGTCTTCTGTGTTATGGAGAAGCCATAAAGTTGATTCCGTTGTGGAGTTTCCAAAAACACCCTGGGCAAATGAAGTAGCAGTAAATTACGCTGCTGCGAATGGAGGGTGGCAATGGGAGTTTTCCAGAAATGATCTACATCAAGTTCATGATGCAGAGCAAATTAGAGACCATATGCTAAAGGCAATTTATGGATCTTTTTATAATGAGAAGCAGAGAGAAAAGAACGATAGCCTGGCTTTAGAATGGGTAAGCTATCTGGTCGGAAAACGAGAGTCGAGAAGATTGGTGGGGGATCATATCTATACTTTTGCCGATGTTCGGAATTATGTCAAGTTCCCGGATTCTGTCGTGGTTGAAAAAAGAGAAATTGATGTGCACTACCAACAAAATTTGTTGGATCCTGAAAAACCTGACTTTTTATCGGATGCTCTTTTTTACAAAACAAATCCTTACTATATTCCCTATCGCAGTTTGTACTCCAAGAATATTAAGAACCTGTTTATGGCCGGAAGGTGTTTTAGTTGTTCACATATCGGTTTGGGCGGACCAAGGGTTATGAGAACAACCGGGCAAATGGGTGCGGCTGTTGGTTATGCAGCCTTCATTTGTAAAAAATACAATATATTACCAAGAGAGGTTTATCAAAAATATTTGAAGGAGTATATGCAATTAGTGCTTTCTTCGAATGGACATGGCTATGAATCAGACAAATAAATGGCAGCAATGAAAGTTATTCTATTATCACTGTTGCTTTTAATTTTACCAGGGCATGATGACTTAAAAGTTAATTTCCACAAGCAAGATAATTCCTGTAAAGAGATAACAGAAATTTCAGGCAGGGATGGTGTTTTTATAAATCCAGTATTATTATGTGAGGATACAAGATTGGGTAAGTTCTATTTCAGTAAGTTAAAGACCACCGTTTGTAACGACACATTATGTCGGGTAGCTTCGCTAAAAGTTTATTGGGATTTGGCAGGTAACTATATCAGATTTGATACAGTTTCCGGAAATCCGCTGACAAAAAACGACCATTTGGATTTTAACACTAAAGATTATAAAAAACTTCAAACCACCTTAAAAGATCCTAATTCTATTTTAGGGGAAAAATCGAAAGATGAATTGTTGGACCCAATAAAAACAAGGTATTCTAATAAGATTGATGCTGTTTCAGGTGCCACAGCACAAGAAATTAAATCGGCCGTGGTTGACGGAGCACTTTATACAACATATACACTCTGGCATCTGGTAAATGGAGGCATTACATTTAAACTTAGAAATTATACAAAAGAGAATTTTGATGACTCCCTTCAGAAGCAGATCTTAAGATCGAACAATCCAAGAACCGTTCTATTCGGTCTGAAAATGATGGATGATGAAGATTATCTGCTAAACGCAGATCTAATTTTTTATATTATGGCATCCGGCAATCCCTTGGTTAATTTTTATATCTCAAAACAATTACCAAAGCGTTTTTTCTCCTCTGAACAAAACATAAAAAAATTTGAAACACTCTTTCCGGATTTGGATAAAAATTCACAAGCGATTTTATATAAGCGTATGGGTACAGTTCCTTAAATCTTGACAAAAATAATGTTGAACAGCTTTAAAATTGTAAAAAACTAAACCAATACGGTAATGAGTTCATTTATTGGCTGGCAGTATAAAGTCTGCTTTGTGAAATTTCCATTACAATGAGTTCGTGTAAATTAGTGCAATTCTCGTCTGATAGTTTTCGAAACCAAAGCAAAATACAATAAATTCATGCCATCCTTATCATTTTCAATTTGATAGCCCGTGGGGTTTAACTATATTTGAGATCAATAAATTATGAAAAATACAGCACATATTGTTAAAATTATCTTCTTTGCCTCTGTAACTTTAGTAATTATCGTCATAATCTTTTTTGGATATAAAGATATTCCGATAAACGAACTAAAAGAAAAATATGCAACTTCTCCCTCTGCTTTTATTAGTATCGACGGCATGGATGTTCATTATCGGGATGAAGGTAATAAAGTGGATACACTACCTATTGTGCTAATTCATGGAACAAGTTCAAGTTTGCATACTTATGATGCATGGGCAGCTGCATTAAAAAATGAAAACCGCGTTGTGCGAATGGACTTACCTGGTTTTGGTTTGACGGGACCCTTTCCTGATCGGCTGTATTCGATCGATAATTATATTCTTTTTATTGAACATTTTTTAAAATCCATGGAAATTAAAAAATGTATTTTAGGAGGGAATTCTTTAGGTGGTGTGATCGCATGGCAATTTGCAATAAAAAACCCGGAAATCGTAGACAAGCTTATTTTGATCGATGCTGCGGGTTACCCCCTGGAATCCGAAAGCGTTCCAATTGCTTTTACCCTGGCCCGCGTACCTGTTTTGAACAAATTTTTGACTTTTATTACACCTCGCTTTATGGCAAAATCGAGCGTGGAAAATGTATATGCCGATAAAACAAAAGTTACCGAATCTTTGGTGGACAGATATTTTGAATTAACTCTAAGAGCAGGAAACCGCCAGGCTTTGGTGGACAGAATGAGAATAGGCATTGATACGAACTCAATACATTTAATTAAGAACATTCAGCAGCCCACACTTGTTATGTGGGGCGAGCAAGATTTGCTGATTCCAACAAAAAGCGCCTACCGTTTTCACAATGATCTACCGAATGACACCCTGGTAATTTTAAAAAATATGGGGCATGTTCCGATGGAGGAAGGCCCGGAAGAAAGTTTGGCTGTACTCTTGCCTTTTTTGAATAAACAATTGGAATAAAATATGAAACTTTTAATTTTTAATTTTTTCTTAGTATGCCTATGCATTAGCTGTGGAGTAAAGAAAAAAGAATCCTTAGATGTTAGGGCATTACCCATTCAGGCAGTAGTAGATGGAAATATTCTGTCAGGTCAATCTATTTTAAACGATCCGGATCGATTTGTTTGGGGAGCAAGTGTAATTAAGGGTAATGACAATAAATACCACATGCTTTATACAACCTGGGAATGTGGCGATTCCATACCGGAATTTTCAAATTCATGGGTATTACATTCAAAGATAGCTTATGCCGTATCTGATTTTCCTGACCGGGGTTTTGAATTTCAAAAAATTATTTTGCGTGGAAGAGCTTTAGATGGATACCTGGAAGCATGGGACGCTAAAATGGTTCATAATCCGCACATCAAAAAATTTGACAAAAAATATTATTTATATTATATCGGTGGAAAGGATCCGGGTGTTCAACCAAAAGGTAGTAAAGGAGAACAGGTAAACAAACGTAACAGAGTGCAGCAAAATCAGCATATCGGTGTTATTGAATTCAATAGTTTTGAAGATCTGGTAAAAGGTAAATTTAAGAGACCGGACACTCCTCTCCTATCACCAAGGACAAGAGTGAAGTCAGATTATATCGTTGCGCCATCACCTCCCGAAACTGAGCCTAAGCCTGATAATATTATCGTTGTTAACCCCTCAGTTGTTCAACGCCCTTCTGATGGAAAGTTTTTGTTATACTTCAAAGGAAATTTTTACGATCCGGTCTGGAGAGGCGTTCATGGTGTGGCAATATCGGATTCTCCAACCGGACCATTTACCGCAACAGATCATTTTGTGTTCGATATTCGCAATGAAGACGGAACCATAGCCAGTGGTGAGGATCCATATGTTTGGTATCATAAAAAACATGAAAAATTCTATGTGGTACTCAAGGATTTTTCAGGAAGAATAACAGAAGGAAAACCCGGATTGGCCATCTTAGAATCCATACATGGAATTAAATGGACAAAACCTACCAATTCTTTCTTTATGAAGAAGCAAGTGATATTGAATACAGGGGACACAATTAAAGTAAGTAACCTTGAGCGTCCTCAATTGTTAATTGACGAAAATGGAAATCCTCAGGTTTTGTATTCTGCTTGTTCCTTAGGCAACGTGGGAAAGAAAACTGATGGAAGCACCTTTAATGTACAGATCCCTCTTCAAGTAAAAGAATAAACGATATTGATAGAATAACTCCTGAACTCTCTAATCCTAAATCAATTGTATTTTGTTATCTTTAAAACTTTAAAAGGAAAAAGACGCACACTGACATATGATACGAATACATGATTTTATTTTGTCGTATAAAATTATTTGAATGAAAATTACGATCAGACGGGAGAGGCAAAGCGACTATTCAACCGTTTTTAAAGTTATTGAAAACGCCTTCTTAACGATGGAATTTAGTGACTCTAAAGAACAGTTTCTTGTTGAAAGACTGAGAAGATCTGATGCCTTTATTCCTGACTTATCATTGGTTGCAGAATTTGAAAATAAAATCGTTGGACATATTTTGTTGACAAAGATTATAATAAAGAATGACCGGGAAGAAGTTAGTGCATTGGCGCTTGCACCGGTTTCCGTACTTCCGGAATATCAGAAACAAGGGATTGGTACAATGTTGATTGAATATGCGCATAAGATCGGAGAAAAATTGAACTATGAATTGGTTGTTCTTCTTGGACATGAAAAATACTATCCGAGATTTGGATATGTTCAAGCCGATAAATTAGGAATAAAATTACCTTTTGAGGTTCCGAATGAAAATTGTATGGTAAAGGTCTTGGGTAAAAATGATATTAAAGAAGTGAATGGAACAGTTGTATATCCGAAAGAATTTAATGAATAAATAAATTGGCTTATCAAAGTTAGATTTTGGTTTTTCAAATAAAACAACATAAGACATGAATACTAAACATACATTAATAATATTCTCAATCTTTATAACTTGCTTATCATTAGATGTTTATCCTCAAATAACAAATCGTCCAAACGTTATTCTGATCATGACTGATGATCAGGGTTATGGAGATCTCGGTTTTACAGGAAACCATCATGTACAAACACCTGTAATTGACAAATTTGCATCCGAAAGTGTCCGGTTTAATAATTTTTATGTGTCTCCCGTATGTGCACCGACGCGCTCAAGTCTACTGACCGGACGATACTCCTTGCGAACCGGTATCAGAGACACCTATAACGGCGGTGCAATAATGGCTTCCAATGAAGATACGATAGCTGAAATGCTGAAACAAGCCGGCTACAAAACCGGGTCTTTTGGCAAATGGCATTTAGGAGATAATTATCCCAGCAGACCAAATGATCAGGGCTTTGACGAATCTGTGATTCATTTGTCGGGGGGCATGGGACAGGTTGGCGACATAACAACCTATTTTAAACGCGACAGCAGTTATTATAATCCGATTCTTTGGCATAATGGAAAGAAAGAAGCATATAAAGGGTATTGCTCAGATATCTTTACCGGGGAAGCCATCGATTTTATAGAGAAAAACCATAAAGAACCCTTCTTCTGTTACCTTGCATTTAATGCCCCGCATACACCTTTGCAGGTACCTGATAAATATTATCAAATGTATAAAGATATCGATCCGGAATCCGGTTTTGAAAATGACGATAGACCATTTGTAAAAATGAGTGAGAAGGACAAAGAGGATGCAAGAAAAGTATATGCCATGGTGACCAACATTGATGACAATATTGGCAAACTTTTACAAAAACTTGATGAATTAAATATTACAAACAATACTCTCGTAATTTTTATGACCGACAATGGACCTCAACAAACAAGATATATAGCCGGAATGCGAGGAAAAAAAGGATCTGTTTATCAAGGTGGTGTAAGGGTTCCTTTCTATATAAGGTATCCCGACTTATTTAAGGGCAATAAAGACATAGAAACCACTGCCGCTCATATTGATATTTTGCCAACCCTTTCTCAACTGTGTAATGTTGAACAACCAAAAGAAAGAATAATTGATGGAAAAAGCCTTGTTCCACTTATTCAGGGAGAACAGGTGACCTGGGCGAAAAGGGAATTGTTTTTTTACTGGACAAGGCGTTATCCTGAGCTTTATGATAATATGGCAATACAAAACGGAAATTACAAGCTGGTTGGAAATACAAATTATGATGCTGCCGTTGAAGATTTTGAACTGTTCAATATTAAAAATGATCCCTACGAACAAAACAATATTGTACTTGAAAAT